>Ga0326728_10006381_pt1 | contig 31790 bp, 37 predicted proteins | sample MB3enrmetagenome_FD_207602 | JGI IMG/M metagenome (GOLD analysis project Ga0326728, IMG submission 207602) | Lab enriched peat soil microbial communities from McLean, Ithaca, NY, United States - MB31MN | ecosystem: Environmental > Terrestrial > Soil > Wetlands > Peat | place: USA: New York... | reverse complement strand
GTCCCCATCGAGCTCAAGGCCATGTAGACAGAACACCGGCCCTGTTTCGCACAAAGCCCCCTGCTCAGCAGGGGGCTTTCACGTCATGGGCGTCGTAACTTCGGATTAGGCGAGCACCTCAGCTACCCGCTTGAAGTTGTCGTGCCGTCCGTGCCGCCCACTTCGCTCGCCACGAACAGTCCCGCCACCGTGGCCGAGCCCTGCCCGCTCTGGGAGGCGGTGGGTTTGACGGTGGAACTCACGTCGGTGTCCCAGCAAAGAACGTCCCCGTCGGGGGTCGTCGCGTAACTGAAACCGCTCGTGCAACCAGCCAACGCTATACCGGTTACGACGCCGTAGCCGAAGTAGAGCTCGCCAGGGGAAGCCGGGGTGAGACTGGGGAAGCTCACCGACGCGGTGGGCGAGAAGCTGTGGCCGGCGGCAGCGGCCGACCAGGTGGCCCCTACGGCCGTCCTGAACTCCTGGGCCACGACCTCGTCTGAGATGTACGAGCCGTTTAGGTTCAAAGTGATAGTGGAAGCGCCCGTGGAAGTGACGACGCCCCACCAGATCTGCTCGTAGTCGCCGTCCACCTCGAAGGTGGTGTCCTCAGCCCAGTTGCTGACCCCTCCGCCGGTCACCGATTCGACCGTCGTCTCGACCGTGCTCGCATCGAGGTACAACGCGAGGACTATAAGGTCGCCCTTCCCTACGGGGGACACCGACAGCGTCGTAGCGCCCGTAGTGGTGTCCAGGGGCCCGATAGCGGAGATAGGAGCCGGGGATGTCGTGCCGCCCGTGGTCGCCGCGAACAGTCCCGCCACACTGACCGAACCGAGCGACGTTTGGGACGCGGACGGTTTGGCGGTCGAGCTCACGTCGGTGTCCCAGCACAAGACGTCCCCGTCGGGCGTCGCCGTATAGATGAAGCCGCCCGTGCAGGACCCCAAGCCCGTCCCGGAAAGCAGACCGTAGCCGAAGTAGAGTTCGCTCGAGGAAGTCGGGGTGAGGGCCGGGAAGGTCACCGTCGAAGTCGTCGACAGGCTGTGCCCCGCTTCACCGGCCGACCAGCGGACGCCCGTGCCCACAGCGCCGAACTCCTGGGCCACGATCTCGTCCGCGACGTAAGAGCCGCTGACGCTCAAGGTGACAGTAGAAGAGCCCGCGGAGGTGACGACACCCCACCAGATCTGCCCGTCGTAACCGTCTTCGCTTACAGCGGTGTCTTCCAGCCAGTTGTTGACTCCGCCGCCAGTCACCGAGTCGACCGTGGTCTCGGGGGTGCTCCCATCGACGTACAGTGCGACGGTCATGAGGTCGCCCACCTTCTGTGGCGACACCGACAGGGTCGTCGCGCCCGTCGTGATGTAGGGAGATCCGACGGCGGAGATCGCGGCCGGAGACGATGCCGGTGCCACCGAGGCAGACGCCACGGCGGTTGATGGGGCAAACGCACCGATAACCAGGCACGACGTGCTTGACGCAGCGACCATCGACAATAGAAGCCCGGACCGGGAGGACCTGCGGGCACGCTGGACTCCGTTACTGCCGACCTTAGTCATCGAGAACCCTCTTTTTGGCGGTGACGAGTGAGATTTTGGAACGCTACGAAGCCCATTCGGTCCAGACTGTCCGGCTTGTTGATTAGTACTGCTGATTAGCACTGCCAGACTTTGGTCCTAAGGCTTGCCATAGCATGGTACATCGTCGTGGACGCTGTCAAGCCCTTTCGGGCACGAAGTTAGGAGTCCCTCTGGGCGCCGAGCTTGCGGGTCGCCGCCGGGCGCTCCGAAATGACGTCCCCCGGGCACGCGGGGAATCGAGACTGAGGCCGAGCGCAGCTGAGAGCCCCGCGGCGTAGCCATCAACGGCCCGGTGGCATTGGTCCATCTGGGTGTTGCTGGAACGACGGACTACCACCACCCTCCTGAGCTCTGACCCGGCCCTATAATCTGTCGACGCCGGCGGCCGCGCCGAGGAGCCTCCCAGCGCGCGACGATCCGGTCCGGGGAGGTCCGCCAGTGACAACGGCGACATCACTGTGGTGCGGAGGATCCGGGGCCCCGGGCACGTGTGCCACAGACGAACATACGGGTTCTGACGGGACGACTGTGGATGCCGGTCGAGACCGATGACCGACCGGATGCGAGCCCTCATCAAGGACGGTCCGCGACCCGGACTTGTGCTGACAGACGCACCGGTCCCGCCAATTGGCAGGGACGACGTACTGATCCGCGTGCTCCGAACTGGCATCTGTGGCACTGACCTCCACATCGAGTCATGGGACCAGTGGGCACAGGCCCACGTTGAACCCCCGCTGCTGGTCGGCCACGAATTCGTTGGTGAGATAGTCGAGTTCGGCGCGGATGTGCAAGAACTCGCGCTTGGTGATCTTGTAAGCGGAGAAGGACACCTCGTGTGCGGCCGATGCCGCAACTGTATGGCCGGTCGCCGAGTGCTCTGCGCCAACACCAGGGGCGTCGGCGTCGACCGGGACGGAGCGTTCGCCGAGTACATAGCGCTTCCAGCTAGCAACCTGTGGCGCCATCACCCTGGGATCGATCTCGATGTGGCGGCGATCTTCGACCCCTTCGGGAACGCCGTCCATACTGCACTGGCCTTCCCGGTCCTCGGTGAAGACGTCCTGATTACCGGTGCAGGGCCGATCGGCATTATGGCTAGCCTGGTGTGCCGGCGCGCCGGTGCGCGCAACGTTGTTATGACCGATTTGTCGGAGTTCCGTCTCCAGCTGGCAACGAGGCTGGGGGCCACCCGTGCGGTGCAGGCGAGCGGGGATGGGCTGCGGCAGGTCATGGGGGAGCTGGGCATGCGAGAAGGTTTTGACGTCGGGCTGGAGATGTCCGGCGCGCCAGCTGCCCTGCAAACCATGATCGGGACCATGGCGCACGGTGGCCGGATTGCTGTCCTCGGCTTGCCCAGTAGCCAGTTTGGTGTCGACTGGTCTCATCTCATCACCAACATGCTGACGATCCGCGGGATCTACGGGCGTGAGATGTTTGAGACTTGGTACTGGATGTCCGTCTTGGTCGACTCAGGGCTCGATATTTCCCCCGTGGTCACGCACCGTTTCGATGCGACCGATTACCAGGCGGCCTTTGATGTCGTGCGCTCGGGCGAGTGCGGCAAGGTCGTCCTCGGTTGGGGAGAACGCTGACATGTTCGCACACGTGAGACCGCAACTGCGGCAAGAGATCGACCAACTGCTTGCACAAGGCTTGTACAAGCGCGAACGCGTGCTCGAATCGCCGCAACAGGCGCACATCTCTGTCGCCGGCAAATCAGTGGTAAATCTTTGTGCCAACAACTACCTCGGCCTGGCGGACCACCCGCTCATCATCGCGGCAGCAAAGGACGCTCTTGACCGGTACGGCTATGGCATGGCGAGCGTGCGGTTCATCTGCGGGACAGAGACTGTCCACACCGATCTCGAGCGTCGCCTTTCGGCTTTTCTGGGAACGGACGCGACAATCCTTTACTCGTCGTGCTTCGACGCGAACGGCGGTCTCTTCGAGACGCTCGTCGACGAGCACGACGCTGTCATTAGCGACCAACTGAACCACGCATCGATCATCGATGGCATCCGGCTGTGCCGAGCGCAGCGCTACCGCTATGCCAACCGCGACATGGGTGAGCTCGAGAGCCAACTCAAGGCTGCGTCTGGAAGTCGCCGCCGTCTCATTGCGACCGATGGTGTCTTCTCCATGGACGGGTGCGTTGCGCCCCTGGACCGAATCTGCGAACTGGCCGACCACTATGACGCCATGGTCATGGTTGACGACTCGCATGGCGTAGGCGTCCTAGGCGATCGAGGCCGCGGCACACCAGCGGCGCACGGCGTTGCGGGCCGGGTCGACGTCATAACGGGTACCCTCGGGAAGGCCCTTGGCGGAGCCAGTGGCGGGTACGCCAGTGGTAAGGCCGAGATCGTCGAACTCCTCCGGCAACGCTCCCGTCCCTACCTGTTCTCCAACTCGCTCGCGCCAGCGATCGCTGCCGCGTCAGTGGTAGCGCTGGACCTGCTCGAGTCGAGCGATGAGCTCCGGGCGCACCTCGTCGAGAACACGGCATTCTTCCGCTCAGAGATCACCGGTGCCGGCTTTGAAGTACTCCCCGGCACCCATCCAATCGTCCCGGTGATGATCGGCGACGCGGGGCTAGCGGCGCGAATAGCCGATGGCCTGCTCGAGCGGGGCATCTACGTCGTCGGCTTCAGCTACCCGGTCGTCCCCAAGGGAGCCGCTCGAATCCGGGCCCAGATCTCTGCCGCGCACAGCCGCGAGGACCTCGAGCAAGCAGTGGCAGCATTTCGCGACGTTCACGCGTCGCTTGTGTAGAAGGCAGGGTTCCCGGCGGGGGCGCCACCTTCGACCGGTACGTCATACGGGTCGAAGGAGTGCCCGAGATGAGGTGCATGTCGTAGCTGACGCCTGCAAGCTGGATTTGGAGCGGGGCTACCACCACGACAGGATCCCCGCAGCGCCCGTGCCTGCTGTCGGCTGGGCCGCGCCAGGGGACTGCGACGGCCAAGCCGCCCAGCGGCTCCTTCCCCTGGGCGCCTATGGTTCGATCGCGACGGACATCGGAGCGTTCAAACCCGTCCTCTGGCCAGTAATAGTCCTAGATGGTGCCGGGGAGCCTGATTTGGCGAGCTCGCTCCTCGTGTACTCGTCAATGGTGTTGTTGCCGGTGTTGGCCACCCACAGGTCGCCTGAGGAGTCGAAGATGATGTCGTCCGGGGCGTTCTCGAGGGCGTTGGAAGAGATCGTGACGCTGGGGGTCGGCTTGGCCTTGGCGAGGTCGCTCTTTGTGAACTCGACCAGCGAGTAGCCACCGGAGTTGACCACCCACAAGTCACCCCGTGGGTCAAAAGCCAGTCCCGACCGGGTGTCATCGCCGTCGGGGCTGGCTTGAAGGGCGATGGTGACGCTGGGGGCCGGGGAAGCCTTGGCGAGCTCGCTCTTGGTGTACTTGAACACCGCGGGGCTCCCTGGCTGGGCGTTGTCGGACACCCACAGGTCGCCTGAGGAGTCGAAGGCAACGCCAAACGGGGTGTTGAAGCTGGCGTTGGAGATGGTGGCCCTTGGTGTCGGGGAGCCCGTCTTGGCCAGCTGGCTCCTGGTGTACTCGACCACGGTCGTGACGCCCGTGTTGGCCACCCACAGGTCACCTGAGGAGTCGAACGCGAGGCCGCCGGGTGTGTTGAGGTCGCCGGAGGGATCGGAGGAAATGGTGACGCTGGGTGCCGGGGAGGCAAGGGCCAGCTCGCTCTTGGTGTACTCGCAGACCGTGTTGGTGTTGGAGTTGGCCACCCACAGGTCGCCTGAGGAGTCGAACGTGAGGCCCTGCGGAGCGTTGACCTTCGCTGAGATCGTGCCCAGGGCGTGAGTGTTGCCGGTGGCGTCGGGCCGGTACGAGGTGACGGAGCCCGTGGCGGCCATGCCGCTCCCGCCCATCCCCCCGTAGTTGGCGACGAACACCGTGCCCGGGGCGCCCGCTGCTGCGCTGGCCGCCGATGAGCTGATCGTCGTGGCCACCGTAGCCAGGCTCGCTGCCCCGACCATCGTGACCAGTGCACTTACCCGTAGCCCTCTGAATACGGAAAAGCCGCTTTTCGCCCGACCGAGAAAACCGTCCGCCCTCTTCCGCTGCATGGCCACTCCTCTCGGGATACGCTTTGTTGAGCCTGAAAGTTTACACCCGCCCGCAGGAGTCATTGTCGGCGCCGGCCAGGATTGGGCTCGGGCGCCGAGGTAGTCGTCGTCGTACCCATTGCCCCGTCAGCGCTGCCTGCTCCCTCCAAACGTGCTCAACTACAGGGCAGCAATCCCCTTCGCCGACTTGGTCAACCGCGACTTCAGCGCTGCGGCATAAACGAGAAGTGGTGCGGGCGACCTGACAGAACTTCCCACGGATGAAGGCAGGTTGTACTCGGCCTCCGTCTTTGACCTGGTTGGCGTGAAAAGAAACGGCCTGACCATGCCCCGCGGGACTGCCCACCACGCGGTACCGGGCATCTCAGTTGGATTGCACGGAACATTCCTTATTGTGCCCGGTGTTCCCCCCCACCTAAGGATCCCCTCCCGATCGACGGCTTCGCGTCGCTGGAGACTGCCCACCGACTGCTGCTGGTGACGTCAGAATGTGCGAACAGATCGTGCGGGCGTTGCGAATAGCTGCTGGCTGGCCAGCAGCTGTTGGACCCGTTGATGCGACAGCCCAAGCATGTCAGCGGCGTCACGAACGCTGAGGTGGGCCTCTCTCACTAATGCCAGCGCCGCGTCACGGGTGGCACCCGAAGCAGCGTCCTGGGCCTCTTGGGCACGCTGGCGGGCCTGGCGGGCCAGCTCCAGGCTGGCCTTGACGGCACCTGGTAAGCGGACGTCTTCGGTGATCGTCAGCTCAGCGGGCGCGACTTGGAACCAGAGCGCGGCGGCATCGACGATATGCTCTCGCGCCTTGCCTATGGTCCGCCCGTAGGTGTGCACGCGTGGTTCTTCCGCCAGTTCTACCAGCCAGTAGCCGTCCTCGTCGCGTTGGAACACGGCCGTTAGCGTCTTCATGACAGCCATCCTTCCCCGAGACAGGGTTCCAAGTCCCTGACGATGCTCCTCAAGGTGCCGGGGCGGATGTCACCGCCGCGTTTTGGCACCACCGTCTGGCAACGGCCGCAGCGGGCTATCACGTGGGAGCCGATATAGCGCACTTGTGCGCAGTTCAGCTTGCTCAACATCCGCCACAGCTGCCTGTACGTCGTACCCGTGATACTACCACGCTAGACGGTGGCTGCCTAATCGACTAGACAATCCGGGCCCCCGACCCGCTCGCCAAATTTGTAAAGGGCCTACCCTGAGGCGGCCGGGTGACCATTGCGGAACTGTTGACCGCGCAAGCCCCTGACCAGGGCATCTCGGCGCACCCCCAACGGGATTCGAACCCGTGCCGCCGCCTTGAAAGGGCGGTGTCCTAGGCCGCTAGACGATGGGGGCAGGACCACTGGATTCTAGGCGGCGGCCCGTGGGGACGGGAGTGCACAAGTCGCATCCCTCCGTGACCGCCCTCTAGCCCCGAACTGGCGCAGATCAGCGGCCTTGGGCCGACCGCAAGGCCCATTGCGTGAGCGCCGGTGTGTCCCTGACCTCTACTCCAGCCCTTTCAAGCACTTCCCGGATCCGGTCGGCGTCACCAAATCGCCGGCTGACCCGTGCTTCGTTCCGCTCGAACAGGAGAGCCTCTACCCAGGGCGCAGCGGCCTCACGGGGATCACGAAGGCCGGCCGCCGCGAGCTCCCCCAAGCGAACGACCATCCGCCGCAGGCCAGCCCGGGCGCGATCGACCTCATCGGACTCGAACGTGTCCGCCGACCAGGCGTGGAGCACACCTTCGAGCTCAAGTGCGGCTTCAGTGGCCGCTGGCGCGTCACGCCGGCCCAAGGCATCGTCGAAGACCGCGGAGAGGCGCCCGGCCTCCGCCGTCAGGGACGGCGTCTCCCCGGCCTTGCCCGCTGGCAACGGGCCCCCCTCGCCCGCACCAACGACCACCCCCTGGTCAGCAAGCGTCTCGCCACGCTGGCGGCCAATGCCTCCGCTTGTGCCCAAAGTCACAAGTTCATCGATCGACATCGTCTGGCCGGCGGCGAAGGTGACCGAACGACCCTGGCAACGTACGGTCACCGATCCGAGGCCCGAAATGCTGACCGACCGAGCACCGAGGTCGAAAACACATACGGTGTGCTCGTCTACCCCCAGGACCCACTCCCCGGGGGGCAATTGCGCCTCCAGGGCCCTCAGGCGCTCCTCCCCCAGGTAGCAGTAGCGCGTGTCGTGCGTGCCGCCCTCGGCGTTGTCGTAGTGGGGTATCACGGCAACGTGCAGGCCGAGCGGCCCGAGCAGGTCGAGCCCCTCCGCCCACAGGGGGTCGAGCCCGGCCTTGTAGATTTCATAAACGGGAACCGTCCAACGGCCCAGTGTTAGGGCCGCCGCCGAAGAAAACACGGCACAGCCGCCATTAGCCAGTTTCTCGGACAGCAATCCGGGCAGGATTGTCGGCCGCCATTGCCTGAGGGCGTAGGTCGGGCTGCCCGGCCCTGAGAACACCCACTGCGCTTCGGCAACTCGGGCCAGGGCTGCTTCCAGTGCCAACGGGTTGGCGCCCTCCGTCCTCATCAGGAGCGCGGCTCCCACCGACCGGCCGACACTTTCCCGGAAATATGCGATGGCACGCGCCGAAATGTCGCGTGCGTTCGACTGGAAGCCATATGGAGTGTCGAGGATGACCGCGGGCACGGGACCAGGGCCCAGCCGGTCGAATAACTGCCGGTGCACCTTGGCCATTGTGGGCGTGGTCTCCCCCGACCCCATTATGGCAAGAAGGCGCGCCGGGCCAATAGTGGTCATTGCTCTGGCCGGTTGACCGATGGCCTCATTCGCTGAACCACTTGGGCTGACGGACCGGACTTATCCCAAGCGCGGGGATCATTGATCTTCCCCAGACAGGGCACTGACCGCCAGCTCCTGCAGCAAGGTAAGGACCTGGTAAAGAATATGAGGGGGATCCTCTGGCTCGTCGTCAACGTCGTCCTCGCTGACGTCCAGTACCGTACCAAGCCATAGACGGATGTCATTGAGCGCCCGCAGCCACGCTTCGAGCTGTTCCTGGGTGAGCTCGATGGCGTCCGCCGTCTTCGACAGAGTTTCCAGTGCGTGCGACCTGCTTTCGTCCAGTTCAATGCCCACAAGGTGACGGTATTCATCTTCCGCCTTCTCGTCATTCTCGTACGCCGGAGGGAAGAGGCGCCTGAAAGCGGGGTCGTTGCGGTTAACCGCGATAGCGGCGCGCAACCGCATCGGCAGTTCCTTTAGCAGCTGGCGGTCTTCGGCCCCCAGGCGCACTTCGTACGCCCCGGGCCCGCAACGCCGCAGGGGCGGGTACCAGCCGGGCGGGCTCAGTTGTCCCTCTCCATGGTCGCCCAGAGGCCATGCTCGTGCAGCCTGAAAACGTCTAGCTCCGACTTCTCCCGCGACCCGTTGGACACGACAGCCTTGCCTTTGGTGTGCACGTCCATCATGAGCTTGTGGGCCTTCTCTTTGCTGTAGCCGAACAACTTCTGGAGCACGAAGGTCACATAGCTCATCAGGTTGATCGGGTCATTCCAGACGATCACTTTCCACGGTCTGGCCAGATCGGTTATCTCGCAGCTTTGAGGCGCTCTCGTCTCGAGCGGGGCGGTGGAAGCCATCGTGGTACCTCTGCTAGGTGCGGGCCAGTTGTCGAGCGCTCTTGCGGTCGCTCACAGTCTGCCCGGTCACTCCCGGGCCCCGCACGTAGAGGCCGAGGTTGAAGGCCAGCACGGCCACCAGAACGCTCGTCGCTCCAGCCAGGTGAACCCCCACCAACAATGCCGGGTCGCCAGTGAAGTACTGGGTATAGCCCACGGCAGCCTGCACCACCAGCACTACCAGCAGGATCTCTCCTCGGTGCAAAACGCCGGGAGCGGTACCTGCGCGGTGCAACGTCCACAGCGTTGCCACGGTGAGTGCCAGCAGCAGCTCTACCGAGGTCCCGTGAAGCTGCGCCATCGTGTGAAGCGTAAACCCGAAGCGCGGGACTCCGGGGGCCCCAGCGTTGGGACCGGTCGAGGTGACAACTGCCCCCAGGACCACCACGACTGCGGTAATGCCGAGTATGCAGCGGCTCGCGAGGACCTGGCTGCGGCGGACCAGGCACGTGGCCGGGAGGACCCGCGCCCTGCCCTCGGGCAGGTCGGAGGTCTCCTCTGGTTGGCAGCTGCGATGGTAGAGCACGACGGCGTCAGCCAGCAGGACCATCGCCAGCAAGAAGTGCGCCATGACAAAGGACGGGGCCAACTTGTGCAGCACCGTCTCGCCACCGAGGACGACCTCGGCGAAGATGCCCGCCACCAGGCCCCACGCCAGCAGCACCAAATCAGTGCGGCGCGGCCGGCGGCGGAGGGCGCCCACGGCGACCAGGATAACGCCCAAGGTGATCACCACATTCACCAGACGGTTGCCGAACTCAACCCACGCGTGATAGTGCAGTGGAGCGACAACGCTGGAGGATGTGCAAGCCGGCCAATTGCTACAACCGAGGCCCGAGCCAGTCAGCCTCACCGCCCCGCCGCTCACTATCCCCACCGCCAACGCGATGACTGCAAGCGCCGCGCTCCGGCGCAAGAAGCTCGGGCCGCGGGAAGACCACAGGCGCCGCAGTGCGCTTCGGGCAAGGGACATCAAGGAAGATGCTAGGGCCGCGCGGTGCCATCTAACACTTCTCGCTACCCAATCACAGACCGGCCTCTAAGCTTGGCCATAGTGGTGAGCAACGCAGGCACTCTTCAAGTCAGTTCGGCATACCGGGCCTCGGGGACTTTGGCTCGCCTCGGCGCGTTCGTCGCGTTGACCAAACCGCGGATCGTCGAACTTCTCCTGGTGACAACCGTTCCGACGATGGTGGTCGCAGCCGGAGGGTGGCCCTCCGTACGTCTTCTGGCAGCGACCCTGACAGGTGGGGCCCTCTCTGCCGGGGGCGCCAATGCGGCCAACATGTACCTCGATCGCGACCTCGACGCTCTGATGCGGCGAACACAGCGCCGGCCCCTGGTCACCGGGGCGGTCAGCGCTCCGTCAGCCCTGGCATTCGCCATGGGCCTCGAAGCCGGCGCTTTCCTGGTCCTCTGGCTGGCGGACAACCTCCTGTGCGCCGCACTGGCCCTGGGTGCAGCCTTGTTCTACGTGATCGTGTACACGGCCCTGCTCAAGCGCACGTCCCCTCAGAACATCGTCATCGGCGGCGCCGCCGGGGCCGCCCCGGTGCTCGTCGGCTGGGCGGCGGTCCGTGGTTCGCTTGGCTGGGCACCGCTGCTGCTCTTCGCTCTCGTGATCTTGTGGACGCCGCCGCACTTCTGGGCGCTGGCCATCCGCTACCGGGACGACTATGCAAGGGCGAACGTGCCGATGATGCCCGTGGTTCGCAGCTTGCAGCGCACCAGCTGGCAGATCCTTGTCTACGCCCTCGGTACCCTGACCAGTTCCGCTGGCTTCGGAGTAGTCGCTCACATGCACTGGCTTTACTGGGTTGTGGCGGGGGCTGCCGGCGCCGTGTTCGTCGAGTTCTGCGGGCAACTGCTGTTAGCCCGCAGCGCGGCGGCGGCGATGAAGGTGTTCCACTGGTCGATCACATACCTGAGCCTTCTCTTCGTGGCGATGGCAATCGACGTCCTCATTCGCTGATAGGGCTCAAGCCCGACAGTGCTCAAATCGTCACCCGGTCACCTGGAAAGCACCCAGGAGCGCCGGCCACGTCCACCCGGTAGCGTCGGCACAGGCCACGTCCACCCGGCCACCTCCGCCGACTTCTCTACTCCCAGCGGAAGCTGAGCCCGGCCGCCACCGGTGCAGCGACAGCCCAAATGCCCAGAACGGCCCAGGCATGGCCAGGCACCCCGGCCCCCGTGCCGATGGCTCCCCGGAGCGCCTCGGACAGGGCGGAGGCCGGCAACACGTCGGCCACCGCTCTCAACCCCGACGGCAGCTTGGAGAGAGGGAACAGCATGCCGCCTAGCAGCATCAGGACCAGCCACAACCCGTTGGCCACGGCTAGGACGATGTCAGCTCGCAGCCGGCCCGCCATCAGAAGCCCAAGACCCGCAAAAGCGCTGGTGGCCGCGATGGCAGCGCCCAACGCAGCGAGGAACATGGCGAACTGGCCGCACCCGGAGGTCGCCCGTGCGGGGCCCCAACCGAGCACCAACCCAGTGCCAAGGACGACCACAGCCTGCAGGACCTCTACGAAGACCACCGACAGGACTTTTGCGCCGACGAGCCGGGGACGTCCAAGTGGGGTGGTGCCTAGGCGCTTCAGCACCTTGTACTCCCGCTCGAAAGCGGTTGCGATCCCCAGGCTCACCATCCCCGTGGACATGATGGCGAGAGCGAGTATGCCGGGGACGAGGAACCCGGCTTGGTCGCTCGGTCGGGGCAAGACCTTGGTGAGCGAACCGAAGACGAGCAAACCGACCGGTATGGCAACGGTCAAAAGAAGGGACTCCCCCCGGCGCAGAGTCAGCCTCGTTTCGGCGACAGCGTGCGCCCGCAGCGCTCTCATGACCGCCGTCGTCCTCGCTCCCGGCTCACGGCGCTCCCGCGTCGGGCCCGTCGCCGTCGGCATCAGCGCCGGTGCCCCGGGTCAGGCGAAGGTAGACCTCCTCCAGTGGCGCCCGCCCGGCCCGCAGGCCACTGAGAGGTAGACCTTGTTGTGCCAGCCAACCGGCGATGGCCGCTACCGCGGTTGGCGTCCCCGGGGTCTGCGCAGCGTACTCCCCGGGCCGGTACTCTCTGACCGGCACACCCAGGCATCCCTCAAGGGCGCTCGTGTCAAGACCGGCCGATGTCACCCACTGCACCTCCTCATGCCCGGCCAGAGCAGCCAGCTCATCCAGGGTCCCTGCCGCCACCAGCCGGCCACGGTCGAGGACGATGACCCTGTTCGCGAGGCGCTCAGCTTCTTCGAGCTCGTGCGTAGTAAGCAGTACGCAGGTCCCCCGCTCACGGAGATCCACGACCACCTGGCGAACAACCTGGCGGCCCTCGGGGTCGACGCCCGAAGTTGGCTCGTCCAGAAAAGCGATCTGGGGACGCCCGACCAGGGCCAGGCCGAGCGACAACCGTTGCTGTTCGCCTCCAGATAACCGTCGCCACGGGGTACGGGCCGCCCGGGTCAACCCCACCAGCTCGAGCAGCTGGCCGGGGTCCTCAGGCGAGGTGTAATAGCTGGCGAACAACTTGAGAGCCTCACGAGGGGTCATCCCCGGGTAGACCCCGCCGTGCTGGAGCATGACACCGACCAGGGAAGAAAGCGAGCGCCGGTCTGTCCCGGGGTCATAACCAAGCACCCGGACCTCTCCCCCAGCACGGCGCCGGTAGCCCTCGGCCACCTCCACCGTGCTCGTCTTACCCGCGCCGTTCGGCCCGAGCAGGGCGACCACCTCGCCTCTGTCCGCCACTAGGTCGAGGCCATCCACGGCCACGAGGTCGCCATAGCGCACCCGGAGGGAGCGGATTTCTATGGCGTGACTCTGGCCGGCGACCACAAACCGACGGTAGCGGCCGGCGGAAGGGCACGCGCCACTACCCGAGCGTGCCACTACCCGAGCGCAGCGGTCAGAGCGAAGAGCTTCAAACCAGTGATCTGTTAGCTTCAGACGAGTGATCGACGTACGCCGGTTGAGGGCCGACCTGGAGACTACCAAGGCCGCCCTGGCCCGGAAGGGGGTCCCCGCCGAGGAGGTTGAGCGGGCGGCGACGCTCGATGCCCGGCACCGCCAGTTGACCGTCACGACCGAAGAGTTGCGCACTCGCATCAAGGGGCTTTCCAAACAGGTCGGAGGCGCGATGCGGGCGGGCGACGCTGCCCGAGCTGAGGCTGTGCGGGAACAGAGCAAGCGTTTGGGCGATGAGATGGCCGCCGCCGAGCAGGAGGCCTCGGCCGCCGAAGCAGAACTGCGGGACGCCATGCTGCGCCTCCCGAACATCCCCGCCGAAGATGCCCCCGACGGTGCCTCCGAAGCCGACAATGTCGTCGTGCGCACCGTTGGCTATGACCCGGCACGCTATGGGCCGCACCAGCGGGTACCCCATTGGGATATCGGGGCCCAGCTCCGAATATTGGACCTTGAGCGGGGGGCCAAGATATCCGGCTCCATGTTCCCCCTTTTCCGTGGACCTGGTGCCGCGTTGGTCCGCGGGCTGTGCCAGCTGGCACTCGACCGCAACTCGGATGCATTTACAGAGGTAAGGCCGCCCTCTCTGGTGCGCACTCCGGCGATGGAGGCCGTTGGGCAATTGCCCAAATTTGCAGACGACGCTTACCACCTGGAACGGGACGACCTCTGGGCGGTACCAACCGCAGAGGTCCCCCTCACATCGATGAGGGGGAACGAGATTATCCCCGAGGAGGACTTGCCACTGCGCCTCATGGCCCACACGCCGTGCTTCAGGCGTGAAGCCGGTGCCGCGGGCCGGGACACCAGAGGCCTATTGAGGGTGCACGAGTTCGATAAGGTCGAGATACTCGCGATCTGCACTCGAAGGCAAGCGCCCGCACTCCACCAAGATCTTCTCGAACGTGCCATAGGGTCGATAGTCGCCCTGGGTTTGCCTTACCGGGTACTGGAAATATGTACCGGCGACTTGGGGCAGTCGCACGCTCGCCAGTTCGACGTAGAGGTTTATGCACCCGGCTGCGACATGTGGCTGGAGGTTTCGTCAGTATCGTGGTTCAGCGATTATCAGGCCCGCCGGGCGGCGATACGTTACCGACCGGTGGGGGGTGGGCCCACTCAAATCTGCGACACACTGAACGGCTCAGCCCTGGCGGTCCCTCGAGTCTGGGCGGCACTGGTCGAGACTTACCGCCAGCCCGATGGCTCGGTCGAGCTGCCAGTTTGCCTGCACCCCTATTTTCGGGGCCAAACGTCTATCGCTGCTAGCGTGACCAGCTAGAGGCTACGAAAGGGCGCCGTAGTGATCCAAGTTCGCCACCTGACGAAACACTTCGGGCCGACTGTGGCCGTCGACGATCTGAGCTTCGAGGTGCAACCGGGGGCTGTGACCGGGTTCCTCGGGCCCAACGGGGCAGGCAAGACGACCACGCTGCGCTTGGTCCTCGGCCTGGCCCGGCCGGACAAGGGGACAGCGACGATTGACGGGGTTTCCTACCAGCACCTGCGGGCGCCCATGAGCCAGGTCGGTGCCCTGCTGGATGCCAAGTCCTACCACCCGGGCCGCAAGGCCCATGACCACCTGGTCGCTCTGGCCCAGGCAGGCCACGTCCCGACGAGGCGTGTGGACGATGTCTTGGACCTAGTCGGGTTGACCGACGTCGCCAATCGCAGAGTGGGGACCTTCTCCCTAGGCATGGCCCAGCGCCTTGGCATAGCGGCGGCGCTGCTCGGGGATCCCCCTATCCTGATCTTCGACGAACCTGTCAATGGCCTCGACCCCGAGGGCATTGTCTGGGCCCGCAAGCTGATGCAGTCACTGGCAGCCCAGGGCCGGACTGTGCTCGTTTCCAGCCACCTCATGAGCGAGATGGCGCTGACTGCTTCTCACGTCATCGTCATCGGCAAGGGCCACCTGATCGCCGACTCAACCGTCGACCAGCTGATCAAGAGAACCCCAGGCGCAGTTGTCCGCCTGCGCACGCCCATGAGCCAACTCGTCCTCCCCCGGCTGGAATCGGCGGGTGCCACGGTACAAACCGACCCAGACGGCACCATCATCGTCAGTGGCCTGGGGGCACCGGCGGTGGGCGATATCGCCTTCCAAGCAGGCGCACCCGTGCACGAACTTTCTGCCGTAGAAGCGTCGCTGGAGGAGGCCTTCATGGAGTTGACCCGCGAGGACGTCGAGTTCCAGGCTCATGACGCCACGAGCACCGCTGCCAGGCCAGCGCCGCCCCCGCCGGGCCCGGCTCAAATGCTCCCCCCGACAGCGCCTTTAGTGCCGTGACACAGACCATTTCGGCACAAGCAACGAGTGCCGGACCGAAGCCGGGGCCCCTGGACACCCTGCGGTCGGAGTGGACCAAGTTGCGCACCTTGCGCTCGACACCGATCACCCTGGCCGTTATCGCCGTCATTGTCATCGGGCTCTCCGCTCTCATCACCCTGGCGGTGGTGAACAGCCCACGCCGCGGCACAAGGGCCATCGACAACCCGGTTAGCATCATTCAGTCCGCGTGGTTCTTCGGCCTGCTCGCTTTCATGGTGCTCGGGGTCCTCGTCGTCACCAACGAGTACTCGAGCGGGCTGATCGGGCCGACCTTTCTCGCCACGCCGCGGCGGTTGCGGGTCCTGATCGCCAAGGTGTCCGTCTTCACCGTCGTGACACTGGCAGCCGGTGAAGTGATGAGCTTCATCAATTTCTTCACCAGCACCGCCATTGCCTCGGGGACCACGCGCTTCGTTGACCCGGCGATCGGCGACCACAACGTGCTACGGGCGGTCGTCGGCATGGGCATCGACGCCGCTCTGGCAGGGCTTATGGGGCTCGCCCTGGGCGCTTTGTTGCGCAGCACCGCCTGGAGTATCGCGGCAGGGGTGGGCATAACGTTCGTAGTACCGATAATCATCGCCATTCTGCCGTCGTCCTGGGGTAACCCCATCGATGAGTACTGGCCCACGCAGGCTGGTTCCCAGCTGGAAGAAGTCACCCGGCAAGCCCATTCGCTGACTGCCTGGTGGGGAACCGGTGACCTGGTCCTGTTCGTCGTCGTGCTGCTTGTCGTCGCCGGCTACGCTCTCGTCAAGCGGGATGCCTGAGCGCCCGGCGCTGTGGCTGGTAAGGCACGGCCAGACAGCATGGAGCGCCGATGGCCGGCATACGAGCCGGACTGACCTGCCCCTAACCGCAACCGGCGAACAGGAATCACTGGCAGTGCGCCCGCTACTGGCATCTCAAGACTTCGCTCTGGTCGAGTCCAGCCCGCGCCAGCGCGCCTTGCGGACGGCACAACTGGCAGGTTTCCAGCCGGCGGTCGACGAAGACCTGGCCGAGTGGGACTACGGCGAACTCGAGGGGCTCACGGCGGAGGAAATCACGAGCAGGTACCCGGGCTGGACGATCTGGGAAGGGCCCTGGCCCGGCGGGGAACGGCCCGAGGAGGTGGCCGCCAGGGCAGAAAGGGTGGCCGGACGGGTACTAGCCCTGCCCGCGGGGGGCAAGGCCCTGGTTTTCGCTCACGGGCACATCCTGAGAGCCCTGGCCGCTTGCTGGCTAGGCCGTCCGATTGTGGACGGCCGGCTGTTTGCCCTGGGCACGGCCACTGTCAGCACGCTCGGTTGGGAGCACGACCAGCCGGCTGTCCACCACTGGAACGTCCCGCCCGGCTTCTCGGGGGCCCGCCCCGCCCCCGGGGCTCCTGCGGTCGGCTGACCATCGTGGACGGCCGAAACCCCGGCGACCGGGACAAAGGACCCTCCCAGTGGCCCGGCATGAGCCCCGGGGCGAGCGAGGGCACACCGCCGCCGCCTGCAGAACCGCCCGGCTGGGGCGTACCCCCCCCTGGATGGGGCACGCCGCCGCCTACATCACCCGGTTGGGGTATGCCACCGGCACCGCCACCCGCTTTCCCAGTCGGGTCACCCTGGGACCAGCGGCCGTCTCCCCAGGAACCCGCGCCGCCAGCCCCTCCGGGTGACGAACCGATCGGCCTCGGCCCTAACACGCGCTGCTACGAGCACCCGGACCGCCTGGCCGGTGCCATATGCCGCTCTTGTAACCGGCCGATCTGTGCCATCTGCATGGTGCAGGCCCCCGTCGGCTGGCACTGCCACCAGTGCGTCCGCCGCTATGCCCGCAAGTCGCCGGTAACCCGTCACCGCCCGGCGAGCGGGGGTGTGCCTGCTGCCCGGCAGGCACCGGTGAGTATGGCCCTGATCATCATCAACTTGGCCCTATTCGTGGCGGCGTCGGCTTCGGTCCGACTTACGAACGACAGCTACGCCGTCCCCTACCTCATGCAGCCGTCGGGACCTGACGAGTGGTACCGCCTATTCGGGTCGTTCTTCGTGACCAACAACCTGCTCGACGTGGCGCTGAATATGTGGTGCCTTTACATAATCGGCCGGCTGGTTGAGCCCGTCTTGGGCAAGTGGCGTTTCATCGCTCTCTACATGTTGTCCGGCCTGGGCGGATCCGTCGCCTACTACCTGCTGGGGAACATCATGCAACCGGCCGCCGGTGCTTCGGGCGCCATTTTCGGGTTGTTTGGCGCCTATTTCATCTTGGCCCGCCGAGCCGGGGCCAACACCTCCAGCATCATCGGCCTCATAGTCATCAACCTCGTTTTCAGTTTCACCATCCCCAATATCGCCTGGCAGGCGCACATCGGCGGGCTGGTGACCGGCTTGGTGGTCGCTTCCGGCCTCAGCCTCGCCCGCCGGGGCCGCCCGCGCCAAGAACTGCTGGCCGATGTGGCCGTACTGGTCGTGACGTGCGTCGGCCTCGGGTTGCTGTTGCTCCTCCCCCCCGGGGTGGTCAACCTAGGATAAGCGGGTACCCGTGCAGCCAGGTATGCCGGGGGCGTAGGTCAGTGGAAGACCGGCAGACTTTTAATTGCTCCTGACCAGGAAAGATGCCGGAACCAGGGGTGTGCTGGCGGACGTTTGTGCAGGTCAGGCGGGGTCCGTTGTAGGGCAAGTGGAGGCAGGCGAACGACGAACGCCCCCGAGTTCTAGGGCAAAACAAGGGCAGGCTGGGACCGCTCTTGACCGCCAGACTCCGTACCAGATCTTCACCGAGCGGGGCGCCGGGAACAGCCGACAGCCCTTGGCTCGTGCCGCCGTTGGTCGCGCGGGCTTGGTCCGGGAAAGGCGGCTCGGTCCGGAGAGGTTCGTGGTCTGGTCGTTGCTAACCTCGCTCGCGTGATGGCCAGTCCCGTCTACAAGGGAGTCATCTTCGACTACTTCGGGACCCTCACGGCCGCAGCACCTCGGTCCGAACGCCGTGCAGCTGCCCACCTCATTGCTGAAGCCCTTGGCCTCCCGGGAGATACCTTCTTCGGCCAACTCACCGCCACATTTACCGAGCGAGCGACGGGCCGGCACGGCAACTTGGCTGAGACCATGACATGGGTGGCTGGTCTTTGCGGCTGCGCCCCTTCTGCCGAGCAACTCTCCGCTGCCTGTGCCATCCGCCGCGAGATGGAGGCAACCTTCGCTCGGATGTACCGCCCCGATGCAGTCGAAGTGCTAAGAGAGCTGGTGGCGAGGGGATTGTCGGTCGGTGTTATCAGCGACTGCACCCATGAGCTCGCTGAGTCCTGGCAAGACCTCCCCTTCGCCGAGTTCGTGGGCACAGCTGTGTTCTCCGTAGAGCTCGGAGAACGCAAGCCGCATGCTTCCCTGTACTGGACAGCCGTCAAGGGCCTTGGCGTGGCGCCAGCCGAGGCCCTCTACGTCGGGGACGGCGACAGCAACGAACTCACCGGGGCGACGGCGGTCGGGATGACCGCCTTGCAACTTGTGGCCGACGACACCGCCCGCGCCCTCCACTACGACCCCGAGATTGCCTGGGGTGGCCCGACTGTCCACAGCCTCCACGAGGTGCTTTCGTTCCTCGGGGAGCCTTGAGGCTTCGAGGAACCACTTCGCGGCCGAGAACACCTTCCCTCAGCTCGGGCGGAGGCAGCCCGGGTCTAGCAGGCCGCTCATGCTGACCCCGGCACGATCTCGTACGCGACGCCGAGCTCGTCGAGCGCCTTGGCCAGTGGAATGCGATGATGAGAGCCGGAGCCGCCGCCACGCGGCAAGGTCGGAATCCTGCCTGTTTCGCAATCCAACCTGATGCTGTGGACTGACCTGGCGTCACCAACAAGGCGCTTCCACTCGGCGGGGCCGACGACGAGCGGTGCTTCTATGCTGCTCCCGGTGAGGCGCACGACTAGGCCGAGCGGCGGTCGCCCGCAGGTCGCGCAAGCCGTTCTGTCCCTCTCGCTCCCTGTCACCGTGCTCACCGCTCCTCCCAAGCCGTCTGCCAGTTGCACTGGCGGGTCCCGTGGTGGGCTTCGGCAAGCCAAGCGTCACCCTCGCTCTGGTGCCCGGTACCGCAGTACTCCCACTGCCCGATCGGGAGATTCTCTGCCATCTCCCTGCAGCACGGCGACCTCCCTGCTCGTAGCGGCTTGGTAGTTGACTCCTTGGTGGCGGCTTGTGCCACGGCAGCCACCAGCGGTGCTGTGTCGCCCAAGACCTGTGCTACCTCGCGACCAGGAAAGGGGCCGAGGGGCACGAGGGGGTGGGAGTGCGCGAGGCCTCGGGCCAGGTGCTCGGTGATCTTCGGGTGGACCAGACGGTGGGTGTTGCTGAACGACCGCGCCGTAGCGCCACGGTGGCCGGTCAGTATGCGCGGGGCAACGATCGTTGTGCGATGCCGACAGGGCAAGACCGGGCGTAGAGCCATTTGCCATCACCTCCGAGAACTGGCGCCATTCAGCGGCCCTCTATTGGAGGGGCAGTGTGGTGTCCGGGCTAAAGAGCGCGTTGCCCGACTTTGCTGGTCTGCCGCGCCCCTCCCGAAACTCGGCGACGGTGCGCACCACCACTGCTAGGCTTGGGCATCGTTGGCTGCCATTCACACTCTCGCGCACGGACAGATGAGCGGGAGACCGGTCCTTCGCTACGCCGCTCCCGCGCCAAGTAGGTTCGGCGATGAAGGCGGTGGACCCTTGGACAAGCTTGGCGATGGACTCTTACGCGGCCGAAGCCCTGGAGCGCGCGCCGAGGCTGAACTGGCAACTCGAGGCACTCACGAGCCCGACCTTACCGGTAGTCCTTGACAGCCGGTGTCCTCTTGCCCTTACACCGCGGGCTTGTGGGTGCCGGAGCGGGGCAAGATTCCAAGATTCCAAGATTCCTCGCTGCTGAACATTGGGATCTTGGGATCTTGGAATCTTGGTCCCAACGGGCCGGCCAGGCCACCTGAGCCGCTGCCGGGGCCGGGCAGGCACGGTCCTGGGTCGAAATGCCTGGTACCTGGCGTCGTCTGGCCGAAACTATGCCGGCAGGCACCCGACGATTCGGCCTTCCCCGATCTTGCTGGCCCCAAGGTTGAGCTGCTTGCGCGCCCGATGGGACCACGCGCGCCGTCCGGGCATCGGCCGCAGTCACGAGCAGGTCAGTCCGAAGCGCGACTCGGCGGCGGGACCAAGGCGGCACTCGATCATCCACGCTGTCTCGGCGACCATCGGTGCGGCCATGACGGGCTCACCGCGGTGGGCGCGCATCACCGGGGCGCACTCGGCGTGACGGGGCTCGTCCCGGTCGGCGCCGAGAGGGCCACACCGGTATCGAGGAAGACGGCCGCGCCCGGGCTCAGGTGCCTTCGGCCCGCGTGTGTCCCGCCAGCTCAGCGCGCGCCTGGTGGATGTCGAACGGCTCGCGCCGTTTCGAGGCACCCGAGCCGATGAAAGCTTCCAGCGCGTCACCACCGGAGTCGGTGGCCAGGCCCGCGCCCGCTCGCTCGGCTGGTGTCCCAGCGGGCAGCGGCATGGGCAAGCGCTCCGCCCCCGCTGCGCTCCGTTGGCCCTGCGAAGGACCTCGGGCGGGCCGACGGGCCAGGCGGCGGAGATCGTCGGCGCTGAGCCCTGTCAGCGCTGTCCCCAGTGGCCCGTAGAGAACTACGCGCTTGGAGGCTTCCGCCAGCGCCAGCCTGGCGACGAGCACCGCCTCGTCGCTGTCCGCGGCAACGCGTTCGCGCTCGACCAGAGCCTCCTCGACGGCCGGGCGAGCACGCAACGCCTTGGCTCTCAGCTTGGCGTCCTGCACCGTCGCTATCCGCCTCCGTCGGCAGGCCGCCCGCCACTTCGCGACGCGGAGGCCACCGGTTGCCGCCAGCACCCTCCGGTCGGCACGCTCGAGGCCTGCCTGACGTTGCCTGACAGCGGCCAGCCACAGCTCGTACGCGCCATGCCATCGAGCAACGTCAGCCGCCAACTGCTCGCAGGCGACGTCGGCCCCAAGGCCCTCGACTGGCATGCGCACAAGTGTTACCAGCTGCCACTGACGCCCATGTCGGCCACCGCCACGACGATGCCGGACCCGCCCGCACGCCCACCGCCTGAGGCCAGGAACGGCCAGAGCTTCTCAGGCGCGAATGTGGACCTTACACAGTCGGCATTCGAGGGAGAACCCCGGCTTATAGCCGTCGTCGGGCCACCACGCTGGCTGCCGGCAAGGACCCCCTTGCAAGCGTGTCCAGTACCTTAAGCCGTGGGTGTGACCGGGTGGTGGACCACCGTGCGGGGTGTCCAGGGCGGCTGTCCATTGGGGTGGCGGGCCAGTGCTCAGGCTCTTGGGACGGTCGTCATGGGCACGGTGGCCGGGCCAGCTGTGCCTCCCCAATGGGAAGAATTGGCGGTCCGCGTCGCGGGCCGGTGGGCCTGGCCGGCTTGCCAGTGTGGACGGCTTGAGCTTCGTGGCGTTGGTGGGCTGGCTGGCGGTGCCGCCCCGGCGGGTGAAGGTGGGCCCGGGCGGGGTCGAGGCCGAGTGGGCCGACCAGACCGCCCGGGTAGTGGGGAGCCTGACCCCAGAACAGAGAGGGACTGGAGCGGTGCCGGAGCCGGGCGAAGCCGTAGCCGAGGCAAACGACTTCGCCCGGGAAGATGTTGGCGTTGGTCGGCACCGCGTCACCGATAGCGGTGGTCGAGGCGTCCTATCAACAGGTCGGCCGGGCGCTGGCCGACATTGTCGAGCGGGCAGAGCCGGGGGCGGCGGCGGGCCTGAACGTGGCCCACCTGGCCCGTGCTGCGCACGCCCGGGGCCATATCAGCACGGCGAACCTGGACGCCGCGGAAGAGCAAAACCTGCCTAAGTGGGGCCAAATCAGATGAGCACACTCATGACACGGGGTGTACCGGTCGCGCGCCAGGGCTACGATCAGCAAGGAGCGTAAACCAGTAGGTCCACTGCCGAACGTCAACAAGAACGGGACATCCTCCTTTGAGCCCGGAGGGGTAGTAGCTGTAAACCAGGTTGGGCGACGCGTTATGACCGGGCACGGGCGCGGAATAATCACCGAGGTGAGGTCGCCGACGAACGTAGGCGCACTCTATGAGACGCACCCAAGCAGCAGTTGACGACGACAGCGTTCTGGCGTCGCGCGGACGGGCGGTAACGTGCGAAGCGTCAATCCGTCGCGAGAGACCTGGTCACGAACATACCGAAGGAGCCACAGATTGAGGCCATCTGTGAGCATGCCTGACGCCGTACGGGTCCTCGCGCAGCCGACAGCAGAATCGCTCGTCGGCCGTAGTCTGGGCCGGAGACCGGTCATCGCACGGCGGAGCCGCCGGGAGGACCCGGTCACGGTGACGTCCTGTCCTGCCATGGCCTGTCCTGCCACGGCAGCGAGGAGCCCAGCGGGCTCCGCTGACCCCCGCCCATCTGAGGAAGGTCGAGCTGGACATCCGCTGGTTGAACTTCGTCGGCGTCCTTTCACCGCGCGCGTTTCCGTAGCCCGGGAAAGGTCGCAGTGAACCTCGGAGGGCTCGTGGCGATCGTTGCAGGGCTGGCGATCGTGGCTGCGTTGGTCGCCGTCCCCACCGTGACCCGCCGTTCGAGCCGCCGGGTCATCGACCGGGCCGCCCGGTCGGCAGCACCGGAGTTCAGCGTCGTCGGGGGGATGTCGTTCACGAGGGCCCAGGGGGGCGGGCGGGGGTCTTCTAGTCCTGCCCCGTTCGCCATGCTCTCGATCTTCGATTGGGGTGTCCGCCTCGGCCCGCGCGCGAGGCCCTTCGGTGCCGTCACGCGGACGGTTGAGCTGCGCTACGAGGAGATCCGGTCGGTCGACGTCGTGAGGAGCTACCCGATGCGGGACTATGGCGTCCGTTTCCGGGCCCCGGCCCTCGACATGGTGGCCGTCTTCTGGGGCGGCGGCCCTGGCCCTGTCCTGGACCGGCTCAGTGCTCACGGCGCACCGGTGACGCGCACGGAGACCCAGTTCGGCTTCGTTCATTGGATCGGGGAATGAATCGTGCCCAAAACGGCGGCCCTGGAGGGTCCGCAGTTTGACTACGCAATGCTTGTACGCGTTACGGCCAGCGGCGGCGGAGGCCGATGGGCCAGCCCTCGCCATTCACAACGGCCATATTGATAACGCGAGGTTGGCCGGGTCGAGGGCTGGCGCAGTAGCGGGCTGGTCGTCCGGCTGGGTCTCGCCCAGGCCATCCTCCCGCCCCGAGCCAGTGCACACGAGCGAGCCCGGCTTCGGCCTCTGACGCTCCTCAGGCCCGGGGACCAGACTCTATGAGGGCTTTGGTCACCGAGGTCCTGACGTCAACGGACCAGCCCACCGCTGTACACCTGACGTTACAGGAAACGGCGTTGAGGCCGTTCGCAAATGAGGGCGCGCCGGAAGCGGGGGCCGGCCCTACGTTGGGGCTCGCCACAACGGACCAGCTCCTGCCGTCCCAAGACTCGACCAGGGTCTTGGAACGCCCACCGTTGTTGAAGAAGCTGCCGACAGCCGTGCACGCGCTAGCCGTGGGGCAGGAGACGCCATTGAGCGTGTTGTAGAAGGAGCCCTCGTTGGGGCTCGGCAGGACGGACCAGGCTATGCCGTCCCAAGCCTCGATGAGGGTCTTGGAGACGAGGCCGCTGGTCTCGTAGCGCCCGACAGCGACACAGGCACTCGAAGATGCGCACGAGATGCCGTTCAGCACGTTGTAGCTGCCGGAGGCGCCGCCGTTGGGGCTCGTCACGAGGGACCAGGCAGATCCGTCCCAGCTCTCCACCAGGGTCCCGGCGGCGCCGCCCTTGACCTCCCAGTCGCCAACAGCGGTGCAGGCGCTAGGCCCGGCACAAGAAACCCCCCAAAGGTAGTCAGCCGAAGAAAGGCCCTCGTTGGGGCTCGGCAGGACGGACCAGCTCTTGCCGTCCCAGGACTCGATGAGGGTCTTGATGGCGCCGGCAGACCCAAAGTTCCCGACCGCCAGGCAATCGTGCGCCGAGGGGCACGACACGCCCGCAAGGGAGCCGTTGGGCACAGGGCCACCCGCGTTCGGGCTCGGCAGGACGGACCAGCTCTTGCCGTCCCAGGACTCGATAAGTGTTTTCGTCGTGCCGCCATCAAGGGAGATCGCTGCGTTCCCATAGTCACCGACGGCCCTGCAGATCCTCGGCGAGGTGCATGTGACCCCCTGGAGGTAGTTGTAGCGCGAGGAAGGCCCCGCGGGCGGGCTTGGCGTAATGGACCACCTCTTACCGTTCCAGGATTCGACCAGGGTCTCCGCGGCGCCATGCTTGGTGACCCAGCTACCGACAGACGCGCAGGCGCTCGCCGAGACACAAGAAGCTGCCTGAAGGTAGTTAGCGGCGGAGGGCTCGTTGTCGGGGCTCGCCACTATAGACCAGTGCACCCCCGCGGCAGTAGCAACCGGGGCTGCGGCACCGGCCGACATGAGGGCTGCCAACACGCCGCCTGTACCGACGACCGCTCCCCAGTTCCCCCCCAATGGGCTCGTCCTCGGCCGGCGCGAGCTGCCCCCGATCCAAACCTTCGAATCCAGCATTCCCTTAACCTCCCTCTCGCCCATATCGGAACCGGCCCGGCGCTTCACTATCTTGGCCCTAGACACGAGGAGGGGCCGACACTGAGTTCTTCGTACTCCCGTCTCTGGTTCCAAGGTGTAGTCGCTTCCAGGTCCCAGCGGGGGACCTGATCGCAGTCTTCTGGACAGGCGGACGCGATGAACTCACGCGTCTCCTAACCGCGCTCGGCGTCCCGGTGTGCCGAAGCGAGACTGCAATTTGGTTTCTTCAGACCGCTCGACACCTAGCCCGCTCCTGGAAGCGGTTGCTGACGCCTCGGATAATGCCAGCCTAACCTGCGCATATTGAGCCACCTTGTTGTGCCGGGCCGGTTGCGATCACGGGGCCCCCGATTTTCCTCATATTGGATTACCCACTCAGCTAACGTGAGGGCATCTTGAACAGGCGGCTCCCCAAAGGCAAGACCCATTCCGTCCCACATTAGGTCGGCGCCCAGCCGCTGCCACCAGTCGTTGAATACAGTCACTCCTGATACCTCCCAACCGCCGCCCATGATAACCGGCGAGAGGGGAAATGTCTTAGGAGCCCACAACGCCACGCCGGCTTCTACATCTATACCAAAGATCCACTTGTTCGAACTGGTGGTCCCAGTAAACACGACGACACTGCCGCCCTGCCCCTCGTCGTCCTGAAGGGACACCTGGAAGTAGGCGAACGGACCCCTTAGCTGGCCAATCTCTGTGGCGGTGGAGATCTCTTCGGCCACCATCACGCCACCGGCAATCATGAGGTTCGGCCCACCGTTAGCCCACGTTCCGACCACGCCGATCTCATCCGGGCCGCCGGAGACGACACGGGTCAGACACGCGGCCCCTGAAGTTTGTGGACCCAGGAGCGCCCCGAAGAGGCCGGCACAATAGCCAACTGTGAGGTTCCCGCTCGGGTCCCTCATATTGACAGGGTCGTCGCCGGCATAGGTGTATGGTTGCGCCGTTTCGGCAAGATCCGGGTCGACGCTAAGGAACTGCCCCGTCCCCGGGTCGTACCAGCGCGCTCGCATGTACTACGAGCCTGTCGCCGGGTTCCTGGTACTAGCCGTCCCACAGCAGGGGCCTGGTTGCCGGGGTCGCTGGCGGCGCGGTGGTTGTCGTCGTTGTGGTGGCCGCGGTGGTTGACGAGTCGTGGTCGCAGTGGTGCCTGCCGGGACGCTGGTCGTCGTGAACGAGGTCGTGGGCTTGGTGGGGTCGCGTCCTGCACCACAAGCGAAGGTGAGCAAGGGTCAGGGCAAAGGGAGGTTGAGCTGGTCCCTTGTCCCTATGCCCTAAGGTTGGGTGTCGGGCGCCAGGCCGGGCTTCAGCGTGGCCTGTTCGCCAAGGTGCAGACTGAGCCGCCTTCCAAGAAGTTGTGCAGCGGCGCGGTCGCGTTCTTCCAGCGCGTGGGCGTACACCCGGAGCGTGATCGCTGGGTCGGCGTGGCCCAACCGGCCCGCCACGGTGCGGATGTCCACGCCGGCACCGATCAATTCGGTGGCGCTGAAGTGCCTAAGGTCATGGAGCCTGAAGGGGTATTGCTCGCCACGGCCGGCGGCCTGGGCGTCAGCTTCGAGCAACTCGCACAAGCGGGCAAACGCACGGGTCAAGCTGCTCGGCGTCCTCGGAGTGCTGCCGTCGACGACCGGTGACCACACAAAGCCTTCCTCGGGGAAAGCCACGCCGGCACCGGTCGCGTCGGCCCCAGCAGCCGCCCGGCGGGCTTTCAGCAGCGCCATGGTGTTCTGGTCGAGCGCGATCCGGCGCACTTGGTGGCTCTTGGTGTCCTTGAGCCCCCACGACTTGCGCACCTGCCAGACGGACCGCCGTACGGTCAGGCGCTCCCTCGCCCAGTCCACGTCATCCCACTGCAGTCCGCATATCTCCCCCCGCCGGCAACCCGTGAGCATCGCGAAGAGCAGGATCGGCCCGAGGTCGGGCGAAGCAGTGGACGCCGCCTTCCGCACGAGAGCCTGCGCCTGCTCAGGCGTGGGCACCCGGAACTCCGGCGTCCTCGAACTGGCCACGGTGGCGAACTTCGCCGGGTTGCGAGCGATCCAGCCCCACCGCTCGGCCTGGTTGAGCGCGGCACGCAGGATGCGGTGATGGTGGAGGACCGTCGCCGGCGTCATGCCTTCCGAGCGCCACTCAGAGTACGCAAGGTCGATGTCGCGCGTCGTGAGCTTGGTCACCGCCTTGGTCCCTATGGACGTCGCCTTAATCCGACGGGCCGATGCGGCATAGTCGTGGAGAGTCGTCGGCGAACGGCCAACCGCCGCCCGTTGGGCCAGCCAGTCGTCGAGCAACTCGCTGACGCTCGCCTTCCCGCCGTTTTGGTTGTGCTTGCCCTCAGCGACCTCGGCCACGAGCTTTGCCAGCTCTGCCCTTGCCGCCCGGATGCCGGCACCCTTCTCCGGCCGCGGCGCACGGAACGTCCGTGTGACCTGCCTTCCCGTCATCGCGTTGTACGCTCGTAGCTCGTAATGCCCAGGCGACCTCTCCCGGATCGATCCCGTCCCTTTTCGTTGCCCGCTCACGGTGGCCTGAGCCGTATTGGTCACGCCACCGATTGTAGGGCAAAACTAGGGCGAGACCGGGCCAGGCGAGCTTTACCACAGCAAAAGAGCAGTTTGGGGGCGTAGGTCAGTGGAAGACCGGCAGACTTTTAATCTGCGCGCCGGGAGTTCGATCCTCCCCGCCCCCACCAGCAAAGCAAGCTTCTGACCAGCGCTGCTGTGCTTTTCCTTCGCCGTCCCACCCTTCCTCTGCGCTCATCGGTGCAACTTAAGTGCAACTGAGCTTCCGGGAGGCAGGGCACCATGAAGGGCTCCATCACTGAGAAGACACCAGGCGTTGGCTGGACGACATCTCGCCGCAACGGACACCGCGGACCATCCACGAATACCGGCGGGTGGCGCGCCATGACGTCCTGCTGGCGCTCGGAACTAAGCGCATCGACAGGTTGAGCGCTCGAGACATAGACGGCTACTACCGTGCCCTTCTGGAGCGCGGCCTCTCAGCGGCATTCGTCCGGCGCAACCACGCCCTGCTGCACGCCTCTCCCGGGCGGGCGGTCAAGTGGGGCCTGATAGCCACCAACCCGGTCGACAAGGCGAGCCCGCCGACCACTAGGCGAACGGCATATGACGGCGCCAGCCGTGAGCGACGTGGTGAGGCTTATGGACGCCGCTGCGGCGAAGGGGGACTCGGTCCTTGCCACGGCAATAGCCCTGGCAGCGGTCACCGGTATGCGACGGGGCGAGCTGTGCGCGCTCAAGTGGAGCGCCGTGGACCTGGAGGTGGGGCGACTCCGCGTCTCGCAATCGCTGTCGGTGACACCCGGACGGCTGCACATGGGCGACACGAAGACGCACCAGGTGCGAAACATCGCCTTGGACCGTGGTGCCGTCGACCTGTTGGCTGAGCGGCGTCTTGACCAAGAGAAATACGGACGGACGGTCGGCGTCGAACTGGTCCCCGATCCCTACGTCCTATCTCGGGACGCAGACGCCTCGCAGCCATGCTTGCCGGATGGGCTCGGCCGCGCGTACTGGCGCCTCACTCGTGAGTTGGGCATCCGAACGAGGTTCCACGACCTCCGCCACTTCTCGACCACGCAGCTGATAGGCGCAGGCATCGACGTGCGGACGGTCGCTGGCCGGCTCGGCCACGCCGACGCCAGCACGACCTTGCGCGTCTACACCCATGTGCTCGCCGAGCGGGACAGAGCGGCTGCCGAACACATAGGTGGCCTCGTGCTCAGACGCGAGAAGCCTTCCCCCAGCCAAGGGCAACTGGCGGACGGCTCGTGAGACCCGTCGATCGAGCCCACCCATGAGACGCTATGTCGTTCAATAGCTAGGCGACCGCGGCGCCAGCTCGATTTCCGTCGCTTCGGCGATCCGAGACAAACGCCTCGTGAATCTCCGCACCCGCGCTTCTGCCCCCAACTCGAACCCTGCCTCGCTCGCGAATCTGTGCGGCTTCAGTCGGGGCGACGGCTGTGGGCCATTTGCTCGATAACGCCGAATCGGTATCGCTGGCGCCAATTGGGCCAAGTTTGTCGTTCCCGCACAGGATTTCCAGTTATTGCGCCTTTTGACCTGCCAGCGCATGTCAGTTGCCCCAGTCTGGGCCAATTGGACACCTGCCCCGCGGCTGGTGACCCACCGCTGGGGAAGACTGGTGGCTACAACGGGGAGGAGTGATGGCCGCTAATACTCGCATTCGTTCGGGCCCACTCTAAGCCACCAGCCGATAGCCGGGGACAACCGGCTATCGGCTGGTCAAGCCCGCCTCTGGGCGGGTTGAACCTTGCCTCAGTAGCACGCTCCGGGTGTTTCTCCCCCCTCAGGGTTGTTCGGGTAGGCCCACCCGTTGTACGCGAGCCCCGACCCATATAGGGTGGCGGTGTTCTTGGCCAAGCTCCAACCGTTCACCGCGGTGCCTTGAGCCCATTGCGGGTAGGTTGGGACGTACTGGAGCTTTCCGGTCTGGATCACTTCGGCGAGGGTAGCAATCTTAATGCCCAGGTGGGTACCGCTCCATTCCCCAGGAGCGAGAGCCAAGGTACGGTCGCCGCCGACCACTTTGCCATTGGCCTCCATGGTCGGTGGGAGGGTGTCGTCGTAGACGAAGATCGCGGGGCCACCCGCCGCCGTGTCGACGATCGAAAATGCCAGCCCGCCCAGCAGGTGGGGCGAGCGCCCCAGGTCCTCGAGGGCCAGGGCGATGCTCGAGTAGTTGTCGGTCATCGACCCGAGCGCGTGGCTCGCCTCGGCGCTGCCCCGCACGGCTGCCAGCGTCGACACGAAGGCGTCGGCCTTGACCGTCCCCGGCGCCATGACAGTGAGGGTCTTCTCGTCCCAGGCGGCGTGGCCCGTGATCAGCTCTCCTGTCCATGTGCTCCTTGCCCAGCCCTCCAGGACGAATGGGCCGGGCACGGTGCCGACCGTCAGTGTGAAGTTGTAGTTGCCGTTCTGGTCAGTCAGGATGTTGACCGGGCCGCCGCTGAGGCTCAGCAACGTGCCGGTGGGCCAGATTCTTCCCCCGCCGGAGTCGCAGACCGCAACCCGCGCGCCTGTCGTGACCGCCGCTTTATACCCCGACGCCGGCTGTGGCTCCAGCAAGACGCTGACGTAGGGCAAGGGCTTGCCGTACTCCGTGGTGGTGATGCTCCCCCTTACCACCTGCATGCCGTCGGCCGGCACCGACCCTCGCTCAAGATTGATCCTCAGCTCCATCCCCCCGTCGAGGGTGAAATCTGCGGACGCGCTCCCGCCGGCCGGCACCGACACCTGCACGCTGGCAGGCTTGTACTTTGCGTCACCGGCCCCGCTGGGGGCCCCTGAGGGGGCGACCACGTAATCGCCGGCCTTTACGTCCATCGTGTAGAAACCTGAGCCGGGCTGCACCTGGCTCACGCCACCCGACGAGCGGCCTTTGGCTACCACCGACACCCCAGGGACACCCTGGCCGTCCAGGTCGCGCACGTAGCCGCTTATCGTGCCACCGGGCTTGCCCGAGTCCCACAGCAGGTAGATGAGAGGCGGGTTGTTGTTTTGGCGGACCATGACGGCTGACCAAAAGTACCCCGCCGCGGGTTCCACGTCGCAGACGGTCTGGTTAAGATCGCAGCCGCCCCGCTCCTGGCCGGCAAGCACGCTCCAGTTCAGGTGGTTCCAGACACAACCCGCGCCGCCGCAAGCCACCTGAACTTTGCTTTGGAGCGGTTCCGGGCCGGTCAAGTGGAACACCCATCGTGCTGCGGGGGATAAGAAAAGGTTGGGGTGGGTGAACAGCACGACCGTGGCACCTGTCGGGATATTTATGCCATTGCCGGTGTAGTAATAGCTGGGTACGGGCGGGGGTTGTTCTTCGCCCGAACTGGCGCTCGCGGGCGCAGCCAGGCTAGGGCTCATAGACAAGCAACCGGTCAGGGCTACCAGAACGAGACTGCGTCGGCGCAACTTTGCCGGGCGCTTACGTAATAGGGACATAAAGGTTCCTTTCTCGCCTATAAGCGGGGACAAAACCAGCAGGACGAGGCGCCGGCGACGAAGCCCGGCCGCACGGTGAGCCCGAGGCGGCTCTCCCCTGTGTTGACTTCGTCGTGCCTTGTAGGGCCAATGAGGTAAGCCGCTCAACAACTTTTAGCCACCCTCATCTAATGACTGCACCTGCGGCGCTGTCAAGGCGCGATGTTACTGCCCTCGAAACGATCGTCGAGGGCGCGCAGGCGTGCGTCGGAGCGTTCCAGGATGGTGACGTCTGCACCGAGGCCCCGGACCATGCGCGCCGCCTGCACGCCGACCACACCCCCGCCCAGCACGAGGACTCTCGCAGGCGCCACGCCCGGCGCGCCCCCGACGAGCAGGCCCCTCCGCATTCCTACGACGAGCTCCCGCGCATGTCCGGCTTCGTCTTACCGGGCAGGCAGTTCCAGAGACGGGCCCTGTGGCGCTACGTCATCACGTGGACGAAGCCGGGTCCTGGGCTATCCTGACCGCTACCCCGAATGTTGCTTATGGAGCAGGCACTTTTGTCTTAGTAAGCGCACCAGAGCGTCGCGGAACGAGTCCTCTTTGTTCCAGTTGTCAAGATGCTTTGGGGATCTTTCTCTGATCTGGTCGGGGTTGGGAGGAACGCGCGGCTTGTCGGAGAGCCGTAGTCTTAGGGTTGGCCCGGGAGTGGCTTGG
>Ga0326728_10006380_pt1 | contig 31796 bp, 26 predicted proteins | sample MB3enrmetagenome_FD_207602 | JGI IMG/M metagenome (GOLD analysis project Ga0326728, IMG submission 207602) | Lab enriched peat soil microbial communities from McLean, Ithaca, NY, United States - MB31MN | ecosystem: Environmental > Terrestrial > Soil > Wetlands > Peat | place: USA: New York... | reverse complement strand
GTAATGGTGGGTCGGGTACCAACACCCAAACGGCGTTGATTAACGTTTACGATCCGTTCGCGTGGTGGCAGCTTCAGTACTTCGGTACCAACACTAGTGCGAGCACCGCGCCGGGCGGGGATTACACGGGCACCGGCATGAGCAACACCAACAAGTTTATGACGGGCTTCAACCCCACCAACGCGGCGGCGTACCTCCACGTCATCAGCATCGCGGAACAGTCGGTGGCGGGGTCCAACAACGTCGTGGTGACGTATCTTGGCGCCAGCGGGGATAACACCTACGTGCCGGGGATTGCGTCACGGACGAATGTGTTGGATTACATGACCGGCGACGCCAATGGCAACTACACCAATGGCGGATGGCAGGACACGGGCCAGACCAACATTCTCAGTGGCGGGAACGGGTACGGCACGGTCACCAACATGACGGATACGGCTATCCCGGGCATCCCGACCAACCGGTACTACCGGGTGCGCGTGGTGTTGCCGTAGCACTGCTTGGAAACAACGGTACCATTGACATCATCAACGGCGGGGTCACGAACTTTCACGGTTGGTTCACCAACAACGGCACGGTGCTGACCGCTGGCAGGGTGGCGATATCGAGCATCTTTGTCACGGGCAACAATGTGAATGTGCAAATCCCCTCGGTGCCCGGTCACACCTATCAACTGCAATTCAGCAGCTCCCTTGCGCCGACCAACTGGGTCACCAGCGGCGCAACGCCAACGCAGTCGGGCAATACCCTCACGTTCGTCGATTCGGGGGGGGCAACAGACATCCCCACTCGTTTCTACAGCGTCCTCGTGACCGCACCGTGAGCGGAGCTAAACCCGGGGAAGTGCCGCCGGCACCGACGCGTTGACGGACCACGCGTCAATGGGGTTCACTTGCCCGCAGTCGAGACATCGAGTGGCATCGAACCGCGCCCCGCATTTGGGACATGTGGCATGCGTCACGAACGTGTCGAATGCGGTCCCGCACTGGCCGCACCTCCAGAGCGCGCCCTGTGGCGGAGCCGTGTGGCAGGATGGACAGGCGAAATCCTGGTGGCGGGGCAATGCGGCGAGTCGGGCCAGCACGCGGGCCTGTTGCAAGCCGCGCCAACAATTCATCAGAATGAACGCGGCCATGATGCCGAACCAGATTGATTGAGCCCACAACGCCAGCGCCACCAATCCCGCCACGCCGACGAAGCCGATGACCACCGCCACCATCAGACTGCGTGCTCGCCCCACGACAAACCACAGCAACGCGCGCAGGATTTGTCCCCCGTCGAGTGGGTACACCGGCAACACGTTGAAGATCAGAAGCATGAGATTGATGGCCCAGACGGCGTGGAGCAATCCATACACGTTGGGCGAGGAATCCGGCCAGCCCGAGGAAATGGCCAGCAAACGCCCGATCGTCAGCACCGGGAACAGCACGACGTTGACCAATGGTCCAGCGGCGATGCTCCACAGAACGGCGCCGGGACGGGGTGGGGGATCCACATAGGCCACGCCTCCGAGCGGCCAAAGCACGATTTGATTGGCGCGCCCGCCAACGCTCCGGCATGCCAGCGCGTGACCGAACTCATGCATGGTCACGATCACGAACAGCGCAAGATACTCCAGACCGTTCCACAGCAGTGACGAGTAACTATGCCCGCGATTGCTGATTTCGTACGCGGCCACGACGAACCATGACCAATGCAGGAACACGTCGATCCCTGCCACTTGGAAGAGGCGAATGGAACCCTGCCGGGTCGGCATCATTTGTTTTTGTCCTCGGACAGGGAAATGCGCGTCGTCGTCGCAAAATTCACGGCGCGTTTATAGCATAGTACGGCACTACCACAAGTGTATTGGTGTCCGGGCCCGTCAAGAGTCGATTTGGTTTTTGACACTGGCAAATCGCTATGGCACAGTCGCGGCGCTCCCGTCCCCGCGCCTGGCGCGCCATCGGCGAGCCGGTAGCTCAGCTGGTAGAGCAACGGCCTTTTAATTCGAAACGGGCATTTTAGCCATCTTTGCACATTTTTTGCTATCGCCTGCCAGCCCAATCATTACAACGTTTGCACGGCTTTTGGCTGCTATCAGGTGAAATCACGAAAACTCCCAAAATCGGTCATAGGGTTACAACTTTGGGTTACAACTTTTTTTCCGACGCGATTTTCTGCGAACCGTCGGAGTGTAGGAAGCAGTCGCTGCAAAAGCGAATGGGGAGCCGGTCAAGACTCGCAAGTCGTTAAGTCCTTTAACAATTCCGCGCGCTAAAATTCGACGGAGTTGGAGGTCTCGCGGAGGAATCGTTCAATTTCGGGGACAGGGAATAGGGGACGACGGAGTGCGCGACTGGGGCGCAGTAGTCCGCGTTGGACGAGCCGGTCCAAAGTCGGGATGCTTATGCCCAAAGCGACTGCGGCCTCTTCACGGGTCAACGCCAGCCGGTCAACCTCGCGCTTCTGTCTCTCGTTCGGCATGAGCGGCCAGTGGTGAGATTAGATTCGCACGCCGCGCGCCTGGTTTTGCGTATGAGAGGCATGTTCTTCGAGTGTTTCGGAGAAACCGAGGCGGGCGACCTTTTTGCACATGCGTGTGATTTCGTTGACGACGCGCCGCAGATCCTGCTTCGGAAAACGCTCCGCAATGACCAGTCGGACATTGGCGGTGATATCGTTGACCATCAGTTGCAGGGTCTCGCTTTCACTGCGCAGGTAGTCACGAAGCACTTGGCGCGGGTTGTCTCCCGTGCGCAAGACATCCAATGGTCCACGCACCTTGGCGTAAGCCGAGGCAACCGACGCCTGGTCAATCACAGCGTATTCCAAGCCGTGTTCGCAAACTCGCTTGCAAAGGAACACTTCGTTGTTCTTCAGCCGCATCAACGAAGCGCAAACCTCCCATGGGCTTCGGTCACCGACCGAGTCAGCCAACACGGCAGGCGCGCCCTGAGCTTGAGAATCAAGAGGACCGAGTCCGCGCGCATTTGCCTCCACCTCGCGCAGCTTGTCGCCGATCAAACAGAGGGCCTGGTAATCGCCCTTGATAAGGCCGAATGCCTCAAAGTATGCCGCGTACTCTGTGTCGCTCATCCGCTTCAACGAGGGCGGCGCCACGCCCTGTCGCGGTTGGCCATTTCTTTTGATCATGCGTCTCCTTTCCGTACCCTCATTCAGTCTTCAAGAGATTGAGCAGTTCCGACCGAGGCACGAGTAGTTTGCCGCGCAGGACACGGCAGGGGCGAAGTTTTCCGCGCTGGATCATCCGGTAGACACTGAAGTAGTGCACACCTAATAGCTGCGCCGCTTCCTCGACGGAATACGCAAGGCGTTCCGAATCCGGTAGCGTTGTTGCGGGTGCCTGTGGCGAGGTATTCACTGCTTCGTTATTCCCTGACATTGCCGGGAGTGTAATCCGCGCCGGCTCGTAAGTTGTTCCCATTTGGGAACAAAATCGACTCTGCGAGACCGCGCGCCGACAACCCACCATTACGGCTTGGTTGCCCGCGTCGTGCTTATACGACCCGCCAGTGCGCCGATAGCGACGACGGATTGAGAGTGTTCCTGCAGAAAACCGCTCTGGCTCCGTGTAATGGGCAAAACGGCTTCGTAAAATTCGATTTGCGGCACGATCTCCAAGCGGCGCGATAAGCTTGGACGTTGGAACCTCAGCGCCCGCGCGTCGTGTCTGCCATCGGTCAGCAGTGAGAAGCGCCGCGTGTTGAAGTCGCGGACACGATCCGCTCGCCAACTGCTTTCTTCAGTCGTCCAAGATGTGCCCTCTTTACGGCGACGCAGTTTCGAGAGGATGAAATCAAAGACGAATCCACTTGAAGGTACAGGCCTTTAACGATGCGGTACGGGACGCGGTTGTCCTCGCAGGCTTTTGGGAGACTCACCCCTTTGGCATGGACAAGAACCATATCGCCCGCCCGCAATCTGAGAAACTGCGTTACGTCGATGGCCTGCTTGCCGTGAACCTTCAGGAGCGAATCGTATTCGCCCGCTTCGTGCAGGTCAAGCGGGACACGATCACCACGGTCCGGAGCCTTCATCGAAAGAGATGCCATGATGGAGGCGGGGCGGCTGCTTCGGAGTAACTGCTCGACTTACTTCTCTCTCTTTTTCTTTCCGGAATTGACACGTCGCTGTTTCCTCGTAAAACATTGTCGTGCTTGCGCGGTGTGCCCCTTCTTTTTCTCTCTTGCGAAGGGGCGCAACGTCTCCAATCCGCGAAAGATCGCAGGTCTGATGCGGTTGGGGGAAAGGGGGAGGTTTCGCCTCGGCGCACTGTACAAACAATATCCAACGAGCCGTCCGCACTCGCTTCAATGGGGCCGCGACCAATCGGTCGCGGAAACGTCGCCAGCCTGCATCACGCGCTTGACCAGAAGATAGAGCTTCAATGGGGCCGCGACCAATCGGTCGCGGAAACCCGAAAACGATCTCGTTCCGAGTATTGTTTGAACCGGCTTCAATGGGGCCGCGACCAATCGGTCGCGGAAACTTCATTCACGCGGTCCCGTATGGCCTCGTCTGGAACGCTTCAATGGGGCCGCGACCAATCGGTCGCGGAAACAATAGATCGTCACGTCAACCTGGTTGGTCGCACCATGCTTCAATGGGGCCGCGACCAATCGGTCGCGGAAACCACGATGATTGCCGAGATGCGGGCGTCCTTCGACGCGCTTCAATGGGGCCGCGACCAATCGGTCGCGGAAACGCAAATGTCCAGGCTGTGGCAAGCGCACGATGCGGAGGCTTCAATGGGGCCGCGACCAATCGGTCGCGGAAACTCTGCCATTCTAACCCCTTCAATGTCAAAGAACAACACAACCATCTCCGAGCGGCGACGCAAGTCAGTCATTCCACTGAACACCACAGCTTCAGGACAGTTGGTAAGCTCTTGCAAATGCGCGCGTTCCAGTCTGCGAGCGGTGCTGCATGGGATTGAGCGGACCTGACCGCTCGCGCCACTTTCGCTGAAAAACAATACAGACGCACACGCACCTTCACCGGGTGACGAAGGGTTGGTAAGAACGGGTTTCATGTGTCAGCAATCGCGCCAATAGTCGCGTTTGAATCTCCAAAATGCGACGGTAGTTCACACGATAACCGAATAGCGGGTGCGTGACAAGTGTATCCATACGTTGCTCGTATGCACGGAAGAATCCTTTGCGGCCCTCGGGTTTGAGCATTACCGCCGGGCCAGTCTGCACGAAGTCGTTGGGGGTGATCATGTGATTGTTGATTGCGCTGAGCACGGCAGAATCGGCAATGAGCGGGCGGAATGGTTCCATCAAATCCAATGCAAGAGCGGGTCGGCCAAAACGTGGCTGATGATAAAAACCGAGGTATTGATCGAATCCCACCGCAAGACAGGTCACGGCAAGGTCTTTCGCGAGCATCGAATACGCGAGTGACAGCAAGGCGTTGACCGCATCACGCGGGGGACGACGATTGCGATTGATAAAATCGAACGTGAACTGAGATCTAGTTTTGTCACCTGGTTCCTCACTGAGCTTGATCATCCCCGCGAAGTTCTCGAAGTAGATACGCGAAGCATTGCCTTCAATTCCCAGCAAGGTTTCCATGGAATCGGTCGTTTGTGCTTCCTCCATCGCGCGTTTCAATCCCACTAATGCTGTGGTGGGCGGCTCCACATGATTCCGCTGGATCATGGTCCTCTGGTTCTGAATCTTTCCCGTGACCAGTGCGCGGGCAACACTGAGGCAGAACGGCGGCAAATCAGCGTGACGGAATTGTTCGCGGCGCAGGAAAATGTTCTTCAAACCCATGCCGCGCGTAATGCCGTAGAACCAGCCGCCCTGAGAGAAATAGGCGATGGGAATGTCCTCGGCACAGAGCGACTGGATAGCCTGAGTCGTCAGTTGGACGTTGCCAAAAAGATTGAGTTGGCAAATCTCGCCCATGCGGACTTCCTCCACCAGCTTGTCGCGGTCTTTGACTTGCAATACCTCACCGGTCTTGCCGACGCGCAGCCCCTGGGTGTTGAGATAAAGCGGTCGCAGATCATCGCGTGCGGGTACGAGCCGTCGGACTTCGCGCTCAGCTGGATTTGGGTCCTGCGCCGACGAGAAGAAGTCCAACTGGTGAGCCGTCACTTCATCAGCCACGTCAATGACTTCGATTTCCATGCTCAGGCGGGTTTCGTCCGGCAGGCAGATGCCTACCAAGGAACAGCGCGGACATTTGGGACTGTCGATCAAGGGTGGCGGAATCTGTCTCGAAGCGGCGAGTGCGCGAGCTTGATTACTGATCGCTGTCACGTGGGCGATTAAATCGTCCGTAAGTGGCACGCGGACGCGCTGCCGCGTGGCCACGTAATAAATGATGCCCTCGTCACAACGGTAACCGTTTTCACGCAGTACCATGGCCTGAACCGCCAATTGCATGCGGTCGGCGTCCCACACCTCGATTCCTTCATCCCCTTCGCGTGGTGCGCCACGTTTGTAATCGACCGGCGAAACGATGCCACCTTCGCCCTCGACCAAATCCATCTTCGCAATCAGTCCATATTGCGCACTGCTAAGAGTCAGGGAGCGACCGTGAATCGTCTCTCCGTCCGAAGTTGAAGCAGCGGCCTCGGGCGTGGGGAAGGCACTCGCTTCTTTCTTATCGATTTTGCTATGGCGCAGTGCGCCTTCGACCACTTCTGTGTTCTCGGCAAACAAACCTTCGACCCACTCGTAGTAGAAAAGACGCGGACAATACACGAACTCATTGAGCATCCGCGCCGGTAGCAAGTCGGGCAGGTCGCGATTTGGCGACGCCACAGCTATCGTTGACGAAGTGTCATTACTGCTGGCCGTCGAATCTCCGCTGGGATTCGCAGACGGTGTACCGGTTTGTTCATCTGCATTCATTCATTTGCAGCCGATTGTTCTCTCGTCACACGACGATGCACGGCGCATCCACGTTGATGTACGGTTTACCAAGAGCGTTGATCACGCGGTCGCCACGCCCTTCAGCAGGTCCAAGGCAAATGAACAACACCTGGTCCTGCTCATGGTGGATGATTTCCGACAACACATGTCGGCATCGCGCCAAGTCAGCGGGTGTGAACTGGCACTCAAAGACGGAGTATTGAAGATGGTCTCCAAAGTCCCGCATGGACTTGAATACCTTCTTCAGCCGCTTGTCGTCCGCAATGTCGTAAGAAACAATGTAGGTTGAGCGCACGCTGATTCGTCACGCAGTTCTCTTGCCAATTGTAGGCACGAACAGTCCGATGCCAAAGTGAGCGGAGTGACCGAGCGCGAGGGGACCGCAGACTGGATCGCCAAATGTCAGGCAAATCCGGTAACCAAGTTTGAGATCGTTGGTAGTTTCGCTTCTTAACCGTTTAGGCCGGTGAACCTTAACCCACCGACGCGCCCTTTCTACGACCTCAATTTCAGCCGAAGGGAAACCAGCATTGGTAAGGTCAGCGAGAACTTGCTCAGCGACTGAATGGCCAGGCTTAGGCTTGCCATTGCGCGCCAGCACGTGGCGTGAGGGCACGTAGGGCGTGGCCGTCTCCCAGTAGCGCGACTTGGCGTTGATTTCGGCAGGTAGAGGGGTCTCAGGCGGCAATGGAACGAGTCGAAGCAGCCAATCGGGATTACCGAACTGCCACGACAGCGTTCGCTCCGACGCGGCAAGAAAGGCTTCCTGTTCCAACGCGTCGAAAGGCGTGCGACGATAGCACACCAGCCGCGTGGGGCTTCCCTGCTTGTCAGGTACGAGCCAGAGAAACGAGTGCGCATGACCTTCAACAGGCTTCCCATTGCGGTCCTTGCCCGTGAGCAACGAATATGCGGCGCGCTGTTCGGCTGAAAGGTTTCGGAACTTGGCATCCGAACGTCGTGTCAATACACGGGCAAGCGCATCGAGTGCCGCGCCACGAAAACGTTCCGTGATGCGAATCCAAGAGTCGAGAGGTGGAAACACACGGCCACCAACGGCGAACTGCAGCAGCGACACTGGCGGTTTGTCCGCAAGGCGAACGACAGACTTGATGACTGGCTTCGCCGGCCGTCGTGCATACCACCACGCAGTGCCCGGCGGAATTCGTCGTCCCTTCATTAGGCGATCCTCGCTGTTGGCGAGCAGCACCGCGAAGTTGAGTGGTTGCAGCGGGTCGGCTACTAATACCGGCGATGCTTCGACGGGTTCGGGGCGCAGTTCGCAGTTTGGTTGTAGGCAGGCTGCCGAGTCTGGTCCACAGCGCATGAGCGAGAGTGATTCGGCCCGTCCAAAGTACGTGACGCGGCGAAGCAAGTGGACAAGCAATTTAGCTTCGTCAGACGGCAGATCAAGATTCGGCCAGATCCAGCACACGGGTTCGTTGCATGGCACGCAAGCGAACGAATCCACGACTAGCGTTGTTTGGTGACGTAGCACCCACGGTTCACCTCGATTCTTGTTCGACTTAACAAGTTCAGTCGGTTGGTACTGTCTTAGTCCACGCGTGGACAAAGAACTGGTGTGAGCAGCATTGGTCGGCAAATGAAATGCTGGTGGTGTTTGCGCCAAACGCTGCAACAACCGGTTGCGAAGGTCTTCGTTGCGGTCGCCCGTCTCCCGTGCGTGCTCAAACCAGCGCGCCGCAAATGTGCGGAGCAATCGCCACGGTGACGGCGGCCACTCACCGTGTGAATCCTCAAACGGATTTTGATTCCACCGCGTGGCGTGAAAGCGTCCGGTGAGGAAGTATTGCTCGATGACGAGCGGCATGATTACGCCTCCGGCTGATCACTTTTCTCTTCAGTCCCTCCAGAACTGGTCTCTGCTGCTACCACATCGGAAGCGGTTTGTGGGGTGAACAGTTCGTTAGCGGGATAATAAACGTCATTCACCGGATTCTCGCCGAAGTTGCAGGCTCGAATGGCAGCTTGGATGTCCAAACCAAACGCTTCGGGATTCAGTACCACCGTCTCATCCTCAGTCGTGTAGTGCCGGTTGACGCATCGCAAATGGCAGCCGGAGCGGAAACGGAACGGCGTCGCCAGCATCCGCTGCACTTTCCAAAGGGCCAATTCGAGAAGGAGCCGCTTTTGCGAGCCGTTGAGGCCATTAACATCGTGGCCGTAGGAACGCAGCAAGCCGAGATCAATGAGAAAGATGGCCTCGATCCGATGAGCCGTTTCCTCGTCCTTTGAGAAGATGGGCTGGCCCGACGTGGTCTTGCCGAGGCGGTCGAACTTCACGCCCGCACTGCCGACGCGTGCCGCACCGAATGCCTCTAGGTGTGCCGTGAGCAGCCGGCTGACCTTGATCTGCTCCTTGGCGAAGAGGACGCCGTGGACGAGCGAATTCGGGTCGTAACGGAAAATTGTACCGTAAATCGTCCACCAATTCTCCGGTGTGATGAAGTAGGTTTCGTCCCTGCTGATTTCGACGATCCCAAATTGGTGGCGCAGTTCCTCGCGCAACGAGCGATTATTCAATCGGCCTCGCAGGAAGTAGTCGGAAGCAATACGGTGTCCCTCAGTGAGTGTGGTGCAAATGAGACGCGTGTGCTGTCCGTTCGCATCGTCAGTTACACAGCGGACATAGGGCAAGCCGTTCAAGTCTGGATGCAGAATGGCAGCGGCTGGATTAGTAAAGCAGAGGGTCTCAAGGTGGTTGGCCATGCTAGCTGCGCTGTCTACCATGCAGACTTTTTCCGGTGCCGTTGAGTTTCCCTTTTCGTCGGTACGTGGCGCGTCGTAGATGACATGGCCCATTTCGGGAAAACCGGCAGGCTGGAAACGGTCCTGATCACCTAGCGGGTCAAACTGTGCCTTTATGATCAGACAGGCCGGGCCGTCGGATGCGAGCAACTGGGAGATGGTGAGGCTGTGAGGCGTTGGTGTGTTCATGGTTTTTCTCCTGCGTTGTGTTTCAGAGGTTCGAGCCAGCGGTTGACCAGCCGGGCCAAATTGCCGGTTGAAATGGAAAGCGCCAGTGCGCCAGCCAACCGTCCATGGTTGAGCGCGACTGGAACGGCGGGCTGAATCACCCGCAAACCTTGCGCTTGGTAGCCGGCGAGCGCAAGTGTGATGGCTTCAGTCATCGCGCCGTGGCGGAGCAGATTGAAGACTTGCCGGGTGAAGGACGCCTTGGGACCAGCACCATCACGGAAGAACTTACGATCACCAAGCATGATGGCATCCGTCGTGAAGAACGGTTTGAAAAACGACCAAAGCAGCAAGTTCGGCTCGGCGGAACCGGAATATGATTCGAACGGCCACGGATGCCCCGTGCGTCCCCAATCCACTAGAGCCATAGCCGGTAACCAGCGCTGCACTTCTTCCAGCGCAGCAGCGTCGGCACACAAGAATGCAGTCATATCAGCGGCGGTAAGACGAACGCGCGCCTCCAGCGAGGATAGTTCGCCAACCTTACTGTCGGTCAGCCGTCGCTGCACCAAATCGAGAATAGCCACCTGTGCCTCGCCGTCGTGCCAGACAGCTTGCGGAGGGCGGGCCTCCGGAAAAAAGATGCGGCCAGATTTGGTCGCAGTCACACCAAACACATTGCAGATGGTCGGACGCTCGCTTCCTGCTCCGAGTGACGCGAATGCGACAGCGAGACGGACTTCCAAAGGCGGAGTGACGGAAAAGAGGCGCGACAACCAAGACGGCGACAACCATGGTAGCGCCCGACAGGATTTGCGGAGCTTGAGATTTCGGTCAACACGCGCTTGGGTTTCGACAAGGCGCAGGACTAGGTCGCGCCAGGTCTCAGGGTTTTCCGGCTCCTGTGCAACGGCCAAGATGAGACGCTCCAATGGTCCACGCAACCCGGAGAATTTCTTGTTGGAGTCACGGCGAGCAGGCTCGTAAGGAAGCGAATCGAACCAACGCCGGCCGAGGAACTCTGACAGCAGAAGCGACGGCGATGCCTTGTCTGGAGCAGAAGACAGCGCCTTGGCTATCGCAAACGTTTGGCGCGGCAGCGCCTCATAAACCTGCGAACTAGTGGTCTGACGGAGTTCAAACCGAATGAAATTGGTCACACCTGCGTCCGCTCCTGCTGCGAGCGCCGCAACTGCAAACTCGTGGGGTGCCGCAGCGGCACGCCCGCCAACCCGCGCCAGACCGCGCTGGAACAAGACACGCACTTCGCCGAGCGTTGCCGGCTGCTCCCAAAGTGGTGCCCAGAACTCGCCAGCAGTCTTTTGGCCGACCTCTTCTGCGGCGGCTGGCTGGAGTGGCTGCGACACGAACGGAAACACAGCGTAGGGCCGGGCGCGGGCGCCGAGCCTGCGCCCGCTGCCCCCGCGTACGAGCAGGGCACCTTCCATTGCGAGCAGAAACGACCACGGGGAAAGCGCGCCTTCACGGTACCAGTCGAGACCGCTGTTAAAAGTTTTATTGTTGTAAGCGAACCAAGTCCCGGCGTTTGTGAATGGTGGATTATCGGTGGTTTCACGGCCAAAGAGCGTCGCTTCCAACCACTGTCGGCTGTCAGGCTGTGTCCTCAGTTTGTTGGCTTCCTGCCAAGCGGTCTCCAAATTGCGTTTACCGACGTTGCCACCCGTGCCGAAGAGTGGACTGAACTGGTTGCGGTTCGTGGCGACGATCGTGCTGTCTGCCACTCTCACCTGCGCCAGTGGCCACGTGGAGCGAGCAGCCCAGAGATGCATGGATGCCTTCGCCTTTGTGTCGGCCTTTTGGGCGTCGCTCCACCACTGTTTCTTGTAAGGCGTTGGCTGCCAATTCTGCAAAATGAAGTCGGAGACATCCGGCTCCGTGAACGGGCCAACAAGATGAAACCGGCTATTGTGCCAGCAACCGCGCGCTTCGACCCACTTGGCACTGACTGCGTGGAGCAGGCCAAGACCCATGAGGTAATGGCCGAGACAGTCGGTGTTGACCCCGTGAAACGCTATGACGTTCAAGTGCTCGTTCATGCTTCACCGGGAGAAAATTCACCGCGAGAAGCGCGCGCATCGGCGGCACGAAACACCGCTTCCAAATAGGCGAGTTGGAAGGGACCAAGCTGTCGCGGTTCATTGTTGGGCACGGCGAGTTGTGTGACCGGATCACCTCGCCACGGCGGGCCGAGTAGTTCGTCCACGATGGCATTCCAAGATGGGCGTTCGGGTTTGTACCGTCTCGCGGTCCAATCCACCGCGCCACGCCCGGCGAAGTTCTTTACCGACAAGTCCAGCGCACAGGGTGCGTGTCCTTCCAGCGGCAAAGGCTCGTCGTCTCCACGCCAACCAAACAGGTTGTTGCCCTCGCCGGTGCTGCGCAGGGCGGTGCGAACCTTTCCATGGTGACTGGCAATCAGATAGAGCACGAGCGCCGTGAGGTCGTTGTCACCCCCTTGCCAACGTTCCCACGCCGCGAGTAGGCTGAATGCTTCGTGGCGAACACCTGGCCGGAACACGGCAACATCCTTGAACTTGGCCCAAGGACCTGACTGCTTTGCCGGCGCGTACGGGAGCAGCGGTTCCTGCCAACGGCGATGAGCTTTTCCTACATCATGCCACTTTGCGGCGGCTTTCAGAGCAGCCTGCTTGTCTGACGGCAAGTCGAGCGTCGCGCCGAATCTCGCCGCTGCGGTCTGCATCATTGCCGTGTGCTGAGAAAGCGTTTGCCAGCGCACATCGTTTTGACGCTCGGTAAAGAACGACGAGCGGCGCGACCGCTGCATCGTGGGGACTGTCGGTTTATCGGTTGCGTTACCTGTCCAGCCGCGTTCGTTCGAATAGCCGCCGGCAGAGACAGGAAGCAACAGCGTCATTCCTGGTACAACTTCCCAAGCAGGGATCGGCTGCCAGCGTTCGGCGTCTTCGTCCCACAAAAAGGCTGAGCGTTTCACATTCTTGAGGAAATGGCTGAACAAATGCGACGGAACTTGAACCGTCTCTTCGGCAGTTGGTTCCTCCATTTCGGACGGAGGTGTGTCTTTGAATTCTCGGAAGTAAACCGTCACATCGCTACTCAGTTCCGTCGTCCTCACGAACGGGGCGATGTTTGTGAATCCGCCGGCGAGATCAGGTTCTGTCGAAAACAGCCCGTACACATCATCGGAGCGGATTACAACCGGAGTAGCGATTCGGAGTGCATCCTGCGAAGCACCACTCGTGAGCACGTCATCGAGCGCGGCACGATACCTCTTACCTGCCCCCTGTTTGACTGCCACAGCTTTGATGAGTTCTTCGGCTTGCTTTAGCGCACTCTTCTCGTAGGGACCATTTCGCCCTGTGTTGGGAGAGTCCTTTCCGTTTTCTTCATCCTGCGGTTTGGGCATCCAAAACCGTGCGACCGCATTTGGCTGTTTGTCGTCGCGATTGAGTCGGCCCAAGCGCTGAATCACGGACGCCCAAGGTGCGACTTCCGACCAAAGAGCTACCGAAGACAAGTCCACTCCCGCCTCCACGACTTGTGTAGCTACGACAACGAGACCGGGATGTCTTCCTGGCGCGACACCAGTTTTGTTTGCGAGATTCAGGAAGTTCTGTAACCGCTGCATATTCTGGCGCCGCTCCACAGGACGGAAGCGGCTATGCAGGAGCATTAACTCAGGTATCTGGACCGTGGCCTTCCATGTGACGCTGCGCATCTTATCTAGATCTGCCTTGAGGTCGGTATGCCACTGCAACGCGGAATTCACAGTGTTGACCACGATCAGTGTCAGGCGTCCGGCTTGGTGTAGGTCGAGCACGCCCGTGCGTTCACGCGACGTGAGCTTTGGCGGCTTGGCTAACAATTCCAATTTTTTCTCAGCGTTCAAACGAGAGGCGAGCCGTTCATCTTGGCGATCACGTTCTGTGAGACCAAAGGGTTCAGGAGTTTTGATGCTCAGTTCGTGACGGTCTGTTGTTCCAAATACCTCGGCGGAACTTGTCGCCGACATCCAGCAGGTCATGCACGGTTTTGCGGTCGGCCACAGCGCAGATCGAAAGGCGTCCAACTGGATACCAGTCGCCAAACCGTTTCCCAAAAGCTGCACTTCATCGAAGATCCACAAGCAATCGTTGTTCAGCAGCCCAAAGTGCATTGGCCAGCGGTATCGGCTCATGGCGTAGCCGCGGTTCAGGGCGCGCGATAACAGCATGTCTTGCGTGCCAATGAGGATGCAGTCTCGCTCCGGGTACAAGTCCCAATCGTCTGCGCCCTCGCCACCCATGAGGATGATTGGGGAATGCTGGCTGAGCCAAACGAGTTCTGTGCGAGTTGCATTTAATACCACGTCCGCGAGAGAACCGCGTCCGTCCCACGGTTTGTCCGTTTTAAGTTGGTTGACGGCGTTTCGCCGTTTCGAGTCGAGCCTCGCCAAGGCGGCTTCGACAGCGTTGCGTTCGCCGCTTCCTTCGCCGGTGACTGCCAACGCAAGCCGAAAAAGCCACGTCTCGGCGTTGTCCCGCGTCTGCTCCACCAATACGCGCATCGGCAGGCAATAGACCAGACGGCGCGGAGTGGATTGGCGGGTTTTCTCATCGGCGAATCGACGACGCCAGAGCCAAGCGAGCACCACAGCAGCGGTTTTACCGAGGCCGGTCGGGATGTCGAGCAACCCAGGGAACTGTTCGGCGGTCGCGAGACGAGTTTGAAAAGGGTACGGCAGCTTTCCCGTTGCCCGCTCGAAGAAAGCCTTGAACTCGCTTCCGTCCGTCGCTGCTGCTTCTCGCATAGCAGGTGGTAGAATAAACCGATTTCCCGCATGGGTGAACAAGATTCTTGTGCGGCTAGCGGCTTCAACAACCGATGTGGCCGCGAGAACCCAGCGCTCACAGCGGCGACATCGGAGCGCGGTCTGGTCGCAAACGGCCGAGCCATTGTCTTTGGGTTTTGCAGCGTAGCACCGCGAAGCGAGCCGGAGCGCAAAATCCCAAAGTCTATGGCGGGCCGCACGGATAGTGTCGGTGCATCCGATCAGGATATGCGCTCGCTAAAGCTTGCGTTTGACAGCATGTGTGCGCAATGACGGGCTTGTCAATTTCCTTGCTTCTGATATAATTGTTCACATGGCAGCGTTGCTAAAGACGAATCCGTACCTGCGGAACGTGCGTTCCCGCCGTCGCATGATTGCTGACACCGCCCGGCAATCCTCCTATTTCGAGGGCGCACGCGGTCTGCGACTGAAGATTCATTCGGGCGTTTCCTCCAAGCGTCGCGTGATCGCTCCGGCGAAGAAGTCTGTCAAAGCAGCGTAATCCTGGGCGTATCCGCGCGTGACCGCCGCGAGATACGTGTCCTGCCTTTTCGTGCTCCCTTTGCCGGTAAACCCATAATCCGGGAGGGGGAAGCCGGCCTGTAAGCTCATCAGTTCCGCCAGCCAGCGCAGCGAGGCGTCCATTACCTTCACGGAACGGATGAATCAACAACAGTTCGGCGTGCACCTCGGCAATCCGCCGCGCCACTTCCGGCAACGGGCCTGGCCGACAGGGCGTTTGTCGGGCGAGCAAGTCGCGCTCCAACGTTGCCATATTCTCCGCCACGCGAAATGCCGGCGGCCAACGAAATGCGCCTTTCTGCAATTCCACTGTTCGGTAGTGTCCGGCCCAAGGGTAAATCTTTCCCAGCCAGTCGCGGTGCATCCGGCAAATTAGCGTCGCGGTGAATCGCTTGTCGGCGTCGATCTTCTTCAAGTACGCTTCCTGGACCCGCAACAGTGCTTGGTACTCAGCTTTGTCCATCTCACGTTTGCTTGTGATTCCGAGCAAATTCCGCAAGACCTGCCGACGCGATCCGGGCTGGAATTCAGTTTCCGGCCCCTTCGGTGTGTTGTAGCGGCTGATCTTTTTCTTAGTCGCCATAGAGAAGCCTCACTTCGCGGCGCAGACTAGCAAACTATGCGGCAATCGGGCAAGCGTGGCACGGACGTCTCCTTTCAGGCGGAAGATCTCAAGACGCCAACGTGTCAGAACCGCGCAGGTAGTTTGTGGTTCTTACCGCGAGCGGCTGATCCGCGCGAGACTACAGCCCCACAACCGGCGCACAGCTTGCGCCTATACGGCCTGTCAACGAGTCGGTGAACAAATTGCCGATGCACCGAGATTGCGCAAAACGCCCCGGATGGGCAACACCGGGCGAAAACGGCTTCGTAAAATTCGATTTGCGGCACGATCTCGACGCGGCGCGATAGACTGGACGTTGGAAACTCAGCACCCACGCTTCGCGTGGAGTATCGCTTGGCTCGCAGAAGCTCCGCGCGCTGACGCGGTAGACACGCTCCGCTTGCCAATCGCTTTCGTGAGTCGCGCCAGTTGCGCCCTTCTTACGGCGACACAGTTTCGAGAGGATGAAACCAAGTTCGCACCGGCTTGAACGTACAAGCCCTTGACGACGTGGTACGGGATGCCGTTGGTCTTGCAGATTTTGGCAAGGTTCACGCCTTTGGCATGGATAAGCACCAGTCCGCCCGGTCGCAATTTGAGAAACTGCGTTACGTCGATGGTGTGTTTGCCTTGAAGCTTCACGCGCGAATCGTATGCGCCCGGTCCGCCGGGGTCAAGCGGGACACGATCACCACGGCCCCGAACCTTCGTCGAAAGAGATGCCACGATAGAGGCGGGGCGGTCGCTTCGGGACGTGTGTGCAAATCTTCTCGCCCAGGATGCGAAGCGCAACGTGCGGAAAGCGGTCAGCCGTCGTCACGGGCGGATACCACTTCCTGAGTCGCCACGCCAGTCTTACGTCGCGTCGCAACAAGTCCATACCGCACACCAGCGCCGCGAACAAAATTTGCTCGTTGCTGTAGTGCGGATGCTGCAACCGGATATCCTCTAGCCATTCTTCAAGGCGTGGCGTCAACTCCACTCGGAACTGCGGCCCCCACTTCAGCGTCATACGGTCTCCTTAATCGGCTGTATGTTGCTCGGTTTGTCCACGGCGGGCGAATTGACTTCCCGCGACACGGGGTAAAACTCCATTTCGTCGGACGGATACTGCCTCAGAAGAGGCAACAACTTCTCAGGGTCTTGCGTTTTCGGGTCAAGCCAAGCCGTCTCAGCATCCCGTGTGAGAATCACCGGCATTCGCTCGTGGACGGGTTTCAACAGCTCGTTGGCTTCCGTTGTGACGATGGTACAACTCAGCACTTCCTCGCCTTCTGGCGACAACCAACGCTCCCAAAGGCCTGCAAACCCGAATGGCTCGCGCGACTTCAACACGATACGCAATGGTTGCTTTCCTCCACTGAGTTTCTGCCACTCGTAAAACCCGTCCGCCGGGATTATGCACCGCCGTTTCTTCAACGCTGCGCGAAACGCGGGCTTCTCTGCCAACGTCTCAGCGCGGGCGTTAATCATCCGGTTGCCGATACCGGGATCTTTCGCCCAGGACGGAATCAGTCCCCAAAGCATCTCTTTCATGTACCGCTTGCCGTCGTCACCAACAACAATCACTGCCTGCGTTGGGGCGATATTGAATCGGGGATTATATGTGGCCGATGCCGGTGGCAACGGTGCGCCGAAACGGTCAGCCACCTTTTCCAAATCAGCGGTCAGGGTGTAGCGCCCACACATTCCGCATTCACAATAGCTGGACATGCGTTGAAGAGCAACGTCGCGTCGCGGAGTCAAAACTTGTGGGACCATTTGAGCGGGCGGGTCTACTGTGCGCTGCGCCGCTGGGTACCACGACAGATGCACGGCCCAGACGAGGTCAAAATCTTAATGTAGCAACCGAAACAACTGACCTCTGGCTGGAATCAACCGGTTTGTCGGCTCAAATCATGAATCTGACCATCGGCGCGGAGCCCTCGCTATCTTTCCAACCGCAATCACTTTTTCGGGAGAAGCTTTCGAGGACGTTCTTCGCTGCATCAACTCTGCCACTACCTCACGTAGCTGACGCCCCGTATCGATAGGGGGAAAGACTTCGTCCAGACGAACGTTGAACGCCCTGGCGAAGTAGAGCAATTCATATTCTTCCACGTGCACCAGTCGGGATTCGATCTTGGCCAGACTCACACGGCCGATGTCCCAGCCAAGTAGCTGTAGCTTCTCCGCGAGCTTTTCTTGCGACCATCCCCGCTGGTAGCGCAATCTTCTCACTTGCGGACCGATCATGTTCTGGCACTTCATCCGCTCCCCCTTTGCCCAGCGTGACAAAGGGGCACATGGAATAACCGGGTGACTTCCCACCGAAATGGCTCCGTGATAACGCGGAATGAGTCCTCAGTGCACCACAGGCCCGATATCCCCGCCATCGCAGAAATCAACGGATACCGCAACGCTGCATCGCCAGCTATGCACAACGACGTGGCCATCGCGCGCTTGTTCTAACGCGACGCGCGAAATCCGTCATGACGGGAAAAGGCAAATTCTCGTGTAGGTAAAAGGAGTAGGGTACTTGACAAATTCAGGGCATATCCGTATCACCCTGGTATCGCCACTACATCACTATGGGGAGGCAAACCATTAGACCGGAGCAGATTCCGTCTCCGCTTGCGAATCAGTCCACAAAACCGCGGCTCGAAGAACAGCGGGAGACGTTCCAAGTCGTAGCTTGACCCGGATGCGTTGCCGGTATAGCTCGACCGTTTTGTGATCGAGTGTGAGTTGCTCGGCGATCTCCTTAATATCCAGTCCACGCCCCAACATTTCGAAGACCTGCAATTCACGGGGACTGAGACTGTTAAGGGGATGTCGCGGCTCTATGGTTTCCCGGGTCATCGCGCAACTCGTAAACCACTTCAGCATCCGTGCGCTCAAGTATATGTTGCCGTCCAATATGGTCCGGATGGCGTGAACGATGGTCTGGACATCCTCGCCTTTATTCATATAGCCGCGCGCTCCCATGTGGAAACACAACGGGGCGTACAACTCTTCGGTGTGAGCGGAATGAATAAACATCCGCAGGCTCGGATAGCGAATATGCAGATCGCGGATCAGGTCCAACCCGTGGGATCGTTTCAGCGCGATGTCGATAATCACGATGTCCGGGCACAAATGCTCGACCATCGCCAAGGCCGGTTGCGCATCCTCAGCCTCACCGCACACGACCATGTCCGGCTCGCCATTGATCACGAATCGCAACGACATCCGCACGGAGGGATGATCGTCCACGATCAACGCTTGCCGCTTCTGCGACCCTTCAAACTTCGTTGGCGTCTCGCCTTGCATACGCCAACCCCCTTTCACCCCACCCTACATCTAAACCAGTAGCTATAAGGGCTTGACGACATGAATTGCAAGCCAAAAATGACGAAAATGGCGAATTTGCGCCTGGGATCATGGGGGTAGACCCGGTCGTTGCGGCGCTTGAATCTTGGTGACCGCGATGCTGGCGATATGGACGCCCTCGCCATTGGCAGCCGCCACGAAGCGTCCCGGCTGCAATTCCTTCACCCAATCAATCGTGAACTTTTGAAACGCCAAGGCCAACTCTCGCAAGTTCTTGCCCGTGATCTTCACCTCGTGGCTAGAGATGGTGATGTTGATCGTCTCGTCGGTTCCCGGCTCAAATTTCACGTGGGCTAGGTGTTGATACGGAAACAAATAGGAGGTTCCGTCAGCCAATTCTACCCGCAGACATCTTGGCTGACCGGCTCTGTTCCACGAGAGAGAATTCCCCTTCGGCTGGTCACCCGAAGGGACGTCTTTACTTTGGCTTCGTTTCATAGATTTCCTCAAACGGAAGGTGGTCGTCCGATGCCTTGTGCTTTGTCCATACTCACGCTCACGTCCATCCCTTGCCGGAGCGCCCCAGCCATGTCTAAGGCCAATTCGCGGTCACCGGACCGGCAGATGTTTTCCCGCAGTTGCTCCTTGTCGCTGGTAAATATCCGGATCCCCTTGCGCCCCCGCGAAATTGTCACGTACCACTGCTGCTGGTTGGTCGCAGCCTTGACGGCTGAATCGGAAAACAGGACGTACTCGACCGTTTTGCCCTGCGAGGCATACGAGGTGATGGCAAAGCCCCGCACGAACTGCCGGTAATCCGCGTCGAGCACCCGGCCATCCTGCAATTTGATCCGCCCATCAGCCATGACTTTCTGCACGGTCACTAACTCCCCGTTCACCAACCGTTGCCGCTGCCGGGTTCGGCTGTTGGCCTTCAATTGGAGACGGTCCCCGCCCGTCAGACGTAGCTGACGCATCTGGCACACGGTGAAGTGACCCGTTCGTCTGAAGGGGACAGTCCGAACCTTGTCCGTGCTCTCCACCACCAGACCTGTTTGTGTAATGGTTACCAAACGCGCCATTTCACCCCTTTCAAAGCCTACGGCAGGACGTTGGAACACCAGCACACGCTCATTCGTATACGAGCGTTGATCACGTTTCTGGGCATCGGTCAGATCGACCGGTTCGAACGTGGTGACAGTGCGGTCTTCCGCGCCGAGCAATCGACGGGATTTCAAGGCTTCTCGTACGCGGTCATTGACCCTGTGGATTTCCGACCAGGTTTGCGACACCACCACCACCGACTGCCTGTTCACAGCCAGGTCGATGTAATGTTCCGCCAACCGATCTTGTTGGTCTGCCAGCGAACACGCGACAATGGCTTCTTGTTTCTCCAAACGGTCAAAAGAGCCGACGAGGTTCCCCTCAGAGGCTTCCTTGACGGCTTCCCGGTATTGTTCAATCCGGTGCTGTTCGGCGCGCGTCCACCCCCGCGCCGGATCCTGGCGACGAATCTCATTCAGCTCCGCCGCCTTCAGTCCTGAGTACTTCTCAATGGCGCGCAATGCATCCGATGCTTGCACGGCTCCGTGTTGGCGCGTGTCTCCGCTGAGGATGACCCGGCCAGAGTTGACACGGACATAACGGAGCAATTGTTGCATCTGCTTGGCGCCGATCTGGCCCGCTTCGTCAACGATGACGACCGCATGTGGCAGCATGTGCTGTTTCGTCAGAAACTCGCTGACGGTCTGTACGCGTCGGAATCCATCGCACTCCAACCCGATGACTTGTTGTCGCTGCGGGGCAATGACCTGAATTGGATGACCGGCGGCCTCCAGTCCACGGCGCACTTCTCGCAGGGCGTAACTTTTGCCCGTGCCGGCCCCACCGCGAAACAGCGTGATGAAATCGCGAGAATTCAGGATTTGACCAACCGCCACACGTTGGCCTGAGTCCAGTCTCGAATCGCGAAGGGTATGGCCGGGAGCCAGCGGGTGGAATCGCCCGACACCGTTCTTCGCCAAGCAAACAATCTCCCACTCCCGCTCCAATGTGCCTTTGGTTGTGACATTGCGTGGTTTCCGTTCGTTGCGGATGTAGCCACGATCCCGAGTGGCCTGCTGCAACTCTTGAATAGTCACGTTCTGGCCACGGGCGTGCTCCAAGGCATGCCGCCACAGCTCATGCTCAAGAACAACAGAACGACGGTCGAACAGGTGTTCCTCGGCCCAAGTCACTGCGGCCAATGCACCACCCCCGATTTGCTGGTCCCGTTTGGGTGTGCTGTTCTTCAGACTGACGAGGGCCTGCTTATCCATGGCGGAGATTTGGGTGTCCCAGTGACGCCGCAAGTCCTCTAGACGAATCCCTTTGATTTTGCGCAGCCGGTCGTTCTGGGCCATGTCTTCACGAATGTCCTTTACGTTGCCATCGCGTAGATGAGGTTTTTCCGCCAGCAACGCCTGTGTTTTCTCATCAATCTCCTGATGCCGCTTCGAGAACCGCTGGCAGAGTTCCGGGGATACCCCCTTGATCTCGAAGTCGCCACGGGGATGGTGCTCCAGTTCGTAACCGAATTCCCCGAGTTCACGCGCCAGCACATGATAATAGACGTTCTCGACGTATTTCCGGGCCCGCAGCATCTCGTAGTTCTGCAACGCCTTCCAACGGTTTTCTTCCGGGTCGAATGTTGCGTTGAACAGGATGCAATGGCTATGGAGGTGCGGATCTAGGGCGCGTGAGGTCTCATGACGAAACATGGCGCAGACGATATTCGCCGTGGTTCGGTCCGACAAACTCCCCCCGACACGTACCCGCGTGGCAGCGAACCGCTCCACCTCCCTGACCGCCGCCACGACAGCACAGTTGTGGGCGTCCACGATGCGGGAGTCGCGACCGACCAGTGCGGCAATCGAAACCGATTTGGGAGGCGAAAAGGTAAAATCGTAGAACACGCGTCGATTCGCCACCTCGTGCACTTCCCCGGCGTCTCCAGCTACCGTCCGAGTCGTTTTGAGCCGTTGCGTCAGTCGTTGGCCGGTGCGCGGATCGAGGTTGTCGCAAAGACGAAGGAACTCGTCGCGCTGAACCGTTCCCGCGAGGTGGAGAGACTCCGCCCCTTTGCCTAACCACTGTCCGGCAATGGATTGTCCTTCGCTGTAATAATCGCCTGCACACAGGTGCTCTTCGAAATACTCCTTGGCATTGGCCAGGCGGTACTGTGTTTGGGGCGACAGCATGCGAGTGGTTCTACCACTTGCCACCGCGAAACTTGTTCCCATTTGGGAACAACATTCTCTGCCGGATGCGCTTTACTCCAGCGCATGGAAAGATTGTACGCCCGACCCCTAGCTCCCGCTAGAGGCTTAAGTGCCACCGGGATGACAATCACCTGTACCAATGAATGAGCCGTCTACATCCGATCAGGCGAACCACCGATTTGCCGAGGCCGTGCGTGCCTATGCCCCGACTGTGCCACGGAAGTGGCAGAAGCTTCTCACGCTCAAGTCAGGGATTGCCGAGCTTCGGCGCAGGGGCGCGTCGTACCAGGCCATCACGGAAATTCTGCGTGCCGCCGATGTGCCGGTTTCGCGCACGACTGTCGCGCGGTTTTGCCGGGCCGTACTGCACCCCTCCCATCCACGGAAGCAGCGCCGTCCTGCTTCCCGACACTCGCCATCACAACCACAGCGCTCTTCCGTGCCGCCCGTGAGCACCGGCGGACCGCGCATCGCCGACCCCCGGACGATCTAGCCATGCAAAGGCAGCTAAACCTGATTCTTAACGGAAAGGGCGGCGTCGGGAAGAGTTTCTTTGCCGTCAACTTCGTCCAGTACCTCAAAGACCATCAGATCAAGCATACTGTCATTGACACGGACAATGAGAACTCGACCTTGAAGCGATTCCACCCGGAGGCGCGATTCGTGAATCTGGCGAACGCACGGGAACTCGACGAACTCGTTGTCGCCGTCGAAACCGTGCCGCTTGTGGTGGTGGATTGCCGGGCCGCGTCGACGGACCTGTTCGTGGACTATTTCGCCGAATTAGCTGTCTTCGATGTCCTCAAAAGTATGGATGCAGTTCTGACGGTTGTGTCGCTGATCAATCACGATCTCGACAGCGTGGAACAGGCCCGGATCATCTCGAACGCATTTGACCGCCGGTGCCGCTATCTGGTGGTGAAGAACCAAGCCCTGTCGGAGCACTTCACGATTTACGACGCTAGCGAGACACGGAAGCGATTGCTGGAGGAACTCGCCGCCAAGGAAATCACCATGCCCAAACTCCATGACTGGCTGGTCGCCTTGCTACAGCAGGACAATTTGCCGGTCGGGCAGGGGATTCAGCATCAGAAATTCTCCCTCATGGATCGCCAGCGGCTCAAAAACTGGCAGCGGCAGTTCCACGAACAAATCGACACCGTCTGTCAGATCATTTTGCCGGGTGAGCCATGAGCGACGAAGACCCAAAACAGGCGCTGAAGAACGCCATACTGGAGTGGCGGAAGAAGTTCAATGTTCAGGACGGCGATCCGATCCTGGCCGCCGTGGAATTATGGGAAATCTACTTCACCCATGCCCAACTCAATGGACCGAAACCCCCGTCGTTTGAAGACTTCCGCAGTACGATGGAACAGTTGGAGCGGCTATGCGGCGACTTCACGGGACGCGCCGCTGACATTATCAAGGAAATGCGGGATGTGCCGAAGATCCGCAATGACCTGAACCGGTTCCCGATATTCGCCTTGGTGTTCAGTGCTGCTTTGGCCCTGCTGGCGGGCATCCTGATCGGTAGGTATGCACGGTGAGCAACGCTCGGTCTCTCGGATTCACAGTCGCCGGCTTGTCCCTTGCCGCCGGTGCGTACTTTCTCCTGCGTCATGCTCCACCGCTCTCGTGGACGTTCGCGGCGGTTTTTGGGACTCTGGCGGTTAACGCGATTGCGGCAACGCGTCGCCGGCCTGGTAACGCAATCGTGCACCTGAAGGGACTGTCGTGGTCACGTGAGGACTTTTGTCGCGGCTGGCTGATTACGGGCGACACCGGCTCGGGGAAAACCCGCTCCGGGATTACCCCGCTTCTATATCAAGTCTTCCAGAATGAACCGCATTGGGGCGGCCTGTGCATTGATGACAAGGGCATTTTTTGGGAAACGCTCTCGGAGATGGCCCGGCATTTCAACCGGCAAAACGATTTGATCCTGCTCCAGATCAGGCCCGACAACGCGCTCCTCAGTTGGAAACCAACCCACACCTACAATCTCACGTCCGATACTGGCATCCCGTACAGCACGTTTGCCAAATTCGTCGTCGATACCGCCACCAGCCTCAGTCAACAGGGCGACAAGGGATTCTTCAAGAGCCAGGCGCAGACCCACATCGCCCACGCGTTGGAGGCCCTGCGCGAAGTTCAGGCCGACGTGACCTTGGAGAATGCCCACGATCTACTGCTGAACGACGAGGAATTGGACGACACGCTCGCCGAGTTGTCGGAAGGCTACCCGACCGAGCGTCGCCGCGCGCTCGTGGAGCATCTCCAGTTCCGCTACCGCACCCAACCGCCGGAACAGATGGGCGGCGTGAAGGAGACCATCGCCAACTACTTGCATAATTTTCTGAGCCCCGACATTGCCCAAGTCTTTTGTCCCGGCAACAACACCTTCGAGTTCAGCGACATCGACCGAGGAAAGATCATCTGCGTCGCCATGCCGCAGAAGTACCAAACCGAACGTCGGTACGTGAACACGTTCCTGAAGATGCTGTTCTACACGCACGTCTTGCGGCGCTTCGACCGGCCAAAGGAACAGCGTAAAGACAAGAATCTCCTCATTCTGTGGGCTGACGAAGCGCAGCGATTCGTCACCTCTAACGACGAAGGAATGAGCGACTACAACACGATCGACGTGATCCGCGAAGCGAACGCCACCATCGTTGCCGCCGTGCAATCATCTACATCGTTACTACCGGCGTTGGGAAAGGAAAAGGCGAAGGTCCTCGTGCTCAATCTGCGTAACCGGATCATTTTCAAAGCCGCCGACGAGGATGGCGCACTAGACAGCGCCGATTTCCTTGGCAAGAAGCGGGTTGTCAAGAAATCATGGGGCGTTTCCGCCGGCCAAACCAACCGCAGCTACGCCGAGCACGAAGAACACAAGCTCAAGACCCACATTCTCCGCGCACTGCCGAAGCACACCGCAGTTCTGGTCCATTGCGAACATGGCTTCAAACGCACTCTTTTGCCACCTATCGAACCGAACGGCAAGGTCTCGCGGTGGTTCAGGAGGGAATGGTTTTGAGTGCTTGGAAACGGCTGGATTCGCGGGTCAGGTTTCGTGATACTCAACCTGATGCGAACCAAGCGGCATGAAGCAGCGGACAGGATGAGCATGCTGAGAGTGTTCGTCAGTTCCGTCCAAAAGGAATTGGAAGACGAACGGGTCATCGTTCAGAATCTTCTGAACACCGACTCTTTCCTTACGGCTCACTGTGCTCCTGTGCTCTATGAGTTCGAGCCCGCCTCGGCTGACAAGGCATTGGAGGGATGTCTCAAAACCCTCGATACCTGTGAGGTTTACTTGCTCATCGTCGCGGTGCAATACGGTGCGCCTCTTGGTGAGCTTTCGATCACTCATGCAGAATACCGTCGCGCCAAGGAACGGAAACTGCCCGTACTGGCCTTCATCAAGGGCGAGCGTAACATGAAGCGCGAGGAGGGCACCGACCTCCTGCTAAAGGAATTGGAGTCCGATGGCTACAAGTACAAGCGCTTTGGCAATGTCATCGAGTTGCAAAAGGAAGTCCGGGCAGCGCTCGTAAAGCTGCTCAAAGACCAGTTTGGCGTGGCACCGTCCACAGACGAGAACGAAATCGCACAGCAGACCATCGAGGCTACCTCCACCTTCGAATCGCAGCCGATGAAACGACTGTCTTGGGAGAATCTCGACCACGCTGTTATTCGACGGTTGATCGCCACGGCTGAGGCGAGAAACCCCGAGGACATTTCCCCGGCTGACCTTTTGGCTGGGGCGTCGCTGCGTGGCCTCCTCTGGCACGACGCGGATTCAAACAAGCACTACGCCACCGCAGCCGGCATCGTGCTGCTGTCGAAAGACCCGTCAGCCGTTTTCCCACAATGCCGCATCCTGGCGGACGCGTACCGGACCACGGAGCCTGACGGCCAGCCGCGCGACCACGAAGACATCCGTGGCCCCATGCCGTTGGCTATTGACCGCGCCATCGCCTTCATCGACCGCAACACGCGGCACCCGATGAAGGTGGTTGGACTCAACCGCGTTCGGTTGGATGAATATCCTGTCGAGGCATTGCGGGAAGCCTTGGTCAATGCCGCAGCACATCGACGATACGAAGACGCCGGGCGCAAGATCATGCTGGAAGTGTTCGCTGACCGGGTGGTCGTCTCCAGTCCCGGCATGCCGCCCGCCCCGATCACTTTCGAGCGACTGCGCAAAGGCAAGTATCGGCCCTGTTCCCGCAACCCCGTTTTAGCTCAGTGCCTGTCCTACTTCCATCGCATCGAGGAGCGCGGCAGTGGGTTTCGCCGGATGCGTGACGAGATGCTCGATCACGGATTGAACCAGCCGCTGCTCGGCAGTGACACCGGCTATTTCCAAGTCACGTTCCCCGGGCCGGGCGATGACCTCGACCGCATCCGGGTGCCTGAAACCCAACTCACAGTGACTCCAGCGGTGGAGGAACAGCTTAACGAGCGGCAGAAGGAAATGGTTGGCCTGCTGGTTCGCGGTGAATCCCTAACCAGTCGCCGTTGTCAAAAACTCTTTGGCGTGACCGGACCAACCGTGGCGAGTGATTTTGCCCTGTTGGTGGAACTTGGACTCGCCCAGCAGCAAGGCAAAGGACGGTCAACCAGGTACGTCCTGACCATCAAACCGAATCGTTAAGTAATCGTAAAGCAATTGCCCGTAATCGTTAAATGCACGACCACCACGAACTAACCCACCGAAATCGACTGACGTTCAGATAGAATCGACCGATTCGCCGCGCTCCACCGGGAGCGGAATCGTCAGTTAATCGTCAGCTTCATGGCCCTAATCCCTGTACGAAGTCTCCCTTGCGCTTGCCTCGGTCGGGACTGCGAAATACACTCTCGCCTGCTGAAGGAGAACTACACGGAAATTGCGACACTTGCCCGGTTGCCACACAATTTGCTAGTCTGTATCTCGAAGCGAGGCGTTTTCCTAGCGAGACGTTCATGCAAGCGAACAAGTTGAAGCCAAATGTAATCGTTCGCGGTCCAATTCTTCCCGAGCCGGTGCAGGTGATTGTAACCGTGCCGATGGGCGACTCGATCAAACTGGTTGGAAAGGGCTTGACCAGTGGTCGAGTCCATGAGCCCATTCTGAGTCCACAGCAAGTCGCCCAGCTAGAAATCTCTCCAGTCCAAGAACCGTTTGACGGCGATGCCAAGAATTTCAGGCTGGGGATTGAGGCGCTGAGGCTTGGCCTAGCCTACGAATACGACCCGTATTTTACGTTGTCGATTGCCCGTGTTGATCCACTGCCGCACCAACTGGAGGCGGTTTACGATCATTTCATGAAGTTGCCGCGCATCCGCTTCCTGCTTGCGGATGATCCTGGCGCGGGCAAGACGATCATGGCCGGACTGCTGATCAAAGAATTGAAGATTCGCGGGCTGGTGAAACGCACCCTCATCGTAACGCCTGCAAATCTGTCCTTCCAGTGGCAGCGCGAACTGAAGGACAAGTTCCACGAGCAGTTCGAGGTCATTCGCAGCGACGTGCTGCGGGCCAATTACGGCACGAATCCTTGGCAGGAGCGTAATCAGGTGATCACGTCGGTATCGTGGGTGTCACGGATCGAGGATGCGAAGGAAAGCCTGCTCCGCAGCCATTGGGATCTCATCATCGTGGACGAAGCGCATAAGATGAGTGCGGCCAGCGCGGACAAAAAGACGTTGGCGTATCAACTTGGCGAAGCACTCTCCCGAATGACCGATCACTACCTCCTGATGACCGCCACGCCGCACAAGGGCGACCCGAAGAACTTCTGTCTGTTCCTCGAATTGTTGGACAAAGACGTTTATGGCGATGTAAAAAGTTTGGAAGAGGCGATGCGCCTTCAGGATGCGCCGTTCTACCTCCGGCGGGTGAAAGAGGCGCTGGTCAGTTTCCCGGACCCGGAGACCGGCCATGTCAAAGCCCTCTTCACCAAGCGAAATGTTCGCACCAGCGATTTCCAGATCAGCGCCGATGAATGGGATTTCTACGATGCCCTGACCCGCTACGTCGAAGACCAGTCCATCAAAGCTGCCGCAGACGAATCCGCCCGTGGCCGAGCACTCGGATTTACGATGGCGATGCTGCAACGCCGATTCGCTTCCAGCATGTATGCCGTCCGCCGCAGTCTGGAGCGGATGAAAGAAAAGCGGGAGAAAATTCTCGCCGACCCCCAAGGCTACCGGGATGACCAAATCACGAAGAAGTTACCGGAGGATTTTGACGACCTGCCCGACGACGAACAGCAGGAGATCATGGACCAACTCGAAGAGGTCGTGGCCTCGGTTGATCCCACCGCGTTACGCGAGGAAATCCTCCAACTCACCAAGCTGATTGACCAGGCCCGCTTGCTGGAACAACGCGAGATCGAGACAAAGTTGGTGAAACTGAAGCAATTGCTCGCCGACCAGGGCATTTTCAAGGATGCCAAGCTCAAGCTCCTGATTTTCACCGAGCACAAGGACACGCTCGATTATCTCGTCGGCAAGCTCCGCGAGTGGAACCTGGCCGTCACGCAAATCCATGGAGGGATGAAGATTGGCGACCGCGACACGCCCGGCTCACGCATTTATGCCGAGCGCGAGTTCCGCGAAGACGCCCAAGTGCTCGTCGCCACCGAGGCCGCAGGCGAAGGCATCAACCTCCAGTTTTGCTGGTTCATGATCAACTACGACATTCCGTGGAATCCCGTTCGTCTCGAACAACGGATGGGGCGCATCCATCGGTACGGTCAGGAAAAGGACTGCCTGATCTTCAATTTTGTCGCCACCAACACACGCGAGGGCCGCGTCCTTCACAAGCTTTTTGAGCGTATCGAAAAGATCGAGAACGACCTCGACCCCACCCGATCGGGCAAGGTGTTTAATGTTTTGGGTGAAATCTTCCCTTCCAATCAATTGGAGCGGATGCTACGCGACATGTACGCCCGCAACTTGACCGAGCAGGTCATTACGAGCCGTATCATCGAGCAAGTGGACACCAACCGCTTCCGCCGCATCACCGATTCCACGCTCGAAGGTCTGGCCAAGAAGGAACTGAATCTCTCCGCCATCATCGGCAAATCCGCAGAAGCCAAGGAGCGCCGGCTCGTCCCCGAAGTGGTCGAAGATTTCTTCCAACAAGCCGGCCCGCTGATCGGGATTCACCCGAAGGAAACCGGCAAGGACAAGCACATCTACCGTGTCGGTCGCATACCCCGCAATCTCTGGCCGACCGGCGAACGACTCGAATCCCGTTTCGGCAAGCTCGGACGGGAATACAAGCAGATCGTCTTCGACAAGAAACGGCTGGGCGACGACCCCACGTTGGAATGGGTCACACCGGGGCATCCGCTGTTCGAGTGCGTCCGCGAAGACGCGATGACCACAGTTCAAGGTGACTTGCGACGCGGCGCGGTGTTTTTCGACCTGCATCGCAAGGAGCCTGCCCGACTGGACGTGTTCTCAGCGGCGGTTCGGGACGGACGCGGCAACGAGTTGCATCGTCGCCTCTTCGTGGTGCAGACCGCAATGGACGGCACAATGAGTGTCCGCCAGCCGACCATCTTCCTTGACCTTATGCCTGCCCCTGCCGGGCTGGAGCTTCCCGACGATACCGGTCTGCCCACGCGCGAGCAGGCTGAACAGGTGTTAATCGAACAATCACTCCAGCCCTTCCTTGAGGAAATCCGGGTTCAACGGGAAAAGGAAACCGAGACTATCTCACGGCACATGGAAATCAGCCTCAACGAACTGATCCACCGCCAAAACTTACGGATGGCCGACTTGGTTGAACAACAGCAGAGCGACCCGAGCAACCCGCTCCATGCTGCCAACATCAAGCAGGTCGAAGATCGTCTTGATGAGTTGAACGGCCGGCTAGAACGCCGCCGTGAGGAACTGACACAGGAACGCAATTGCACCATCGCCGACATCCAGCACCACGGACGCGCCTGGGTCCTGCCGCACCCGGAGCGTACGTCACCGAAGATCGCTCCCATGGTGCAAGACGACGAAGTGGAACGGACCGCCGTCCAAGCCGTGATCGCCCACGAAGAATCGCGGGGCTGGAAAGTTGAGAGCGTGGAGAAAGACAACCGCGGGTTCGATCTCATATCCCGCCGACCGCATCCCGAAGATCCGTCCACCGCCATCGAGGTGCGGTTCATCGAGGTCAAAGGTCGCGCTCAGACCGGCGAGGTCTGGCTGACCGCCAACGAATACAAGACTGCCCAACGTCTTCGCAAAGATTTCTGGTTGTACGTTGTATTCCACTGCGCCACGACGCCATCAATTAACATCCTTCAAGACCCCTCCCAACTCGATTGGCAGCCGGTCGTGAAAGTGGAACATTACCGGCTGATGGCGGAGTCGGTGGAGAAACCGGTGATGTTGAAAGAATCGCCGGGTACATACCGGACAGGAGACGGACAGTGACCGGTCCAAACACCGCCATCAAAGGCCAGGCTCAGTTGCCTCCCGGCACAACGCGCATAGTCACGTTCGATACGAATGCTTATCGCCGACTTGGCAGGAACAAAGCGAAAGCTCTACGACAGCGGGAACGTGAGGCAGGGGTGTTAGCATTGGCAAGTCCAATTGTGATTCAGGAACTCGCTGCCCACCTCGCCGACCAGTCTGATCCTGACTATAAGTATTGCATGGGGGCGCTCGCAGGTCTGGCCGAACACACGTGGTCTCCCTCTGGCCAAGACATTGGACTTTGCCTCCACCCCGACACTCGCTCAACGATGTGTCGTCAATTGTTTGGCGTTATTCCACCTGACGCAGAGCAGCGCGTTAAAGACCTCAGCACCCTTGCTGTTTACGTCAAAGATAATGCCCCCACGATCAACGATCCAAGGGCCGTCGGAAATTTCAGGCGATGCGCGGCTTTCGTCGAGGAGCAGGAAAAGCAATGGGTTAAAATGATGAGAGATGTACTAGCCCAAAACACGGCACCATCAGTAGATGTTTGGATTCAGGGTGTGACAACCTTGACTGTGATCAACCAAGCCTTGCTGATCGGGCATAAATTAGATGTCGCCGATATTCAACAGAAGGCCAAAATCCTTACGAATGTTTTTCCTGTGCCATTCCATCTGGTGGCTACCTTGATGCAACGGGTCACTGCTATGGCCAAGCCTGCGTTGGATGACCCCAAGAAGAAGTGGGGAAACTATGTGTGGGATTTTCACATCTGTTTTTACGTTGGAGCCTCCCACGCAATCGGAGATGCGAAAATGTATCTGGTAGCTGGCGATAAGCAGATTGTGAAAGCCGCTGCCGCTGCTGGGTGCGGTGATCGAGTCATCTCAATCGAAGACCACATGAAGAGCGTTGGGTTGAGCTGACCAATACTTGGCAAATCATTACATGACCCATCCCACCCCCTACCCTAAGAAATGAAAACGGCTGCTACATCGTCTCAGGAAAAGGAGAGCGGACATTAGTGAGCGCAAAGGTCTTTGTGAGTTGTGGTCAGCGGC
>Ga0326728_10006379_pt1 | contig 31810 bp, 59 predicted proteins | sample MB3enrmetagenome_FD_207602 | JGI IMG/M metagenome (GOLD analysis project Ga0326728, IMG submission 207602) | Lab enriched peat soil microbial communities from McLean, Ithaca, NY, United States - MB31MN | ecosystem: Environmental > Terrestrial > Soil > Wetlands > Peat | place: USA: New York... | reverse complement strand
TTACGGCTATCGGCGTGCCAGCTATGTTAACGGTGGGATTACCAGATGCATCAAGCGCAAGATTCTTAAGATTTCCGCTGTAAACACCTGCGATTAAAACAGGATTCACAGTTGAAGCAGATGTTCCTGCGGCTTGGGTACCTTGGACTAAAGGATCTGCCCAGACAGCTGTAGTATTACCCGGTTGAGAAATAAGAAGTTGTCCTTCGTGTGCAGGTGCATTTCCAGCTACATTGATGCCTCCAACTTCGTTTGCATTGACAACACCAGTGCTCGTATAATCGAGAATCGCGCTGCCGCTCACCGTCATATGCGAGGCTGTATTGGTTCCTGTTTGCACACCAGAGAAGTTAACGCTGCCCGTTGGAGGAATTATTGAAGAATCAACCTGTCCAGCAGAATTAGTGATAATAACTTTTCCAGCATCTGTAATGCCGGATGAAGCACTAATTGCTCCCACAACTGTCTGTGTGTATAATCCAGTAGGTTGCAGAGTGAGTTTTAGAAGTTCGAACTGATCGGCCATACGATCCCTCATTAAGAAAGATCGTAGTTATGAGAAAGTATTAGGCTTGCGGGATCCAGGGGATTTTCAGGATTTCTAAAGCTTGAAGAACATCAATATCAGTCAATCCATGCTCAAATGAGGTTTGAACTAAACGGTCGAGCAAATCTGCCATGTCTGCATCGTCGTCAAGAATTACAAAAGATTCTATATCTCCACGACGCTGATGCCGTTGATCTAACCAATCTTTAATCTCATCGCCTCGAACATCGCTAGGGAGACGTGGAGTCTTATCAAGAACTATGCCTTTGATTCCCCATTTTTCGTTCACTAATTCTCTAAGGCTAACATTGTGAACATTCCCCATTCGCCAACAACTGCTGACGACTAGCTCTGCTCCACTCTTTTCTATCAAACCATTTAGTCGAGAGACACAAATAGGATCAACTATGCCGAATCCTTTTCGACACGATGCTCTATTGATGATGACGCCGTCAACATCGAGGAAGATGATCTTCTTTTTTGGAACTTGTAGAGTCACTTTTCTATCCATGCTCATGAGAACAGCATCCGTATCATGAGGAATTTCTACTGCTAAGTCGGCATAGAAAAAGTCAATCATAAATATTTTCACATTTGTAACATCTGCCTTCAAGAATAAAAGCAGCACCCATTTTAGCCATCCAACGAAATTTCTTACAAATAGGGCATCGAACGGGATGGAATCCGCAAATGGTGCATACAACAAATAGCACAAAAAGTAAAGGACCTAACCATTGCCTCCATTGCTGAAGAAATTCCATCCTTATTGTCCTTTATAAAACAAATCTTCCTTCAAACCATTCGACAGGTTCATCTCTGAGTACAAATTCCCCTATCATCACTGCACACTTAGTATACCGGGGAGAAACAAATTGCGGGTAAGCTCTAATGTTGTCGGGAAGCTTGGCACGTGGGATAGTGTGAAATCCACGCCGCTTGTAGAAATTGAAATGATAATACATTGAGCATAGAGCAATAGTATGCCGTCCTTGACGAACAGCATACTTTAAACGATTCCTGATTAGCTCTGAACCGATTCCTTTATGCTTGTACGAGTGCTCTACTACAACCGATTCAAGCACAGCAAATCCTGGCTGCATTTCAATTCGAGCACAACCTATGACAGCATTGTTGAGTTTGGCAACTACGAATCCAGGAGGCAATCGTTTAAAGTTTCCTTCTCCTATTCCAGACGTAAATATCAAGCGATTGACATCTTGCAGATGCCAACAGTTGCGAGCCTGAACAATCCGGATATCGTTGTTAGTTCTCAAAACCAATCTTCTTCTTGAAGAGAAAGCTTCCCTTGTGTATTTGTTTCCACTTCCTCATCCGTTGCCAATTCAGCCTCATCCTCTACGAAACAGAATGTGCTAGGTTCTCCATTGGAATCGTTCTTGGTCAGGAGAAGCCAACCGAGATAGGTTGCTTTGTTATCGTTATTACGGTCTTCGAAAGGACCGGATTCTACCTGCACATAACGGGGATTGCCGTTGTAGATAACACGAACTACATTGTCTTTTTTGAACATTAGCGTTGCCTCATTAGAGTAGCAATGTACTCTCTTGCTTTCTCACTACCCCAAGCATGGATAGTGTGATCGAATTTGGTAACATTTTCTTTAGGGAATAGTTCTTCAGCTTTTGCTTTAACCAAAGTATCATCCCAACAGATCTCGATGACATGCTTGCGCCAACCGAGTTTGATACGACCAATCAAAGTGGTGACAATATACCACGGGTTTTGCCGACAACAATATCTAGAACAGTAACCGTTAGGAATTTCTTCCACATAGATAGGCTCAGAAAACAAATTGATAATGTCGGCGCGTCCTTTAGCGCGTAAGATAGCTGTCTCGGGATTCAAACGGATAGATTCCGCTGCGAGTTCTTGTCAAATCTCTTCTCCCTTTTGACGAAGAATTTGTTTGTCATTATCATTGAGAGGACGATTCATTGCGATTTGAATCTTAAGGCCAAATTCATCTCCGCTTGAACGACCCCAACTTTCGTAGGTAAAAGCTTCTATATACTCCATGGCTTACCTCACTGAGATTTGAGATTTACTGACTTCTATTACCCGATATTTCTGTGGCCCAAATCTGAATCGGAATATCTTCCACACAACATTCTGAACGAAGAAATTAATTCGTTCAGGAATTCTGCGCATCCACTTTGGCCATGATCGTCCGATTTCTCGATCCACAAAGCCAGACAAAACAATCTGATCTCCTGCATCGAATTGAGAACGCTCTGCAAGAGCGCAAGTAAGTTCAGTCAACATATTCCCTCATGATTGCTTCATACAAGTCGCGTTCAACTGGACCGTAGAAAAATTTAGCCTCTTTAGGCATACTAAGAATGTATTGCTCGATCTTGTTAGAATGAAGTTTCTCAGTTGATTTTACAGGTTCACAGGGTTTTAAATACCAAAGCCGATGCCACCAGGAAGTGCTCTTCCAAGCAGCAAGTTCAGTCTGATACTTGGCAAGATCCTGTTCGTAATTCTCTTGTTGGATTTCTCTCAGAGTGCCTTTTCGTTTTTCAATAGAAGCTTCAACCATCGGTTGAAGAGCTATTACTCGAGAATGAAAATTTTCCTTTTCCGTAGTACTCTCAAAATGAAGCCAATACTCCTTCCAACGAGCCGTATAATCGTATCCGGAGCCAAACTCGCCCCAAACATGTTCTTCACTTTTACAATCTCTAACCTCTAGCCGCATAACTTGTTATACTCCAATCTTTGACGCATCCAATGGCCGTGCGTCGTAACATGAGATTCACGAACGTATTTGCCAACAACCCTGGGAAATTCCTTCATGTGAAACCGTTCAGCAGGACGAACCACCAATCCTTCCTGCTTCTCAGTGTTCAATGCCTTGCACAATTGTTGGCACAATTCAGGATCGTATTTCCCTGTGTAAAGGACTGGAACTGTATGTAGTGTTGCGCCTATAATTCCAGCCTGACACCATTCAATAGTTTCATCCCAGCTTAAACACGTTAAGCCATCCCAAATACTAAATACTAACAGAAACGAAGGAAGGCTGTCATAGCGGATAGAATGTACCGCTGTTAGGTTCTCACCGCATATCCGATAATTTTCAGGGATGTCACTACAGATGGATGCCCACATCCGTTTGATACGGTTACGGCTAGGATGAGCAGCGTAATCAAGAGAACGAGCATGAATCCCGTCCCGGTATAGAGTTGTGCATTCTCCATCCATCTTCTCTGTAATCACTACTTGCTTGCCTCGCCACGGCTCAGTTGTTTCTAGCATTCTGTCGTCATCCGTTGCACCCGGCGACCAGGGCAGATGCCATGTACGTGGATACTTAACTCGATTTACGAACAGGTGCCGTACAGATTCAAGAATGACATTAACTGATGGATCATCAAAGAGTTCTCCACGGAGGCGAAGTCCATTCGGGAGAATGGGATTGCCCCACTTATCATAGGTCTGATCCGGGTACAAGTGAGGAGGTAAACATACCACGGTGATTCCTACAGCCTCCCGGATATCGTTGGCCGAGAGCGTAGTTCTCTCCGCGCAGACATGGCAACCTGCACATAGTGTGGCTCCATTGTTGATATAGTATCCTCCATCAGGAAAAAGTCTTCGCTCAATTATGTGATGAGCATCTTGTCCCGGTTTGTGACAAATGACACATTGACGATTATCTCTAGCGAAGACGGCTTCGCGAAACTTGTCGCGAGTTAACAGAGGCTCTTGCATTTAAAAATCTATGATTGCCTTTGCATCCTCAAGCGGAACTTCCCAACCTTCTTCCTTCCATCGTCTGAACAAAATTTCTAGATTCTCTCGCTCGTTCAGCAATTGAGCTAGGCAATTGACAGCGGCGACAATCAACTCAGCATCTGCTCGCTTGGTTGGGTACTCTTCATCAGACATGATTTCCGATTCAGCCGTTACTCCATAATAAGGATTTCCTTCGGGAGTAGGTGCTGAGACGTGAAATTCATCAGGATCAGCGGGGTGTTCGCGCACGCGCCAAGGCCGTGGTGTTGCAGAGGCAAGTAAAGCACGGAGTTCTTCAACATCGATAATGGGAAAAACGAGTTTAGTTTGTGTGCTCATAAGTTTTCACCTGCTCAGTTTCTCGCACAATTTTGCTAACAGTCTGCGATCCATCTCGGCATCTATAAGTTTATTCACATGGGGATTGTTTGGATGAACATGACCAGGACGATGGCATTTTGGGCAGGGTAGTTCTTCAATGAATGCAGCTATGGTCCGTCTGCCTCTCCAACCGCAAAGAGTGCAACTGCAAGCGTATTGTATTGATATTGTCATTGTAGTTACTCGTATCTGATTCTAGTGATAGCGATAACAGAATATGCCGACAGGGTAAACAAGATCATCGGCCAAATGGGTTTGGACCAAAAGCTTGCAACGAACAGTGCAACGAAGCAAAAATCCACTACAGGCGGAGTTGTCCTAAACGAATTCCGCCAACGTTGATAAGCTGTTTTTGCCGTCATTATTGTCCTGCTTCCATGTTAAGATGCCGAACGATAAGCGTGTACATCTCTTTGGTCTCACGCTGATAGAACGTGATGTAACTCTTGGTCCGCTTGTACTGCGGAGCCGGGGCAGTAAGCTTACAACGCAGGGAATAAAGATCGCTAGGAAGCCAATAGGATGCGGGGTGCTTCTGTTTGTATGCATTAATGCAATTCCAAGCTTCCTGCCGAGCCGTTTCGTAGGGAATCTTGGCTTCGGCTGCTTCCTTCTGTTGCTGTGCCTCGCGAGCGGCTTTCTCAGTAGCGCGGATGCGTTCCCAATAAGCATCCAAAGCCGCGTTCATCTTCTGCCAAAGTTCAGGATTGTAAGCCTGAAAATGATTGATACATTCGGAGCCAACAGGAGCCGTTCGTCCTTCGGGACCGTGAATGACAAAGACATAACGGATGGGATGATCGCAAGTGCATTTGCCCGTCGGTGCGCCTAGATCAATAATCTCGCCTTCAAAGGTCCACTTGGAAGGATCACCCAGGCGTTGGATAAATTTGCGAACGATTTCAAAGAACTGCGATTGTGAGTTTGGTGTCGCGGTCTCTGTCATTGTCGCTCCTCTCCACTTATAATCTACTGAGAAGAGCCATGGAATAGCTACTCTTTCTTATCCGGATCCCATAGAGGAAGGTAATCAATCAAGCCGATAACTTCTTCCTTGTCTACAGGTTCGGTAGCAAAAGCAGTCATGATCTCGACTCCAGGACCATAAGCCTCAGTATTTCTGTCGATAAAATCGTAGACAGGAATCTTGGCTACTCGTAGCAAATGATACACATGATGCAACTCGTAACTGTCTCGAGCAGCCAAAACAATACGAGTGATGGGTGCTGGCGGACCTTCCCAGAATTCCTGAATCTTTCGGCTAGGTTCGTATGCCGACAAACGATCCTTGTGCGTTATGTCGTAATAGATGTAGTTCTTGAACAGAGCAGCGGTCATCACTGCCGTAGCATGGCAAGCCTGAGCCGCTAGTCGTCCGCTAGGTTGCACGATTGTGCGAGTTTCTTCCGTGGGACCAATGGAAGCAGAATAACGATGGTTAGTAAATCGTCCGCCCACTTCGATTAGTTTCACTGGGGTTTGCACTGTTAGAGCTACAATAACATAGCTGCGGAAAGTGTCAGGAAATTCGATTTGAGGTATTTTGGTCATTTAAATTTTCATCACTTTCTTTGTAAAGAAGTGAGGTCAAAAATTTCTCTCAGAGCAGCTTCGTAATCGGCTCGACGAATGAAATCAGCGACCAATTTGTATCGACGTGTATTGAATTTATAAAGCAAATCTCGCATGATACAAAGAGTACCAATTGCTTGATCGTAATCGTTATTGCATTGTCTTTGTAATTCATCCCAGAGAGGTGTACCCATTGTTAGAACTCGACTCCTTTATCTGGGTCAGGATGAGCAACGTCGTTGCCAAATTCGATAAGAAAATCGGCTTGCTCTTCGTAGAGATAATCTTTCCAATTAAATCGGCCATCTATCTGAGCAACTTCGACAAAAACAGAAGGCTTGCTGCCGCTCATATCCGTGACAATGTGCGTTACTTGTGCCAGTCCACCTGCCACATCATCTTCCCCATGATCAAGATAGAAATGATCCCCAACATAGATCACATCCCCTGCTTTTGGAACCCAATACTTGCCCAACTTGATACGCTTTTTCAGTTGAGAAATTTTTTCTCTGGGAAGTCGATTCTCAGACTTACGAGCCTCTTCTTCAGTTGCAAAAACTCGTCCGGTTCGTGTGCACTTCCAACCATCAACTTCTTCGGGCATCGCTTAATCCTTAGTGGAGGCTGATGAGTCGCGGTCATCAGCCTCCTGTCCCATAGAAACGTCATTGGAGGGAACGCTACGGGATGTACTTCTTCAATCGTATTCTACTAGGGTGTTTAACAAAACAGGTAAGGTTGAAAATTGTAGCCGTAAAATGGAAAAGGGAGCCTGTTTTCCGAAGGCTCCCTCTTAGGAGTCACTAGGAGAGAAGACTTAAAGGTGTGACTCCTATCTTGCATTTCAATAATTTGTTCTTAGTAATTATGTTTGAGTGTTTGTTGTTAGTTAACTGTTAAGATTCCTCGTCCTCCTCTCCGCTGTAATCCTCGCCGGACTCTTCGTCCTCACCATCGGGGTCGTAAATGTCCGGTTCAGATTCGGCAACTTCAAGTTCAGCATCTTCATTTATAACTTCGCTGGCAGTGTACGACGTTTCATCAGCCGTATTATCCTGCGGCTGTGTTGCCTTGGGGAAAGCCAATCCCGATTCACGAGAGCTAACATTGGTCAGCTTGGCAATCGCTTCAAGATAGCGGTCGATAGTCTCCTGCTTCGGATTCTCGGCGTTCTCCATGGCCCAAGCAACCTTGTAACCAATTTTGAGTTGCTTGGCGATTTGGCCCACAGTCAAACCAGCAGCTGTACGGTACGACTTGAGCAAGTTGTTAGCCAAAACAGTGCTCGGCTTTACAGGTTCGGTTTGAGGAGCGGGAAGCTTGGCTGCCATCTTCTGCAACCGCGCCAGAGTTTGCTTCATAATCGTGGACTTCTTGATTTCACGACGACGAATGGCACGCTTGATTGTGGAATTTGCCAGAACGAACTTGAGCAATTCCCGACGTTCCTTGGCCAAGGTAACAACACTGTGCAGCATGTCCGGGTGGTCTTGCAGCCGTGCAGCTTCGTCGATGGTAAACAACTCCTTGACCACTTCGTAGAGCCAGCAGCGACCCTTCTTTGCATCCTTGTATTCAGGGATAGCAACCACGTCACGAGGATTAACCTTAATCATGACGATACGGCGACCCGTTGCGCCAAAGCCATCCCGGATGTAATCCAAGGCGCAAAAGTGGAAACCTGAAGAACAAAGAGCACGGGAACTGGAATCGGCATTCTTGCGAGGCATAGCCGGAGTCTGACCCGGTGTATTGTCAATTCGGCCAGTGTGGCAATCCGTGTAATCGCTATTGATACACTTGTACGCCAGGAAGCAGCCGTCATCGGTAATGGGCAGGTGAGAAATGTCCAGGAATTCCATGACTTCAGGAATCGTCTCAGGGTCAGGATTCTTCATCAGATTATCGGCGAACTTGAGCAAGTGAGAAACCTTTTCGCCACGCCGTGCCAATTCACCCAGCTTGTTACCCAGATAGCCCTTGAGCGGCTTGTCCTTGTAATAGGCAACTCCCTTGCGGATGGCCACCTTGCCGTGAGTCTCGTTGCTGACTCGGTCAGCAAGAGTAATCAGGCTAGGAATCCGTGCCCATTGCTTTCGCTTCAAGGCACTGGTAAGAGCCGAAAAGGTGGGATGTGTTTTGTCCAGCGCGAAAACACCGCGACCGGGCAGAATCACGGAAACGAAATTCTCAGCCAAGGTGTACTTTACAGGGGTCATATCCTTCTCTCCTTAATTACCAACAGCAACCGTTGTTGACTGGTTGTTCTGCTGTGCTTCTGCATTCTTCAAATCAACTGTCCGGAAGTACTCAATCATAATCTGTCTCTGTTTAATACTACGCTTCCAATCGTAAGAACAGCTAACGAGATTCAGCATTGGATACACTGGCAGCACTTCTGCCTTGTAACGAGCCGAGAAATCAATGGTGTTCTTGGGAGTGTAGAGATTCCGTCGTTCTGCAACTGAAAGAACTTCGGTCAGAGCCTTGGACTGTTCCCGGTCGGGCTGCTTGGCCTTTTTCAGATCGTTACAGAATATCTGCATTGGGCTGTCGGCGGTCAGTGAAAGATGATTAGCAATGTGACTGAGCACGTCGTCGAAGTCGCAATCAAACTCCTTGAGCAAAAGGCTGAGTTTCGCTTCCTTTTGAGGAGTGACAACTTTTGGAATGCGGTCGAAGATGTACTTAATAACATCGACCCAATTCTTATCCTTGCGCAGTTTGCTACCAACTTTAAGACCGTAAATTACAGTCTTTTCGTCGATGCCAAAAATGCCCGCCTTGCGAACACTTTGAATGAACTCAGTCAATTGTTCGGCATTCATAAAGCCGGATTCCGTAGGAGCCAGGTTCTCAACCGGGATGTAGAACTTCTTACCAACGGGTTGGGATTCACTCTTGGTCCACATACGGCTCCAACCCTTGATTGAGTCTTGGGAGTAGCAAGAAACAATGTGATTTTTCAGTTCGAGAATGTCCCGAACTGCCGATGGGTCAACCTTGGGTTTGCGTGCATCAAGAATTGCACCATAACGCTGTTGAAGTTCACTAACCAAGATGTACTTAGGGTTGCCCAACGAAGCCAAGGTTGCTTTTGCTTCGGCAACAGCAGTTGCTACGGGGACATCCTTATGTGCGCGAGTGAAGAAATAAACTCCCTTGATGCGGGTCTTGGTCTTTTCGCCGCGCTCGTTGAATTCTTCACAGTTATCGGTAGCTTCCTGCAGGAAGTAATGGATATACTTCTCGCATCCCTTTTTCACATCATTGATAACGAAACCCATCTGCGGGTCAACGTCGATAACTATGTCGTAAGCTTCTCTTTTGTTTCTGCCTTGAGCTATGGCATCCAAAATTTCACCATGCTTCAATTCCTTGTGAAAAAGGCTTTCTTTCCGTGCCCAGAGTGAACTGCGGTAGCCTCGAGTAAATGTGAAGACAGTTGCATTCAGAGCATCCAATTCGTTTATGACGGCCTTCCCCTGAGAGAGATTGAAATTCTTATACGTGCCCAACAGGTCACCACGACGGTCCGCTTCGTTCACAAGACCGCCAATACCCGGAGCCTGAATAAGGGAGAAGATGAGCAGTCGTGCTTCCCAGATACTGCCGCACGTATCAATCTTGTGCTTCACTTCGGTCAGCATGTTCTGATAAATTTCGTCCAGCATGTTCAGGATGTTGTTGACAGTCCGCTCGTCCAGTTGCAAAGCTTCTCGTGAAGCCGCAACACTCAACTGACCGATGGGAAAGAAGATGTCCAATGGCATCTGAGTAATCTTCTGTTGGTCAGGAGTCATGCGACTGATGTCGATGTTGCCGACCATGTATTGAACATTGCCCTGGATAGCACGGAGACCGCTAATACGATTGCCTTCCCGCATGCCCCAGTTATCGGTGCGCAGAGCATAGGTTTGTTTCGGAATTTCAAGGTCAATGTTGATAATCGGACGCGGCTGGAAAAATTCCAGCGCCAACTTAGCCTTGTTCTCAAATTCCCAGCAATCATCAATCTTGACAGGAAAAGTAATCTCAAGACCATTGGGCGCATCGGGAGTTGCCGTCTCATCTTGAAGTACGACGGCGGGAGTTCCCTGTTCACTGATGAACGCGCTGTAAATACGGGTGACACCCTCGTAACGATTGATGATGGTAAAACCTTCACAATAGCAGAAAGGTGACTTGGAACCAAGTCCCATCGCACCAATAAGTTCGTCGTTATCATTCTTGTCAGAAGCAAAATAGGTGCAATAAAGATGAACGACTTCATCTTCTTCTTTAATGCGAGCATCGGCGGGAAGCTTTTGACCTTCCTTTTGAAGGCCAAGGCAGACTTCACGGCTGTGTCCGGTGTAGCTGTCTTTCTCTACCCGGTAGACGTACTTTGCTTTGTAGTTTAGACCAGTGCCATAATCCTTGATGCTGAAGAATGGTTCAAAGGTCGTAGGAAGATGGATTTCAAAAGGCACATCGCGCTTGCCCGCCATAACATGTGCGTCCCAAGCGTTGCAAGAAAGTTCACGAATAATTGCGCGAACTTTGTCGTTGTAGAGACCACTGGACAAGATGTTGAAAGCGATACGACTAGAGGAAATGTTGAAGTTCTGAGGACTGCTTACCGAACCACTGATTGCGACGTTTGAACCTTTGCGTTCAAGTCTCATGTCTTCTCTCCACTCATATACTACGCATCGCAAAGGTAAAACAGGTAAGATTTACTTCTTTGCAGAGTGCTGCTTTCGCCAAACTTTAATGAAAGGAAGGAGAGTTCTCGGCTTGATACCAGCAAAATCCGAATCGTAATCGACTATATCATTGGCCACTTCAGTTAAAGATTCTAATAGCATCATCTCTTCGCATCCGTTTTGTACAGCACGGTCTAGAGCAGCCGAAACCATCTCTTGAGTGGCAACTTGTTGTGCCATCGCACTTCTCCTTACTTCTACTCTACGTCAAGTTGCGAAATAATAGGTAGCGGCTCAAGTTCATATTGTGTCCCGGCAGCGTAGTTACCCATGACCATGATATGAAAACAAAGCTGATAGTGTTCTTCTTCCACTTCGACCTTTCCTTGCATATTCAATAGAAGCAGTCGCATTTCAATGAAATGAATCTGTTCGGCGGTTAACCGCTTACGCTCAAGATCGACGGTCAACCCGGCTAAATGAGACGAAGCTACATCTCCGTTTTCAGGAGCAGCATTAGCATTCCATCGTCGCAATCTATGCTGATATTCTACAGTACGAACAGCACTGTTAACTTGAAGAGGAACATGGAATCGAGCGTAGAAAGCATCACTCAGATCTGTTAAGAATTGTGCTGCTAAGGGACGACAATAACGACGATCTTGGTCAAGCAAAGGATTAGCTGTTAAATGAGGACCCAATGGAAGTGGAACTAATTCTTTCCGCATTACAAGACTCTCTACCTGTTCTTGATTTTTAATGCGCGGAAGACCAAGACGATCGATTTCTGCATTTTGTCTTAATTGAGATTCATGCGTAGGAGGGAAAACCGGATGCCAAAATGGATGACGGATTCTTTGATAAAAAGAAGGTTTTCTTCTGTGTGGACGATAATGCACACTTCTGGCTTGAACAGGAAAGGTCACAATAGAAAAAAGTATGATGATACAGATTTTTCTTAGAAGCATAAACGTTTTGTACTATCGAGCAAGCCAATAAGACCACGCTGCTCTTATAAAATGAGAAAAAAAGTGATGAGTTATATCAGGATACTTCTTTTCGAATTGCTCCCAAACTCTTGCTTGATAATTAATAAACATTTCTCCTTCAAAAGGAGAGGGAGGAATCGGAAATAGAGAATCGCTAGATTGAGAATTACCAGAATGACCAAAATAACCGTCATTAAAGAAATTTGAATCCAAGAAGATACGAATTGGCCAAGATGTTTCACTCTTTAGTTCTAAATCTTGATTATCAGGACCTCTAAGAATAGAAACTAAATCCCAAAGGATTTCTCCTTCCAAACCGCGTTTGTCACTATTATCAGCAGCGTTCCAAGTCAATCCATGAAAAAGCTTTCGCAATCTTTTCACCGCTTTTTTCGCGGCTTTACTTTGTACCGAATTTTTCTGAAACACTAAATCGTGAACCATTTTACCTCATTTCTTTATCTAAAGAGAGGAATCATCCGGTAATGGAGCATTCAAATCTTTAGCAGTAACATCGGTTTTGCCATAGTCAATGACAACTCCATGATTGCATCCCCAATTAACTCCAACTTGAAGATCAGGGGTAATGGCATAAAATTCCATGATTCTTCCAGAACTTATCTCGGCTAAATAATAAGCAAATGTCTTTCGGCTGGCTTCAGACTTCTCATGCCAATGATTGTAAGCAGCCAATTGTTTGGCGTGTTCTGCCTTTACTTCAGCGACTGTCTTATTCGGATATCGTTCAAAATCAGGAAGATACCCCGGATGCACATATGGAGTTGGAGCATCTTGTAATTCTTTTTCCGCTGTTAAATACTTACCAGCTGCTTGAGCACAAAAAGACTGGAGTTCCTGTTTAGTCATATCGTCCGCAACCCAAACATAAGTTGTAGCATCGTATTCCCGACAACGAGTATGTTCTACACAAGCAAGCTTCATCGTTTTACACCTCTATCATCAAGAATGCTGTTGATGATTTTTGAGTAATCATCTTCAAAAGAGAAAAACTTAAGAAGAGCTAATAGGTGTTCGGTAGAACAATCTATCAAACGAACCCAACGCAATTGGTGTTCGGGACAGCGACCATAGCAATGCTCAACTCCGCCTTTGCCATAGGTACCCCACACAACTTTCTGTTTCGCTTCTTCTAAACTATTTACATAACAAATGGTCAGAGAAGTTTCATAAGTTGCAATTCGATAGCGTCTAAGAGGGAGAACAGGTTCCTGTCGTTTTCGTTTAGCTGGGGATCTCTTGTTTAATCTCATTCTGTGATCCTTTCCAATGACTAACGATTTGGTCAAAAGTGAAGAGTCCTTCCTTCCAAAGGACACCTTGTATAAAACCCAGCATCCAATCGACTAAACGAGGTTCTTCTTCCCTCAATTGTGATAGTGCAACTTTTACTAAAGTGGCACAGCGTTCTAGAGCAGCACCATTTCCGTTGGGAACAACTTTTAATCGATCAAGTTCTGCTTGATAGAACAGCAGGATTTTCTTTTCTATCGGACTTATCATTTTACTCCCGATTACTTGATGACAAGAGAAGTGTCAAAACGTGCCCACTCGTCCTTATTTGAACCATCAGGTGTTGATAGCATTACAACCCATATAACTTCATGCGCATTAGCAATAATGACTCGTTCTCGTTCTCGCGCTGTCGTACCACTCATATCCATGTCCATGCAAAGATACGAATAGGGACGACCCTGATAGTAATCTTTAGAACGACTCAATACAGTGCCATGAGTAGCATCTTGGTCAACATAGCTTTCTGCAGCTTCAGGCGTCACATCAGTAGGGCTGTCAAGAGTGCGGATAAAGATCATCTCTTCGATACCAGTAGCTTCGTCAAAAGAACTATAAGAAATGGTGCTACTCGTATTAGCATCATTGCGACCTACATCCTTAGTTGTAACTGGACCATTGAATGAAGCGGAAAATTTCGGAGTTTCATAAGCGGTTGTCTGAGCTAAAACTGCAACAGAGAAGAAAATGATTGCTATAACAGAAAACAAAATTCGATATTTTGATTGCATGATTCCCCCTAGTTTGTCTAATACGGGATTATGCCACAATTGGCTGTTGAAAAAGCGGGTCGTCCAGATTCCTGTAGCCTACCAGCAAAGAGATTGCCAACGAGCGGTCTCGACAAACAATCCTGTGTCCCCCTGGTAAATCCTTAACTGCGGCAAACAATCTTTCTGTTGTCACATGTTTATAACGAGGTAGATTCAGTAATCGAGTTTTGTACTCTTCATGAACTGGAGGTAGATTGATGATGTGCTTTTCGTAGAGATTCATTTTTCCCTTTCGAGTTAGAACAATCCCAAAAATTTCTTCTTTGCCACAATAACAATTGACCCATTGTAGCCAGCTTCAGCCGAAGGATCCATAAGGATATTAGTTGCCTTATAACCAGTGGTTTGAAGTCGATTGAGAATGTTCTTTGCTTCTGTTGGGTTACTAGTTGAGAAGCATGCCCAAGGTCCTTGAGAAACTGGTTCGGGAACGTCGCTCTTAACTACCACAGAAGTTTGACGCTTTTCCAGAGTTTGGATATCCGTCATTGCTTCGCGCAGAGAAACCATGAAGCTTTCGATATTGGCCAGAAAATCCGCTTCAGCATAAACATCTCGACGTCGCCCTTGACCTGCTGCTTGGTAGTACAAGAAGTACGAATGATCGCGTATACTGCCGGGAACCAGATAGAAAACATATCCTTCGAAAGTGAACTTTAGAGCGAGAGCCGCAAAAGGATCATCTTCGCCGGGAATATCTTCATAGGTATCGACGGAGGACTGAACAATCTGAAAGAATCTCCAACCAAAATCGGTCACAATGCGCTGATGAAATGTTTTTCGCTTCTCCAACGCTTGTTTTTCCTGTTGGGCCTCATACTGAGCTTCCTGTTCTCGTTCATCTTTGAGATGCTTTTCCATAACAGTGTAGTAAATCGTTTTCAAATCTTGGTCGGGATTAAAATACGAGGTTGGTTCAACAGGTGCAGCGGTTGCGTCGTCCATAACATCCTCCAGTTACATTCTACGGTAAGGTACTACAGAAAAGCTAGAGTTCTTCAAATAAATTCAAAGACATGAGTTTTTCTTCGGGATGTACGGCTTCTTGATTTCTTGCACCAGGTATGGATTTGAATTCCAGTTCTTCATACAAAGCGGACAAAGCTTCTTTATTCACAGGGCGAATCTTCATGTCAGCAATATTCAAAGTAAGTGGCGCATTGCAATCAATCGTAACGAGATGCTTGCTAACTAGCACAGCATCTTTGTTCAATTCTAGTGTTACGCGATAGGTCTTCTTAAAAATTTGCGAAGCACATTCGATTACATCTTCTACTGAACCAAATTGGAGTACCAACTCGACCGATCCTTTATCGCCTATACCCGGTGCGCCGGGAACATTGTCGCTAGAATCACCACGCAGCGCCATCACATCTATGATTCTACAAGGCGGGACTCCTACAAGAGCCTTGACCTTTTCTACATCGCAAATCAAATTGTCCTTAGCTACATTAAGGACCCGTGTGTGTTCATCCACCAATTGCATCATGTCTTTGTCTGACGAAACAATAAACACTATTCGTTCAGGTTCTTCAGTATGAACTCGTTTCACTAATGTCCCAATCAAGTCGTCAGCTTCCCATCCTTCCAGCTTAACAACGGGAATACCGTGAGCATCTAGCAAGCGATAGATGTAAGGAATTTGAACAAGGAAATCATCCACCTCGCCAAAGTGCCGATTTGCTTTATAGCCTAGATAGGGGATCTCTTCTATTACACCTTCTTTATCTTGTTTGCGGAGAGGAGGCATTGTTGAGGAAACTTTATCGTGCCACGTAGGACCTTTGACATCGCAACAAGCCACTAAATACTGCGGAGAGAAATCATTCCGAAGTTTCTGTAGCATGTTGTTAAAGATATAAACGCATCCTGTAGGCAACCCGGCCTTAGTGGACATTGGAGGACGTCCCGACATGGCATGGTACGCCCGGTAAATGAAGGACATTGCGTCCAACAGAAAAATGCGTTGATTATCCATTAACGTCCGTTAAGATTGGCACTATAAACAAGATGCAAATTCACTAGCTGATGAAGATCAAATCCCAATGTTCCTAGAATTTCAATAGCAGCCCCTTCTGCTATACCACGCAGACCGTGTTCAAATGAACTAGTATCTGCTGTTACACGAATTTCTTCTTTTAATGCTACGGCCATACGCATGGCGGTTAGAATTTGATTTCGTACCCAAACTTCATTATCTGCTCCAGCTACAGGAAGTGCAGGCATCTTTTGTTGTGAATCTTCAGCTGTTAGCACATTGTCAGGACCTATTTCGGCTGTAGCACAAATTGGTGCTCTTTTTGCATCATCTGGATGCGGATCGGGAGCTACGGCTCCATCACTTCCAAAATCGGTAAAGATACTGGGCTTCAATTCTCCCTTAGTTGTACTCGCTCGTTGTGCCATTATTAATTCTCCTTTTTAGTTCCTAGCTTGTCTAGTGATTCGGTCCAAACTTCTTCCAGTGTTTTCCCTTCAGAAACGGTTAAAGCATCTCGATTTACTTCAGTTCCAACAGGTTTACCGGATTCCTTACTATGAAATTCTTCACTGAATTCTTTGGCTCCCAATTCAAAATATCCAGTTTCTTTGATAGTCTTCATCAAATTGCTGTATTTTTCTTCATCCATTAATGTGTGAGGGTCGTCAAACACTGGCTTAAGAATATCAATCACTTTCTGAGATAGAGCTTTGATTTCTTCGGTAGCATTGCGCTCAGTTAACTGATTCTCCGCCATTGTGTAAATAAGATACAAATCTTTCTTAAGCGGACTCTTGAAAATGGAAGTAAAGATTACTGTTGGTTTGTAGCTTTCTTCGTACCAAACATCATACGGGACCGGAGATTCACCTTCTTGCTCCATCATCTTACAGAAATCCTCGTAACGCTGTAGAACTGTACGCTGATCTTCAGGCTCGGCATCGGTAACTTGGTTCACAGGCTGGAGCGTGCCTTCCTTCAGTTTCCGTATGGTAACTTGAGCCTTCTCGCTTGCACGCTCTGTTTGCTCTTTAAGACGCTCAGGATATGGCTTTAGAATCACTTGTTGAAGATAGAAGACCAAATTGACAATAAGTTGAGATTTTCCTTCAGGATAATTAGATTGATAGACCATTCGCAAAATTGCGTCGGCTTCCATATCGGTTAACTGAACATCTTCAAGATTTAGATCTCTCAGATATCGTATGAATCCAATTTGAGAAAGAACTTTAGTTGCTGTAGCACGCAGAGCAGCCCGATAGGTTAGAGCTTTCTCTAGGAAATCAACTTCCATAGCAACGGTAGGAACTTCATTCTGCAAACCTGCTTCTGCTTTGTTAGCCGCATCTTCAGCATCTACCACAACCCAATCATCAGCCAATGGAGTCTCAGCATAGTCAGCAATCAAACCCACCAAATCGGCCTTACACAAATCGAACAATCGAGTAGCTTCCCGATTAGGAGAACCATTCTGACGGAAATAGTTTGGCCATTCTCTTCGTATCAATGTCCAAATGACTTCGTCAGGTTGATCTTTCCAAGTACGCGGGTCCAATTTCTCTTCCGGTTTGCAAAGGCATACAACATTGGGTCCCGCTGTTATAAACGTGCGCTTCCAAACTCGCTCAAGCCATTGACGCTCTGGACATTCAGGTTCAGGATGTTGCAAAAAGTTAAAGAAGTTGCGACCTTCTCCTAGAATTTCACTGTATTGTTCAAGGTCTACAATGCTAGATGTGAATTGATTTACACCACTGATGTACTGGCGACCTAAAGTAGCGTCCCCTCCCAAACGGCCACGACGAGGAATGATAAATTTGCCTTCAATGCTAATAAAACGAGGATCATGAATCAAGTCCCAAGTGGGACCAATGCTCTCAACATAACCCTTTGGTCCAAAGACTACTTGATCAATCAACACACACTGCTCAAATTCTTCTCGTGAAACTTCTCCATCAACAAATCGGTAGATTCGCTTTTCATCATTCAAGATGCCAAGCATCCGCTGTAAACCTTTTTCTGGGTCATTACCGAACATGAAGTTCCTTTCTAAACACCAATTTCTTCTATAACACCAAACGATTCAGCTATTACAAGTAGACAAGCGGCAACAACTAAACCAAAGCGAGGTACAGGGAGGAAAGCAAATCCAAAGATGCGAATACCACTCTTGACAAAACTGATTATGGTATGTCTTGGCAGCATAGTGAAGTCTCCTTACAAGGTTAATACTGACTTAATGAGGTTTAAAGATTGATTAAAAAGGAATTCCTTCATTCAGAGGAATCAGATAGCCACTTGTTCTTTCATTATTTCCCGAACGATAATTTTCAGGTTTCTTGTATCGTTCTAACAAAAGTTTCATTTTTATAGTTGGGACAATCATATGTATGCACATTTGTCTTTGACTATTATCAAAACTTATGCACCAATAAGGACAGATCTCTGCTTCTTTTCCTGCTAAACTAGAAGTATAATCTTCCCCATTTTTATTTGTTCTGCTAACTTCGGCAAAATGATTACCTGTATCCCAAGTTAGACCATCTCGTTTGTTTTCTAATTTTTTGCATAACCAGATATTATCAAAGAAACGCGGTCCTAATCGGCTAGCTATTTTTGCTTTTTCTTTCTCTTCCTCTGTTAAAATCCATCCTACAGAATCTCTGATAGATCTCCAATTAAAACAATCGGCATCAGGTTTAAGGCTTTCTTTAAAATTATTCTCAATGTCTGAATCAGCAAAGTATAAAGTAATATCTCCTTTGCCAATACACACAGATGAATGAAGAGGTCTACAATGTTGAGTCAAAATAGAATTAACATGAACCTCAGCTTCGCAGCCATAAATGAGATTGGAATTATCCACTTACTGTCACCGTCCGCTCAAAGTGGGCCGCTAATCCCTTATGTTTCAATAGGATAGTCCACTTATTTTCTCCTACAAATGTAAGTCCGTCTCGGGTAGAGAGCATCGGCTCAATCGCGAGTCGCATTCCAGTTTCCAGCCTTACTGGAGTGTCAATACCGTAATTTGGAACAAAAGGCGGCAAGTGTAGTTCCGCGCCAATGCCATGTCCACCATAGCCTTCAATGACTGCCATGCCGTACTTTACTGCTGTACTATGAACAGCACGACCAATGTCGTTTGTTGTGTATCCTGCGCGAGCACACTGACACCCAGCCTCTAAAGCTTCCTTAGTAGCCTTGACTAGTTTCCGAGCCAGTTTGCTACCTTGACCGCCAACAATAACAGTTGTAGCGCCGTCATCAAATTGGCCGTCCTTTTTAAGTCCAATATCGATCTTGACTACATCGCCATCTTGAAATGGACGATCGTCAGGAATCCCGTGGATCAATTCGCTGTTGATACTAACGCAAATCACATTAGGATAATCTTTGAAACCGAGGAAGGCAGGTTCTGCTCCCGCTTCGTTCAATAAAGTCTTTGCCAGATCTTCCAACTGCAAGCCTGTGGCTCCGACTACTGTCTTTTCTGAAAGCTTCTGAATGATCTCTTCGAGCGTTGTACTCATTTAGATTCCTTTTCCGCAATTTTTTACAAATAGAACAAAGCTGTTTCCACTCGTCTACAGGCACTCCTATCCTAACTTTATGCGCCCAATCGATTCCGCAATTTGGACAATGATGCCAGCAAGTTTCATATCCACTACCCATTGACCTCTCTCCCGTCGGAGAACAAGGAGGTTCTTCCACTTTGAGCGTACAACTCCAATGCTCGCTCTATCTGTGCAAAGGTGAGCGCAGGATTTAAGTTATCATGAAGCCAAAGGAGCAATTCTCGTATAGGAAATTCATGAGGAATAAAAGTAAAGATCTTGTCCAATCCAGTAACGGCTAGACCCGAAACACCGGGCATGTTATCGGTTTCACGAGGGATTAATTGGTGCTCATTTTCTAACAGAAAATAGTAGAAGTCCTCATAACGCTCTACGGAATAAAAGAGCGAAAATCCAGCGACTATGATTTTTTGGTATACTTTCATGGTGTCTTCGTCTCAAATGGTTCAATCTGTTGTGTTTCTAGATTAAAACGATCAAAGCTGATTCCCAAAAGTTTACAAGCATTTACTCCTACTGGACCATCTAAAATTCCCCAATGTTCAGGGATGAAATCTATATTGCACACAGGACACCAAAGATGATTTTTGTATTCTGACCAATCAGGATTGGCGTAACCGCATCCATGAGGTGCAACGCCGTATACTTTAGGCCGCTGAACATATACCCAAGTACGCTTCTCTAATATTGGAGTCTCTTTAGTTGCCATTTTCTGTCTTTGAAGTCGATTCAATACTGTGATACTGCTGCTCTATGAATGAAACAGCTTCCTCAAATGTCTTCTTAAAATTTTCTACGCCATTTTTCCACAAAAATCGTCGGCAAACACCTGGCCACATAACGGCTATACAACCGAAATTAATTTTGGGCCTCCCACCCAAGAAATAAACAAGTAGAACAGCGTCCCGTTTTCCTGTGATTATATGATCTATGAGAGTAAAGAGTTGATCTTTAGTCTGATACTCTTTGAGAGGAATGTAAGTTCCATCGGCGTAATCAAAAATCAAGAAATCTCGATACATGGGAGATTTGGACAGTTTAAATTTTGCGAGTCGTTTTAAGAGATTCATTGGATTTCCGATAGTGAGCACCTACAAGGAGACAAAGAAGAAGGATTGCGAAAGTTCCTAGCACAATGGAGGGCCAGTCGTGTCTTTGAACATAATCTAATGACATAAGAACTAGAACGATACAAGCAACCACTAGCGCAATACGCCAGATGCCAGCCCATAGTGTGAGAAAAAATTCTTTCGCGAATTTAAAGGAAAATCCTTGCATGTTATATACTACGTGCGAATGAGAAAATTCAGGTGATATTGAAGGAATTTGGTAGGAGTGGCGGGACTTGAACCCGCATCTACTAGTTTAGAAGACTAGCGTCCTTTCCGTTGAACGACACTCCCACAAAAACTTGGCTCCCCGACAAGGACTCGAACCTCGATCTTCACATTCAGAGTGTGGCATCCTGCCGATTAGACGATCGGGGAATAGTAACTAAACTTGGAAACCCCGACGGGAGTCGAACCCGCCTAAGTCTGTTTAGGAAACAGACGCCTGTATTCCGCTAGGCTACGGGGTCTCAGTATCAGAAGGAGTGCTTTCACACTCCCTCTGGTCAACTCAATGATCTAACTCAGCGTTCCAATAGAACCAAGAACTCCACGGTTCCCACTCGGGACGCAGCTTGCGAATGTGAAGCTTGAAAAAATTCTTCTCAGTCGCTTTTGGTTCAATAGGTGCGTGTAACAGCCGCATGCCAGCCTCGGCTGGAGTACGACCATCCTTCCTATGGTTGCACTCTACGCAAGCCAGCACTGTGTTTTCCCACGTTGTCGTTCCACCCTTGGAACGAGGAATAACGTGGTCCAACGTATACTCGGACAGGTGCAGCAATGTACCGCAGTACTGACACAAGCTACGGTCACGAATTGCAACATTACGTCGCGAGCAGGGAACAGACTTCCGCATCCGCTTTACGACATAATTCTTTGCGCGAACAACGCGGGGCATTCCCATTTCAAACGACGGAGAGTGCAGAATGCGACCTTGCTGGTCTTCGGTAACAATGTCGACACGATCTTCCCAGTACATCTTGACAGCACGCTGCCAAGAGATAACACCAATAGGGTTGCCAGCTAAATCCAGTACAAGTGTGTCGTGCATAAACAGCCTCCTTAATAGAGGTTCCTATAAACTTGGTGGGCCTACCGAGAGTCGAACTCGGATTTCTCGCTTAAGAGGCGAGGCTTCTACCATTTGAATTATAGACCCAAAAATCTTGGTGCGTCACCGGGGACTCGAACCCCGAACCAACAGTTTAAGAGACTGCTGCTCTACCAGTTGAGCTAGTAACGCACAAATCTCTAATACTAAACTTGGTGACGGTTAACGCTCCACGAGGGAGAACTCGCCAAGCTCTTAGACGTTACTTTTCGCCCAGGCGTTGTCCTAATGTGCACTCGGACAGCTGCCTATGCCACGTCCCCTTCACCTTTGAATGTTTTACATTCAAAAGACCGTCATAAACTTAGGATGCTGGCGGCATCACAGCCGTGACGTGGCTCCTAACCTCCGCTCCGTGCTATGAGTATGGACTCAATTTCGGCTTACTCGTATTTCCAGCCAGCACGTACCACTCTACGCGGCTCAGCATCGAACTTTTGGTGGGCCTACCGGGATTCGAACCCGGATTCCTGGTTTAAAAGACCAGTCTTCTATCCGTTGAATTATAGACCCATCTCAAACTTAATCTACGCAGGGGAACAAATGGAACGGTATTGTTCATTGGCGAGAAGTAACCGTTCGCTACACCACCTGCGAATTTCTTTTGGCTCCGGAGGAGGGATTCGAACCCCCAATCTTTCGGTTAACAGCCGATCGCGTTGCCATTGCGCCACTCCGGAACATCTAAACTTGGTGGCCGCCCAAGGCTTGCGCCTTGAATTTCAGTCCTCACGGACTGGCGACCTTTGGCTGGCCCAGAGGGATTCGAACCCTCACCGTCTCGGGTAACAACCGAGCGCCCTGCCAATTGGACCACAGGCCAACTGCAAAAACTTGGTATAGAGAGGATGATGCGCCTTGTCATCCGTCTTCGGCTTCGATGCCGAATAGTCTATGACCGATGAAGCCTTTTCGTTATCCACTAGGCTTTGTGGCCACGCTGCCTAGCTTTTCACGACGGTCGAACATCGATCCAGCTTCCTAACCTATCTCTAAATCTGGAGGATGTGATGGGAGTCGAACCCACAGCCCGTCGCTTCGAAGGCGACCGCTCCATCCATTGAGCTACACATCCCCACTTAAATCTGGTCGGCATGCCGGGATTTGAACCCGGATCTTTACCTTCGGAGGGTGATGTCCTTGTCCGTTGAACGACACGCCGTTTGGCTCCGGTTTAAGGATTCGAACCTTAACAAGACCAGACGATCGCGAAACCGTCTAATCCGCTGCCACCCAAGGACAGACCGGAATTGCTGATTAGCAATCGAACTTAAAATCTAATACTTCAGTATTAGATAGAAGATTCAAAATGCCAACCTGCGAAAACTGTGCTACCGAGCACGACGGCTCTTATGGGAGCGGTCGATTTTGCTCAGCTAAATGTGCTCGTTGTTTCTCTACAAAAGCACAACGTTTAGAAATCAATCTCAAAGTCAGTAAAACTCTATCAGGAAGAACTAATCCATTAAAAGGATACCCACTTCCTGATGTTACTCGTCAAAACATCCTTAACGGTATTCACCAAGCTGCTCAACATCGTTTTCTTGAATGGGCCAATAAATGGTACAAAGGAGAAATCATTTATATCCTCCCTCTTTCTGGCCGTCTTACTAACAAACTCAAAAAAGCTCTAATTCTGCTTCGTGGAAATCATTGTGAGAAATGTGGTTGGAGTGAAATTCATCCAATAACTGGAAATACTCCTATACAATTACATCACAAAGACGGCAACCACGAAAATAATGTTCAAGAAAACCTTGAACTCCTCTGTCCTAACTGCCACTCTTTAACACCAAACTATATGGCACTAAACGATAGTGGCAAACCCGGCAAACGTTACAATTAAACTTGGTAGTCCCGCAGGGAATCGAACCCCGAGTCTTTCGGTTCGTAGCCGAATGTTTTATCCGTTAAACTACGGGACCACATAAATTTGGGGTGTCTAATGGGTGATGATCCCATGGCCTCTGGATTCACAGTCCAGTGCTCTACCGTTGAGCTACAGACACCATAAAACTCTACTACTAAACTTGGCAGGAGAGGAGGGACTCGAACCCCCGTAGACGGTTTTGGAGACCGTAGTCCTGGCCGCTAAACGACTCTCCTTCAGAACTACTTGCTGCTCCGTTAAGTTGTCTTGGGGTTTCCCACTGACTTTGGATGGAACCATCAAGACTGTAAATCCGAACCGAGCAGCTAAAGCGTTATCGCTTCCGCCACTGACGATTAGCACGGACGGTTTTATGACCGTCGCGGTTAATCCTGTTCGTATTTGACAATCTCATGATCATGTCAGTTCTCAGACGCTAAAATTCCTTGTCCTGTCTACATAATACTCTCAAATTCACAAAAACGAGTACAATTAGCGAAAAATTTTTGAGTGAGAGATTGCCATCCAAGTCAACCTCTCACTCTTTACAATTGTTATTTCATCGGCACCACCTTGCTGATAAAGGCAACTGCAAGATGACGACTCGTGAAATCACAGATAAGGTTCGCTTGTTCCTTATCCATAGTGACACGTAGTGGATTGCCCCGTTGACGATCTACTAGCGCATAGATACCAGTAGGGCTATCTTGATCTGGCCCGATTTCATTCCCAATTTTAAGAGTAACACGTGCAAGAGAGAGGAGAGGATCTTCAATACATTTCAAGGTGTGCTCAGCTAGTTGTTTGCTGAAAGTGATGCGATGGACTTCTTTACCTTGTACCACAGCCCAAGCCAACTTACTCGGGCATCCTTTAAACTGTTCGCGGCTAACTCACAAATCTAATGCCATTGTACTGCCTCCTTATTTCAGTTTGAAAGTTTATTCCATTGATTTAAGACATCTAGTAGAGGCAACTATTATGTTCCTTTTGAAGTTCTGCTACTGCTTCTCCTAGAGTTTGAAACAGATTGTGTAAAACCATTAGTTCATTGAGTGTTAAGGTACTAAGGTCCATACCAAACGGAATTTGACCACATCCTCTTACAAACAACTCATTCAAATGCTCATTTCTCTTCCGACTAGCTTCAAGAGCACCTTGCAACGGTTTTGTATTGACTATCATGGTTGAATAGGAATTCTAGTGTATGTATTACTTTCACTGTCCGTTACACAACACCCTTGTTTGTCATTTCTATCAAGGAAAGCACTCACCGTTAACATAGAAGAGATAAAAGGTGTTTCAGAGTAACCTTGATATATCACTTCTCCACCGTCATTCTTAATTGTTACTTCTATTCTCATTGAGTTATCCTTTTTGGCACCCCGGACGGGAATCGGACCCGCATCTCAAGGATTTGAAGTCCCGCGCCCTACCGTTGGACCACCGGGGTATTTATCCGTTGAGTTAAATCAGTAAGCACTTTTGTCTGCTGATTTAGTTTTCTCACTCCCCAAGCTTGTTGACACTTTTCCGAACGCCATTTGCTCCAAAGCTTCTGCAATTTTCTTAAACAAGGTTCACAAGCTGTCTCACTTCGATGCTTATGGCCACAATTACCTACAGAACGGGAGGAAGCTTGATAGAAAGTCTGAACCTTTCTTTCATCTCTAATGTGGTATCTAAAAACTTGACAAATGTACACTGGTCGGTAACGCATAGTGCAAACTCCTACACTCTTCTAAGAAAAACTTCTGCATCTACAGATTCCGACGGTGCCATGCCGGAACGCAGATTATAGTGAACACCGATCACTCTGTATTTACGGCTACCATAGAACGATAGATCTTCACCAATGCGAGGAACGCAAGGCAATGTAATAGTCTGATTGAATTCCTCGTCTGGCACATGAAACAGAACTGAAATTGTCATATTATCCCTCATTGCTTTAATACTCCGTTAGCCCAGAATAACTTCAACTCCTGTCTGTTGTTCAGGATGTTCAGTATCAGTATTGTTAAAAGTTCCATGATGATATATTACATCAACCACCGTAAATCGTTTGCCTCTCCAAAAATCTATATGTTCGCCGATTCTTGGAACATGCGGCACAGTATGCATAGCTGTCTTGTTGGATTTTCCCATGCGAAACAGAATGGTTTCCATTTTTCTTCTCCTTAATCTTGGTGCCCCGAGAGAGATTGTTTACTCTCAACCCATCGTTTTGAAGACGATTGCTCTAATTGGAGCTACCGGGGCATATGTCGTACTAGTTTAAACAGAACTATTAACAACACTGTTATTGCAGAGAAGATGGCTATCTTATCTAGCCACTTCTCAAGCGCAAATTGAAGATCACTCCAATCACGCTTATGATCCTTACCGTCTACATCGAATAGGACCAATAGATCGTAACGATCTTTGCCACAAGTTGTGCACTTACTGGCATCACCATACATTCCTAACCCTGTATGACCTTCCCAATGAATGCCTATGAAACACAATAATCGCTTAAAGAAATTCATAACTGAGTTATTCCCAAGCTATCTGAATATACGCGCTTTCTGTGTAGTAACTGTAGTCGGGCACCGTACTTTCATGCTGTGTAGTATGCTCAAAAGATTCTGTGCCTGTTGTAACAGTGAAACCGTCTTTCTTCAATTTTTTAATTGCTACATTGATTTCTTTTAGATACTTGTGCTTACTCAATTGTTCTTCAGCACCAACAAGAGTATCCACCGATTTTCCTACATATACACGAGTAGATTTTTCGCCTTGTCCTACAGCCCATTTGACACTATCATTAATCTCAGTTAAGAAATCTTGGTAAAATTGCTTTCTACGAATCTTTTCTTGCTTGATCCGAGTAATTCGAGCCTTTGCAGCTTCCGCTGCTTTTTCTTGTTTTATACGTTGAGCGATTGCTTCACTGGCCCGTTTAGCTTCAGCTGCATTCATAGCTATCTCCTCATTCTACTTTCAACATTCTTCGTTTTTCCACTATTTGATCAGCATCGACATGATGCAATGCGCCATAAGGTTCGAATACAGTCATTCGTTTATAATCGTCGTCTACTTCTACTAGAAGACAATCTCTTCGACCTACATCGCTCCATTTTACAGTGACCCATCGACCAATGTCCTGCCTACAAATTTTCATAACCTAGTTTCTCCTTAAACAATTGTATCAATGTGTGTCTCTCGCACAGAAAATGGAAAATCAATAATTGGAGTTTTATATCTGCGTACAAGTTGCATTTCCAATTGTCGTTCTTTTTCAAAAAGTTGAAGCTTTATCTTCTCATGACAAGGAAATTGTCTCAGTCGCTTTTCTTCTTCCAATGTTGGCATTGGATGAATTACAGCGCACATGTCACACATATAATGGTAGCAACATCCACAAAAATGAATTCGTCCACCGAAACGAATAGCATCTACATGAGGGCACTTTGATATTTCGGCAATCGAAGTTGGTTCATCTAATCTGATACACATTTGAACCCTTTAACATTGGCATTCTGCATTATGACCACAATTAGGACAATTGCCACTAATAAATCCTGTTCGATGTGTCCCAGCATTTCTGCATCCTTGGGAACAACCTCGAGAATTCATGCATAAAAATTCAAAGACAGGTTTTCCGGTGGTTGAATCAAATCTCCCTGTAGAATGAGAAATCTTCCTAGCTCCACATTGTTCACAGAAAATAGCATAGTTATTTTGAAGAGAATCGGGAGGATTTGCATTTTCCAAAGGCACTACTTGACCTTCCAACTCTTTGATTCGTGCTAATGCTTGTTTTAGGTTCATGCTAAAATCCTTTGAATGCTTCTACCAATTTCTCTTGATTTGGATAATTCTCACCATGACGCCATTCCTGTACTGGCAATGGTTGATACTGCCAATCTGGGCAGAAAGAAGAGGGACCAATCTTACGCTCCACAGCATCAATGTACATGCTGAATTTTCCCTCTTCTGCTGTGTACAAAGTAGGATTGACTTTCAATTCTTCCTGGATCTGCTTCCCATAGGTCTTAACAACAGAAGTGTCTACACCTAGCTGGAGCCAATCGCGCTGTTGGAATTTCTTTACAACTTCGATCCAATTTTCAGGAATCTGTGGAAATTCTCGACCTAATCCGGTCGTTTTAAAACCGAGTAGAGTAAGACGGAAGTAATTTCTTCGGCATTCGTCCAGGATGCCACGTAGATTACCTCCCACATTCAAAACATATTGCACTGACACTTTGTCCGCAGGGAAATTGGTCTTCTTGACTTTTGCGGCCAATCGTTGTACATCTCGAACTGATTCGGCTGAATACGCAAAAGCGCCAACATTCTTTTTAACGATTTCTAATTTGCCCTTCTCCGAAAACCAGCCAAGATTCTTGGTAGTAAAATTAGGGATAATTCCATAGGAACGGGCATGCTCTAACAACCGGAAGAAATGCGGATGCAACGTAGGTTCTCCGCCTCCTAGAGCAACCTCGAACACTTTCAATTTGGACAGGGTCACGAGTAAGTTCTCAAGTAGCTCTTTGTCCGCATGCTGACCGTCAACTGAAGAATTTTGGTAGCAAAATTTGCATCCATATGGACAATAATTGGAAATCTTTATGTCGACCAATTCAGGAACAGCTGCCTTGGTTACGTTCTCAGCCTCCATATTGCCGGAGAATGTCAAACGAACTTTTGCCCCATTATCACGATTGAATAAAACCCAATGAGTACCATCATTACGAGCGATCAAATCCGATTCATCCTCATTTAGAGGAACATCTATGGGTTCTCCTTCATCAAGGAGTGGGTGACCCTCGCCGCCGTTGTCATTACCTCCCAGAATTGCTACGGGGTTGTTGACAATGTAATCGCGTAGAGCTAAAAAGAATTGTAGATCGATTCCTTTTCCGCTCCAATTTCGGGGTAAATGCCAGCTACTTTGATGATCAACATAACCATCGCGAAGTACACTGCGAATATCCTCTCCTCTAATTGGTCCTTCTTCCTTATTGGAGAATAGAGCTTCAATGAAAATATCAGAGGTTTCTTCACCAATCAAAGGATACAGATTATCTCTTAGGATGATAGCGAGATAGTTCTCTTTGGCTTCTCTGCTGGCAGCCGTAAAATAATCCCAACCGAATTCCTTAGTCTGATTAGTATTGGGCAATGGTTCGCCTTTCCGCATAAGAATAAGCGAATGAACAGAAGAAGAGTTTGTTGCTAGACCTAGTCGTACATTATGAATTTTCACCTGAAGGCTCCTTGTTTCTTCAAAAAATTGAAAAGAAAACCTAACGCACAATTCATGCACTTCGCATAAACGGCTGTTGATCCAAAAGCATCGGATATATCCATTTGTTTTACTCCAAAACTTATTTTGTTCGATGGACTGACCCGGATTTCTACGACTTGATCGCCCACAGTTATTACACTACACGAACAGGATGTCAAGTGCTTTCCAACACATTCCCAAGTTACCACTTTGGGTACAAGCTTTGTTCCATTTTCTACCGAATAGCATTTGCGGTAGCAATCGCAGAAATGGCAGAAAGTTCTCTTAGAGTCAACAATTTCCTCATCCCAACAGGGAGAACTAAAAGCCTTTTCAAGGCATTCCTTACAAATACGAATAGGTTCCATATTTTCCCATCCTCACAATCTGATACTAACTAATTTCATTCCCCTGTTCATCATATTCTATGAATCTATGCATTCTCCGATTGAAATCATCCAATCGATCAGCATGACAATTTGAGTTGGTTTTTCGTTCTGAAGAAGGTATCTGGTCTAGCGGAGTTGCGTCGTCACCTAAGAAGGATTTCTCCATGACATGTGCCCAATATGCTTTAGCTGCCTTTTCTCGTTCACTTTCTTCCAAGCAAGTAATAAGTTGATAAAACTTAGGCAACAGAGGCTGAACCATTCTTTCCATAATGGCTTCATTTTCAATAAATGTTGGATCAGAATCAGCTTCAAGTTCAGTTTCTAAAACTTGATTAGCTCGCGCTTCAAGATCCCTTTTCCACAATTGAAAGTCGCCCATGATTGTCCCCGGTTTACTTATTGAACCACATGACATGAGTCCAATACCAATCTACAGCACCCTCGCGCATAGCATCAGGTTTAGCATACTGATTGGATTCCATAACATTGTCGTTGGTGACATAAGCATAAAAGCCTGTACCATCGCAATTCATAACAGCGTACTTCTCTACCATTTTCATGAAATCTGGCAAAGAAAACAAAGTCCATTTTAGATTTGGATTGGGTTTACCATCCACGAACAGGGGAACTTTTTTGAATTGTATAGCGTACTCTGGTGTAGGACGCTCAGGACTATCAAATCCATAGCTTTTCGGTTCAATCATTATTCCCTGCACTCCTGCCGAAAGAATCGTCTCTCGAATTCTTCTTATGAAGATGTAGTAATGTTGAGAGACTAAACAACTACATCGTGGCCTTCTCCTACAACTTGAGACGGAGAACTTTGAGGTTCAAGTTCGGGAGTCGGAGGATTTGTTTCGGCTATCGTAGACAACACAGCAGCCGTCTTGTTTGCATTTTCTTGATACATCTGAACCAAGGTCTTCAACCCTGCATTCTCTTTTTCAAGTTCCTCAACATGCGCTGCAAGGTTCTTGACTTGCGACTCCAATTCAGTATTGTTGATGGAAAATTGAGCACGATCTTCACTGACCTCTTTCAATTCCTTTATGGTTCGGTCGTACTCTTCAAAGAGTACATCGACCGCAGTGGGAGATACATGCAACCCTGACGCCCGGTTGTTACGAAGATCGGCGATGATGTAGTCATTCGATCGCTTCTCTTCTTTCTTTGCCTCGCCTCTTGCAACTGCTTTCGCTGCCGCAGCAGCGGTCTTGCTCAGTTCTGCCATTGTTTTATCCCCTTATCCGATATTGTCCTGCATATTTTTGCAATCTTCAGCCGTTATAAATCCTGCTGCATACAGACGATCGTAGAGAGCAAACTTAGCTGTCTTATACTGCCACCAACCACGTACAGTAAAGTTCCCATCATAACTATCACCACTAGCACCTTCAATGACTTCGTTGAGTAATTCACCATTACTCATCTTTGGGAGACATTCAAGATAACGTTCCTGCCACTTTGCTAACTTCGCCACGGTTTACTTACTCTTCATGAATCGAATTACTCGATACTCTTTACCATTTACCGGATTCTTAATGATAGTTCTTTGATCTGCCAATTTCTTGACATTTTCAGGATTATGCAAAGAACTAAGTGGATCATAAACAGAGCTAAGACGCCAACGACCCTTTGGTCCGTTGCGTATTTCCAATACAAAAACTTCTCTTAACAATGCCACGATTTCCTTCCCCCTGTCATTTCTCTAAAGAAGGCAAATAATAACGAAAAAGATCGGCCCAACCAGTTTCTGACAAAATCTTACGACCTCTCTTCGTAACCTCTAGATAACTGTAGATGAGTCGCTTTCTGTGCAATACTTTGCACATGTAATCGGAAGGCGTTCTTCCGCAAGCGAGACCACGCAATGCTTCAAGTTGCCGTTTTGTGAGCATGTTAGCTCCTTGCTAAACGCGCCGTCACCGTCGCGAATTCTTTTACAGCATTAGCGAGTTCTGTAATGGGAACAACTTCATTTTCTGGGAGTTCAAATGCTTGGAAACTATGATTCGTTTCGGAACAGTGCAGGTCGGCAACATTGCGGTCTGTTGTAACCCCAACATTCTGAGATTCGATGTGAGGTTCACCGTCATCGGTTTGAATCATAACAAATTCTGTCAGAACGTAAATTGTTCTCATGTAAACAATCTACGGACAGAAGGAAGAGAATAGGTAGGATCAGCCGATAACGGCTGCTGTTACAATGTTTTTCTCACAAGTAAGACGCACACGGAGCGGATCGTAGTCTCTCAAGATTACTTGAGGCACACTATTTGAGCGAACCAATACAGGTTCATAGCCGTGTTCCTGTATTTTACTGAGTGCTTCGGCATAGGAGAGGCCCACGAAGATGCTCGGATCTTCTATTCGTGTGATCATGCTAATCAAACCAGAAGACAATCCTAACATTATCCACATCTCCTAAAGTCTTCAAAGTTTCAAGATGCTCAAAAAAGTGTGTACCC
>Ga0326728_10006376_pt1 | contig 31823 bp, 30 predicted proteins | sample MB3enrmetagenome_FD_207602 | JGI IMG/M metagenome (GOLD analysis project Ga0326728, IMG submission 207602) | Lab enriched peat soil microbial communities from McLean, Ithaca, NY, United States - MB31MN | ecosystem: Environmental > Terrestrial > Soil > Wetlands > Peat | place: USA: New York... | reverse complement strand
GCGATGTTGGAGTTGCTCGGCGAGCAACGGCGCATTCAACACAGCTTGGAGAAACAAGTGCTGGCGGTGGCCAAACCGACCGGGTCGTTTCAGCGGCTGCTGACGCTTCCCGGCGTCGGCAACATTCTGGGTCTGACCATCGGACTGGAAACCGGGCCGATTGCACGCTTTGCCAGTGCCGGGGACTACGCGTCGTATTGCCGCGCGGTCAACAGCCGTTGCCAGTCCGATGGCAAGAACAAAGGCGAGAACAACCGCAAGAACGGCAACAAATATCTGGGGTGGGCCTATGTGGAGGCAGCGCACTTTGCGCAACGCTACAGTCCGCGAGTGCAGGGGTGGTTTGCCAGCAAAACGGCACGAGCGGGCCGGGTGGTGGCGGTCAAGGCGCTGGCGTGCAAGTTGGCCAAGGCCGCCTACTACGTGCTGCGCGACGGGGTGGACTTCGACGAGAACAAACTGTTTGGACAAGTAACCGGCGGCAGCCGCAAGCCCGGAAAGGGGTTGGCTCACAACCAGCAGATCTGATTGGGAGCGGTCGCCGCCGCACTTTCACCGGATGCGAGAATTGCCTGTTTTGCCTGCATCGCGAGCCAACGGGGGTTGGACGCTCCGATCCGATCGGGGCGAACCATGGATCTGTGAGCCTTAAGAAGTGGACACGATGCGGTACTGAGGGTTTTCTGGGTCCGCACAGCGGACAAGGGCCGCGCGAGTTCGGGCGAGAGCTCAACGCGTGGTCTAGAACCAGATGGGTGACTGAACAAAACAGCGACAAGAAACAACCTAGGCGCGGACAGCGGACTCGGGTCGCGGTGGAAAGTTCAACCGAAGAAGAAACGGGTTGGGCTGTGAAAGCCAGTGCAGGGAACTTTTGTCTTGATCGGAACCTTTAATGGGTGACCCGTGAACAGGACCGACGCCCGCAGCGTGATCCATTCGCCCCATCCGAATGTGAAATCGAACCAGCCCCGCCCTGAGCGGGGCCAATTCATGCCGCAGAGCACGCCCATGCCGACGATGACAAGCGCAAGCAAGCAACAGAAACCTTGATGCGAAGCCTTGTGCCGATTTCGGCTGGAGTTTGTGCCGCGTTGCCGGTATTTTCGCGCCCACCGAATGGCGACCAGAAAACTCAAGAAGAAGCCTGCAAAGAAAGCAGAGGAAACGTTGCGCGTGCTGTTTGTCGCGTCGGAATGCACGCCGTACGCGAAGACGGGCGGACTTGGCGACGTCGTGGCGGGCTTGTCGAAAGCGTTGCGGCAACTCGGTCACGACGCGCGCGTGTTGATTCCGCTGTACTCGTTGATCGACCGATCCAAGTACGGCCTGAAGCCCGCAACAGGCGCGTGCGTGCACATGGGCGGAAACGTCGAACACTGGGTCGGCGTGCACGAAACCATGCTGGACGGCGTCGTGCCGGTGTGGTTTCTGGATTACAATTCCTACTTCGGGCGGCCCGGGATTTACGACGGCCCGTTCGGGCATTATTACGACAACGCGTATCGGTTCGCGCTGCTGTCGAAGGCGGCGCTCCAAATCTGCAAAGACCAGCAATGGATTCCACACGTGATGCACGGGCACGATTGGCCGAGCGCGTTGGTGCCGGTGTTTCTGAAAACCTGGGATCGCGTCCTCTCGCCGCTGTCGAATACGGCCAGTGTGCTGACCATTCACAACATCGGTTACCCCGGCGTGTACGACGCGAACATCCTATGGTACGCCGGACTCGGCGGCCAGTATTTCACGTCCGACGTTTTCGAAGACCGCGGCAGAGCGAATCTGTTGAAGGCGGGTATCTGGTTCGCCGACGCGCTGACAACTGTTTCGCCGACGCACGCAAAGGAGATTCTCGATCCCATCGGCGGCCGGGGCCTAGCGCCGTACGTGAACAATCGCCGCGCTGATCTGTTCGGCATTCTCAATGGCGTCGATTACTCGCATTGGAATCCCGAAACCGACCATCATCTTCCGGCGCGCTATTCGGCAACGGACATGAGCGGTAAGGCGGCCTGCAAACGCGCGTTGCAGAAGCATTTTCATCTCGAAGTGACCGACAAACTGCCCCTGTTCGGAATCGTCAGCCGGTTCGCGCACCAAAAAGGCGTCGGGCTGTTGCACGGCGCCCTGACCGAAGCACTCGACGACATGCTCATCCAAGTGGTCGTGCTCGGCAACGGTGATTCCGCCACCGAAAACTTCTTCCGCTGGCTGCACTCGGCGTATCCGGGGCGCGTCGGTGTCGACGTCGGGTTCTCGGCCGAACTGAGTCACCTCATCGAAGCGGGCAGCGATTTCTTTCTCATGCCGTCACTCTACGAACCGTGCGGCCTCAGCCAGATCTACTCGCTGAAGTACGGCACGTTGCCGGTTGTCCGCGCGACGGGCGGCCTCGACGACACTGTGCAAAACTACAACGAAGCAACGGGCGATGGAACGGGGTTCAAATTCTGGGAGCCGTCGGCCCGCGCGCTATACTACTGCATCGGCTGGGCCGTCAGCACGTGGTTCGACCGTCCGCGCGACATTATCAAGTTGCGGCAGCAGGCGATGGCCCAAGACTTCTCCTGGCCGAAATCCGCCCGCCAGTACATCGACGTTTATCAGCACGCGCTGCGGAAGAAACAAGCGGCAACATGATTGCGCACCCTCGAAGTTGATTTGACGGGTTGGTTGGAGGGAGGGGCTTCTTCGTGTCCATTTCCGCAAGGGGGCCACGACGAAGCGTGGCCATCCAAATGAAGATTGACGGAACTGATGCACCGGTCTTGCCAGCGCTTCGCTGCGCCGATATAGTCGTCGCGTTTTATGCCTGAACTCCGCAAGAAATATCCTCTCGACAAGATTGAGCCCAAATGGCAGCGCTACTGGGCCGAACACAAAACGTTTCGCGCTTTTGACCAGTCACCAGTCTCTAGTCCCCAATCACCAAAGCTGTACATCCTCGACATGTTCCCCTACCCCAGCGGCGCAGGATTGCACGTCGGACATCCCGAAGGCTACACGGCCACAGACATCTACTGCCGATTCAAACGGATGAACGGGTTCAACGTGCTGCATCCGATGGGCTGGGACGCGTTCGGTCTCCCAGCCGAACAATACGCCATCGACACCGGCACGCATCCCGCCGAAACGACGCGCAAGAACATCGACACTTTCCGCCGTCAAATCCAGATGCTCGGGTTCAGCTATGATTGGGACCGCGAAGTGGACACGACCGACCCGAATTACTTCAAGTGGACCCAGTGGATTTTCCTGCAGCTTTACAGGAAAGGTCTGGCTTACGAAGCCGAAGTACCCGTCTGGTGGTGCGAAGGCTGCAAGGCGGTGTTGGCCAACGAAGAGGTCAACGCCGACGGCACTTGCGACCGCAAGGGCCACAAGGAAGTGTACCGTCGTCCGCTCCGGCAATGGATTCTCAAGATCACTGCCTACGCCGAGCGGTTGCTGAAGGATTTGGAACTGGTCAACTGGCCGGAGTCGATCAAGGAGCAGCAGCGCAACTGGATTGGGCGCAGCGAAGGAGCAGAAGTCGACTTTCAAATTGCCAGCGGCACAGGCGTCCCTGCCTGTGACAAGATTCGCGTCTTTACAACCCGGCCCGACACGTTGTTTGGCGCAACGTACATGGTGTTGGCGCCGGAGCATCCGCTCGTCGAGAAGGTCACAACCGCCAAGCAACGCGCGGCTGTTGAGGCGTACCGGGCCACGGCCGTCAAGAAAAGCGAGTTGGAACGCACGCAACTGGAGAAGGAAAAGACAGGCGTATTCACCGGCGGGTACGCGATCAACCCGGTCAATGACGAGAAGATTCCGATCTGGGTGGCCGATTATGTGATGATGGGCTACGGCACCGGCGCGATCATGGCTGTTCCAGCGCACGACACGCGCGACTTCGAGTTCGCCACAAAGCATGGATTGGAAATCAGACTGGTGGTTCACCCCCATCACAAGACCAAGGAAGAGGCCGACGCTTGGCTCTCGACAACGGCTGAGGGCGAATTGCTGCGGCTGCTCAGCAAGAGCTTTCATGTCACTTTGGCTGACCCGATAACTCGTGAGGACATGGTCGATAGTCAAAAGGGCGAGGCTATGCGCGCTTTTGAAGCACCGGGGGTCTCCGTAAACTCACCCAATCGAATCGACAAACAGAAGTGGGAGCAGGAAAAGAGAGATTTCTGCGACATCAATGGTCTGACAACTCCCGTTGCCAAAAGGAGAATTACCGCTTGGCTCGAAGAGAAGGGTCTCGGTGAGGCGACGGTGCAATACAAGCTGCACGATTGGTTGTTTTCGCGGCAGCGGTACTGGGGTGAGCCGATTCCGATTGTGCACTGTGAGAAGTGCGACACCGTGTCGGTGCCGGAAAGCGACTTGCCGCTGACGCTGCCGGAAATGAAGGATTACACGCCGACGGGCAATGCCGAACCGCCGTTGGCCAAGGCGACGGATTGGGTCAACACGAAGTGTCCCCAATGTGGTGGACCCGCCAAGCGCGAGACGAACACGATGCCACAGTGGGCGGGATCGTGCTGGTATTACCTGCGCTACATCGATCCGAAGAACGGTGTCGCCTTCGTCGCGAAGGATAAAGAGACGTATTGGATGGCCGGTAACACGCCCGGCGCAAAAGCCGGCGTCGACCTCTACGTCGGCGGCGCGGAGCATGCGGTGTTGCATCTGCTCTATGCGCGGTTCTGGCACAAGGTGCTTTACGATCTCGGCCACGTCTCGACTCCGGAGCCGTTCATGCGGTTGGTCAACCAGGGCATGATTCTCGGCGAAGACAACCAGAAGATGTCGAAGTCGCGCGGCAACGTGATCAATCCCGACGATGTGGTGCGCGATTATGGTGCCGACGCGTTCCGGATGTACGAGATGTTCATGGGGCCGCTCGAAGCGACCAAACCGTGGAGCACGGAAGGGTTGCAGGGCGTGTATCGGTTCCTCGGTCGCGTCTGGCGACTGTTCTGCGATGAGGACGGCGATCTGCTTGTGGATGATTCCGCACCCGACGCGAAGCTGCTCAAGATACTTCATCAGACGATCAAGAAAGTCGGCGAAGATACGGATACGCTCGCGTTCAACACGGCGATCTCGCAGATGATGATCTTCGTCAACGAAGTCACAGCGCAGGCGGCCCGTCCACGCAAACTTCTCGAACCGTTCGTGCTGGTGCTCGCGCCGTACGCACCGCATCTGGCCGAGGAACTCTGGGAAAAGTTAGGGCACAAGCAATCGCTCGCCTCCGAGCCATGGCCAAAGTACGACGCCGCCTTGCTGGTGGAGAGCACCGTCACGGTCATTCTGCAGGTCAACGGCAAGTTGCGCGACCGCATCGAAGTGCCGGCAAACGCATCGCAGTCGGAACTCGAAACGCTGGCGCTCGCCAACGACCGCGTGAAGGAATTTCTCACGGGCAAACAGGTCAAGAAAGTCGTCGTTGTCCCCGGCAAGCTGGTCAACATCGCGGTGGGATAATGGCTGGCGTGATACGCTGGCAGCTGACTAAACGCGCTACCTCATGCGTTCAAAATTCGAGAGACATCTGCAGCCGTGGCCATTGTTGTCTTCACGCCGGCCTCTGACGGTAAAGACAAAGATCCCCGTTCTGCAACGATGGGCAAAAACAAGACTCAGGAGTTGCACGCCAAGGAGGTGGGGGTGGGGAACCCCTCTGAAGAACGTGCAATCTCCTGAATCTATAACTATGACAAATATTACAGCTAGCGTCACTGTTTTGCAACCATAAATTTATCCCTTCACCATGAACCGGAACCAACTTCTCATTGCTCCACTCGATCAACGATTGCTGGGCAACCTTACAGCGAAGATCAACAATGCCTTGGAAACCTATTCGGACAGGGATTGGAAGTACAGTCGTATTTCGTTGCAAATAAGGCCCTTAGATTCTATTAAATCTCCATATGTCATGTGGCTGGAACTATTACCCACCAAAAAGAAACAGGGCCAGAATGACCTGAGAGTACTAATGAGCGAAATCGCTTGGGGTGAACGACATTCCAACGAATTGGGTATTCTCGAGATCATCAGCCTGCGAGTTAACAAAGCATTACTGGAAGCGGGTAGTGATGATCACTGGGATTTCGTTCGACCTATTGTGCGCATTGTAAATAGAGAAGCGCTTCTGCTACAAGGTATTCCAAACGCACTTTGGTACGAAATCCACGAAGTCATTGGTGAGGAATTTGACAACCGCTAGAAGTGGTTCTTAATCTTCTCGTAGATAAAATGTGACAAAGCCTCGTCGCCGAATGTACCAATCCGAATCCTGAATTCCGTAACTTGATCCGTTTGCCTTCTGATTTGGACAATGATTCTTGTGGTATCAGCACGGCGGGCTACAATCTTCCCTGCGAGCGCATCTTTCTGCGATTCTGTGACTTTGAATTCCAAATCCTGCATGGCATGCAGTGAAGCGTTCCAACCCTTGTCCATCGACACGTTCTCCGCTGCCTTTAGTTCCCCGCCTTCGTAAGCGACTGTTCCAGCCCCGACGACAACGCCGGCCCCGACGAGAAACAGAGCGCAGCCACCAGAGGTCAGCACCCCACAGCCTAAGGCAAAGACAACTGCCCACTGCTTCGCTTTCATAAGATTCCTCCTTGCAAATCACCATGTTTCTTAATAGGCGAACGTTCGCTTTGTCAAAGTTAACCGCCTGCAACCGGTTGGATGACTTCCAAGCAATCCCCGTCCTTCAACTGCACATTTGCGACAGTGCCCCGTGATAAAACGTTGCCATTGTGCTCGACAACAACCTGAGTCGGCCGCCAACCGCAAATTCGAAGGAAATCTTCAACCGAGCACGGAAGCTCGATTTGTCTTTCTTGGCCGTTGGCGACGATCGTGGCGAACTCAGACTTCATTGAGCACTGCTTCCCAATCCTTCCAGACCGGCTCATAACCCATCGTTTCCAAGCATGTGGCTACTTCCGCCGGTGTGCGGTCGTCCGCGATTTCGAACTGCACGGTAGCATGCTCGCCTTCGGATTCGATCAATGGCAACGGAGGCTTGACTAAATGTCCGCCTTTCGTGAGGTGCAACTCCTTCGTTCCCTGCCTCGTATAGCCACCAGGCTCAGTGTGACTGCCGGCGCTCATCATTGTGACTCCAAGCGGCACCAGTCCATCCCGCAGCTTCGCCGATTCTCGCGTGCTCAACACGATCGCCACTTCAGGAAATGTCAGCCGCAGCGCACAAACAAACTGCACCAGTTCGCGGTCGCTCACATTCACCAATGGCTGAAATTCACCGGCTGCGGGACGCAGCCGCGGCACGCTGATCGTCACCTGCGCCATCCAACATCTCCTGAGCAGGTATTCCACGTGCGCCGCCAGAGAAATCGCTTCACTGCGCCACCGCGCGAGGCCAAGCAATGCCCCCACCCCCAGTCGTTTGAAGCCGGCGGCGTACGCCCTTTCCGGGGTTTCCAACCGCCAGTCGAAGTTCTCCTTCGGACCACTTGCGTGCATGGCAGCGTACACCGTTCGGTCGTACGTCTCTTGGTAGACGACCAGTCCTTCAGCACCCGCTTGCGCAAGCGGCACATACCCCTCCGTCTCCATCGGCCCGATTTCCAACGAGACGCTCGGCCATTCGGCATGCAGTCTGGCTACACAGTCAAGCATGTAACTGCCAGACACGAAATGCGGATGTTCGCCGGCGACGAGCAAAATCTGTCTAAAGCCCTGTTCGTGGAGAAACCGCGCCTCTGCCATTACTTGCTCGGGAGTCAACGTCACACGCAGAATCGGATTGTCACGAGAAAACCCACAATACTTGCAGACGTTGATGCACTCGTTGCTCAAATAAAGCGGGACGAACAGTCGGATGACCCGCCCAAAATGCTGCACCGTCAGTTCGTGCGACCGCCACGCCATTGCTTCGAGATACTGGGTCTTCCCGGCTGCCGGAGACACAAGCGCCGCGAAATCTTCCAGTCGCACTCGCGCTGATTCGCTTCGTGCCAGTGCCGCTTCGACATCAGCGATCTTGGCCTTCTCAGCAAAGCTCGCTAGCTCGGCAAGCGGAAGTTGATTAAACTGACGGACGAAGCTCACAGGACGTCAGTGGTTGTTGAGAAAGCCGGTTAACGGACTCGTGGCATCAGCTTGTCGACGCTTTGGTGCAAGGCCAGTTTCAAAAGCAGCGCGACCCGCCTCGACGGCCGCCTTGAATGCCGCCGCTATCCGCACGGGATCAGCCGCCACTGCAATCGCGGTATTGACGAGCACGGCGTCTGCGCCCATCTCCATCGCTTCCGCGGCGTGCGACGGCGCGCCGAGGCCCGCATCAACCACAACTGGAACAGTCGCCTGCTCGACGATGACCTCGATGCTGGCGCGCGTTTCAATTCCACGAGCGCTTCCAATGGGTGAGCCCAACGGCATAACGGTGGCACAGCCGACATCCTCCAAACGCTTGGCAAGCACGGGATCGGCGTTGATATATGGCAGCACAGTAAAACCTTCCTTGACTAGAATCTCGGCGGCTCTGAGCGTCTCGACGGGATCGGGAAGCAGGTAACGCGGGTCAGGGTGGATCTCCAGCTTGAGCCAGCAAGAATTTGTTGCCTCCCGTCCGAGCCGCGCCAACCGGCAGGCTTCTTCGGCGGTACGCGCGCCGCTGGTGTTTGGCAACAGGACGTATCTCTTCGGATCGACGAACTGGAGGATGTTGGCAAACTTGTCCTTGCCGCCGGAGAGATCCGCCCGCCGCAAGGCCACGGTCACCAATTCCGTACCGCTCGCTTCCAGCGCCGCAGCCATGATTTCACCGGAGGAGAACTTGCCCGAGCCCATGATGAGCCGGGAATGGAACTCTCGGTCAGCGATGCGAAGTCGCTGCAGCCTGTCAGTCATTGCTGTTGGCGAATCTCGCCGACAAGCGGGTAACTGCCCGGCGTCGGGGCGATCACCCACTGACCGTTTTTCATCAGAAAACCGCCGTTGCCCAAAGCCGCTTCTGCGCGATCAAGCCGCTGGCGCTCCACCACTTTCTGCACGTGCAATTCTTGTTTGACGACGTTGATCTGCGCCTTGAGCGATTTCAGGTCATGCAACTTCCCTTCAAGCTCAGCCCGCTCCCTCGTCAGCGCCACGTAATCCTTGCGAATCGCCGTGAGGTGGCCCAGCGTTGTTTCATGCGTTCTTTCCAGATCGGCCAGTTGGTGCTGGACACCCACCAATTGATTCGAGACGGTTTGAATTTCTGCCGCGAGTCGCTCACCCTCCTTCTCCGCTGCCTCCAGTTTGACTTGGCTTCGCTCCAGCGCGTTGCGGGCACTGTTCAACTCATTCGTCAGCGTCTGCAACTGTTGCTCATCGCGGACGCGGTCGGCATCCAGAGATGTGATGCGCCGCTGCAATTCACTGACCCGCGACTCCATTTGGGTGCGGATGTCCACCAACTCAGCGCGCGTGTCGGCCAACTCGGCTTGTGCGGCCGCCACTTGATTGCTGGCGAGCAACTGCTGCTGACGCGCGGACAGCCCGGCATTGTGAAGCGAAATCGCCAGAGCAATGACCGCAACGACCAAAATGCCAATGGCAACTTTCATGCAACAGTCTCCTTGGTGTTAGCGAGCGTTTCATTGGCGCTGCCCCGTCGATACCCCTGCAGATCGAGAGTGACGTAGGCGTAGCCGATGTCCTTCAGCGTCTGCGTGATCACTGTCCGCAATCCTTCATCAAGAAAGCGCGACAACTCGCTGGGGCCGACTTCGATACGGGCGATGTTGCGATGATGGCGGACGCGAACATCGAAGAATCCCGCATCGCGCAGCACGTTTTCAGCAGCCTCGATCATCGCCAGCGCTTCGGTCGTGACGGGTTCGCCGTACGGGATGCGTGACGACAAGCACGCCATCTGCGGCTTGTCTGCCGTCGGCAAACCAAGCTGCATCGACAGCTCACGTATCTCCGCCTTCGTCAACCCCACCTCCTTCAACGGCGCGCGCACCTGAAACTCCGCGGCGGCCTGCGCACCGGGGCGATAATCCCCCAAGTCGCTGGCGTTTTCTCCATAAGCGATCGTCCGCCAGCCGTCAGCCTTGGCGATCTTCGCCAACTCATCGAACAACTCGCTCTTGCAGAAATAGCAGCGGTTCGATGGGTTGCTGGTGTAATTCTCGTCAACCATCTCGTCCGTTTTGATGACGCGCACGGGAAAGCCGAACTGCCGCGCCAGAGCGAGCGCCTCCTGCAACTCGCGCCGGGGCAAGCTCGGCGAATCTGCAATCACTGCCAGCGCGTCGCCGCCGAGCGCATCGTGCGCGACCTTCGCGAGCAACACGCTATCCACGCCGCCCGAGTATGCGACAAGCGTCCGACCGCACTCGCGCAGCAGGGATTTCAACTGTTCGAACTTCGCCAGCACGGCTTGATACTAGCGCGCAATCACGGGAGTGTCAAAGCGCAAGACCGACAGGTGAAGCGATTTGTTCTGCGCTCGTCACGCTCTCCTATAGAAAATCTCGACACAGGTTGACTCACGCTCGTGCGTGGTGGATCGCTGTCCTGCGATTTGAAGGTTTCTCACATAATCAATCGTGCCATCCGGGTAAAGAGCAAGATCCCGGTCATCTCGGCCCCGTCCTTCTTGATCGTGCGCTCACAGAAGGCATCAATGAAAAGCTTGGGAACATTCTCCACGACAGCCTCATCAATCTCAATTCTGGATAGCTTCATTCTCTTCCGTCGAACGTCAAAGCTCAGCCGGGCGGGCCAAGGAACCGCTTCGGTTGAAGCGGCTTGTTGGGCAGCCGCGTGCCCCACACGACCTGCTTTTCACTAGAAATGGTCTCATAAAACACCCGCTCAAACCCCGAAGGTCTACGTGGTGTAAAACCTTTCACGTGTCGTGGGTAGCCAGTGTGGGCGGATAGTTGGGAGCCTAGGAGTTAACACGACTCATTGGCCATCGCCAAAACGAACCCAAACCAAGACGCAACCTAGATTTCTCTAAGTATCTGTAGGTCAATGGTATATATGTGTAACTGACCGAGAAAAAATTGGCTTCGTTTCGCAAAAACACGTATTTTCTTCCACCCCACTACCGCCTGTCAAGGAACCGCGACGATTATACCCTCCTAGCAATCCGGTGTCGAGAACAAACGGCAGTGGCGGTTTAGGATGTTGTTCAAGTACCAGAACGCTTCTTGAAAAAAGGCTTCATCTGTCCGCTCATCCACCATGCCAGAAATAACCCAACAGCAAGCTGAGGCACAGCCGCTGAGCAGTACATGGTCAAAGCCGATGCGGTTGTATTACCAGTAACAGTCATAATGCCCGGAGCAGCCACTGTTGCCTCCAGCGCTGTTAGGCCGCTGGGTTAATATCCTTGATTTCGACTTCGAAGCCGCCGAGCGCCTTGGCCAAAAGATTATAGATTCCGGCGAAAATGACAAAGAAGATAAAGCCCAAAATGCCCATGATGATCGGCATTAGAAGGTAAATGATCCCCATGATTCTGACCGTCTTGCCACCGAAAATAATCATTGGAATCCCGATAAGACTGTAGATGAACCCCATCAACACGTTGAGAACGGTGATGATCTTGCAGGATTGGAGTACGGAGATACGGATTATTTGTTTTTTCATAGTTTTAGCTGGTTACTGGTGTGCGCTTCATTTGCGGCCAACGGTTGAGCTCAGCCACCGCTGATCACACAGCGGGCAGCGGTTGGCTCCGGCGACTTGAATCCGTTGCATGCAATCACAGTATATGAGTCCTTCGTCTCGTCGAAGTCAGGTTGGATCTTCTGGAATCCTGCTTCTTTCAGACAGTGGAGCAATTCCTCGTGGCGAAAAGGATAATACATAATCGGGTAGCATCTGAAATCCGTGCCGGTATCATCCGGGAGCAGAAGCACCAGTTCGATCACATGAGCGTCTTGCCAACGGGATGGAAAATTCCAGATGTATAGCGGCAGACACCGTCTCCCATCTCGGACACGCATCGGCACCGGGTTAAAGCGCACTCGCTCTCGGCGAACCTTCTCCCAATTACGAGACTCGAGAAGGAGTGTGCCGCCTGGATTTAACACGGACCGCATGCCGCAGAGCGACGCGAACATCTCCTTGGGAGTTCTGCAGTGGCCAATCGCATTGCCGTAGCAGAAGACTAAATCATAATGTCTATCAAACGTCTGAGGCAGGTCGGCCCACACGCAAGTTGTGAACTCGACATCAAGGCGTCCGGTCGCGGCACGGCGTCGAGCTTCGGCCACCATCCCTGCACTTGCGTCAGCACCCCTGACGTCGTAACCCCGGCGCGCTAATGCTAGGCTGTGTATTCCAATGCCACATGCACAGTCTAGAATCCTTGCATTTGGGGAGAGAGATTTAAAGATGTCCGCATAACGTTCAAAAAACGGCTCGCCCGATAGAACACGGTCGGAATACAACCAGTGATAGTCAGAGGCGAAGGCATCGTATTCACTTGGGATAATCGTGTTCATTGTCTGCTCTCAGGATAACTATGTATAAATGCGCTCAGGAAATGGTGGAATGCGGATTGCGGAATACCCCCGCCGGTTCTTACTTCGCCACCTCCAATGGCACATAGATATCCGTGAGCCCAAACGCCGACAGCATCCCCTCCGGACCATTCACCGCCACCAAAAACGAGGGGGCCTTGCGCGCTTTGCGGCCGCTCTTAGGCAGCCATGAGTAGAACAATTTCTCATAGCCCCTGGCGATCGCCCATCTCGGACAATTCCTCGCCACCACATAATCGCCTCCCGCTATCGTTCGCACACGCACCGGCTTCGTGGGCACGTGCTTCTCATTGATCGTCACGCAGGTGTCATAACGCAGTTTCTCTGGCGGTGTGACCTTCGGATTATCCATGGGCACGCCGATGAACAACGAATCCTTGCGCGGCAGCCCGTCCTTCTTGAGCCTCGTCGTAAAATCCAGCCATTTCCGATACGCCCCATCATACGGCCCCACATGCCGCATATACGCGACCCGCCGCGGTTCCAGCGTCGTCACTTCGATGTTCATTTGCTCCGCTTTATTCAGGGGCCGCTTCGGCTGCAACGGCACATAAATATCCAAAATATCCACCCGCTGTTTCGTGCGCGCGACCACGTCCTGGGCATCCACCAACACTATAAAGCTCGGCGCAGGCCGCAACTCCCGGGAACTCCGCGCGAGCCATTTGCCGAACAAATACTGGAAGGCGTCCTTGATTTTCCCGACCGGGCAATTTTTCGCCACTGCGTAATCGCCGCCGACGATTGTCTGCAACTCAACCGGCTTCCTCGGCTCATATTCTTCATCCACCGTGATGCACGCATCGTAACGAAGCTCCGCCGCCGGTGTCACAGTTGGATTATCGTGCCCAATGCCGATGAACACCGAACTCTTGCGAACCTGCTTTTCCGCCGATAGCCGTGCCGTGATGTCAAACCACGTTTGCCGGGTGCCTTCGTATGGCCCGACATGCCGCAAACAAGCCACGCGCATCGGTTTGATTTTTTTGGTAATGACTTTCATAATTTTTGTTGTGATGTGATTTGTGTTGAAGGTGGTCAAAGGAACTCCCGGCCGAAAATGCACGCCGGACGGCGCGTCGCGAATGGCGATGGGCCCCGTCGCGCGGCGAAACTCCGTAGGCCGCCTTGAATGCCCGCGTGAACGCCTCATGCGCCTCATAACCCGCGTCCAGCGCCACTTGAATCACCTGCTTCGCGCCCGATCTCAATTCCATCGCCGCCCGCTCCAACCGCAGCCGCCGGACATGGTCCGCAATCGTCTCACCCGTCATCGCCGCGAAGACGCGATGAAAATGAAAACTCGAAAAACACGCCACCCGCGCCAACTCCTCCAAATCCAACGCCTCATCCAGATGCTCCTGGATATGCGTCAACACCCGCAGAATGCGCTCCTTATAATCATTCCACGTTGTCTTATGCTTTGGCCGTGTGCCGCTCATTTGCGCGCTAAACTAGCAAACGCCATTGCGGGCCGCTTGACTAATTTTGCGGTTTTGCAACTCGGACAAACCAACTATAAACTCAAGGGGCAGTCGGCGTTGGCTCCAGCGCGGTGTTAGCCGTCATTCTGGGTATGTCATTTTTTGACTATCTTCGACATGAATCTTGCCGTCAAACCCAACTGTCACCCACTTGTATTTTGGCGGTGTGTTGGTGATGCAAAAAGTGAAAAACCATGTTGGCCCGGCAATGGCCGTGCTAAATCCTGACCCGGCAATGACCCCGCTAATACAATGAAACTGATTGGTGGATGAACCGAGTGCTTTGACAGCCAGCTCATATCCGCCGGGCAACGACATGGTCGGTGGCTTCGCGTTGTCGTAAGGGACGATTATACGCGCAAATACGACTGTAGCTGACGCCACAAGAATCGAAAGTGTGTGCGATAGTTTCATAAATGGTGTGCTACGCCTAACATTTGAATGGGACAAAGTTTTTAGCAAAAGACAAACTGCCAAACCGTCCGCATCTGCAGTCGAGGCTAGATCGCAGTTTTATGCGTGTCAATTTGATTCTCAGAGGGTTGGGACGACGGTGCAGGCAACAGCGGCACTGTTGACTTTGTCTTTTGCTCTCGCCGCGCCGACCCGGGAAGGACAAACTCACTTTGTCTTTCCCGGAGGTGCGGCGGCGTGGATAAAGACAAACTCGATCAGCCGGTCTGGTTCCCAGAATGGGCTTTAGTGCTCCAGCGTTAGCCATTGCCACTGTAAACGGACGGGGAAGATTCGGGAAAGGGGATGGTGGTCTTTCGGGACAGGTGGGCGGTTTGGTCAGGTTAGCGCGGTTGGGGGGCACTTTCATCGCGGGATTTGCGCGGGGGAGGCGCGGAGGGAGAGCGGAGTCCCGGCGCGTGGAGACCAGGACGATTTATCTGCGCCAAGTTTCTCGGGTGGGGGAAAGGTCAGGAAAACTGGGGCGGGTCGCCCGTCCCTGTTGTCCTTCTACGCGAAGATTTCAAGCCGTGTGGAGCGCACAACGATCAATCGCGCGCCCGCGGTCAACTCTGATTGAATGTTTCCCCAAGACAAGTCGAGGTGGCTCAGCAAACCGTCATTACTGCAATTCCCCAGTGCGAGGAGCACGACTTGTGGCGGTTTGCCCAGCAGAAGTGATCGCTCGTAGAAGTCGCTGTCTTTCGTGATGATGGTTTCTTGGCGGGTGGCGGCCAGCGTCCAGACCTGCTTGTCGGGCAATTTGATTGAATCCAGATCAAAGAGGTGCATTCCTTGGTGCCCGTGTTGACGCAGCCATTCACAGAGGCGCGGCGGCAGATTGGCGTCAACCAAGAAGTTCACTTGGCCAAGACGATTTCGCGATGGGCGGCCTGTTGAGCGGCGTATTGCAGGCAAGCGTCAATGTCGGCGGATTCCAAGTAAGGGAAATCTTGCAGGATTTGGGCGCTGGTCATGCCGCCCGCCAGCATCTCCAAGATCTGGCTGACGGTGACGCGCATCCCGCGCACGCAGGGGCGTCCGCCACAGACTTCCGGGTCAATTGTGATCCGTCCGAATAGCATGTTGTTACAATAGGCACAATTGATGCCAAAAGCCAACTGAAAACCTCTTACCAGGGGCGTACAGTGCACTTGGTCGACATGGGCGGAATGCGCGGGGCGTAGCGGTGGGGCCGATAGGGTTTTAGCGGAGTCCACGGCGTCCGCGGTACATGGTTTGACCAAGCCCGGCAGGGCCTCGACGCCTCAAGACAGTTCGCAACCGGCGGGCAGCAAATCACAAAACCAAAATCCTTTGGGGCGACGCGCGCCCGGCAACGGGCACACGGCTAAGGTTGCATCTGAGTGCGTTACTTCGACCGGGCGATAGACTTTTTCGCCGACCTTGATTCGCAATGGCTGTTTGAAAATCGGACCGGCGAAAGCAAACGAATGAAATTCGCCATTTTCGCCGCACGGGTCCACGTCGGCAGGCAGCGAATGGATGAAATCCGAATCAATATTCCGGCCCAAGGCAGTTTCGTCCAGATAGGCGTCATTGACGCAGCAGATGATCGAACCAAAACCGAGCGCGATAAATTCACGGATCAAGTCGCGTGAATCCACCTTCCAAATTGGGAAAACGCCGCGCATGCCGACCCGTGCCAGGTTTTCCTCACGCCAGCGCTTGAGGTCTTCGAGGAAAATATCACCAAAGGCGAAGCGGGTGACACCCTGCGCCTTGCAGGCGAACAAATGCCTTTTCAACTCTTCGACATATTCGTCGTTGGAACTGTGCTGGCTGACGAACATTTTCACCAGCGGGAGGCCGATGGCGCGGGCTTGTTGTTCCAGCAGTTCGACACGCACGCCGTGCATGGAGACGCGCTGAAAATGTTCGTTGCAGGTTGTCAGCAGCGAAACCACGTCATACCGGCCCTCAACCAGCAGCCGGTGCAAGGCGAGCGCGGAATCTTTCCCACCGCTCCAGCAAAAGACGATTTTTTCCTTCACCCGACATTACCCATATGACCTACGCCCCGCTATTATAGTTGACCATCCAATCGGACGAGCACTTATTCTATCACCTTTGACAATGCTGCAAAGCCGATTCTGAGCCTTTGCCGTCGCTCCAAGATGGCCTCAGCATTGCCATCCTCGTGTAATGGACAGGGACATTGTGATTAGGTATTGTGTGAGCTACGCCTTCCATAACCCAGCGAGTATAGCGCAGTCATTCTGCGGAACCACCAAATCAATGGCGGAACTGCGGCGCACAGGAACATGATAGGAATCTCCGGCATACGCGCCTCAGGCACGGCAAGAACTGTAAGGATAATCGTGCCTCCCATCAACGCCGCAAGGCCGGGCGCAACTAGAAACCGATACCACCTCGCTGCAATCTTTAGCCGTGTGGGAACGTCGTGCTGCTCGGCCAACCTCACGAGAAACGAACGCCAAGTATGAAATACAACGAACAGGCTGACGGAGAGCAACCCGTAAACAGCCAGCAGCAATACATGTTTCATATCAACGTCTGAGGTCAGCGACGCGGCGAAGCCGCGTTCGCTGCGCCGATTTGTTCGGCTAAGTCGTTTCGGTACGCCTCCAACGCCTCGCAGTCACGCCGCACTCTGCGAAGCGAAATCTCCACCCTCCTCAACCACTGCTCCGTGCTCCGCTTATCGCCAACCTTGAGAATCCTAAGGCGTGCAAACCAAGGAATGAGGTACCGGTAAACGTAGTGCCAAGCACAAAATGCTATGAGTGCGGGCATCAAGACCATCATCATGATGAATTCAGGCGACCCCTTGCCCGCTGGATGATCCCAATGATCCTTTCCGAAAATCATCATGTCAATCACAGCGAGCACGCAAAGCGGAGTCAGCCCAGCGACTAGCAACCCCAGGAACCCGAAGAGGTAAGCATTGACTGTTTTCATAGTCTCTCCGCCTATCATTGTGGATATGCGTACTTGCGTTTGCGCTCCAACCGTTTCAGATTTGAATTATGAAGCACTGACCGATGCGGTGCAAGTCTGCCGCCGGTTCGCCTGCCATTCCCGCCGACATCCGGCAGCCACCCCCCACCGCAAAACCGTGCCAACGTCCGGACACACCTCGTCTTCGAGATTTGACCCGGTCGCCACTATTTCTGTTCCCATTTCACCTCGGTAATATCGACGATGCGGCCTCCACATTTGCAGACAGGGCCGTCTTTCGCACGACGGATAGCTTCACATTTCGGACAAATCTTTGTAGGCCGCTTCATCTCTGATCTCGCAGCGAAAAAGCTCACAATCCCGAGGATAAACATACACACAGGCAGTCGCTGGATGAACTCTTCCCTAGAGACGATCGTCAATGCCTCCCGCTCCCTCCAGCCGTGGATGGCTGCCATAATACCAGAAGCTACGATCCACATAATCACCGCTACGATCACGATACGTTTTCTACGCCTCCTCTTTGCTGCGAGGATCTCCTCTGGAGACGCCTTTACCCACATAGAACGATTGACCTCTTGCGAATGGTCTTGGGAATTCCGCGTCCGTTGTCCAAAAAGGCGAAGCTGACCTTTGTTGTTTCGGCGTTGTGTGTGCAGATCACCCACCACTTGCCACGCGGCGAGTTGTAAGCATGATCCTTCGTATTGGCCATGCACTCGATCACGGTTGCGTAAACGCGCTTGAACTCTAACGGGCAGTTTGCTGCAAGGCAAGTTCTCGCGAAATCGGAGGCCCGGACCCGTGGGTGATTGGTGGTTGCGATTGTTCCGCAAAAGTTGCACTTCATTTTCATCAGTCTCGGTTCCATTCCGGTGGTTTGGTGTTGATGTTCGTCCGCAACAAGCCGGGCCTTATGGTCAACTGATGGAAGCTTTGCAGCGACGAGCCCCCCCGGAGGGCTTGTCCGAAAAAGCTTGCGTGTTAAGAGCAAATCTCCTACGCTCCTACCCTTGCTCGTTTAATACAACAACAATGGTGAAGGGAGAGGGTGTCAAAATGAAGTATTTGAAGTATTCTTTTGTTCTTGTGTTTGTGGTCTGTGCGATTTCAGCCACTGCCCAGGTGCCCAGCGGCACGTTCGGCTACGTGTTCACGAACACACTCCTCTGGGATGCCACCAGCATCACCACGAATGTGGTCAGCGCTACCGAGACCGCTACGATCATCCTGGATTTGACAGAGTATGCCACCGGCAAGATTATAGGCACGCTAATGGCTTCGGTTTCCGATGGCGCGGAGGAAAACGGGACCATCAGCGGAAATGTCACTGTCAGAAACGGGGTTCTTGGTTCCACGTTGACAATAAGGGGTACGGCCGCTGCCGACGGCAAGACAGGCCCTGCCACGGGGGAAGTCACGGCGACGCTTGACACGAATAATTTAACCCTCCTCATCGTCGGCGAAGACAAAGCATGCGTGAACACCAAAAAGGGCCCCATATGTGACACCTTCCCTATAAACTGGGCAAACGCGTTGCCGGCGGATGTGACCGGAGACTGGAGCCTCACCAACAGCATTACGGCGAATGGCGACAAGCTGTCGGGCACCGGCACGTTGACTCTGTCCAACGGCCGCTACTTCAACTACAAGATCACCGGCGGCTACAGCACGAAGGGCGTTGGCACACTGATATTGGCCGGCCAGGGTGAAGCCGTCGGAACGAGTTTATCGCTGAAAACGCAAGGCACGGAAATGACTTTGACGAATCTCACAGGCAAAGTCTTGGGCGAGACATTGACGATTAAGTAGTCGATCACCCGACGGAATCTGGCCTACAGCAGCGGATGTCCATCAGCAATGCCCGCTGCGCCGCACCGGGGTTATACTGTATCCGGCTGGGAGAATCGCAACCGTCAGGCAGCAGAACTTGTAAACGGAAGGTTGAACTCGACCGGCTGCTGGCTTATTCAAGCTGACGGGGCGATCAGTTTCTCATTCGGTTTGGCCTTTCCCCACGCTGCTGGCGTGAACTGCCCGATCTCGGTGATCTTCGCCGATGGCAGGCGCGTGAATAAATCCTTCAGATATTCAAACGGATTGAGACCGTGCCGCCGACAACTGCCCAGCAGAGTGTAGATCACCCCGCTACGCTCCCCGGCATTTGGATGTCTCCGGCCACGGACTGCTTGACACCCGGTTTGCGTGTGCTAGATACTCCCCCAAAAGCCATTACAAAATGGCACATGACCTGCATCCTGTGCGCCGAGGCATTGTGCTTATGGCAGCGCGATACCAGTATTGTCAACCCGTGCAAGAGGTTTGAAGGAACGAATTGCATGAGAAGGTTCCTTCAAGAACTGCGAAAACGGTCGGGCGAGTCGCTGGTGGAGTACACCCTCATCCTGATGCTCATTGCCATGGTTGCCGTCGCCGTTCTGCGATCCATCGGCCCGCCGACGGCGAATTCCATGATGCCCGTCAACAACGCGCTGCAGTGATCGCGCGTCCGATCAGTCGATGAGGCGGTCGGTGATTTGCTGATAGGCGTCGATGCGGCGGTCACGGAGGAACGGCCAGTGCTGGCGCGTGACTTCCACCTGTTTCAGATCGCACCTGGCGATGAGCACTTCTTCTTTGTCGTGGCTCGCGCGGGCGATGATCTCGCCGAACGGGTCGCAGACGAACGAGCCGCCCCAGAATTCAACCGTGCCTTCCAGCCCGGTGCGATTCACAGCGGCGACGAAACAGCCGTTGGCGATGGCGTGGGAACGCTGGATCATCAACCAGGCATCGTATTGTTTCGCCCCGCACTTTTTCTTCTCGCGTTGATGCCAGCCGATTGCGGTGGGATAGAACAGAATCTGCGCGCCCTTCAGAGCGGTGATGCGAGCCGCTTCCGGGTACCACTGGTCCCAGCAAACGAGCGTACCGATGTCGGCGTGTTTGGTGTGAAACGTCTGAAAGCCAAGATCGCCCGGCGTGAAGTAGAATTTTTCGTAGTAGAGCGGGTCGTCGGGGATGTGCATTTTGCGGTACTTGCCGACGAACTGGCCGTCGGCGTCGATGACGACGGCGGTGTTGTGATAGACGCCCGCGCGCCGCTTCTCGAAGACCGAGCCGACAAGCGCGATGCGGTATTTGCGTGTGGTCTTGCTGAGCGCGTCGGTCGTCGGGCCGGGGATCGGCTCTGCGAGATTGAAATTGTCGTGGTCTTCCCTCTGGCAGAAGTAGCGCGAGCGAAACAATTCGGGCAGGCAGACGACCTGCGCGCCGCGTTTGGCTGCGCGTCCGATCATCACAAGCGCCTTCGCAAGATTTTCCTCAGGCCGGGAGCTGCAGCGCATTTGAATGAGCGCGATTGTCGTCATGGAGCCGGCAAACGATGACGAAACTCTTGCATTGCTGCAAGGAATTTGTTTCCTTGTGTGGGAAAGCGAGGGAAGAGTCGGATGCACTTTGTTCCGTCGAAAATGTTTTTTACCAAGGGTGTCGGGACACACAAGCACGAGCTGCGGAGCTGGGAGTTGGCGTTGCGCGACGCGGGCATCGAGAAGTGCAATCTCGTCCACGTGTCGAGCATCCTGCCGCCACGCTGCAAAATTGTCTCGCGCAAGCAGGGGCTGACAATGATCCAGCCCGGGCAGATCACGTTCGCGGTGACGGCGCGGCTGAGCACGAACGAGCCGCATCGGTTGATCGCCGCGTCGATCGGCGTGGCGCAGCCGGCGGAAGAGGACGCTTACGGGTATTTGAGCGAGTGGTACGCCTACGGGCAGAACGACACGCAGGCGGGCAATTTTTCCGAGGAGTTGGCGGCGTCGATGCTGGCATCGACGCAAGGCGTGGAGTTCAACGAGGATGCGAGCTGGGACGAGAAGGAGGAAGTTTATCGGCTCAGCGGCAAGATCGTGCGCACGACGAATTGCACGCAGACGGCGGTCGGCAATCCGCAGGGACTTTACACGACGGTGGTGGCGGCAGGCATCCTGCTGTTTTGAGAGACATCGGGACGTTTGAGTTTAACGAGAAAGAGCCTATTGTAGAGTAACCGTGAAGAATGAGGTCGTAGCAGTTCAAGTCAAAGGGGTGTTGCCGACCACCAACGGTTGTGCTGTCTTCGTGGGGAACGATCAGAAGACTTTTGTGATCTATGTCGATCACAGTGTCGGGGCGGCGATTACGATGTTTCTCCGCAACACGCCGAAGGAGCGACCGCTCACGCACGATCTGATTGGTCATATCTTCACAGGACTCGGCATCGGTGTCGAACGGGTGGTCATCAACGACCTGAAGAGCAGCACGTACTTTGCACGGTTGATTTTGCGAGCGGAGAATGAACTCGGAAGGAAGATTCTTGAAATCGACGCGCGACCGAGCGATTGCATCGCACTGGCTGTCTTGCAGAAAAGCCCGATCTATGTCGCCGAGAAAGTGTTCAACGCCGTTGAGGACATGTCGGAGGTCCTCAAGCGGATGAATGAAGACGGCGGTGAAGGGTTTGCCGGCCGGGGAGAGGAACCGGAGTAGCCGATCGAAGCAATCTTACCACCATCTTCGATCCATCCAGTACACGCGAATTGAATAGCCGATTACGGCCTTTGGTTCTTTGTTCAAAAGCGGCCTGTAAAATGCCTTCTGCATGTCGTCCAGATACACGCCATCGAGGATCGTGGTGCTGACGGCGACGTAACCGGGCAATTGCAGACCTTTGAAGAGGCTCTCGGCGAAGTATTCCGAGCCAGGCATGATGGTGCACTGAATCTTATAGTACGCAGGGTCGGCTGTGCCGAAATAAGCGAGATTGATGTGTTGGACATTATTGTTGTTCATCCACCTCTTCAATGACTTCAGGTCTTGTCCCCAATCCAGGTTCGAGTCGGCCAGGTACTCGTATCCGTTGCGCGGGCCGCCGACGAACTGGTTGAAGAACGCAAGGTAGTGGGGGTAAGCCCGGGCAAATTCGAACAACCAGAGCAGGCTCAGAACCACCAGCAAGGCACGGGCACCCTTCTGTTTGCCCTTTAGAAGTTCCGTTGCGCAGAGCGCTGCGAGGAGCAGCACGAACGGATAGATCGGCAGGATATGCCGCAGCCCGATGTTGAGCTTGGCAGCCATGGCGGGTGCAAGATAGCAGGCGATGGGCAACAGCAGAAACGCTTCGTCCTGCAGGAGCGTTCTCCAACGCTTCGCGCAGACAACCAACCCTCCGATAAACAGCAGGATGAGAGAAACCGGCGTCTTGATCAGAAACGCTGCGGGGAAATAATACCACCAGCCCGCCAAACTGTATCGCCACGCCAGAAAGGCTCCTCGTATTTGAGCCTTTGCCTGGCCGAGCAGGAAACCTTCGGTGTACACATTGGGCAGAAAGCGATGTGAGTCGATCCAACCCACGGTTTTCGCGAGCGAGGGCGTTTGCTGCAACACGGAAGGTTCGTGGTCAAGGTGAAACCGCCATGCCACCGAGGCGCAGGGGACGTAGCGGAAACCGTACACCGTCCAAATCATCCCCCAGGAAGCCAGAAACAGCAACACGACGATGACTGTGGCAACGAGTGCCTTGGTCGTGCGTGAAGCAATTTCCTTCGATTGGCCGATCCGACAGACCCACGGAGTCGCTCTAACCACCCGAGTGGCCAGCAACATCAAAACAGTCGGTCCAAGCACCAGCGCAGAGAACTTGCTGATGACCGAAAGCGAGAGAAAAAGCGCCAACCCGATCAGATTCCCGACTGATAGCGTGCGCGCAGTTCGCCACAAAAAATAGAGTGTGCCGAAGAAAAAGCAGGTTGCCCCGAAATCCGTGGTCACCAAGGACGAGTGCGCAAGAATGTTCGGCTCAACGGAATAAAACGCGAGGGCGATCACTGCCGGCCCAAATCCCAACCATTCGCGAACCCAACTGAAAACCAAGACACCCAGCAGCACCCCGAGCAGGACGATCATGAAGCGCCCGGCGTAGAGCATGCGATCCGCATTGTTGGCGACGTACATGAAGTTGTGGGAGAAAACGAATTGCTGCTCGCCCACCCAATCCAGAGGCGGAATCCGGTCGATGAAGCGGGGATCAACCTTGATGTCGGGCATCGCGAGCAGCGGCAAAGCAGCCCACATCCGCACAAACGGCGGATGTTCAGGGTCCGTTCGATAATCGTGAGCTTTGAGCGCCAGATAGCCCGCCGTGAGATGTTGCGGTTCATCCCATGTCGCAGATTTTTGCGTGTAGCTGCTGATGGTCAGAGTGAGAAACGCAACGGTAAACGCGCCGAGCACACCGGCAGTCCGCATCCACTCTGGTCGATTCATGGGCGCGGATTGTACCGGCTGTCGGTTGCTGCCGCTAGAAAATCCTTTTGCTTTACCACCACGGTTGTTCCACCCAGTACACCCGGATCGAATGGCCAATCACCGCCACAGGCTTGCGTTCCAGAAACGGACGGTAGAATATCCGATCTTCCTCCTTGAGGCTGGGCCAGCGCAGATTACTCAGGCTGACAGCCACATAGCCGGGCAACTGCGGGTGATCGATCAGAGGCACGGCGAAAAACGGCGAGCCGGGCAGGTAGGTGCACTGGATCCCGTAGTATGCAGGATCAGCCGAGCCGAAGTAACTCAGATTGATGTGCGCAACGTTGTTGCGATCCATCCACCGTTTCAGCCCTTTCAGGTCCTGGCCCCAGTCCAAGTTGGAGTCCACGAGGAGTTTGTCGCCGTTGCGCGGTCCGCCTGCGGCAGCGTTGAAGAACGTGAGGTAGTCAGGATAAACGAATGCCGTCTCTGTAATTGCCAGGAGACACAACCCCGCCAACGCGAACCGGTATCGCTTGCGCCCGCTGTTCCACATGGCGCAGACGCATTTGCCCGCCAGCAGCAGCGCCATTGGGTAGACCGGCAGAATGTGCCGCACCCCGATGTCTGTTTTTGCGGCCGTGGACATCGCCAGTGCCGCCGTCAACGGCAGCAGTACGAACAGTTCGCCCTCAATGAGGAGTTTGGCGGGCTGTTTGAGGCACAGCACGACGCCGCCAAGGAACAACAGCAGGATCGCAATCGGCGTCTTAACCAGAAAGGCGACGAGAAAGTAGTCCCACCAACCCTCGTCGCTATACTGGCCCATCAAGTACGCGGGACGTTTCTGAATGCTCGCCATGCGAAATGCCAAACCTTGCGCACATGCGTTGGGCAGCAGGTGATGATCATCAACCCAGTTCATCAACGCCGTCAATTTGGGAGCCATCTCTCGCATCACTTGCGTGCTCCGAAAATGGAAACGCTCGGTGTCGGTTGGCGTGGGCGAGTAGCGGAAACCATAGGCGGCCCACGTCCCAACCCATGATGCCATAGCCAGCGACGCGAGGATTACGATCATCATTGTTGCTTTGGCGGCGCGAGATCGGGCTTCTCCGCTCCGACAGAGCCGACATGGCCACGAAGCGCGGCGGCATACCACGAGCAACAACAGCAGCAGGATGATCGGCCACAAAAGCAACGCCGTAAATTTGCTGACCTGCGCCAGGACAAAAAAGGTCGTCAGGCTGCACACGTTCGGCAGAGTAAAATTTCGCGCCGTCCTCCACAGGAAGTAGAGCGAACCAAAAATGAAGCACGTGAGGCCCAAGTCGGTCGTCACCAGGCTTGAATGGGCAAGGATGTTCGGTTCGACAGAGTACAGCCCCAGCACGGTGACGGCTGGCAAGAATCCGAATAGCTCCCGTGTCCAACAGAAGAGAAGGATTCCAAGGGCGATGCCGAGCAGGACGGTCATAAATCGTGCCCGGTACAACAAGCGGTCGGCGTCGTTGCGGAGGTAGAGGAATTCGTGACTGAAATTGTACTGTTTGCCGGCTGTCCAATAAGCGCTGTTGGTATTCAGATCGATGTGATCGAGCATGAGCAAGGGGAGCGCGTTCCACTCCCGCAAAAAAGGCGGGTGTTCCGTGATTAAACGGTAGTCTCGCAACTTCAGTTCAACGTACCCGGATGCGACGAAACTGGTTTCGTCCCAAGTCCCTGATTTCTGCACGTAGCTGCTGACGGTCAGGATCGCAAACACGATGGCGAACATGCCGAGCACAGCCGCAGTCCGCATCCACTCTTGTCGATTCATGGGTGCGGATTGTACCGGCTGTCGGTTGCTGCCGCTACAAAATCCTTCTCTACCACCACGGTCGATCCACCCAGTACACGCGGATGGAATACCCGATCACGGCGACGGGTTCTCGAAGGAGCAGGGGACGGTAAAACGGATTGCCAGCCAGGCCTGCGCCTGTGAGATTATGGATGCTGACGCAGACAAAGCCAGGCAGCATCGGATCGCCCACTTTAGCCTGTGCGAAGAACGGCGAGCCGGGCAGGTAGGTGCACTGGATCCCGTAGTATGCAGGATCAGCCGAGCCGAAGTAACTGAGGTTGATGCGCGTCACATCGTGCCGCTCCATCCAGCGCTTGAGCGTCTTGAGGTCTTGCCCCCAGTCAATGTTGGAGTCCGCGAGCCACTCGTAGCCGTTGCGCGGACCTCCGACGAGTTGGTTGAAGAAGGCAAGGTTGTGCGGGTACGCCGCCGCGAGTTCGGCGATCTGCGCTGCGCAGAGCACACCGACCACGAAGCATAACCAGCGGCTCCGTCTTTCCAACAGGGCCGACACTGCCGCGCTTGCGACCAACAACACAAGCGGGTACAGCGGCAGGATATGCCGCAGTCCGACGTCCAGTTTCGAGCTGATCGCGGCGGTGAAGCCGACAGCCAGCGGCAGCAGCGCGAAGATTTCACGTTTCCAAAAGTTCGCGCGTTGTCGCACGCACAGTCCGAGGCCGGCGAAGAACAACACAAGCAGCGCGATGGGCGTTTTGATGAGGAATACGATCGGGAAGTAGTACCACCAGCCTTCCATGCTGAATCGACCGGCAAAGTAAGCGGGCCAGCGCTGGCCTCGCGCCTGCTCGAGCAGGAAACCTTGTGTGCAGGCGTTCGGCAGCAGATGGTGCGCATCGATCCAGTGAACGAACACTGCGAGGCGCGGCACACGCCCCAGCACCCACGCATTGTCCGAAAAGTCGAACGTCTGGCCGCCTAGCGTCGGCGCGTAACGAAAGCTGTAGACGGCCCAGACCGCAAAATATGTGGAAAGTGCGAGCCAGAACAGCGTCGCCACAGTGCGCAGAGTTGCGCTTGCGTGCCAACTCTCTTCCCGCAATGGGCGAACCAGCAACAAGATCACTAGGATGGGCAGCAGCAACAGCGCGGTGAACTTGCTGACGGCCCCAAGCACGAAGAACACGGTGAGCCCGGCAAGATTGCCGACGCTGAGGCGTTGCGCGAATCGCCATGCAAAGTACACGGCACCGAACATGAAGCACGTCACACCGATATCGGTCGTGACGAGGCCGGTGTGCGCGAGGATATTCGGTTCAGTCGCAAAGAGCAGGAGAGCGATCGCTGCTGGCCAGAGGCCGAACCATTCGCGCACCCACGAAAACAACAGCGCGCCGAGTAGGATACCGAGCGTGACATTCATGAACCGGGCGCGGTACAACATCCGGTCGGCGTCATTGTCTTTGTAGAGGAAATCGTGAGAGAATTGGAGTCGGCTGCGCGACACCCAGGCGGGTGAGTTCGTGTTCAATTGGACATCGCGCATCGCCAGCAGCGGCAGCACGGCCCACATTCGCAACAAGGGCATGTTATCAGGATGAATGCGATAATCCTTCAGCTTGAGCATCGTGTACCCCGCCGTGAGATTTATCGGTTCGTCCGCCGTGGCTGATTCTCCGACGTAGCTGCTGACGGTCAGGCTGGCAAACGCAATGGCGAACGCACCGAGCACGACGGCAACCCGCATTCGCTGCTGTCGATCCATGTGTGTGGATTGTAATCGCTGTCGGTTGCTGCCGCTACAAAATCCTTTGTGCTACCACCACGGTCGTTCCACCCAGTACACACGGATGGAGTAACCCATCACCGCCACAGGCTCGGCTTCCCGCAGCTTCTTGTACAAGTCCGGACGGGGCGGATTAACAGAAACTCCGAGCAGGTTCTGCACGCTGACAGCCACATAGCCGGGCAACCGCAGTTCGTTGTCTCGTCCCGTGGCGAACGTGGACGGAGGCGGCAGGTAGCTGCAGTGGATTCCATAATACGCGGGATCCGCAGAGCCGAAGTAACAGAGATTCACGAAGGGCACGCCGTTCTGATCCATCCACTTTTTCAAGGGCTTCAAGTCCTGTCCCCAATCGAGATTCGAATCGGCCAGGTATTTGTATCCGTTTTGAGACCCGCCGATGAACTGATTGAAGAACGCCAGATGGTTCGGGTAAACAAACGCCATCTCTTCCACTTGAAACAGGCACAAGGCGAGCAGTCCGCCGCGCAGGATCTTCCGGTGGCTGCCCCAAAGCCAGGCCACGGCTTTCCCGGCGATCAGCAATACAAATGGGTAGACGGGTAAAATATGCCTCACACCGATGTTCAGATTCACCGCCGTCATCGCGATCAACATGTACACCGCCACCGGCACGAGGAGAAAGGCATCGTTGTCAGCCAGCGCGTCGCGCCGCCCCACAACGAGTGTCACCCCGCCGAAAAAGAGGAGCAGGAGCGCGACCGGGGTCTTGATCAGAAACGCAATCGGGAAATAATACCACCATCCCTCATTGCTGATCTTTCCCAACAGATACGCTGGACGTTCTTGCGTCAGCCCGTGACCCAGCAGGAATCCTTGCGTGCAGGCGTTGGGCAAAAGGTGGTGGCCGTCGACCCAATTCAGCAACCGGGCCAGCCGGGGAATGCGTTCGATCACGGACGGCACGGTCAACAGTCGCTCCAATCCACTGCCTTTTGGAGACGGCGCGTATCGGAAACCGTAGGCTGCCCACACGGCGGCAAAAGAAACCAGGAATACTGCGGCGACAATGGAAACTGCAGCCAGTGTCTTGCGGGTTCGTGATCGGAGTTCTAGGGACGCGCCGCCGAAGCATGGCCACGGGCTCCGGCCCGCAACGCGGATCAGCAACAGGGCAAACAAGATCGGCCACAGAGTGAGCGCAGAGAATTTACTGATCTGCGCGATCGCGAAGAACGCAGCCGTCAGCGCAAGATTCCTCATCGTTAACTGTTGGCTCAGCCGCCACAGAAAATACACCCCAATAAAGATGAAGCAGGCGACTCCCAAATCGGTTGTGACGAGACTTGCGTGCGCGAGAACGTTCGGTTCGGTTGCATAAAGAGCGAGAACGACGACCGCGGTGCCCGGACCGTACAACGCCCATGCCCACCGAAAGAGGACAACACCGAGCAGGACTCCCAAAAGAACATTCATGAAACGAGCAGCGTAAAGCAATCGGTCGGCGTTGTTCTTCTCATAGAGAAACTCGTGGCTGAACAAACCTCGTTCCTCGGGCAGCCAGTTGACGCTGTTGGTGTTGGGGTCGATGCCGCGCATCGCCAACAGCGGGAGGGCAGCCCACATACGGAGCAACGGTGGATGTTCCGGATTGATGTGGTAATCGTTCAACTTCAAGGCTGCGTAACCAGCAGCCAGGTGGTTCGGTTCGTCGACTGTAGCCGACTTCTGGCGGTAGCTGGAGACCGTGAGCGCGATGAAAACGCCCGCGAACAAAAGCAGCAAGACGTTGGACAGTCGGTCCGACATCTGTAACCTAGGGGACAGTGTAGATTTCGTAGTCATCGGAACGACGCATCGGAAACGTTTTGATCAAAGTTGCCCCGGGTGGCAAAGGCTCCGGGTTGACCTCGGACTGATACAAGGTGCCATTGGGATACCACACCACCAGCAGACTCCTGCGCAGAAACAGCCCCGGCTTCCGTGTCGCACCTTGGTACAACTGTACCCGGTCCTTGGGAAGGCCTTGATGTTGGTAGAGGCGGGGAGGAATCTTCCCAAGGAAAGGCACCGTCGCGAAGTAATGAAACTCCCTGTCGACGGGCAATTCAAGCGTGTTGTCTTTACGGAGTTGCTGGTCAAAGACCGAGCCCGAAATATAGAGTGTCTCATTGGCGCCGAGATGCTCGAAACCGAATTGAATCGCTTCGCCAAGCTCGGTCTGGAACCAGGGTCGCGCGCGCGTTTGGTACGCGCCAAAGTAGTCCCGACAAAACCGGGTGATTTCCGCGGCACCGAAAACTGCCAACAAGGTGATTACAACCCGTCCTGTCAGCCCGCGACAGACGAGGAGCCAGTGAATGCCCAGGACAGCGGTGAGCAACCAGAAGATGACGCCGTGGACCGACCGGCCGCTGTGCATATGTTCGACCGTCAACGCGGCGGCTGCTGGATAGGTCAACACACCGAGCAAGAGAAAACGATGAGGCGGGCTGGATCGCCAATTGCGCGCAGCCGCGTACAATCCGGCCACTACGAGAGGAGCGACGAACAGGAACAGCACGCCGCTGGCGCCTGTCCCGTGCCGGAGATTCTGATCGCCGCTCCAGAAGAGAAACCTCGGGTCGAAGTATTCCACGTACCGGCCGGCCATTGCCAGGAGGGCTTGCGAACCATTCGAGGCCTGTTGGAAAACGCTGAGCCTCTGAAACCGGGCTGTCAGTGCGGCAGGATTTCTCCACGTGGCGATCATCATGGGAAACGTTGCAAGGACGAGGCCGGCCAAGAAGGCGGCAAACACCTTCCATTGCGAACGCAGGACGGGGGCAAAGGAGGCCAGAATACAGACCGTCAACAAGGCGACGATCGGCCGCCCGGTGTAATACGCGTACATGGCAAAAGCCCACGCGACGCCGGCCAGTGCAGCCACACGCCATGAACTCCTGCGCACGGCAACCACCAATAGCAACCAACCAAGAATGATTCCCAGAAGCATTGGCGTATAGCCAATCACCGCCGTGCGGCTGAAGTTGAAAGTCCACGGTGTGAACGAGAAGAGCACCCCGCCCGCAAGCGCACTCCATTTGTCGCGGCAATATTCGTAGGACAGAAAAACGAACGCGATGCTCGCCGCCAGGAAATACAAAGCGCTGGGAAGGCGAGCCGCTGCTTTGGTCAGACCGAGCAGCTTGAGGGCGGGCACGATTGAATAAATCAACACCGGGTCCCGATAGTCTTCTGCACAGCGGAAAAACAGTGGATAGGAAACCCCATGCTCGTCAGCCCCGGTCTCGAGGATGCAGTAGGCGTTGTAAGCGTTGGCACTTTCATCGCTATGGAAGCCTGGCGGTACGCCGCCAATCATCCAGAGATGGGTCGTGCATGTCGCCACGAAAAGAACCGTGGCGATCAGCCAAAAACTTCCCCGCGACATTGTTGCGATCTCGCAGAGCGAAAGAATCTCCGCGGCACGGCGTCATCCTTGCCATGGCGGGAGAGGTCTCGACGTTTGGTCTCCTGGCCGCGAGCGGGAGCCACCGCAGTGGCCCACAGCAGTGCCGCTCCCAAAGGGCGGAAAGAGGCGTATTTCATGCAACCGCGATTCTAAGTAGCAATCGTTAGGATGACCAGCCAAAATCCGGTTGACAGCCGTTCTGCGAGGTGACTCAGATTAAACGTCGCCGTGAGGAAGGAAAGGTCGTTGACTCGCAGTGCAGGTTACCCGAACGGGCTGCGTTCTGGGCACGCGCCGCTTTCCCTGACGCGACTGCTGACAGCGAAGGTGATAAGCCTTACAACGAGTTGTAACAGCACGGCTATCGAGAGCGCTCCGACATGCGTACCGCCTTATGGTATCCTGTAGACCTCGTAGCGGGCAGAACTGATAAATGGCAGCGTCTTGACCAGGTGTGCCTGTGGCGGCAGAGGCTCCTTGTTGGGCGTCAACCAGTACGCGACGGCCCCAGGGCTTGACGCCACCAGGGAACTTCCGCGCAAAAGGAGTCCGGGCTTTGATGTTGCGCCGTGATACAATTGCACCCGATCCACGGGGATGCCTTGACGCTGGTAAACACGGGGAGGAATTCTCCCGAAGAACAGCAGATGCGCGTAGAAGCCGGGGTGGAAATTTGAGTCCACAAGCAGCTCGGGAGCACTATCGCTGTGGTGCTGCAAGCAGAAGACCGATCCCGATATGTACAAGGTCTCGTTCGCGCCGATTTGTTCGAAGCAGAATTCAATTCCCTCCGTAAACTGAGCCTGAAACCAATCTCGCGCACGCGTTTGGTAGGGACCAAAGTAGTCTCGACAAAACCACGCAGTCTCGCCAATGCCGAAAGGAACGAGCAAGGCAACCGCGATTTGCCCCGCCAGCCTCCGCGACACGAGAAGCCAATGGATCCCCACAACGGCAGCGAGCACCCAAAATATAACCCCATTGACCGATCGCCCGCTGTGCATGTGATCGGCCGTCAACGCGGCGGCTGCTGGATAGGTCAACACACCGAGCAAGAGAAAACGATGAGGCGGGCTGGATCGCCAATTGCGCGCAGCCGCGTACAATCCGGCCACTACGAGAG
>Ga0326728_10006374_pt1 | contig 31826 bp, 31 predicted proteins | sample MB3enrmetagenome_FD_207602 | JGI IMG/M metagenome (GOLD analysis project Ga0326728, IMG submission 207602) | Lab enriched peat soil microbial communities from McLean, Ithaca, NY, United States - MB31MN | ecosystem: Environmental > Terrestrial > Soil > Wetlands > Peat | place: USA: New York... | reverse complement strand
TAACCTCCTTCACAACCCCTTCTGTTTTAAGTGCCTGGATGAGATCGAACATCACCTCCCTGCCGCCTTCGGAGTAAGTTATGGTGAGAAGGCCCTGGACAGGGTCCTTGGTGCTTACGATGGCCAGACCGTCATAGCCCTGGACGACATAGTTCACATAAAAGATGTCCTTCTGGTCGACCTTGAGGGAGACTGCCTGAAAACCCACCATGATTTTTTTTGATACCATAAGAGATACGCTGCTGCAAGCATAGTGCAAGATATCTTAACTAAAAGCTTGTGAGGCAGAGTTTTATTGAATACATTCCGGAATCAGAATGGGATTCATCTTCTCTATGCATGCATATTAAACCGCTGTGAACGGATGATCTCGAAATGATGCAAACACGGATTATCAAGAGGAGTATAATGATTTCAGGTTTCTAAGCGTCATTTTGAGGCCATTCGAAATGGTTGTGGTTCTTGAGAGTTGTCCGGGTGGTTCAATAAAATCCTTGACATCATCGAGTTTGAAATGATAGGGAAAATTGATCTGAATGAGTGAACAGCCATTCAGTCAAAGGCCGTGCAGGGCTTGTTGTCGGGGGCCGGGTGGGAAGCTGATAATCATGATATTCCCATGTGGTTGTCGTTCGAAGGTGTAATGCCTGATATGGATGAACCTCTGGCATGCAACACGGTTGAGATCTTCGGTGCCGGGATCGTAAAAGTGCCAAAAAGTGATCTTCGGTATGTCTGCCGGTCGGTTTTGGCAGATAAAGGGCAGTAGATATCTTGGGCAAAGGTGGAGAAGGTCGGCCCTTTCGGCAGGGGTGCTTTCTGAAGCGACCAACGTCTAAGGAGGCAGGTTTTGATAGAAGTTAATTTTACCCTTATTATCCAGATGGTCAATTTCTTTCTTCTTATATTCATCCTCAACAAGATCCTCTACAAGCCTATCCTGAAGATTTTGGAAGAGAGAGAGCAAAGGATCGAAGGCCAGCAGCAGCAGGCCAAGAAGACCATCGAAGACGGCCAGGTGATCTTGACTGATTACAATAAGAAGCTCTATGATGCAAAGATTGATGCCATGAACACAAAAAATGCCGCACGGAACGAAGCATCCGAACAGGCCAATGGTATTATTGAAGATTCCCGCAAGAAGGCCGAAGAAATCATTACCCGGATGCAGCAGGAGATGGCCTCTGAGATGGCTCAGGCGAAGAAGGAGCTCGATCCGGAGCTGAGTGTCATGGCTGCAACGATCGCCCAGCAGATCTTGGGGAGGAAGGTGGCATGAAAGAGCGGATCAGAAAAATTCTGCCCCTTGTAATCATTCTTGTGTTCGTCGCCTTCACTTTTGCACTCGCCGCCGAGGGGGGTGGTGAAGAAGGCCATAAAGCAATCTGGACAATGGTATGGCGCATCGTCAATTTTGTTATCCTGATGGCGCTGTTGTGGAAACTCCTTGCGGACAAGATAAAGACTTATTTCATAGACCGTAAGGATGAAATCGCCCAGATGATCGAAGAGGCAGACAAGGCCAAGACCGATGCCGAGGCCCAGTTTGCGGATATCCAGCAGAAGCTCAAGAACGTTGAGAAAGACATCCAGGATATCAAAGGCGCCATTATGGGCGAGCTGGAGAGTGAAAAGGCCCGCATCATAGAGGAAGGCAAGATATCGGCGGAGCGTATAATCCAGCAGGCCAAGTGGACCGCTGAGCAGGAAGTGGTCAAGGCCAAGAAAGATCTTAAGGAGCACGTGGTGGAAATGGCCGGAGACATGGCCTCGGGAATGATCACCAACAGCATGACCCCGGATGACCAGAAGCGTATCCTGGAAGAATATCTCAATAAGGTTGTGAGGTAACCTTGAAAGACGACATCGTAGCCAAACGATATGCGAGGGCGCTGTACGACCTGGGCAAGGAAGAGGGTCTGCAGGACAAGTTCCTCGAGGACATGGAGGCCATAGTATCTATCCTCGAAGAGAGCGATGAATTCAGGGCAATCATGGAGAGCCCCCTGTACGACATCCTCCTCAAGAGAAGGATAATGGGCGAGCTCATCAAGCAGATCAAGCTGACCAAGTACATGGAAAACTTCCTCGGCATACTCCTCGACAAGGACAGGTTCGTATACCTGAAATCCATCCTGGATTCCTACCGTCAGACCGTCGACGAGGCCTCGGGCAGGGTCAGGGCCACCGTGACCAGTGCCATGGAGCTTGATAAGACCCAGCTCGAACGCATCGCCGGTACGCTCAAGCAGATCGTGAAAAAGGAAGTGGATCTTGACATCTCGATAGACCCGGCACTCATCGGCGGCCTCATCGCCGAGGTGGAGGGGATGATATACGACGGCAGTGTCAAGACGCAGATTGTGAGATTAAAACAGAGTCTAAAAGGGGAGATATAGGATGCAGATCAGGGCGGAAGAGATAAGCAAGATTATCAAAGAACAGATCAAGGGATACGAGAAGGAGATCGATGTCGCCGAGACCGGTACCATCCTGTCGGTCGGTGACGGTATCGCCCGTGTCTATGGCCTGAGAAACGTCATGTCCAGTGAGCTCATCGAGTTCCCCCACGGCACCATGGGAATGGCGCTCAACCTGGAAGAGGACAACGTCGGTTGCGTGCTCTTCGGTGAGAGCGCGGGCATCAAGGAGGGCGACCAGGCAAGGCGCACCAAGAGGATCGTTGAGATCCCCGTGGGCAAGGGTATACTCGGCCGCGTGGTCAACGCCATCGGCCAGCCCATCGACGGCAAGGGCCCCATCGAGGCTGAAGAATACCGCACGGTCGACATCAAGGCCCCCGGCATCGTCAAGAGGCAGCCGGTGAAGGAGCCCCTCCAGACCGGTCTGAAATCCATCGACGCCATGACCCCCATCGGACGCGGCCAGCGCGAGCTCATCATCGGCGACCGCCAGACCGGAAAGACCGCGCTCGCCATCGACACCATCATCAACCAGAAGGGCAACGGCGTCATATGCATCTACGTGGCCGTCGGCCAGAAGCAGTCCACCGTGGCCCAGGTCGTGGCGACCTTGGAGCAGTTCGGCGCCATGGAATATACGGTCGTTGTCGCAGCCACTGCATCCGAACCTGCACCCCTCCAGTACATAGCACCCTATTCCGGCTGCTCCATCGGTGAGTTCTACCGCGACAAAGGCGGCCATGCCCTGTGCATCTACGACGACCTCACCAAGCAGGCCCAGTCATACAGACAGCTCTCGCTCCTGCTCAGAAGACCCCCGGGACGCGAGGCATTCCCCGGCGACGTGTTCTATCTGCACTCGAGGCTTCTTGAGCGCGCTGCCAAGTTAAGCGAAGCCATGGGCGGCGGGTCGCTTACGGCCCTGCCCATTGTCGAGACCCAGGCCGGTGACGTGTCAGCCTACATTCCCACAAACGTCATTTCCATTACCGACGGCCAGATCTTCCTGGATACCGACCTCTTCTACTCGGGCTTCAGACCTGCCATCAACGTGGGTATCTCGGTTTCACGCGTGGGCGGCAACGCCCAGATCAAGGCCATGAAGAAGGTTGCGGGAACACTGCGCCTCGACCTCGCACAGTACAGGGAGCTGGCGGCATTCTCCCAGTTCGGGAGCGACCTCGACAAGGCAACCCAGGCCCAGCTGAACCGGGGCGAGCGCCTCATGGAGCTGCTGAAGCAGCCTCAGTACAAGCCGCTGCCGGTCGAGATGCAGGTTGTCATTATCTACGTGGGCACCAACGGCCATCTCGATGAATACCCTTCGTCAGCCGTCAGGGCCTTTGAGGAGCAGTTCTTAACGTTCATGGACGGCAAACATGCCGACATCATGAAGACGGTGCGCGAAACCGGTAAGCTCGAGGCCGAAACGGAAAAGGCCCTCAAAGATGCCATTGCGGAGTTCAAGAAGATATTCGTGGTGGAATAATAGGGAGAGGAAATGCCTAGTCTAAAGGACTTACGAAAGAGGATCAACTCCGTCAAAAAGACGAAGCAGATAACCTCGGCCATGCGCATGGTGGCGGCCGCCAAGCTCCGCAGGGCCCAGACCGACATCATCGCTGCCCGCCCTTACGCCATCAAGACCAATGAGGTGCTCGTATCCCTGGTGACCAGGACAAACCCGGATATGCACCCGCTGCTTCGCGTACGGGAGCCCAGGCGGTGCGTCATCGTGGTGATTGCTTCCGACAGGGGACTGTGCGGATCGTTCAATCAGAACCTGTTCCGCAGGGCCGACAATTACATCAAAGGGAACAAGGATAAATATGAAGAGATCTCCATGGTGCTCGTGGGGAAGAGGTCGGCGGACTACTACAAACGCAAGGCCATCAAGAAGAGGCAGAGCTACCCCATCGGCAAACCCAACTATGATCTGGCTTCGCAGATCTGCGATGACCTCATCAAGGGGTATGTCAATGCGGAATACGACGAGCTGATCATCATCTTCAACGAGTTCAAATCTGCCATGACCCAGATCATGCACGAAGACAAGCTGCTGCCCGTGGAGCCCATGGAGGTGGAGGACGACATGACCAATGTCGAATACCTCTATGAACCCTCCGAGGATGTCCTGCTCGATACGCTGCTTCCCTTGAGCATGAAAATATTCATGTACCGGGCACTCCTGGAGTCCGCGGCATCGGAACACGGTGCACGTATGACGGCCATGGAGAGCGCATCCAACAATGCAGGCGAGGTGATCGGGAAACTGGACATCAAGTACAACAGGGCCAGGCAGGCCGCCATCACCACCGAGCTCATGGAAGTGGTGGGCGGTGCCGAGGCCTTGAAAGGATAACAACCTTAGGATCCTAATCGGGAGGAGTGAATTTATGAACATTGGAAAGATCGCACAGGTCATCGGCGCTGTCGTGGACGTCGAATTCCCCCAGGGAGAACTGCCTAACATATATAACGCCCTGTTCGTGACCAACCCGTTTATCTCCAAAGAGGAAGATAACCTGGTTCTTGAAGTCGCCCAGCACTTAGGCGATCGCATGGTCCGCACCATCTGCATGGACTCATCCGACGGGCTGGTAAGGGGAATGCCGGTGAAAGACAGCGGCGCGCCCATCTCTATCCCGGTTGGAGACGCAGTGCTCGGCCGTATCTTGAACGTGGTGGGCAAGCCCGTTGACGAGATGGGCCCGGTGAACACGGACAAGCGTAATCCCATCCACCGCGACCCCCCGAAGTTCACCGAGCAGAGCACATCGATCGATTCATTCGTGACCGGCATCAAGGTCATCGACCTTCTGACCCCCTACATGAGGGGCGGCAAGATCGGCCTGTTCGGAGGCGCCGGCGTGGGCAAAACCGTGTTCATCATGGAGCTCATCCATAACATCGCCTCGAAGCATGGCGGCTACTCGGTGTTCGCTGGCGTGGGTGAGCGCACCCGTGAAGGAAACGACCTGTGGCTCGAAATGAAGGAATCAGGCGTTATCGATAAGACGGCCCTTGTCTACGGCCAGATGAACGAGCCCCCCGGAGCACGCGCCCGCGTGGGTCTGTCCGGCCTCGCCGTTGCCGAATACTTCCGTGACGAGCAGAACCAGGACGTGCTGCTTTTCATCGACAACATCTTCCGGTTCACCCAGGCGGGTATGGAGGTGTCCGCTCTCTTGGGCCGCATGCCGTCGGCCGTTGGATACCAGCCGACCCTGGGCACCGACATGGGCGAACTTCAGGAGCGCATCACCTCCACCACCAAGGGGTCCATCACCTCGGTTCAGGCCATATACGTGCCTGCCGACGACTTGACCGACCCGGCCCCTGCCACCACGTTCAGCCACTTGGACGCCACGACGGTTCTTTCAAGGCAGATCGTGGAACTGGGTATTTACCCGGCAGTGGACCCGCTCGACTCCACATCGAGAATCCTTGACCCGAAGATCGTGGGCGAGGAGCATTACACCGTTGCACGCCAGGTGCAGCAGATCCTCCAGAAGTACAAGGAGCTCCAGGACATCATCGCGATCCTCGGCATGGACGAGCTCTCGGAAGACGACAAGCTCATCGTGTCCAGGGCCCGCAAGCTCCAGAGGTTCCTGTCCCAGTCCTTCAGCGTTGCCGAGCAGTTCACCGGCATGCCGGGCAAATATGTCGAGTTGAAGGATACGATCCGCGGCTTCAAGATGATCGTTGCCGGCGAGATGGACGACCTCCCCGAACAGGCCTTCTACATGGTAGGACCTATCGAAGAGGTAATAGAGAAGGCGAAGAAGCTGGCAGCAGACTAAGGGAGAATATTCATGGCTGAAGAATACATGCAGCTTGACGTGGTTACGCCTGAAAAGGCGGTGCTCAGCCGCAAGGCAATCGAGGTGGTAGCGCCCGGCAGCCAGGGTGAATTCGGCGTGCTCATCGGACACACCCCGTTCCTCACCACGCTTAAAGCCGGCCAGATCATCGTCAAGACCGAAGACCGGGATATATACCTCGCTGTCGGCGGGGGTTTTGCCGAGGTCATTGCCAACAGGGTGATCATCCTTGCAGAGACGGCCGATATGGCCGAAGACATAGATGCCTCTGAGGCCAAGGCGGAGATAGACCAGGCCCATGAGAAGCTGCGCGAGTTCGGCAGGGATGACCCCGAATACACCAGGTGGGAAACCCGGTTGCATCGGGCCGAGGTGAAGCTCAGGGTGCTGGAAAACTGGGAGAAGTCAAAGTAGCGTGTATCACGGTTTTGAGTGCTGCAAGAGGGGCCGACGAGGCCCCTCTTTGATTATCATGCCACTTAAATCTCCTCGCCCCCGTGGGGGAGTGACTCGGGACGCCCATGTCCCCCACCCTTCTGGTGCACGTGAAGTACATCCAATTCGTCTATCCTGACGAATTGCGGGACTCCGGTGAGGGGTTCTCAGTGCCTCGGCATCAAGCCGTATTGACTCTTTGCGAGAATCCCTCTATAAGCGTAAAAGTTTATATCCGTGTGCGCCCATAGCTCAGCTGGATAGAGCGTTGGACTACGAATCCAAAGGTCGCAAGTTCGAGTCTTGCTGGGCGCATGCCATTCTAGCTTAAATCAGATATCAAGCGGCTACCGTCGGGCTACCGAGGAAAACTTTTTTATCTAGTCTAATTCTGGCACCAGGTGTGGCTCACTGGTGAAGCCTGCCCTATTAACACAGAGATCTGAGACAATCCGTCGAAGCGATAGAAATCGTGATTGATTTGTTTACTGCCTTTGCTATATCCTTCTCTACAGTTGCATTGACCTGTCCTAAGAAGGCAAATATTCTATTGGAATAATGATCCGTGGAGTAATAATCATGGCAAAACCGGAAGCAAACGAAACAGGTATTGGATTTGAAGATACTCTCTGGGCTGCAGCAGACAAGTTGCGCGGCACGGTGGACGCCGCTGAGTACAAGCATGTGGTCCTTGGCCTGCTCTTCCTCAAGTACGTCTCCGATGCCTTTGAGTCCCGGCGCGAGGCGCTGCAGGTCGAGTTGGAGAAGGACGGTATCGTCGCCGCCCAGATCGAATTCCTTCTCGAAAGCCGTGATGAATACACCGCCGAGCACGTCTTTTGGGTACCGCCGGAATCGCGCTGGCCGAACCTTCGCGCTCAGGCCCGCCAGCCCAACATCGCCACTCTGCTGGACGACGCCATTCTCGCCGTTGAGCGCGACAACCCGAACCTGAAGGGAAAACTCCCGCGCGACTACGCCCGGCGCGGCATCCCGCCGGAAAAGCTCGGTGGCCTGATTGATCTCGTCTCCGACATTGGCTTCAAAGGTGACCGAGCCAAGGCCAGCGACACGCTGGGCCGCGTTTATGAATACTTTCTCGGTAAGTTTGCAGCCGCCGAAGGCAAACTCGGCGGCGAGTTCTATACCCCGCGTGGTGTCGTCCGCCTGTTGGTAGAAATGCTCGAACCCTACAATGGGCGCGTCTATGACCCGTGCTGCGGTTCAGGCGGCATGTTCGTGCAGTCGGAGAAATTCGTGCATGCCCACGATGGACTGAAGACCGATATCTCCATCTTCGGCCAGGAATCCAACCCCATGACGTGGCGGCTGGCGCACATGAACCTCGCCATTCGCGGTATCGAGGCTAACCTCGGCCAGCAGCACGCCGACACCTTCCTGCGAGACCTACACCCAGACCTGAAGGCCGACTACATTCTCGCTAATCCGCCATTCAATGTCAGTGACTGGTCGGGGACCCTGCTTCGCGGCGACCGCCGCTGGACCTACGGCGACCCGCCCGTGGGCAACGCGAACTATGCCTGGATTCAGCACTTCATCCACCATCTGGCCCCGCCCAACGGACACGGCGGTGGCGTAGCCGGGTTCGTCATGGCCAATGGCTCGCTCTCCAGCGATAGCGGTGGGGAAGGCGAAATCCGCCGACGCATCGTCGAGGCCGACCTGGTGGACGCCATCGTCGCGCTTCCCGCTCAACTCTTTTATACCACCGGCATTCCTGTCTGCCTCTGGTTCTTGACACGTGACAAAACGGGCAAGAATCTCAAAAACAGCGCACCCGGACGCCCAGGCGGGCGCAGGGGGGAGACACTCTTCATCGACGCCCGCAAAATGGGAACGCTGGAAACGCGCACACTGCGTGTGCTCTCCGGCGATGTGGAGGGCGAACCGCCCCCTGATTCCGACACCGGTCGCATCGTGTACACCTTCCGTCGCTGGCGCGGGGAACCGAAGCCCGACGCATGGGAAGAAGCAAAGCACGGTCCTTGGGCATACGCCGACGTCCTCGGTTTCTGCAAAGCCGCGACGCTGGCCGATATCAAGAAGCACGACTTTGTTCTGACCCCGGGGCGTTATGTCGGCGCCAAAGAATTGGAAGACGACGGTGAACCATTCGAGGTGAAGTACCCAAAGTTACTGGCGGAGTTGGAGGACCAGTTGGACGAAGGAGAGCGACTGACGGCGGTAGTGCGGGAGAAGTTGGGGTATGTCGGATATGGCGGGTAAAAGGCAATACATTCCAGCGTCTGAGTTCTGCGTATCAGTTCGCGACGGAACCCATGACTCACCGAAGCCAGTCGGGCAGGGACGGCGACTCGTTACATCACGGCATATCATCGGCGGGAGGCTTGAACTTTCAGAAGCATATCTCATTTCCGATGAAGATTTTGAAGCCATCAACAAGCGGAGTAAGGTGGACCGCTGGGATGTGCTCATTTCGATGATTGGTACCGTGGGAGAACCGTGCCTTATCAAAGACGAGCCCGACTTTGCGATTAAGAACATCGGCTTGTTCAAGACCAAGAGTGAGACGGACGGAAGATGGCTTTATTACTATCTTCGTGGTCAGGAAGCGCAGCAGAGCATTCGAGAACAATCGCGAGGCTCAACGCAGCAATACATTCCACTTGGAGCACTTCGGGAGTTACCGATTTTGGTCCCCGATGACCCCGAGGAGCAAAAAGCCATTGTGGCGGTCCTGGGCGCGCTGGACGACAAGATCGAGTCGAACCGTCGGACGAGCCGCATGTTGGAGCGAATGGCACGAGCCATTTTCCGGTCCTGGTTTGTGGACTTCGAGCCGGTGCAGGCTAAGGCAGCCGGAGCACGTTCCTTCCCCAGCATGCCCCAGGAAGTCTTCGACACTCTCCCTACCAGTTTCGTCGAGTCGGAGCTGGGACCGATGCCGATAGGGTGGGGGGTGGGGTGCATAGGCGATACAGTTAGTGTGCACGGTGGTGGCACACCCAGTACGAAAGTTGAGGAATATTGGGAAGGCGGCACTCACTACTGGCTAACGCCCAAGGACCTTTCCGGAATGAAGCATCCCATTCTGCTATCTACTGCCCGAAAGATTACTGACAAGGGATTGGACAAGATCAGTTCTGGCCTCCTCCCTGTCGGGACCGTTCTCTTGTCATCGCGCGCGCCGGTCGGTTATCTTGTCCTTTCCGGGGTACCAACGGCAATAAACCAAGGCTTCATTGCAATGGTCTGCGATGGTGTTTTGCCGCCGCTATATGTCTTTCACTGGACGCAGTCGGTTATGGATGAAATCAAGAGCCGTGCGAGCGGCACAACGTTTCCGGAGATTAGCAAGACAGCATTTCGACCGATCAAGGTTTGCGTGCCGACAAAGCCCATTCTCGAATCATTCACTGCGGCTGTTGAGCCTCTCTTCGAGAAACTCGCCGCAAACATCAGGGAATCTCAGTCCCTCGAAAAGTTGCGTGATTACTTGCTGCCGAAGCTACTGAGCGGCGAGGTTTGTGTGCAAGTTGGCCCATTACCGACGCCTGCTCCTGATAAGAGTGAGACACCGAGTAATAAAGGCGCGGACAATGTCTAATAAAGACCCGAATGCAAACTCATTGCTTCCAGCATGCCGAGAACTTCTGGAATCGCACCCTGAATCACTTCGTATTCGTGAGCAGATCGAGGCACTTGAGGACGCAATGCCAGATCGTCCCGGCATAGTAGTATCTTTTTGCAGAACCATTATCGAGACGACATGCAAGACAATCCTAACGGACCGCGGAATAACTGTAGACTCTGCATGGGAAGCACCGAAGTTAGTTTCCGAAACTATAAAGTTTGTGAATCTTGGTGTAACCGATGATAGCGGAGTCGACACTAAATTACGCAACGGTGCGGATAGTCTTGTCCGTGGACTGAATCAGATCATCCAAGGCATTGTCGATATCAGAAACGCCCACGGCTCGGCCGCACATGGAGCAGATGCATATTCACCTCTGCTTGATGCAAGATATGCGGAAATATTGGCCCGCGCTACAGATGCCGTCATCGGCCTCCTTTTCAAAATGCATCTGAGTTCAGCAAAGCGTGATCCGCTGTCACGGTTCCGATATGGCGATCATAAGGATTTCGATGAGTCCATCGATGAGGTCTTTGGCCCTTTTGTCGTGCTGGAAGCGGAGATAATTGCGAGCGAAGCGTTATTCCGCACTGACTTCAAGGCATATCGGGCAGCCTTGGTTCAATACAGACAAGAGCATTCATCGACTCCCGCAGGAGTGGATTCTGTGGAGGAATCAGAGTGAACGAAAAACAGATAGAACAGGCGGCGATGGGATGGTTTGAAGCGTTGGGCTATAAGACTGCAAATTGCGCTTTTGTTCCCTCGGAGCTTGAGAGAAGGCTGTTGATAATTAATGACCACCTTCCATCCGACACCGTGGAACAGGTCGTGCGCATAATGCAGCATCCTCCGCACCCGACACTGATCGAGAACAACCGATGGATGCACGGCCTGCTAACGGACGGCGTGGAAGTGGAATACCCCGATGCCGCGACTGGTGAGAACCGGGGAGGGCGCGCGCGGCTGGTGGATTTCGACAACGTGGCCAACAACGATTTCCTGGTGGTTCGACAACTGACTGTGGCTATGACAAACGGGAAACTGATCCGCCCGGACTTGATTGTATACCTGAACGGTCTACCGCTGGCGGTGATTGAACTGAAGGACCCGACGGACGAGGGGGCAACCCTTGAGACGGCGATTGATCAGTTGGGACGCTACATGCGCGGCGCGCCGGACCTGTTTGTGGCGAACATGGTGCTGGTGGCGAGCGACGGCCTGCTAACGCGAGTTGGCTCGATTACGAGCGGTCGGCAACGTTTCATGCCGTGGCGTCCGGCGTCGGGAGGCGAACCGACGCTGGAAGCCCTGATCCGGGGGCTGTTAGCTCCGGCAGCACTACTTGATTACCTGCGCTTCTGCGTGGTCTTCGAGGAGGACGATCGCGGGAATGTGGCAAAGAAGGTGGCGGGTTATCATCAGTTCCGCGCCATGCGAGAAACCCGTACAAATGTGCTGGCGGCGCTGAAACCTCCGGCGGGAATAAATGTTACGACAGAGGCCGGCAAGGGTGGCGTGGTGTGGCACACGCAAGGTTCGGGTAAAAGTCTTACGATGTTGATGCTGGCGGGGGCACTGATCAGCGAACCCGCTATGGCCAACCCGACCATCGTCATGGTGACGGACCGTAACGACCTGGACGACCAGCTTTTTGGCACCTTCGCTGGAGGGAGGGCGTTGCTGCGCCAAGCCCCAGTGCAGGCGGAAAGCCGCGCACATCTTCAAGAGTTGCTAGATCGTGCATCGGGCGGGGTGATCTTCACAACCATCTACAAATTCACCGAAGAGCACGGCATCATCAGTGAACGGGCAAACGTGGTCGTGATGGCCGACGAAGCGCACAGGAGCCAGTATGGCTTTACTGAAGGCGGCGCGCGCTGGATGCGCGAGGCGTTGCCCAACGCGACATTCGTAGGCTTCACTGGGACTCCACTAGACCGCGACGACCGGAGCACGCCGCGCGTTTTTGGCGAATACGCCGACATCTATGACATCCGCCAAGCGGTGGAAGATGGAGCGACCAAGCCCATCTACTACGAGTCGCGGATTATCAATCTGCTGGTGAACGAAGAGGGAGCCGCTGTTGCCGAGGCCGAGTTGGATGCGGCAGTCAAAGCATCAGCAACCGGTGAGGACCTGGATGAATTAGTGCGCGTGCCGTTGGAAGCACTGGTGGGGGCACCGGAGCGCATCGAACGGATGGCAGCGTTCATCGCTGAGCATTGGGAAAAGCGCCGTGAGGCGATGGAAGGTAAAGCGATGGTCGTCACCATGAGCCGTGACATTTGCATGGAGCTGTATGCTAAGATAGTGGCGCTACGACCGGAATGGCATGCTGACGATGACAACCTAGGCTTCATCAAGGTAGTGATGGATGCAGGCATCCCCCCGCAGCGACGAGGGGAGAGCGATGTCGCCTACCAAAAAAGAATCGAACCACTCATAGAGCCGATTCGTTACCACGGGAGAACCAAAGCAGCTCGGAAGCGTCTGGCGGAGCGATATAAGGACCCGACAAGCGACTTTAGGCTGGTGATCGTCTGCGATATGTGGCTGACTGGTTTCGATTGCCCACCTATGCACACGATGTATTTAGACAAGGCGCTAGCGGGACATAGCCTGATGCAAGCCATTGCCCGCGTTAACCGGGTGTACGGCGAAAAGCCAGGCGGGTTGGTGGTGGATTTGCTGGGGCTGGCGGACCAATTGGCCGATGCCCTGGTAACCTACACGCAAGCGGGTGGACGAGGTGATGCTGTCAAGAAGGTGCAGGACGAGGCTGTGCCGGCGATGATTTGCGCGTTCGAGAAATTGCAGGCGTTTTTCCATGGCTTCGACTATGAGCTGGCACTGAACACCGCGCCCAATTCGGTACTGAAAGTTTATGCCGACGCCGCAAATTACGTCTTCGAGCAGAACGACGGATGGAATCGGTACCGAGCGATGGTGAAGGAACTGTCGATGGCATTTGCCCTCGTGGTGCCGCGCGCCGAAGCGGAAGCGATCACGCCGCACCTGGCGTTTTTTCAACGCGTCCAGGCTATGATTCGCAAGCGGCTGACGGACGAACGCGGATCGGGCGCGCCTGCGAAGGGGAATCCAGATATCGACGCAGCAGTACGTCAAGTTATCGGCGGAGCCGTGAATGCGGGGGAAGTGATTGACCTCTTCGCAGCCGCGGGACTGGAAGGTGCGAGGCTTGATATTTTCTCTGAAGAGTTCCTCATGCGCGTGGCTGCGTTGGAGCAGAAAAATCTGGCACTGGAAACGTTGCGTAAACTGTTAAATGATCAGATTCGCAGCACTGAGCGAACCAACCTGGTGCAGAGCAAGAAGTTCCGAGAAGCCCTCGAAGATGCATTAGTTAGTTATACCAACAAAGCAATCACGACTGCCGAGATGATTACAAGATTACTAGACCTTGCGAGGTGGGTACGCGAGGTGCAAAACCACGGTCAGGAGCTTGGCCTCAGCACCGAAGAAGCAGCATTCTATGACGCCATCGCTGATAACGAGTCGGCTCGCCAAGCAATGGAGAACGACAAGCTGCGCCTGCTGGCACGAGAACTTGCGGAGATAGTGAGGCGTCTTCCCAAGTTGGACTGGTCGCAACGTGAGTCGGTCCGTGCGGATTTACGGCGGCAGGTGCGAAGGCTGTTGGCACGGTATGGCTACCCCCCCGATCTTTCAGAGGATGCAACACAGCTTGTTTTGAAGCAGGCGGAACTCTCTACAGTGAATGGAGAATAGTAGGACGGCGCATCGTGGATGCCTCGCCAGAGCAGATGAGGTAGAATGCGGAGTTGCGCAAGGCGTCAAGGCGGACGTAGCGATATGCTGGCATTCGTTGATCAAGAAAGTATAAACAGTAGTACACGTTCAAACCTTAGAATCCCTAATCCAAATGTCTATGGTTTGTAATCTCCTTGACGCATGCCATTCTATCTAATTTCTAAAACAATTCGGCTACCGTAGAGCTACCTGCAAAATAATTTCAACCTGGAAATGAACTGGGTAGGTCTTCTGCCGCTGTTATTGGCTTTTTCTAGGCCTCCCTCGTGGTTTCCTAGGTTTCATCCTTGCTTCTCGTTTATAAAAATTTATTGCCTGTTTAACTTCCTTCCATGAATATTTTTCCCCTGCAGCCATTCTCTTATATAGTTTGTCGAAATAATGACTTTCATTACAGCTTGTGTAAGTGAGATCGTGACAAATCCGGCAGGCAATTTCTAAGCCTTTAAAATGCATAGTTCTCACTCGCCTTCCGCAAATTGGACATAGAAATAAATAACGGCGGCCTCCATATCCTGGCTCATACCACGTCAGATTGACTCTCACTCGCCGATCATTGTAAATAAATTCAACAAGGGCATCATCTTTTGTTATGTAGCTATAAACCCCACATGATGCAGTTTCCTTTCCTCCCTTGCTCCAGAATGTTCGTAGGTATAGAGGACCAGGTTTGAATAATTTCCATTTAGCATAGTTGTTTGCATCGATTATATGACAGTCTTCAACCTTGGTTTTCGTATAGCCCAGATAACGTCCTGATCCATATCCGCCCATATTTATTTACCTAAATCATAAGGTATTTATTAGCTCTATCATGAGACAATTACCAATAATATTAATCTATTATACCCTTTGCGGTATGCATAAAAAAGAGCACTTTTATTATTATAAATTTAGATTATTCCCTTCTAATGCTTCCTTGGTATTAATCCGAAATGCTTGGCGAGGGAATCACGACAACACCTTTTGTTGGGGAACTTGAATTCATAGGTTCTACGAAAAATAGTTTTTTGCCCCGAATTGTCCTTGATGATAATACTTTCATTGATCCTATATCCAAGAAGACTTTGCGCTGTGTCATCGTCAAGCTCATGAATGCCTTTGGGTCTACCATTCTCATTGAAAAGCTTGCGTGGATCAAAGCGGATATCACGAGTATATCCTTCTAGGATTTCTTCAGGTGTTGCTATCTTGCCATTTTGAGTTAATTCCTCTCGATACTCTTGTATGGCCTCTTGAATACCAACATTTACCAACAACCTTGGGCCTTGTTGATTAGCTGTCTTTTTGCTGTATCCGGCCCTTACTGCTGCCTGTGTCGCGTTAAGGTCAACAAGATACTGCCTTACGAATTCTAGTTGTTTGGGTCTGAGTTTGTTAGGGCTTCTGTTGTCCATAAGAAATGCCCTTCTTAGTTGGTCTCACTTCCCCTTGATTGTCCTCGTAGTATACCCGACAATCAATAAACTTGTGGCCTTTGTACTCCGTGACAGTTATCCAGGTACACTCGGTTGAGTTCTTCTTGATCTTTGCTATCAGCATCTTGATTCTCCATTCCCGAAATTAGAATCAAGTGAGGCTAGTTTGAGATACTTGTTTTGCAGCTTATATCTTGCGCATTAAGCGCGTTATGCGCATTAAGTCCTTCACTTGTGGTTGTTGGGGTACTTAGTGCGCTTATTGCGCTTTTCGCGCAGGATTTGGATTTAATCACAGGGGGCTCGACCATAGTGTACTTGATGGTCGGTCGACCCTGTTCATTCGGTTCCTTGTAGGATGTCACCCTGCCCGAAGAGATAAGATCCTGGAGTGCTTTATTTCTTCGCTCGGCAGATACATGGTGCTGAAAAAGAGCATGGATTTCAGTTGAGCTTTGATCGCGATCGCGAAGTGCATTGACGATCTTATCTGCCACAATATCGTGTTCCCTGCTGCCGAAGATGAACAGTGCTGAGTCCTGACAATACTTCCAGAAAGCAAGTGCAGCATCAAGATGATGGGGTTCAACAGTGTTCTGTTCATCCAATAATGCATAGATCATTGACAAACGGACCACTTGAGCCTCTGCCCGGTTAATGATCACACCGGCAAGACCTTGGTGGTCCTGACTCAACTCTGGGTAGACCTTCTCCCATAATGACCATGTTTCCCCTGTAAATTGAATGTTCTTGAAGCCTTCTGATTGTGCTGTCCTAACTATCTCGATGATCTGCCTATGAAGGACATCAACCTCGTGGTCCGGCATGGGCTGTGGTCTGGGCACTAACCCTTGTCGCCTGGCACATACCCACAAGATCCTGTTACCGAATCCATTCAGGGCTTCTGTCTCATGCATCTTCTGCTGAAGCTCTGCATTCGTAATGTGAGTCACAATGCAGATGTGCGCGCCGGTTGCCTTAATGCGGTTGCTCTTGGTCAGTGGTTCAATACAGCCATGGTCCCATGCCTGCCGAATGATCATTGATAGGGTGTTTCCTTCACGTTTCGTGCAGCTCAGTGCTGCCCCGAATTCCTCATCAATCACACAAAGACGCTTATCTTTCACGCCTGGATCAGTGACAACCCAATCCATTGAGTTGGTATTTTTATCAACAAGTTTCCATTCTTTAACTTCATCCCGGACAGCATAAACGAGTCCTTCACCAGATGACAGGGGGCCAGGGCTTGTCCTTGATGGTATATAGCCATTATCATTGTGGAAGAAAATACGGACTATTGGCTTTGCGCTCGTGCCTTTCCGTGACTTCGAACTACCACCAACGATAACTGCTGCAATTCTTGAAAAGTGTTTTGAGTCTCCCACCCACATGTGGGGGTCCGGCCCTATCTCAGCCGCGACTCTGACAAGAAATGTTGCCAGAATCGCCGCCGGATCTGCCTCACTGCTTCGCGTGGCAAGCTCAACAACCTTACCGGCAAGGCCATAGAGGGCCTTGGGGTCAAGTTTAGGCCAGGTGCGGGGAAGTTGTTCTTCCGGTTGTTGCTCATCAGCCTCCCTGAATTGTTTCTCAACCTCGTCTATCATATTTTCGTTCATACCGGCCTTCCTTCAGGTGATAACCATAACAGTCTTTGATAGTTCTGTTTTTCTTGTCTGAAATGTCCTGGTAATCTCGATAAACGGGCAGGGTTACTGCAAGCTGCATCAACACCAGCAGGTACTAATAAAAGGTCATATAATCGGCCTTTGATTTGTGCATGCCATTGGTCCGGTGTCGTTACTGTGGTCAGCTTTGAGACCTCCAGCCATGCGTGAATTGACTTCCCGCCAGAGTCGATTAAGGCCACTATGGGCAACTTGACAGACGACCAGAAACGGATTTGATCTTCTCTGGATAAGGTGTCAAATTCAACCAAGCAATAGCGGTATTGCTTGATGTTCCCGTCACCTCGTAGGGTTTCACCATCGCCGGATTTCTTAGTAGCAGGGGTTCCAGTCAAAGGATTGATAATAATATGAGGAGCCGTTGCGCCTCCATTCTTGAAGTAGTCTATCCATTTATCAGCGGTCCTGATTGTGTCACCCATTATACCGGCCTGGTGGTGCTCACCGATCCAGATAAGGTCAGTCGGATTGAAAATGGTAGACAGAAAGAGCGCCTGGTGGTCTTTGGGCTCATCCCAGATTCTAAGGGGTGATGCTTCCCATATATCCACTTCATCAGTGAGCTTTGCTTGCCGGATGATCCTCTGAAGTGCAGTTTTGCCATCCTGAACCACAGGTACTGGGTGCGGCCTTGGGGTATAGGTACGGCCTCGGTGGTCGGATAGGGCCTTGTTGATTGCGTCTGTGATCTCCCTGTCAGAGATTTGCCTGGTTCCCGTGGGGATAACTTTGCGGATCTCGTCGTGGATCTCCTGTGGATCTTTACCAGCCATGATTCCAAGGTTAGCCGTTGACATAATCCAACTATGGCAACCCGTCCCAGGTGTCCGCGGGTTCGTCAGGTTATCAGTGTAGCGGTCCATGGCAGGCATCAGAAGCTACCCATACACATTGTGAGCCGATCAAATAGGTGCTTGCAGCCTGGCTTGTATGGTGCTACCTGTTGATCATTCCCGAATGTCTCTGTTGCACACCCCCAGACGCCTTGCCCGGCCTCTTGGGGTGCATTCATTTTAAGATCGCCCATGGTCTACCTCATCCGCCTGGCTCGTGCTTGTGAATGCCTTGAGGTTTTGAAGGTAAGCTTCTATGTCTTCACGCCTGTATCTGATTGACCTTCCGAGACGTATGAAAGGTATTTTAAGCCGTGAATAAAGCCTATCTTGCTCAAGTGTACTCTTGCCTATACCCAGGATTTCAGCTGTTTCGGTGGTTGTAAGGAGTCTTCTAACCTCACATCTTGCAGGATTTTTTAACGTCATGCTTAAGCCTCCCTTGTATGGTGGTTTTGTATTGTGACACAACCTGTAACACTAGGAAGGATGCGGGTCGATGATGAGAAATGGTAAGAAATGGTGCGAAATGGTGCTAAAATTTTCCGGCGTTCCTCTTTCCCAAGTCGATAAGCTCTTCTTCGGAAATCACCGGTTTAGGTTTCTTGCCTCGCGGGATGTATCTCAGAGTGAAGTTATTTCGTTTTAGAAAGTTTCGAATACCTGTCCAGGTGTTGATAGAGAACCTCTTTTTAAACTGTTCTATGATGGCATTTTGTCCTATGAACTCTGAAGACTGTTCTTGTTCTTGCTGTGAAACTGTGGATCGAGCAACCAACCAATCGTTCAATGACTTGGGTAGACGATCCGCATATATAGACTTAGAGGCAAACCATTCAAAGGCCTCTCGGGGGTTAAGGTTAACATCAGTAAGCGGCCTAGTTTGGTATGTCGGTAGAGGTCCATATTTCCATCCTTGAAACAACTCTCCATCGTTCATCTCTCGTAAAAGGGCATTGTCCCCACGGAAAAACGAAGCCTCCCCCTTTGCCGCAGCCCTTAGCGCTTCGAGCACTTTTCTCCTTGCAGCATCATACTTTTGTTGCGTAGCTACAGATAATGAAACATGAAATGGCTTGCCCTCATCGTTGTAACGAAGGGTAAACCCTTCCGCATTCGTGTCCGCTTCCTCGTTTGCCTTGTGAATAGCCAAGAGGTCCGATAAATGGACCACACTCAGAATGGGCATGTCGAGCCATCCCCGCCAATACTCACTTCCCGATGGATCTGTATAGTTGGTCCGAAAAATTTCTAAGCTAGACTGACAACAGGTTGTAAGGTTATCCCTGAATTGAGCCAGAACACTATAAAGCCGATTTTCTGCGTCACGTTCAATGACCGCAATGACGGGTTTGCTGTCTTCATTCGGGGAACAGGTCCGTGTTATGCATTCCAATGGTTCCGGGATGGGAAAACCCTTCGTTAGTGCCCATTGTATAAATGTTGCTGGCTTCACGGAGCCATTGCCGTTCATATAATAGTTCCAGGGATCTATATCTTCAGGAAAAAGATTTAATGTTCCTGCTTCAATGCTTTGATGAATTAAAGATATTATCTCAAGAACCTCATTAAATTTATTCCGGAGATCATCCTCTGATCTTATCGATGAGATATCCTTTATGTACTGTTCGATATCTGGAAGGCAATCATTATCACCTTTAACTTTAAGTCCAACCAGAGAAAAAATTGCATCAGAAAGGGTCCACAGGTCACATTTTACCAAGAATTGATAATCCTTAGGAGTTAATTCTTCGAAATCGAAATGCCTTTGATACATATGCTATTTCCCCCCTAGCCTTTTTCCCCTGTAACCCCATGACTGGGGCTTGGGGATAAGCCTTTTCGGTCCGGGTAGCTAATCCGGGCCTAGGCTGTGGTTTGTTTATTAAGTATAAAGCATTTCTTGTTTTTTGGGAATTGAGGGATAGATCTCATCACAAAACCATCAGTTTTTCAGGTCTTCCAAAAGTAATAATTTATCGCAGAGATCTTCACTATGGTATAGCTTTAACATAAAGTTCATGATACAGTCATAAAAATAAGTGGTTACACACCTTTGATCTCACACCAAAAAATCACTGATAATGGAATATTTTGCTGCATTTGTTCTCTATTGTCCTGTTAGGCAGAATTTATTCTGTATAGTAATGGTTAGGTTATGATGTAGTCGAATAGTGAGATGTGAATACATGAATGAATTAAGATCAAAAGAGATCGCCCACTTCGTACATACAATTTCTGAGCTGGCAAGCAAGGCATCTGGATTGCGTGAGCTTCTCAGAGAATCCCTCAAACCTATTTGTAGTGCGATGGGTGCTCAAGCTGGATCCATCTTTCTTGTTAATGCCGTTGAGAAGACTCTTTACCTAGCTGCTACAACAAACGTAAGAGAGAATCACTCAGAATATAGCACAATCTATCGTTTTGGGGAAGGGTTGACTGGCTATGTTGCCGGATTGGGTGAACCCTTGTTCATAAGAAATTTGGCCGATAACCCACACATACAGGGAAAGTACTTGGAGGCAGTTGATTTTCAGCCAGGATCATTCTTCGTTGCACCCATGTTGTGGTACAGTGGCAGGATTCTTGGTGTGGTGAGGTGTGTGAGCAATAAGGTGTTGTCACAGGCTGCCGCGCACAAGAAAATCCAATTGCTTCAGATAATCACATCCATTCTTTCCCCATATGTCGCGGCGACAACTGCCGAAAATGAGCAAACCATGTCCATAGAGAGAATTACTCATGAACTGAAGTCAAGTCTTGTAGCGATCAAAAGCACAATGCAGATGCTTATTCACACAGAGAAGTGCTTGAGCGATGTATCCCGAGATCGGGTTCACGATATGAATATCTTGTGCGATATGCTCATGACTTCAGTTGAGAGTAAGTCGCTCGCCTTTGGCAAGTCTCTTATCGTGCGTGGCAAGAGGACTCTCTTCTATCGGGACATCCTCATGCCTGCTTTAACTATGCTAAAACCTCGGATGGTTTCTCGCAACCTTTCGCTCCAAATTTCTGACAACGTCAACAATAGTCCCTCGTTGAATGTGGACCGTCATCTAATTCTACTTGCTGTATACAACCTTCTTGATAATGCAATCAAGTACTCAGCCAGCGGCACCTCTATCCAAGTGGATGCAGGTCATGACAGTAAAGAATGCTGGTTCTCATTTGGCAACACAGGTACTACCATAAGTAGGAATGATCGGGACCTTATCTTTTCCCCTGGATATCGCAGTGCTGAAGCGCAGCGACGTAATGTGAGTGGCCAAGGACTTGGACTTTACATTGTGAGACGAATTATGGAAGGTCATGAGGGCAAAGTAGAGTTGGACAGCGACAGTCAACTGATCACCTTCCGCCTGACCTTTCCGTTGGGCTTCCAAGAAGAGGTGAAGGGATGAAAGTCCTTTTCATAGATGACGAACCGCTCCTGTTGAAAGAATATGTGAAAGCACTCGAGGCAGCAGGATTCGAAGTAGAATTCAGGGTAGAATCGGAAGATGCAATGCAGTTTTTTCTCAGCAACCACGATAAACTGGATGCAGTGATTCTTGATGTGATGATGCCACCCCCAGCTGTACTAGGCGATAGGGCCACTGAGTATGGACTCCGAACTGGGATATCGCTGCTAGCGCGAATCCGAGAGGAAAACTCTACGATACCAGTCATCCTATTTACGAATCTCATGCTCTCTCGGATAGACATAGCCATCGATGATTGTCTGGACATCCGACAGAAGATGGAGACCCCCCCTTTTGTATTACCTAAGTTACTACAAAAACTTATTATAAGAGCGGAGAAAACAATGAAGAGAAAAGATGAGAAAGAACAAATTAGTTCTTCCCATGTTGAATTCCATGGCGATATCCATGCAGAGCAGTTATATGTGGGCGACCATGGCAGGCAAACACAAAAGAAGACTCTCAATATTGAGGTGGTAGTAGACGATTTCTGCAATGAACTTGGGCATCTGACCAAAGCACAACAGTTACCTTCGAAAATCGAAGTTGTCGCATTGGACCATTTGGACGCAGTAAGAACTATATTGAAAAAGCCAAATGCAGACAGGATCGAAGTGGCAAATGTAGTGTCTCGCTTTACCAAGATCGCCCCGTGGGCAGAAGCAAAGTTTGGTGAGCTGCTAACAGGGGCGGCAGGAAGCATGCTCGGGACAGGAATAATTCAGGGTATCAAGTTCGCTTTAGGTCTCTGATAGAAGAAAGGTTCAAACACAGATCTTCAGTATTCAGGGCATCTCAAAACCGCGATGAAATCGCAGTAATTATCATAAGGGATAACAGTTGGGATCAGGCGCGTCTATTTGGATGTCGCCTTCAATCTTGCGATATCCTGTCGGGAGTGTCTCACGGTATGGCGCCTACCAAGTGAGTCTTCAAAATATAATTCTTCATATTCGCGGATGTCACCGGTGGATGGGTCGACTTGTTTAAGATCACTCATTTTGAGCTTCTCAACATGGTATTCATTCTCCGCAAGTCTTATTCCCTGGCCGTCTTTGCCGATATATGTGCTGACACACGAACCATCGTCGAGTTTCGCACCAAAGGTTGTGAGTATAGTAACTCGGCGGCCGCAGTTGATCGCCTTAACTTCGAGAAAGGAAGGCCCAAACTCAGGGTCCATGTTATACAGTTTGCTCACCGCCTTGATTCTGACTCTGTCGAGGAGTCCGAAGTACATAGAAGTTGCGAAACTTAAGACTGAGATGATGAGAGCTGATACAGCAATGTAATCTGATATTGTCATTGGTCATCCATTCATCATTCAACGATGGGCATCAGCGGCGCGGCTCCGCCGCGTCCGACTACATGCCATGGTTAGCTGTTTTTTGCATCAACTACTGAAGACGCTGCAGCTTTCTTGGCTAAGTCCAGCCGCGCATCATCTCCTATATTTCGATCTGTCACAAGGCCAGTGGCAAGGTATGCCATAGACGTCTGTTCCATTGCTAAGAGCCTGTCATGGAACCGATTAATCTGCTGTAACGTGCGATTGTAAAGGTAGAAAAAAACACCTGATATGAATTCCGTGAGGACTCCTGCGACCGAGGCGAGATAACCAGCCTCGAGACTTGTATTACCATAAACACCTTGATAGATTGAAAAGGATATTCCTACACATAGGATCACGAAACCAATCGAGGCAACAATCTTGGCTAAACGAAAACTCTGCTCTGCTTGAATCCTAGTCTGTGCGACATATCCTTCAAGAGCCGACACGTTAATAAGAAGGATGTACTTGAATATATCGTCCCCTTCTGCTGCTTCTAGTTTCTCCGCATAGGTCTTCTTCTCTGCCCAAGCTTTTGCTGCATCCTCTGCAAATACGGTCGCAAGGGTGCTGCTAAATGGACTGTAACCAGAATGCTGAAGAATTATGGGTATAATACCAAGCAATCCAACATCTGTTGGAGTAGAAACAATAGGCACAAAAGCCATTATTAGACCTCCCTGAAAACAGTTTACTGTTGCTATGATTACGGTTACTCGTCCATAGACGGTTTGACAGCTAACAATTACTATACTGCACTTTTACAGTATATCACCATTGTTATACGTAGCACAATTGCAGTATATCCAGATATTGAGTGCAAGGCATTATGCTGTTAAAATAATTTCATTTAGGTAAACCCCCGGCTTTGCCGGGGTGACACGCCGGAGTTTGACAATTCCGGGAATATTAAAGAGCCTCCGAACTGTGAACCGCTCAAAGTTTACAGAAGAGGAGGCAGAACATGGAAGATGAGCAAAGTTTAAGGCACACACGATGGGAATGCAAGTATCATGTTGTATGGATTCCGAAATATCGAAGGAAGACCGTGTATGGGCAGTTGAGAAAGTATCTTGGCGAAGTGATGAGGAGACTGGCCATACAAAGGGAGAGCGATATTATAGAGGGGCACCTGATGCCGGATCATATACATATGCTGATATCGATACCGCCGAAGTATTCGGTATCCCAGGTGATCGGGTATATGAAGGGGAAGAGCGCGATACATATAGCCCGAGTATATATGGGCCGGAGGAAGAATTTTACAGGGCAGCAATTTTGGGCCAGGGGCTACTATGTGAGCACCGTTGGGTTGGACGAGGAGATGGTTCGCGCATACATCAGGAAGCAGGAGCAAGAAGACCAGCGACTAGAGCAGATGAACATATTCAGATAGGAACAAAGGTTGTCGGGTCAAACCGCTTTGAGCGGTTCATGATTTATACAAGCCTCCGGCTTTGCCGGAGGTCATGACTCAATCGTTGCTTTCGTGCCATGATAGACTGGTTGGCTTTACTGAATCTATTCAGAAGATCTATTCCGTTTATCTTATTTTAACCTCGAAGATTTATGACTTTCCCCGGAGCTTCTTTGCCCTTAAATGCCTTCTGTACCCTGCTCGTGACCCTCTGTATGGGTGCTCGTAACTGATCCACTGGAATAATAAGGTAGCCTGCTGTCACATCGTTTCCGGTGTAGTGATTCAATAGGCGTTTCAAAATCGCGTAGCTAACTTCCTGCTCGGCAATGCTTGTGAATGTCCTTCTCAAGTCATGGATGCAGAATTTAACCTTGGACTTTTTCATAACAGCTTCTACGGCTCGTCTAATCTCACACAGATGACCTTTTGGACCTTGTCCTGGAAAGACCCATTCATTCTCTCTCAATGCTAACCTCCTGTTGAATATGTCAAAGATAGCATTGGACATGGGTAGAGTATGCTCTCGATGATTCTTTGCAACGTCAGCGCATATTGTAAAGGTCAGGCCTGTCATATCCACATCTTCCCAACGCAATGTCAGAACTTCTTTTTCACGACATCCTGTGAGCAAGAGCAAGAGTAGGGCATCACTGGCAACAGGGTTTGAGTAGGCTTTAACTGCTTCATGCCATGCTTTAAGTTGATGTTCTTTGATAATGGTCTGTCTTCTGCCTACATGAAACCATTGTCTGCTGCGGGATAATATTTTAGTGGGATTCTCGGGTAAAGCTCCATCTGAAACAGCTTGTGCATGATTATAGATTGCCCTAAATGTCCGCATAACATTATTGGCTGAAACCTCACTTCGTTCACTGGCTATTTTGAGGTGTCGCTTTGCCACAGTATTCTTATTGATCTCTTCTATGGGTTTGTCCATCCAGTCAGGCAGCCATTCATTTAAAAGGCATTCATAGGTTCTCTTAGATCCTTCCCTGAGTTGGGGCTTTGATGTGAAATACTCATCTATCGCTTCTTTCAGAGTGATGCCTCTTATTCGGTCCTGTGCCTTTTGCTTGTTAACGTCTACCCCCTTGTTAAGGTCTGATAAGATATTCAGGGCTTCTTTGCGTGCTTCATCCGGCGTAAGAAGGCCATGTTCACCGATCTTTACCCATCGAGGCTTACCCATTACCCGCTTCTTTGCATAGTAGGTCTTTGCTGTCCGGGATACCCTTATACAGAATCCTTTCAGTTCGGTGTCCCAATACGTGATACGGCCATTATTGGGTATGGGAAGGGAATCTATTACAGACTTGGTTAGTTTCTTTATCGCCATAAGGTAACCCCCTTTAAATCCTGGTTTCTTATCGGGCTACCATAGGGCTACCATTAAGTGCGAAAAATGTCAATGCCCAACACAAGAACACAATAGATAAGATATATAAATACAATGTATTAAATATGTCTCGTAACACGATAATACAATGGCTTTTAAACTACGAATCCAAAGGTCGCAGGTCCGAGTCCTGCTGGGCGCATAGTAATTTCAAGTGGTTACAGATCAAAAGGCTTCAGATACGCTTGTAATTGTAATAAATATGTAATTTATAGTGTTATAAATCCGCTATGCTCGATCCTTCGAGATAGGAGGTTCAAATGGAAGCTTTAACAAAGTGGGAAATATTCGAGCGTGTTGCTAAAGTGTTCCAGCTTGTAATTCTAACTATTGGTGTTTATGCATTGTTCAATATACCCAACCAGATAGAATTAACCAGGTTAACAATAAATAAGGGCACATTCGATACGCTATGGCAACTGGATACGAGATTACGAGAGAGAGTCAACGATAAAATCTATTTAGCCATTGAGCATCACAAACCAATCATTTCAAATAATATCACGGAAGACGATCTAGACCTATTTCTCAGTGATTTATGCTCTATAGAAGAGGCTTGTTATCGTAACATTATATCAACTGATGATGTGTATGAATGGTTTTCAGATTATATAATTAACACTTATGAAAACAAGGAAGTTAAAGCATATATAACTAAAATACGGCATGAAGATCCTGAGTATTACAAGAGTTTCGATGACCTATATAATAGGCTTCAACAACACATAAAAGTAAAGAATAAAGCATAGAACAGGTTGCCTAAGCAGTGGTGTTTTGGCCCTGGCAAGTATTACAATCTGTTATAATCCACCATATATGTTCTGAGACTCCATGCTGCTCGGCAAGGATTTCTGTCGTGGTTGGTAACTTCGTATCATTTTGATCACCAGCAAATATACTATGCAGTCTTCTTTGCCTTCTTGCCTCCCTTGGAAAAATCGACCTTTGTAACCTTGTCCTTTTGGCTGCCCTTGGGCTGAGCCTCATGGTATGCCATTATAGCCAAGGATGCCTTTTTCAGGTCGTCATCGTTCACGATGTTGTATCGGTTAAAAATGCTCGTTGTCTTGTGCCCACTGATAGCCATAGCTACCACCTGGGGAGTCCCACACCTAATCATGTTTCGGTCGGGTGGCACGGGCAAAGCCTGAAAGGCTTGCCCGTGGGACAGGAGAAATAAGCACCAGCACACAATCTTCACTCATATTGCATGTTTTATCGATTATCTCCTTAAAGAATCCTGTGAGGAAAGTACTATCAGGTCATTGGCTGGAAGTAGTCAGGTACATCATGATATGAGAAATCTGAGTGTTAAATCAGGATAGATCTTGCCTACGTAATCACGTTACACGGGCAAGGCCTTCGGCCTTGGCCCGTGCCACTCCCGGCCGTTTTTTGAAGATGACAATGGAATAATCCGAGATGATCAGATATAAATATGGTTTGGGAGCTTACTTTCGTGGCGGATCTAAAGACTCAGCAGACGGAGATTAATTGTTTTACCTGTCGTTATTTCTATATCACCCATGATCAGAATTTCCCTTATGGATGCAAGGCGGTTGGTTTCAAGTCTCGATTAATGCCTTCCAAGGAGATGTATGTTAACTCGGGGATAGAGTGCCAGCTTTATGAGGAAAAAGATTGAAAGCAATCTTTGCGAGCTTTCCCCTGGTTCCAGATATATCAGGGGACATGTTTCATTTTCAAATGACAACTCTCGGGTACATCCACGCACCGATCCCGACGAGAAGAGTCATTGAAAAGAGCAATATGACCACATCCGTACCCACGCCATAGGCACTTACCGCCCCGCTCACCATCAATGCACGCAATGCATCCACTTCGTATGTCAATGGATTGATGTGGGAGAAAAACTGTAGCCAATGAGGCATGATGGATATGGGATAAAGCGCATTACTGGCAAAAAAGAGCGGCATGGTCAGAATCTGACCGATACCCATGAACCGATCGCGGGTCTTCACGATGCAGGCAACGATCAGGGAAAAAGTTGCGAAAAGGCCCGAACCAAGGATCACCACCGCTAACATAACAGCGAGTGCAGGGATATGCCAATTCATCTGAACTCCCAGCAGGAGGGATATGATATAGATAATGGCTGCCTGTGAAAGACCGCGCACGCCTGCGGAGAGGGCTTTGCCTAAAACAAGTGCCGCACGTGGTGTAGGGCTTACCAGGAACTTGTGGAGAATTCCCAGATCCCTCTCCCAGATAATCGCGATGCCGAAGAATATCACAACGAACAGCACGCTCTGCGCCAGGATGCCGGGTGCCAAATACGAGATATAGGATAGATTTCCTGTAGGTATCGCGTGCGTACGATTAAAGACCTGCCCTAAGATGAGAAGCCATAGGATGGGCTGGATCGAGCGGGTGATCAATTCAAAGTAGTCATGCCGCAGTTTTCGTATTTCAATCTCTGCAATCACGAAGGTTTTATCAATAAAATTGAAAATGGCTGATATCGTATCCATCCATACCGACCCGGACATACTAACCAAGCCTCCGCGCAGTTCTTCTTGTTCTTGAAACCTCACGGTAACCTCTTCCATTTTCTGATGTAAGGTCGGCTCCGGCATAGTGGGCAAAGACCTGATCCAATGTTGCGCCATCTGCCCCGATGGATTCCTTCAGTTCTGCAGGCGTCCCGGTGACAACAGCCTTCCCCATGTGCATAATCGAGATGCGGGTACACAGGGTATCCGCCTCTTCCATATAATGTGTGGTCAAAAAGATGGTTGTTCCGTATTCGGCCCGCAGAAGCTCGATATATTCCCATACGGCCCCGCGAGCCAGCGGATCAAGGCCAACGGTGGGTTCGTCCAGAAACAGCAGACGCGGCCTATGAAGCATGGATTGAGCTATTTCCAGCCGGCGGATCATACCGCCCGAGTACGTGCGGACGGTCTTGTCTGCGACATCGGTAAGTTCCATGAGTTGCAGCGCCTCACGGACGCGATTATTTCGCTCAGTCCTCGGAATATTGTACAGCTTGGCAAACACGATAAGATTTTCATAGCCTGTGAGATTGCCATCAGCGGAAAGCATCTGGGGAACATAACCTATGATACGACGCACATCACCGGAGTGACGAAGGATATCATAGCCTGCGATTTCAGCATTGCCCGAGGTGGGTGGAAGCAGAGTCGTCAACATCTTGATGAGAGTTGTTTTTCCGGCTCCATTCGGCCCGAGCAGCCCGAATACTTCTCCTTCATCAACCGAAAGGGTCAGATCATCAACAGCGGCAAGCGTCCCGAATAGTCTCTTCAGTCTGTCAATATTTAGGATTGTCATGACTGCCCCCTTAAGTCCGTATGGACGAAAAGCCGGTGGAGAATTTGCATAGCATGTACAATCGCCACCCGGTCATCTTCATGAAGCACGGAAAGTCTCTCGGCGAGCGATTCCTGCGCAGATTCCCGGGCCGACCGGAGCACGGCACCGCCTTTGCCGGTGAGGTCAAGGGTTATGCGGCGCCGGTCGCTTGGATGGCTCCGGCGTTTTACGAGTTTACGTTCCACAAGGCCGTCAATCATTTTACACATAGAAGGCAGGGTCAGACCCACATGTTCCGCCACATCCGATAGCGATGTTCCGGGGTGGCGGTGTACAAAGCCGAGCGTCCGGAACTGAGGCACCGAAAGGTTGAGCGAGCGGGAGCTGCGCATCTGGGTACGGAATGTTCGCATCACCAGCGGCACTACTTCCAAAACTTCATGGGCTGTTTCTTTGGGTGAAATGGACATATAGTTTCATTTTCTAATTATTAGATAATCTAAGTATAAAAAGGAGTCGTTGTCAAGACTGTATCCATTTCCACATAATGGGGGGCAGGAGGTTCCACGTGCTGTTATGGGTATCCTCTTGTTTGAGCCCGGATTACATCTCAATAAGGACGTAGATGAATGTTTGGTCGGCGTGCTACCTGGAAACGGTACGGCTAGCTCTTATCAAATGCCTTCAGGATAGTGCCGGCATCCTCGACGATGAAGAGCCTGTCCATGTTCTTCAAGGAGCGCTCATGGGCCTCTTTGTCCATTGAAGAAACGCAGTCGGATACCACAACAGGGTAAAACCCCCTGCTAGCGGCATCCCGTACGCTTGATTCAATGCCCATCTCGGTGGCGATGCCGGTGAATATGATTGTGGTGATAGAACGGTTCCGCAGCATGAACTCGAATTTCGTCCCGAGAAAGATGCTTGCGAAGGGTTTCTCAAGGACAACATCGTCTTTTCCCGGTTCGATCGCCCCGGGGATCATGCTCTCCTGCGAGCCGGGCGGCATAAAGGACGGCAGCTTGTTTACATCATCCACATTGAACCGCCTCATCATCGAATAAAAGTACCATGAGGATAAAAAATTTCTGGGAAGGGGCGTGATCAAGGTATAGAATACAGGCATCTTGCCGCGTGATGTTTCGATGAGCGGTTTCAAAGAGGACATGAATTCTTCCTTGTTGAATATCCTGTCAACCAGGCCGTTTTGCACATCCCAGACAACAAGGCATGAATGTTTGGGATCAACTATCTCCTTAAGATTTTCATACACTTCGATTCCCTTTATGTTTTTCATCGTTTACCTCGTATCCCTTTGTCGGATATGGACTTCCCCCACAAACCCCACGTATCCACGTATTTCCCTATATAGCCCATATATAAATTATAAATTAATTTATATTATATGGTTGCTGCATCCCTCATACCTCAATTAATACATTATATCAATATGTTAAATGATTTTCTGTGTTTTTTTTATCATAGTTCGCGACTCTGACAATCGGGATGTTAGTTCATGCTTTTTTGACGATAACTTGCTAAAAACTATTTGGGCAACAGGCCGTTGAGACCTGACCCTGATGGTTCCCTCAATTGGGAGACCTTCAAGGAGGGGTTACCCGGGGTGCTTCTTATCTTCATCCTACCCTTTGTGCTGTTCTGGGTCATCAGTCATATTTCCCCCATTTTTGAACAAGAAGAGGCTCACTAAATCAGCAAGAGCCTTCTCTCACGGGAGAACCGCTGTCAGCAGGGGACGCTCAAAATTTGAATGTTATGTTGAATTCTCTTCGAAATTATCCTACAATGTGCACCATATTTGCATATTTCCTTGAATAACGCCGATCCAACACTGCCCCGGGGAGATGATATGGAAGAAGGAAACAAAGCACCCTGGCGTTGCTGTTTCATTGCATTCCTGACAGTAGTCTTTTTCTCTGCAAATATGTATGCGGAAGAACAGGATATCCCGAAAAAGTTCTTCGTCACGCCGCCCCCGTTCAGTCCAGGCATCTATCCTTGCTCAATGTGCCACAAAGGCCTGCCCACCAACACACAACCAAGAAAACTTCAGGGCAATATGAACATCCCTCTCAAGCATATGCCCGGCGGCTGGTGCTTCGAATGCCATAATCCGGACAACAGGGACAAATTACGGCTCGCGAACGGCACATTGGTCAGCTTTGAGGAATCATACGTTCTCTGCGGCCAGTGCCATGGAACGATACTGCGAGAATGGAAGGCCGGCCTGCACGGGAAGAGGACCGGCATGTGGAACGGCGATAAGCAGTACTATCTTTGCGTAAGCTGCCATTCGCCGCATGAACCGCGGTTTAAGCCGATCAAACCGTCTCCACCGCCGGTGAGACCGATGGAGATCAAGTAATACATAACGAGGACGAGAAGACCGATGCGAAAAACCGTGAAGAAAATGGATGGAATTCATCTTGACCGCAGGACCTTTCTCAAAGGCGTGGCCCTCGGCCTGGCGGGGACAGCGCTCCCGCTGAACAAGGCCGGTGCCTCGTTCTGGGAATCGTTTTTTCAGAAGCACTTTAAGGAAATGAATGATGCCGAGATCAAGCAGGTGCTCGGCCGTCTAGAGCGGGAATACGAAGAAAAATATAAAAAAGCGATTCATGTGGGCAATCAGAAAGCGATGCCGGGAGTTATCTTCGGTTACGGGCTCGATCTTTCCCGATGCATCGGCTGCAGGAGATGCGTTTATGCCTGCGTTGAGGAGAACAATCAATCCAAGGACCCGCAGATCCACTGGATATCGGTCCTCAGATTCAAAAAAGGGGAAAAGTGGGTCGATCTTGTGGAATCGGAGAAGTATTACAACCCAGAAAAGGTGCCTGAAGAGGGATATTTTTATATGCCG
>Ga0326728_10006373_pt1 | contig 31828 bp, 25 predicted proteins | sample MB3enrmetagenome_FD_207602 | JGI IMG/M metagenome (GOLD analysis project Ga0326728, IMG submission 207602) | Lab enriched peat soil microbial communities from McLean, Ithaca, NY, United States - MB31MN | ecosystem: Environmental > Terrestrial > Soil > Wetlands > Peat | place: USA: New York... | reverse complement strand
TGAACGACGCCGCCGTGCTGCTGCACCCCGAAGGCAGCCCCGACCACGCATACGTGTAGGTCTTCGACCCACCCGTGGCCCCCGTCGTCTTGATCGTCGTCGATTGCCCGACATCCACAGGGTTCGGCTTTCCCGACAGCGTCCCTGCGCCGAGCGCCGCGTCGACCGTCAGCTTGAACGTGCCGGTGGCCTGAGTCTTAGCCGAATCCGTCACCGTCACTTTGACCGTGAAGCTCCCTGCCGCCGGCGGCGTGCAACTGAACGACGCTGCCGTGCTGCTGCAGCCGGTCGGTAGTCCCGACCATGCATACGTGTACGGAGGCACCCCGCCCGACGCTACGGCAGAGATCGTCGTTGCCTGCTTGGCGTCCACCGGATTCGGGCTTGCCGACGGCGAGACCGTCAGCGCCACGAACGGCGTCACCTGGGAGCCGCCCGTGCCTCGAACGGCGGCCCCATTCCCGGTCAGTGCCAGCCCTGCGACCATCCCTGCAACCACCATCAGGATGGCCACAAGTCCGACTTCAACAACCCTCGTGCGGCTCCGCTGCTCCATCAGAACCCTTCCCGGTTTGACCGCTTGCGACGATCGTAACAACACAGCATGCTCACTATAAGTAGGCTCGACAAACCGTTTTGGGCCGAGCGCGGCTACCGGGCAGGGTAGTCGACCGTACCGGTGTGGTGCTCATCGAGCGACAGCCGGCTCGCACGATTCGACCCACCGACGGACGGGCAGGCCACGGCTCGGCCCCAGTGTCAGGGCGGAAGCCTAGGCTCAATGCCGTTCATGACGAGGGGGGACTGAGCCCTCGTTCGTGGGTCCACGGAGTCACGGTCGTGAACCGACCACGTGGATTCGCCTCGATCTCCGACTGGCCTCATCGAGGCGGACCTGATGTGCTGGAGTCTAGGGGGTACGCGAACCGTGTGTGCAATGGGGGTTGAGCGTAGACGGAGGCACGGCAGGGTGTCTGGGCAATCGGAAGATCCCCGCCGGCCCGGTCGATTCCGAGGTAGAGTCTGCTAGCCCCCCCATAGGGAAACCCCTGCTTTGAAAAGGGTCTGGGTTACGCAAGAACGGGAGGGGGGACCAGCAAGGCGCCCGTTCCTGAATGCGAGGAAAGGGTACCCCCCGGATCGTTGGGGGGCCTGCACACCCGGGAATCGAGGGGGTTTGCGTGGTGTGGGACAGCCGCTTCAGGCGTTCTTCATGCGGGCCCGGGCGATGTACCCCTTCTTGTCGAGGAAGTACATGTAGCCGTACTCGCGCTTGACCTTCTCGGTCCCGACCTTCGACTTGCGTCCGCGCTTGTTGACCTTCGTCGGGGTCCTCCACAGGTAGCCGTCCTTGCCGAGGTAGTACAGGTATCCCTTCTCGCGCTTGATCTGCTCCTTTCCAACTCGTTCTGCCATGATGGCCGACCCTACCGACCAGGAGAAGGGGCCTGCTATTTGAATGAGGGGGCAGACTCGCGAGAGGGAACCCGAGATCCCCTCACGGGAACCCCGCGTCGGTTTTCGAACACGTTTCCTGCACGCCGCCCAAGGATCAAGTCAGACCCCGCAGAAAGTGCCCCTTTGCGCACGTTCGGTTTGTTCACCACGTCCAAAGATCCGAGTCTCCTTCCGGCGGTTCCGAGGGTGATGGGCGGCTACACGACCAGCAGAAGATGGTAGGGCGCTTGACCATCCCCCTCGGCCAACACCAGAGAAGGGGTACGGGGGATGATCCCGTGAAGGAGGATCCGGCCGTCACGGTAGGTCACACGAATGTGAATGTCGGCCATCGGTCGTACGATCCGAGTGATGGGTTCCTCCGCCGAACCGATGAAGATTTCATGGAGGGGAGATTGATGCAGGTAGTGGAGCGCCAGCCCGGGGATTTGGGCGGGGGTCAGTGAGCCGGGTACTATCTCGTTGATAGCCTCCATTCCTGCAGTGGAGAGGCTCGCCAGATTCGGTTTCGTGGGGTCCGTGCTCTCCCTCAGGAAGCCGGCCGCTGGCGCGATTCGCGATTCAGAGACGACCGTGTCCTGCGACGGCATCGACAGGCGTACCGGGGCAAACTCGTCGGTCTCCCCGCTCCGCCCGGGGCAAATCAGGCGGACTTGGCGGAGGAAGGTCTCTCGAGCCGTCGCGCCTTGGTATACGTTCCAGATTTCGCGCGGCTGCATCCCGGGCGGCGGGATGTGGAGGACCCGGCCGCCACTCGCGACAACGTTGTTGACTATCGGAGTCAGCAACATCCTCACGGCGGCGTTCGGGACATTGAGATCGGTCTCGATCAGCGTAATCTTGCCGACTAGGATCCATCCGAAGAACGTGGCATAATCGGCTGAGCCGGGCCAAATCCGGCCGGCGGGAGGTTCGGGCAGTGGCTCGCCCAAGGGGGAGCGGGGCGGCCGGTCCATCCTTAAAGGCACGATGGGTCGGAACCGGCCCCCCTCCAGCGAGAAGGGGTAGGACGAATGATCGATCCGCGTCCCTCGAAGTTTCTCGATGCGGAGCCAACGCTCCGTCCGGTCGTCCCGGGTCTCGCGCTCGACCGTGAGAATGCCGTCGACCAAGTATTCGAGCTGGCCGGCCCCCTGGCGCTCCACGACCATTACTAGGACCACGGGTCCTTGGACCATCTGTGTCAGCGCTACCCGTTCGAGGTCCTCCCGAGAGGGGAGGGAATCGTCGACCTTCCCCGGGGCGGCGATGTGCCGTTCGATGATCGCGTCCCACGAGTCCAGCACCACCAAGGTCGGCGTGGACGAGGAGGTCCGGCTCCACGCCTCCAGCACTTCGGGAGGCAGGAGCAAGGCGCGAAGGCCGGCGGCGGCGTCCGCCGGTTCGACCACCCGGAGGGCGGCCTCAAGGGATCGAGAGGCGGTACGGAGGTCGGTCCCCGTTGCCGACATGTCGACCACGGAGAGCTGACCCCCCTCCGTGAGCCGGCGGAAACTGGGAATCTCGACGGTGAGCTGGGAACGGGGAACCCGGCTGGAAACGTAGATCCGCGGTCCGGGAAACGACTCGATAAGGGCGAGGGCCAGCAGCGACTTCCCCGTACCCGGTGCCCCCCGAATGATGAGCGAGTGGGGGGATGGGCCCTTCAAGAACTGGATCAGCTCCTCCGGAACGCCGATGGCACGCTCCATAAGTTCAGGTCGGAAGAACGATGCCGGTCCGCACTTACTTAACCCTGCCTCCAGAGGCGTTTGCGATCCTGGCCCGACCGCGCATGGGCCCCCCCACCCCTCTGTTGACCCGCAGGACCTCTACGGCCCCAGACCCGCTGCGCGGAACCAGCCCGTTTCGTACGTCCCGTGAGGCGGCTCGGGCGAGAGGGGCCTTAATCTAAGGGGTGCGTGAGCCCGGAGCCGATCCCTGTCCCTTCCCTCGAGGAGGCCCGACGGTTAGTGGGAGGGTTGGAGTAGGCATCAGGAACCCGATACCTCAATCCCGTGACGATAGCCCGCATGCATGCGGTTCTGAGAGAGAAGGAGAAGGCCCTGGAATGGCTAGAACGAGCCTATCGAGAGGGTGAGCGGTGGCTTTCGTACGGGTACTTCGATATGCCGGTCGACTCTATCCGAGTCGACCCAAGATTCCGGGCCATTCTCGAGAAGCTCAACCTCCCGACGGACGTAAAGTGGGCCCGGGGCCCAGGACCAAAGCACTGAGCCCTCCGAGTGGGTCAAGGGCGGTCCACGGGTCAGCCCCAAGCATTCGTCGCATGCATGATTCGACCCGCGCCCGGCACCGGTGAGCTCGGATCTTGGGGGTACCGCAAGTTGGGTCTTCATTGAAAAGGGACGGGTTTTCTAAGTCCCGAATGACCGTCGGGCCGGACCTCACAGAAGGTGCCCGTTGCAAGCAATGTTCCGCTCCCGGAATCGACCCGGGTCCCCTACCGCTTCACTTGGGCCCGAACGACCGGAGCACCCAAGCTAGCGCGCGAGGGGGGTGACCGCCGGGGCCCTCGGGAGGTCGCTGTCGAGCAAGCGCTTGCGAACCCGGGAGTACGCGACCAGGAAGACTAGGTCCGGTACCCCTAGGAGCAACCCCACGAGCAACGGGCTGGGCAATGACCCGGGGGAGGCCCCCGTGCCGAACACGGACTCCACGGCCGCGAGCGCCTGGACTTCGGATACGGAGTAGAGGGCGGCGAAGGCAACCTCCAGCGCGCCCCCGACCAGCAGCAGCTTGCGGGCGGTCGGGTCGGCGAGGCTGTAGGGGAGCTTGACCAAACAAGCCGCCCCCAGGGCCGCCGCCACGGTAAGGATCACTGCGACCGCGGCCTCGAGGGCGAGCGAAACCGGCGGATGCGTCACCATCGGTTGCGTGCCGTTGAGCGTGACGTTGAAGGAGAACGTCGCGGCGGCGAAGACAATCGCCCCTGCGATTCCCACGACGATGGCGACGACGAGGAGGAGCACGCCGACCTTGACTTCACCCGAGTGGGCGGGTCCCAGCTCACGCCGGCCGTTCCACAAGTAGATCAGCCCAACCAGGGCGAGAATCCCGCCCACGATGTCCACGAACGGGATCCACGCCAACGCGAACGCGACGACCATCAGCAACAGGCCCGTAATCGTCTGATCGGGGCTTCCCGGCATCGGGGGCGGTGGCCTAGCCCAACCTCCGCCCGCCCCGGGAGGCGGAAAAGGCCCCAGAATTCCCGGCGCCCCCAGCTGGGCTCCGCAGAACGCGCAGAACGCTTGGCCGGCCGAGCACGGTCGAGCGCAGTTCGGACAGGTGCCAGGCGAGGGTACCATCGCTGACTTCCGCCAGGTCGCAGGTCCTGCCGAGACATGAACCCAGCGGCCCACGGGTACCGAAGTAGGTCAACCGTCGGTACGTTCAATGATGGTTGAGCGTAGACGGAGACACGGCAGGGTGTCTGGGCAATCTGAAGATCCCCGCCGGGCCGGTCTTGACGACCGCGCGCTTCGGTGTGCCAGGGTGGTCCGGATGCGCGGCGCCTCCCATGACCCCCGGCAGCGTCCGTTCGCCATCACGTCGAGCGGCATCTTCATCGAACAAGGACACCTCCTTCCGTGGCAAGGATGCAAGGTGCGACGGACCCTCTGAGCCCTGACGGGAAGGGCGCGCCGCGGTCCTCTCGCGGGCGTTACAGAGAGCGGAGACCTAGAGGGCGAATAGTTGACGGTGTGCGAGATACGATATGGGGTGGTTCTCCGCACGCTGCGGCGGACCAGGCTAGAGAATGGTTCGGTCGGAATGACGAACCCCTCGCCGCGACCGCCTTTTCCTCGGTAGCCACCCATCTCAAGATTGAGCGGCGACACGGGCGCGCCGTGATCTGGGGGATCCGCCCCGAGACCTCCGTATTCATGCTGGACTGGAGCGATCAGGAGGGCTGATACTCGCTCCTTTCGGTCTCCTGAGCTGCGTTCCGTGACCCTTGGGGTCCGTTGGAAGGCCATCGGGTCAAGTCGACTCGCGCAAGGCGGGGATGGGTGGTCCTTTCCGGTCGTCACGGAGTTCGCCCGGCCGGCACTCACGCATCCGAGTTGAACTCGTCAGTTCCTGACGGTCCTTTTGCACGGTCCCCTCGACCCGTCCTACCGGGACCGACAACTGGCGCGTCAACCACCGAACCGAAGCAGCCATTCAGCGCTCACGCCCCGAATCGCCCCGAGGGGCCGACGGGTATTCCTGGGCCTTCTTGCTTCAGTGCTCGTGACCCGGCGGCCCGGAGAGGGACTGCTCCAGGGCAGCGACCCGAGGGGCGAAGTCGGGGCGGTGGTCGAGGAGGCCGCTCGCCCGTGCCTCCGCGAGCCGATCTCGGGCCCGGGAGTCGTCCCCGCGGTCGTGGGCGAGCTGGGCCATGCGCAGCAAGACCTCTGAAGCTTCGGACGGCAGATGGAGCTTGAAGGCAAGTTGGAGCGACTTCTGGTAATCTGCCTCGGCCGCGTCGAACGAGCGGTCCGCGTGGGCGATCATCGCTCGAGTCAATAAGATCTGTTGGTCGGCGAACGCGTCCCCGATGGGGGCGCTGACCTGAACGGCCCGCTCGAGCGGAGGCCAAGCCAGCTCCGGATGCCCCAGCTCCGCCTGCAACTGGGCCAGGTTGATGTAGCAATAGCATATCCACCGGGGAGAGCGCGACCGCTCGGCTGCCTCGATCGCGGGCGCGAGGTCCTTGAGTGCGTCGTCGGTGCGCCCAGCCATCCACTCGAGCACCGCGCGATTCATCAGCACTCGGGCCCGAGATCCGTGGTCCTCCCCCTCAGCGAACAGGTCCGCGGCTCGCGCGTAGAGCTCGAGGGCGGGCCCGAGAGCCTCCGGACCCGCAGGCACCAACAGGTTGGCCACGTCGATCAGAGCGTGCCCCAGCTCGAGAGGGGTTCCCTGGCGTTCGGCGATCTCTAGTGCGGCCCGGTGGTGCGTCTCGGCCCGTCGAAGATCGCCCTGCCGCATGTAGACCACGCCGAGCACTCGGTGGACGGCCATCCGGTCCAACATCGTCCCGACCACGGTCAAGTAGCTCCACGCTTCCGTGGCAAGCGCTTCCGCGTTAGGGTACTCCCCGCGTAGATAGCGGGACTGGGCCAAGCCGAGCAGCGCGCGTCCGAGCTCGAGGTTGTGACCGGGATGGGACCGGATGAGCCGGACAGCTTCGTTGAGCACCTCCTCGGAGCGGCGGAGGTCGTATAACTCGATCAAGAGCCGTCCCTCCTCGGTGAGAAGCCTCATCTCAACGCTCACGTCACGCCCGGGGCGTCGGCGTTCCGCTTCGAGAGCCCGCGCCAGGTACGTGAGCGCGGTATCGAACGCGAAGGCAAGGGTCGCGTTCTGAGCCGCCGCGACATTGTACTTCACGGCGCGGTCGTTGTCCCGGCCGAGAAAGAAATGCCGCGCGAGCTCGGAGTCGCCGGCATGGCCCCTCGCCTCGAGCGCCATGCCTGCTTTTCGGTGCAGGATCGATCGGCGCGTTTCCGTCAGACCGGCGTAGACGTTCGTCCGCACAGCATCGGTGACGAACTCGTAGACGTCGCCTCCCTTTTCCCGTAGCAGGCCGTTCTGGACCAGGCTGTCAAGGCTCCGGGTGACGCGGTCGTTCTCTAGGCCCGCCATCGCTTCGAGGTCGGAGAGCGCGAACTCCTTGCCGAACACGGCCGCGTACGTCAGTACCCGTCGGTCCTCGTCGTCGAGCGCCCGGACTCGAGAAAGCAGGATTTCGGTTACATCCGCACTTTCGGGGGACAGGTCGCGGATCGCCGTCGACCCGGAGCCCGTGACCGTCCGGACCAGCTGCTCGATGAACAACGGGTTCCCCTCGGTCTGCGCGTGCCATCGCAGGACGTCCTGAGGGTCGGGGGCAGTGCCGCCCAAGATCCAGCGGGCGAACTCCGTCACCTCGGACGGGGTGAGAGCCCTCAGGGAGATGGAATGGAACGCCGGGGCGCGGTTCAAGGTCTCGAGCGGCGCCCGTGCTCGCTTGGGGACCTCGGCGTCCACACCTACGGTAGCGACCACGACCGCCGGGGTCTTGGGCAGGCCGAGGGCGAATTGCCCCAGGAACTCGAGCGAAGAGGTGTCGGCGAGATGGAGGTCGTCGATGGCAAGGAGGAGCGGTCGGTCCCGCGCGAGGTTCCGGAAGTGCTCCTCGACCTGTGCGAGTAGCCTCTCGCGGCCCGCCCGAACCCCCTCGGTCGTGGTGCGCCCGCTGGGAGCGAGGATCCGCTCGAGGTCATCCTCCGCGGCCGTTCTCTGGGGTCGGGCGCTTGGGGTCTGGAGACGGGCGGACGGCGCTTCCCCGAACGGGGCGAGAAAGACAGGCACCGGGAACGTTCCCTTGGTGTCCGCGGGTATCCCCCGCTCGCCTTCGCTCAGGGACCCGATCAGGTCGCGGACCAACGAGAACGGCGACGGCAGCTCCTCGGGCAAGGCTCGCCCCGTCAGGACCCGGAATTCGCGGTTGATTCCTCGGTCCACTGCCGCTCGGAGAACATGGGTCTTCCCCACCCCGCCGGCGCCGACGAGAAGGAGTCCCTGACCATGACCGTGCTGGGCCTGGCCGAGCAGCCTATCGACCTCTTCCAGGACCTCCCCGCGCCCGAACAACGGGGCGGGGGGAATGGGGCGCGGTACGCGGGCGCCCAGCATCGCTAGAGTAAGCTCAGCCGGACCTTATAGTTCTCGTTGACCGCAGGGACGTTTCCCTGGTCGACGTCACGAGGTCGTGGAGCTCGAGGAGGTCGCTCCGCGCCCCCCATCGAGGGCGGTCCGGGAGGTCCGGCGTCCCCGTCCCGAGCCCCCGGCTAGGGCGGTGTCGGAGGCGAGTCCGCCGCGGTCGGGCTCGGGCCCGCTGCCGACACAACCGCAGTCAAGGGGTGGTCAGGTTAAGCAGCCGTTCTCCAAGTCCGGACCGACGGGCGGTCCCGGCCTCACTGAAGGTGCGGCTTCCGAGCCGTCGGGTTGATTCGAGCTCTCGGAGATCGGACGGTTCGCCGAAGCCTCGGTCTCCTCTCACTGCAAGCGCGGGAAACGACAAGCAGATACGGGTTGTCGCCCTCTCGTGTCCGGCAGCCCGGAGCGGTGGCGAAGTTGAAGGGATTCGAACCGCCGGATCCGTTTGACCCTCGCACGTCGGTGTTCTTGTGCGGTAGCAGTCGTTCCCTCCTCCGCTGGGTCGCCTACGCCTTCGTCGCGGACCGCCCGGGCGGCTTCGTTTGGGGCCATGTCCGGATGGAGGGCGAGGTTCTCGAGGATACCGACCTCCTGAAGACTCAGCACATCCCTGAAGACCGGTTTGTTTCCGTCTCGCCCAGTGAGCTGGTGCGCGACGAGCTCGCGGGTAACGTTGCGCTGGGGGGCCTCATGCGGTCGGAGGGGGAGGGAGAGCATGTCCGACGGTTTACTGATTTCCTGCGTTTGCCCAAGCAGACCCGAGACCTTTTCTCCCGCCTTCCCCGGGAGGGGCCGTCGCCTGTCCTCGTCCTTTCGGGGGGTCAGCGCTTGGCGGCGTTCTACTCGTTGGAGACGGTGGGACCTACCGTCCGCTCCATCGTCCAGTTCGGGGGATCCATGTTGATGACGTGGGAGGAAGCCCCGATGGCCGGTCGGTTCGAGTTTGAGCGCGTTCTGCACCTTACGGGATACGAACCGTCGAAGTGGAGGGACGCCGTCCTTACGGTGGAGAAAGGTTGGTCCACCGGACCTCTCCAGACGGGTGCAGAGCTACCGCTCAAGGACGTAGCCCCGGTCGCGTCGGTCCTCGGAAGGACCTTGTGATCTCCTCACTGACGGCCGAGGACGGAGGGGGTACCGATAGGGCGGACCGTAGGCGCCACTGTCGACGGGACCGATTTCCGTCTGGTCGAAGGGTCTTCGCCGTTCTCGTCGCACTGAGTTCAGCGATCGGCGGGTCCAGCATTGTCGTCTCGTCCGTCGGACATGCGATGGCGGGAGTCGGAGATCGTTCAGGACCTTTCATGAGCGCGATTCACCCGCGGAGCGATGTCTCTCCCGCCTGCACGAACTGCGTGATCGCGAGCGTGCCCGTGGGATCCTATCCCTCCGGAGTAACCTATGACACCGGAGCGCGAGCCGCCTACGTCACCAACTTCCTCTCCAACAACGTGAGCGTCATCTCCGACGAGTCAAATTCGGTGGTCGATACCATCCCCGTGGCGTCCCCCGGTGGCGTCACGTACGACCCCGGAAGAGGCGAGGTCTTCGTTGCAGACTACAACCGGAGTGGCGGGAACGTAAGTGTCATCTCTGACGCTAGGAACACGGTGGTAGACACGATTCCCGTGGGGGATGAGCCCCGAGCTCTTGCCTATGACCCGGCCATGGGGGAGATCTTCGTCGCCGACTCGGGGCCCGACGTGCTGCCGATTCCCCATGGCAACGTCAGCGTCATCTCCGACACGAAAGATCGGGTCGTGGCGACGATTCCGGTGGGATTGGGAACCGGTGCGCTGGCGTATGACAGCTCGAACGGGGACATCTACGTGGCCGACTACAATTCCAACCAGGTGGCCGTCATCGCTCCGACCACCAACACCGTCCTCACGACGATTCCCGTCGGGGAAGGGCCCAGTGGCGTGGCGTACGACCCGGCCAATGGGGACGTTTACGTCACGAACGGAGGCGGTACGAACGTCAGTGTGATCTCTGGGAACACCAACAAGGTGGTAACATCCGTCGGTCTGTCGCCCAGCAACTGCGGCCCCACCGGGCTCGCGTACGATGGAGGCGACGCGGAGATCTACGTGGCCCTCGAGTGTGGCACGGAGCATGGCCCCGTGCTCGACAACGTAAGCGTCATCTCGGGAGCGAACAACACCGTGGTCTCTACGATCCCTGTGGGCATCAACCCCACCGGGGTCGCGTACGACAACGTGCTCGGGTACGTCTACGTGACAAACCAAGTCTCCAACAACACGAGCGTGATCCGTACTCCGACGCCGACCGAAGGCACGGGTCCGGCCACGCTGTTCGGCCTACCTACTCTCGTGGTCGAGCTCGTCCTCGGGGGGATCCTTGCGGTGGCCGTCGTCGCGGCGGTGGCCATTGGGTTAAGGCCGCGGCGAAAGAAGGTCCTGCCGGTTCACGAAGCGCCGTCCTCGGGATCGGCCAACCGACCCGGCCCGCTCGGGTAGCCTGGGTGGAGTCCCGGCGGCGTGTTCGTCCCCGTCGTTACCGGCGAGAATCTTGGTCCACCCCTGCTCGAAACCAGCACCTTCGGTGAGATCCGGTCCGACCGTCAGTCGGGACGTAGAAGACCCGTGGTTTGTATTATACCTCGGAACCCTATCGGGTAGCCATGTCTTCCGAGCTTGACCTCATCCAAAACCTGTACGCGTACAACTCACAAACGAGGACCAAGTACCTGGCGGCGATTTGGAAGCTTCCCCCACGCGCTCGACACCGGAACCGCGGCGCGTCCTTCCCTTCGCTCGTGGACATCTTCATGCACGTGCTGGATGCCTATCGCCTATGGTTCGACGAGGTCTACGCTGGTGGGGCCACCCCCAAGTGGTACCCGCTCCGGCGGCGATACTCGCTTGCAGAGGCCCGACGGGAGATGCAGGCTATCGACCGACGGGTTCTCCGTGTCCTCGGCTCGCTCCGACCGGGAGATCTCGACCGACGAGTGGCCCTCCCTAAGAGGTGGCGCACTCGCAGGCGCATCGAGCTTCGGGTGCTACTGGTCCACATGATCGAGGAAGAGCTCCAGCACCGTGGCGAGATGAACGCCCTGCTGTGGCAGGCAGGGAAGAATCCGCCGGTCACCGGGTTCGACGACTACCGAGAATAGGGCACGCCTTCCGGACCGGGTGAGTTTCGCCTATCGTAGGACCCCTTAACGAGGGCAACCTCGGCCCTGCGTGGTGGGCGCCTCTGAGTACGACCTATCGAGCGTCGCCTCGAAGGCTCCTCACGGAGACCGGTTCCGCCGTCGGTTCCTTCTATGCTGGGAATGTGCCTTTCTCGGGTTGTGGGCAGTGTTCATCCTTCCGCTCTTCTTCCGCAGCCCGCACCCGCTCTAGTTCCTTTGCAAGGCGGCTGGCACAACGTATCCGGCGGCCGACTACTGGGTCGAGGCGAGCCTCCTGAGTGACGTGTACCTGTTCCTAGCTACCTGCGTTGGACTCGCGGAGCGCTTCGCCGGCTTGCCGAAAGCTGCGCGCCAACCTACCCACGATGTGCTTGATCTCCCTAAGCCATCAGCCTGTTGAGGGAGGCCATGCCGTCTCCTCGCCCACGGAGGGCAGTCGTGGGGTCGCCTCTCCTCGCCGTCCTCATCCTCGGAGTCGAGCTGCTGGTGATTGGAGTCGTGGGCACGTTTGCCGCAACCCCTCCCGCCGCTTCGACTGCTCCGGTGTATCAACAGGGCAACGGGACCGCGATCGCCGTTTTTTCAGCGCCGAACCTGGCGTGGGGGCAGCCGTCCCTGACCGTGAGCTCAACCGGGGGCCCTCCGTGCGGCAGCTGCGTCTACTCAATGCCACCCCCCCTCACCTCCGTCTCGATAGCTAGCTGCCTGGAGTCAAGTTGTCAGGAGTTCGGAGAGTTTCGGGCCCACCTCTTAGTGGGGGGTATCTACGCAGCCACCGTACTCGTTCCATCGCGGGCGCAGGTGTTTCTACTGACCGTCTCCTACCCCGCCCCTGTGGTTCTGGTTGTCTCGATGCAGTGGTCCGACAGCCTCGGGCTTCCTGAAGCGGGCACCCCGATGGGCGCCATGTTCACGGCTCTCTTCGTCGGGGGCTGGTGCTGACTCCTGTAGCGTGGGCGTACTGGAAGCGTACGGAAAGGACGGTTCTCCCACTCGGGGCGAGGTTCTGACGACTCACCCAAGCGCCGATCCTTCCCCGCGGCGCGCGTCACCCGCCAAGACAGAGGTATTCGCACCCCCGGGGATTCCAGGTCCCTCGTCGGGGCCCGTTACAATCTCGACCGTCGAGGTCTCGGTCGGAATCACCTTCACGACGTCCATGACAACGCCCCCGGTTTCTTCGACGAACCTGACCTTGAACCTCGGCCTTAGCGGGCATGTGGCTCTCGGCGGCATCTTCCTCGTGGGGACCGGGATCCTGATCGCGTGGGCGGCTCCGGGGAATTGGAGGACCATAGGGGCAACCTCGCGCTCGTCGCGATCCCCATTGTGGCTATAGGAGCCGGCTTCTGACGGTTCCTGTATGAGATTAGATATGTGGGACCGGCTTCCGGTGACCTGAAGGTTCGGCATGCGAAAGGAGGACACGAACGAATGAACGAAAGAGAAGGATCGAGACACAGCCGAATCTTGGGCACCCTCCTAACGGTGGTTGTCGTGGTGGTGACTCTGGTCTCGATAGCTGTCTATACCGTCCGACCCCCCGGTTCCGTGAACTCGGAAACGAGTTTGCCGCCCGGTCTCACCACGCCGTTGCACATTGGCCATCCGATGGCACCGACGACTGCCGAAGCATCGGTGGTGTCGGCTGGCACCATCTGTCCCTCACTCGTTGGGTGCTACGAGGACTACAACTGGGCGGGCTATGTCGTCCAGAGCACTCCCAACTCGGTCACTAAGGCCAGCGGGTATTGGACGGTCCCCGCCGTCGTCGGCGCAGTGAGGTCGTCGTGCCCGGACGCCGAGCGGACCTGGGGGGACGTCTCGGTGTGGGTGGGGATTGACGGGTTCAACGGGACGACCGTCGAGCAGGCCGGTACAAGCTCGGATTGCTTCTACGGTCACTTGGTCTACTATGCTTGGTACGAATTCTACCCGGCTCCCTCCGTATCCCCGCCCGCTGCGGACACCGTCAAGGCTGGCGACAGCATGCAGGCTACGATCAACTACGTGGGTTCAAACTCCTCGGGTCCGATGTTCACAGTAACGCTGAGAGACCTGCCCCGATGGAACTTCACGAGCAATGTGACCGTGGTCCCGGGCGCGGAGCGTAACTCGGCAGAGTGGGTCGTTGAGTCAGGCTACTTTAACGGATTCCTGGCACTAGAACATGTCACGCAAGTCTCGTTCATGGGATGCCTCGCATGGGTCAACGGCGTCAAGCAGACCATAGGGCAATGGTCTCCGAATGACTACGCGCTGGTCATGGTCAACTACCAGATCATGACGTTGCCGCTCGGACAGCCCTTGTCGCTGGCCTACGTGAAGGCTTACCCGTTGCCGCTGACCGGGTCTGGTGATAGTTTCAAGGTCAACTGGGTTAGTCCCGGACCCTAACGAAATGCCATGGATTCCATAGCCGTCCGCAAAGGAGCCGGATGAGTCGGTAGATCCGAGCTCAGGAGGCAGGGCGCGGAAATGTCGCCTCCGCCCGAGCTGGGAGCGTAGGGCGATACCCGCCTCGGGTCGCCCGGTTCGTCGACTCAGGCTCCATCGGAGCGATGCCGGGGTGCTCGTGCTCACCCTCCTCCGATGGTGGGTGGGCCCTGGTACGAGTGGGGCCCGCGACACCCTCTCTCTGAGAGGCCGGTTCGGTCCCTGTCCGACAGTGTTTCAGTTCCCCAGAAAGCTGAACGCCTACGAGATCGGGAGAACTCTCCCAACGTCAGAAGTCGGCGGCGGAACCTGCATATCCGGGTAGATTTCGTGACGCCGGGGCCGTTTATCCCAGGCGCGTAGACATCGTGTCCATTTTGCAAGGAGACCAGCTCGCCTTCATTTCCAACGGGTCAGGATCTCTTCGCGATGGAATATCCGCCGGCTCACGAGGAACAACGCGAGGACAAGCGCGACGAAGATGCCGGAGATGTACAACAGATTGGTCGTGTCTAGGGAAAACCCGATCTCGCCGGCGACGTACACAAGTATCAACGGGGCGAAGGTGACACCGCCGTACTGCTGGGCGCTCCGAGCATCCGTCACGCGGGACGAGACGAGCACGCAGAACTCGATCGCATACAGGCACACCAGCGGGGTCAGGACGAACAGGATGACGAACATCTCCCAGTTCGGGTAGTACAGGTAACCCAGCGCCCCCCGGGTCACCCAGTCGATCAGTCCTTGGAACAGCAGCGAGCCGGCCCAGATTGCCAGTATGGTGGGGACAAAGGCGGCGAGCGCCTTTCCAAGCAGAATCTCTCCATCGGTCGTGGGAGTAGACAGGAGGGGCTCGAGGCTCTTCTCCACCTTCTCGCCCACGATACCGTAAGCCGCGATGGCCGTGGGGAGGGTCCCCGCCCCGATTACGAACCAGAAACTGAAGGCGTTGATGAGTTGGGGGAGATACGTAGCAAGATCCGAACCGCCGTTGGTGGCGACGATGTAGCGGACCAGCAGTGGGAATCCGATCCCGATACCGAGAGGGAGGCCGATAAGCGGGCCCATGATTCCCCACCGATGGCGGAAGATTCCTATGTCATGCCGTGCGATGATCCAAGCCTGGGAGAACCTCATGACGCAGCCTCCTCCTCGTGGACCAGTTTCAGATAGACCTCTTCGAGCGAGGGCGAGACCTGGGAGAGTTCGATGATCCTGCCGCCCGCGGCGAGCACCGCCTCGGCGATTTCTGGGTTTTCCCGAGTGGGATCCTCGACGTCGACGAACAACTGATCGCCCGACGGCACCACCCCCTCCTTGTGGAGACTTGCCTTTACCGCGGTGACGAGCTCCTCGGAGACCCGCTGAAGTCGGACGACCGTTCGCTTTCTCGTGATTCCGGACCGAAGTGCTTCGACCGAGCCGATCGTCACGAGCCGGGTGCGCAGGATACCGACACGGTCGCAGATCCGCTGCGCCTCGTCGAGATTGTGGGTGTTCAGGAAGATCGTCCGGTTTTCCTTCTTGAGTTCCAGGATGACATCCCGGACCATCCTGGCCGCCTCAGGGTCAAGATTCGCGGTGGGTTCGTCCAGAAAGAGCAGAATGGGGTCGTGCACCAGAGTGCGCGCGATGGCCAGCTTCTGTTTCATCCCCTTCGAAAAGGTCGATATGGGATTGTCCTTCTTTTCCCAGAGGTCCATCATCCGGAGCAGACGTTCTATGTTGTTCCGGAGCGTGCCGGCGTCCATCCGGTGGAGCTGCCCAAAGTACTCCAGGTTCTGGTAGGCGCTCGTAGCCTCGTAGAGTCCCACGTTTTCGGGAAGCACTCCGATCCGCTGGCGGAGGTTGAGCTCGTCCGCCTCCTTGCCGATTTCACAACCGGCCACCTCGGCCCGGCCACTCGTCTTTGAAATCAGGGTCGCGAGCATTCGCACGGTGGTGGTTTTGCCGGCTCCGTTCGGACCGAGGAAGCCGAAGACCTCTCCCTCTTCTACGTCCAGTGAGACTCCATCAACGGCCGTGAGGTCGCCAAACTGCTTCGTTAGCTTCTCCGCGTGAATCATGAGAATCGTCCGTCGCGAGGTTCGGACGTTTACTTTAGTCCACTCTTCTGGGCGCAGTCTCTGACCAAAGGGTCGGCGAAGTGGATCGCGTCCCACGTCTTCGTGAGAAGCGTTGGAGCCTCTTCGAACCGAGAGGCAGAAATGGGGCACTTCGCGGACGGGGTGGGTATCCGCGCGAGCGCTCGGAACCTTTCCAGACGAGGGGATGGTCTCACGACCCCCACGGCGGCTGAACCAATCCAGAAGAGGTCTCCCGGGCACCAACTCGGGTGTCGGGCCTAACGGATCCAACCTCTACCCGGGTTCATCCCGACTGGTCTCTGAGACCGTACCCGAACAGGAAGTTGGCCAAATCCCTCCGGGCATCAATCCGCCCGACCAGCCTAGGGTTTCACACATCGGGTGTTCTTTCAACGGCAATCCGACCTGAGGGAATCCAGTCGGCTCCGGACCTAGCCGACACCGCGGACCGGTCGAAGCATACGCTGCGCGATCGGCTTGACCCCCACCCACTGCCCCGGTCCCCCTTGGGGATCGCTTAGTACCAGCCCCCGGCGCCCCGGACCCACTTCACGTCAGTCGGAAGGTTCAGCTTCGTAAGCATCGAGCGGAATCTCGGATCATCCCTAAAGGGGTCCCAGACCCGTTCGTGATAGTCGGCCCAGAGAGACTCGTCCCCTGACTGGTAATCGCGCTCCAACCATTCGAAAGCCCTTTCCTTCTCTCCGAGTGCGGCGTAAAGGATGGCTATCCATGAGGAGCAAACGTACTTGGTTCGGGCGGCCTCCTCCCATTCGGCCACCAACTGTCGAGCCTCTTCGGGCTTACCGAGCATACTCCAAAGGAGCGCTCTATGGCGCCGGTCATACACACCGACCGATCCGGCAGCGAGTTCTGCCTCCTTCTGTGCGTCTTCCTTCCTCCCCACGCGGGCGTAAAGAAGACCCAGGGAGATGTGAGCCTTGGGGTCCCCCGGGTTACTGTCCCGTCTGCCTTCGGCCGAAGCAAGGGCAGCCGTGAAGTTTCCGCCGAGGTAATAGAACCAAGTTAGCCAGTCGGTGGCAGGCTCCACCAAGGGGTCAAGATCGATCGTGGTTCTGAGTTCTTCAATCGCCTCGTCGAACCTGTTGAGCACTTGCAGAAGCATCGCATACCACGTGTGAACCTCGTGGTTACTCGGATTGAGCGAGATGGCCGTCTTGAACTCTCGTTCGGCGACCGCCCAGTCGTGGTCTTGCTGAAGCGCGAGATTGCCCAACGCGGTGTGGACGGCGGAAGAGTCCGGGTCGAGCTCGAGGGCTTTGGCGATGAGTTCCTTGGCGCGCGGGAAGGCCTCGCGAGCGGGACGCGTGACGCAGGCAGATTCGATGTAGCGGTTCGCTAGCTGGCAGTAGGCTAAGGAAAAGGCCGGATCTTCACGCAATGCCGCCTCGAAGAACCTAATCGATTCTTCGCCTCCTACGGTGGAATCAGCTCGGTGAGCGGCAACGATCCCTCTCAGGTAGTAGTTGTAGGCGGCGAGGTTGGAGGTGGGTTTCTTCTTGATCGACTCTCGCTCGGGGCCGAGGAGTTCGACCTGGAGTGCGCCGGCCGTCCTTTCCGCAATCTCTGATTGAATCGCGAAGACGTCGTCGAGCTCGCGATCGTAGGTATTGGCCCAGACATGACCCTGGGTGCCGACATCAATCAGCTGCAACGTAATCCGCAGTCGGTTGCCCGCCTTCCGCACGCTGCCTTCCAGCACCGAAGTGACGCCGAGCTCGGCGCCGATCTGGGAAACGGTCTTCGACGTGGACTTGTACTGGCCCACCGAGGTGCGCGCGATGACTCTGAGGTCTCGGATCTTGGACAGTGCGCTAATCAGCTCCTCGGTGAGGCCGTCCGCGAAGTACTCGTCCTTCGGGTCCGGGCTGATGTTCACGAGGGGTAGGACCGCGAGTCGAGCCCGGGAAGCACCTGCGGACGGGGTCTCGGGAGCCTCCCAGGGTAAGGTCACCCGGTAGATGTCTATGGGGAGAAGGACGTGCTTGAGCGCCGTCGGGGTGAGCTTCTCGAACCGGTTGGGGATCTTGTTCCGGACCTGGTCGAAGACCTGGCCCGAGATGCAGATGCCTCCCGGGGGCGTCAGCGGCTGGATACGGGAAGCGATGTTCACGGCATCGCCGAAGATGTCGCTCCCCCGCTCCTCGACGTCCCCGAGGTGAATCCCGATTCGCAGCTGGATGGGCGTAACCCCTCGCTGCGAGTTACGCTCCTGCAGGTGTTGATGGATGTCGACCGCGCACTGAACGGCGCGAAGAGCGCTGTCGAACTCGACCAGGAACCCATCGCCCGTCGACTTGATTTCGCGTCCCTTGTGAGCTTTGAGCAGCGGACGAACCAGTCTTTCTTGCTCTCTCAGCAACTTTAGGGCGCTTGCTTCATCGGTCTGGGCCGAAGCAGTGAAGCCCACCATGTCGGTGAACATGATGGCGGCAAGCCGCCGGGTCGCGGCCACGGCCCCAAGAGCGCATCCGTTAGATTAAGCCCCCGGTCAGCAGGTCGTCAGTGCGAGAGGTTCGAAACGGGCGCCTTTGGGAACTCCCCGCCGAGTCGACCGCTCGGACCCTTTCAAACGAGGGGATTGCGTAACGACCCCCCTGGACGATCGAACCGGTCCTGAACGAGGCTCGCGTACGTCTCCACCGACGTCCGGGCACAACGGATTCGGACCCCACTAGGATCGATCCCGACTGGGTTCATGGGTTGTGTTCGAATGAGTAGTTAGTCAAATCCCCCCGGGCATCAACCCACCCGACCAGCCGACGGCGTCAGACATCGGGTTGAATAAACTGACGGGGGTGAGCCCTCAATTCTCGTGGCCAAATGAGCGGCTGTTTGACCAGGTACCACCCAAGGGAACTTGATCCCAATCGGTCAGAACCACCGTTCTCGCTCGTTGGGGTCCGGTCGCCCAGCGGGTCTAGGGTAAGTCGGATTCCGAAGAACAGAAACGGTAGTCCTGACCGGTCGAGAGGAATCCCTTGTAGCGAGTGGTTCTGGAAGGTTGGATCCCCGTGTCGGGTCCTTCCTCGCGGGGATGCCGGAAGGGTTGGTGGGGTGATGAATGGACCTCACGGCAACCGACGCGACCGTAGCCACACGCTCCATGCTGCGTGCGATGCAGTTCGCGAATGATCGGCGGAGCCTTATTGGGCTTCCTTTCGGGTCACACGACGGGGAGCAGGTGGTAGGGTGCGCTCTCGTCCCCTTCGGAGAGTACCAACGTCAGTGTATGCGGGATGATACCGTGCACGAGCACTCTCCCTTCCCGAGCAATGAGGCGGAACCGAGTAGTGGCCATCTCCCGAAGCGAGTGCGTAAGAGGTTCGTCGTCACCGCCGACCCAGATAGTGTGGACCAAGGGCAGATTGAGGTAGGACAGGGCCATTCCGGGAAGTATTTCGGGAGTGTAGGTATCCGGCACTACCGAGTTGATCGCCTTCAATCCCGATACCCACTCGAGCACCAGATTGGGCGATTCCTTAGCCGGGTTCTCGCTCAGGAACTTGATGGCCTCCGGAGTCCGAGGGTCAAAACCCTTCGCCCCGCCGGCCGGTAGAGGAATCATCACGTGTTCGATCTCGGTCGGTTCCCCGCGGGGAACCAGATCCAAGATCCGTATCTGATTGCCAAGTAGCTCTTTCGTCAACCGCCCACTATGAGTGATCCAGACTTCCGCCGGGTGGACCCCTGGGGGCGGTACGTAGAAGACCCGGCCCCGATGTTCGAGGACGTCCCCGATGATCGGATCCAACATCATGGTCAGGACAGAGGTCGGCACGTCGGCGTCGTATTCAATCAACGTCAGTTTGCTCACGGGAATCGGTCCCAAGTACGTGTCGTAATCCGTCGAGCCAGGCCAGATTCGGGTGGGAGACCGTCTCGGCGCCGGCTCGATATAGGTGGGGGGCTGAAGTTGGTAGCCCCGAAGCGGTTCGATGCAACGGAAGCGGCCTCCCGCCAATGAAAACGGATACGAAGGATGCGTAATCAACTCTCCACGCAGCTTGTCGATCCGTAGCCATCGTTCCAGCCGATCCTCGTAGCGTTCCTTCTCGAGCGTGACTACCCCGTCGACGAGATACTCAAGTTGGCCCCCCTCGCGGTGCTCAACGACGACCACGAGGAATACCGACCCTTCGGTCATCTGAGCAATCATGATTCGTTCGATTTCCCCCCGTGAAGGCTGAGAGTTCTGCGGCGGGCTCGTTCGTCCGATATGACGCTCAACGATCGCATCCCAAGGGTCCAGTATCACCAGAGTGGGCTCGGTGGGGGAGGTTCGGTTCCATGCCTCCAGGACTTCGAGAGGCAGGAGGAGCGAGCGGAGCTCGTGACCGGGGTCGCTTGACACGACAAGCTTCGCGGCGGATTCGAGGGTTTGCAAGGTCTGAGAAAGAACAGGGCTCCCATCTCTCACGCTGATGATCGAGTGCCCGTTCTCCGGGGGATCGGAGGAGAGCGCCTGAAGGTCCGTAAGGACCTCTGTCCGGCGGGTCCTGCCCGACACATAGACTCCCCGTCCCGGGAACGAACGCAAGAGCTCGGCAACGAGCATCGACTTGCCCGTGCCCGGGGCCCCTCTCACGAGGAGCGATCGCGGCGCGTTCCGCCCCAGGAACTGTTTCAGCTCCAGAGGCAGACCGAGCACCTCAGTCATGCCGCGTTACCACTAAGATAGTACGGTTTCACCCATATATTGAGGTAATGTTTCTCGACCTTCGGCAATTCCTGCAATAGCGGCTCCTGACCAGCACCCTGGCATGGCCGGTTCGGACGGATTCCGCCCGAATCTCACTAATGGGGCACCTGCTGTGAGATCTAGGTCGACCTACGTCGTGATGTGGAGAACCTGTCGGACAACCAGGTACCACCCAAGGGAACTTGATCCCAATCGGTCTGGACTACCGTCTTCGCTCTTTGGGATCCGGTCGCCCAGCGGGTCTGGGGTAAGCCGGATTCTCATCCTGAGCAGGAGAAACGATAGGCGGCCAGGAGACTGGGGGTCGAAGGTCCGATTCGCCAGGCACGGTGTGAACTCGATAGGTCACTCCGGTGCCATTGAAAGCCGCGTGAATCGCATCCATGCGCCGTTGGAACTCCCCGACCGTGCTCCAGTCGAACGCGATGTCGTGCTCCCCGAGGATGAACCTGGCCTCGGAGAGGCCTTGGAAGCGTCTGATTATCGCCGTCGGGGTCATCCCGCCCGAAGAGAACGAGATGTCGATGTAGGTCCGCATCGCAAAGGGCCCCTCCTTCTACCGTTTGAGAACTTTCCGCGTACTTAAACCGCACGTTTCGAGATGTTTCCGGCGTTCGAATCGGCCCCCTGGCAGGGCACCCTTTCCGATCTTCCGCAACTCAGATCTCTTTCAAGGCAGGGGTTTCTCAATGGGGAGGACTAACACCATTCTTCTCCGCGGTCGACCAAACGGATTGGGTGGTTCGACTCGTGCTGACGCCCTGTCGCGCATCCCTCAACGCTCAACTCCCGTTGAACAGACTTGAGGTCGAGATCCCCCCGGGAGACAGAAATCCCCGTGGTGCAGGGAGAATCAGCCTCCGTCCGACGGCCCGACTGTAAACCCTGCCGTCTCTGACCAGCGAGCGACAGTTTGCGCCTGGAAGAACTCAAGTCGTCGGGGGACCCTGGACGGGGGCGTGAAACGTGGGGTTCGAGCACCACGACGCTGAGGGCCCTGTCCGATCAAAACGCGGCCTATGCCTCGCGCGGCTCACCTAGACACGGCGGAGGCGTGGCCGGTCGAGGAACTTGAGCGCGTCGGGCTCATCACTCCTAGTGAGCGCTTTGGAGCCCACCCGCTCGGTGAACATGATGGCGGCAAACCGCCGGGCCGTCGCTGCGGCGTGAGGAACGCACCGGTCAGATTGGTCCGGTTCCCGGGTCGTCGGTCGGACCATGTTCGAAGCGGGCCCCCGTCCTAGAGGCTTACCCGTTCCGATGGTGCAGCGACATTCTTCAGGGGCTGAGATTCCGAACGGAACCTCGGGACCCGAGAAGGGACGGTCGTGCGGGCAAGAGCGGATGGTGCCTTTCCCACCGGTCAGTCCTCTACAGAACCCCTCTGGGTACGGCAGTGTGATCCCACCGTCCCGATCCTGCAGCGGGGAGACAACTGGTCCCGGGCGGCGCCCTCAGCGGTTCCCTGTCAGTCGGGCGAGCCGCCGGACGAACGGAACGGACCTGCCGATCATGCTCTCTATGGACTCCAACAGCAACCGATCGCCGTCGTCGATGCTCTTGGTCACGAGCACGGCGAGCACGAAGGCGCCGGCCAGCACGAGCGCCACGGGAGGGAGGGCCAAGTCGGGGATGCGGGCCCGGGCCGCGAACAGCAGTAGGCCGAGGGGAATCGAGGCCGCCACGAGCGGAACGCCGAAGTGCTTGCGGAACGGATGCACTCCGTCCAGGATCGCCAGCTCGGCGAGGGAGAGCGCCGCAAGGAGGAAGTTCGAGATACCCCAGGCGACCGCCGCCCCGACGTACCCTTGCGACGGCACGAGCGCAAGCCCGATCCCCACATCGACCACGCCGGCAATCACCGAGTTGATGGCCACAAGGCGGACGCGCCCGTAGGCGATCTGGGTCACCATGGCCGGGCCGAGGATGGTGGCGGCGAAGGCACCGGCGACGGTGAGCTCGAGCGGTAGGATGATCGTGGCGTACCCCGAACCGTAGACGAAGCCGAGCGACAGCTGGGGGAGCACGGCGAACAGCAGGAACAGGGGCAGCGAGAACACGAGGAGCCACTTGGTGATCGTGCCGTAGATCAGCTGGACCGCCTGGGGGTTCCTTCGTCGCAGGAACCCGGTCGCGACCGGGAGGAAGATGTACGACGCGGAGCCGATCCCAATCCCGACCAAGCGGGCGAGCGTCAGCGAGGCGGTGTAGACGCCGACCTCGGAAGAGTGGTAGACCCCCAGGACGAGAGTGTCGCCTGTGCCGGCGAGGGTGAGCATGACCCCGGAAATGAACAGAGGAGCCGTGAACCTGAGCAGGTCGCCCCGTGTTTCGACCGCTTGAGGCCCTGGGGGCAGGTGGCGCGGCAGTCGACGCAGCGTGTAGACGACGAGCAGGCCCAAGGTGATCGAGTTCGCGAGGGCGTAGGCGGCGAGGGCCGCGGTGTAGGAAAGTCCTATCGACGGAAGCTCGAAGGCCGCGACGAGAAAGACGAGGAGCAGCCCGGGGCTCAGGGCTTGCATGTACAAGGCGTTCGGAATGACATCCGAGTATCCACGGAAGATCGACGCGATCAGCCCGGAGACCAGCCCGGTGCCGATGATGATCGAGAAGAACTCTAGGCCGACCTTGAGGTCCGGGATCCCCAGGGCTTTCGCCATGGCGGGCGCGGCCAGCCATAGGGCGACGCCCAGGACGAAGGCCGAAGCCACCGTGGCCGCGATGGACGTCCGGACGATGGTGCGGCGCTCTGCGTAGGAGGCGGCATGCGGGAGGCTTCGGGCGACCGCGTTCGGGAGGCCGAGCGTGCCCACCGCCCCCAGGATGCTCGCGAGGGTAAGCCCGAGAGAGTAGGCATTCCAGTCCGCGGTGGGGCTTCGGACGATCAGCACCCGCGCGAAGAAGGTGAAGATGATGAGGCAAAAGCCCGAGATACCCACGAGCACGGTGCCCTGGGTGACGGTGGTCAGCCCCTCTCGCAGTTCCCCCGAGCCGGCCGCGACCAAGGCTCCCCCGCAACGACGCCTCGCCCCGGACCGTAAAGGCGTAGCGATGCGCTGAGAGCTGAGGCCGGCGGGAACCCATCCGGCGGGTGCCACACCTCCCGAGAGCCCGGGCGAGCGAGTTCGCCGGCCGCCCGCCCGAATCCCGCTCCGACACTCCAAGTTCCGGCCCGGCGCGCGGCGTCACGCTGGCAGTCCAGTCCAGGACGCTGGACCACGCCGTGCATGGATTCCCCAGGCAAGACCATGCCGCGGGGTTCGCGAGCCGCCCTGCCTTCGGGGGGTGATGCGGCCGGGTCCCCGCAGGGGCGCTGCCGAGGGCTCTCGTCGAGCTCACACGACCTCGCAGGTCCTGTGAGGCCGAGTTCCGAAGCGGCCCTACTAGGTAGACCCCGTGCCCTTCGCCGAAGGGCGGACCCTCGACGGTGGGATTGCGTAGTGGGGGGAGGAATCTGTCAGCCGGGAGCCGGCCGAACCATCGCCCGTATCAGGTCGTGGCGCGTGATGATGCCGACCAAGCGCCCGTGCTCCACCACCGGCAGCCGATTGATCTCATGCTCGCCCATGATCGTGGCGGCGACCCCGACCCGGTCCTTCGGCCCGATGACGAACGGTGGCGCCGACATGACCTGCTCGACCCGAGTCGATTCGAGCTTCTCTCGCAGGTCCATCAGCGACTCCAGGGGCTGCTGTTCAAGACCGGACAGGATCATGCCGAGGACTCCGCGGATCTCCAGGGAACCCGCTCCGCCCATCATCACCCGGGCGACGTCCCGTTCGCTGATGACACCGACGACCTTGCCGGCTGGACCGAGGACCGGAAGCCCGGAGGCCCCTCGGCTGCGCAGCAGCGTGAGGGCCTCGAAGAGGGTGGACCCGACTCCGACGGTGACCACCGGCGAGGTCATCACCTGCGAAACGAGGACCGGCGTGGGACCGGGCTCCACGGCCCCGGAGGCGCGGGCTGTTCGGCCGCCAGACCGACCGATCCTCGTGACGGAAGGACCCCGACGGGCCCGGGAACCCGCCCCAGGAGCTCGACGGGCAGGGTGCGAAGCTGGCATGGTCGACCGATTCGTGCCTCGGAACGTCAAGGCCCGGATCACATATGGCACTTCGCGTTGAACAGTTCCCGACCCAGCGGAGGCATCGGTCCTCTTCAAGGGCGGGCAGGGAGCCCTCACGACGCTCTCGGTGGGGCCACCTCAATCCCGGGGTGTGGCCCAACGGAAGTGGCCCTCGGGTGGTCCGCGCGGACCCTTGGGAAACCGGCACTTGTGGTGATCTCCGGGCCGAGCGTAGACCGTTGCGCTGAGATCGTCTGGTTGGTCGAGCCGCTCCGTGCAGCGAGGCCGCGGCCTTGGAGAGGTGCGGCCAGAGGTAGCACCCCCGGGGGACCATTCGGGAAGGGTGGTTATCTTTGGCCGACCCGGCATCCGTATACTTGGGGGTGGCATGCCGCGTTCTGGACGGCCATCTTGGCGCGCCCACAGAGACAGGGGCAGCCGGGGAACCCTGGTGATCACCCATTTCGCGTTCGCGAGCTCGCGTGCCCCTCCGAAGGAAGGTTGACGGTTGATGGAAGGTGACCATGGTGACGGGTCGGAAGCCGCCAAGAGGGGCCGACGGTCGTAGCGACGACGGGTGACGGAGGGAACGGCGCATGGCGTTGATTCAAAAGAAGTGCGAAGGGAACATCGGGACCATCGCGCTCGATCACTACGAGAAGCGCAACGCCCTGGGGGACGAGTTGATCTCGGAAGTCGTCGAAGCCCTGACTGAGTTCAAGGGGAGACGGGCGCGGGCGGTGGTGTTGCGCTCGGCGAGGGACGAAAAGGTCTGGTCGGCGGGGCTGGACGTGTCGCAGCTGCCAAAGTCGGACGTGGATCCGCTACCCTACACGGATCCCTTTGAGCAGCTGCTGCGCGCCGTGAAGGAGTTCCCCGCGCCGGTCATCGCGATGATCCACGGAACGGTGTGGGGCGGGGCTTGCGACCTCGTGATGAACTGCGACCTGGTGTTTGGGGATGAGACGTGCTCCTTCGCCATCACCCCGGCGAAGCTTGGATTGCCGTACAATGCGGGCGGATTCCTGTCGTTCATGACACGTTTGCCGTTAGCGATCGTGAAGGAGATGTTCTTCACCGCGGAACCCATCTCGGCGGAGCGGGCGGAACGGGTCGGCATCGTGAACGCCATCGTGCCGGCAGCGGACCTGGAAGCGCGGGTGTATGGCACGGCGAGCACGATCGCGACGCGATCGGCGGCGGCGATCGCGGCGTCCAAGGAGGCGATGCGGGTGCTGAGCGAGGCGGTGGCCCTCAATCCCGCGACCTACGAGCATCTCCAGAGCCTGCGAAGGGACGTGTACTTCGGACGTGATTATCGTGAAGGGATTCAGGCGTTCCTCGAAAAGAGGCCACCGAAGTTCTGAGACGAGAACGCGGTTCGTCCCTCCGGGGTACGTGACGACCGAATGAGGCAACCCGACCGGCCGCGTGGGCAACCAAGGGTCGACCCACGTGCAGCAACTGACATTATTCGGAGAGTCTGCGGGAGAGCATGAAGCTCAGGAAGCTGGGACGGACCGGCACGCTGGTCGGCGAGCTTTGCCTCGGAACGATGACCTTTGGCTGGCAGGCGGACGAAGAGACCAGCCACCGGATGCTCGACCGTTACGTCGAGGCCAAAGGCAACTTCCTCGACACCTCGAACGTCTACTCCTCGGGCAAGTCCGAAACGATCATCGGCAACTGGCTCTCGTGCCACGACCGACAGGACATCGTCCTCGCGACCAAGGCCAGGTTCCGCACCGCTGACGGCGCGAACAGCGTGGGACTGTCCCGAAAGCATCTGTTCCACGCCGTCCACGACAGCCTTCGCCGGTTGCAGACCGACTACATCGATCTCCTCCAGGTCCACGCCTGGGATCCGCTCACGTCGCTCGAGGAGACGTTCGGCACCCTGAACACTCTCGTGGAGGATGGGCTCGTGCGGTACGTGGGCGTCAGCAACTACCGGGCCTGGCAGTTCGAGAAGGCCCTTCAGCTGTGCCGGTCGCGAGGCTGGCACGAACCCGTGAGCCTCCAACCCCAGTACAGCCTCTATGCCCGTGCCACCGAGTTCGAGCTGATCCCGATGTGCGTGGCCGAGGGTATCGCGGTGCTTCCCTGGAGTCCGCTGGCCAGCGGGGTCCTTTCCGGAAAGTACCGGGATGGGATACGGAACGCTCCCAGCGGCACGCGCATCGCCGACTCCAAGGATATGGAGTTCTACGCGAGCCGCTTCGACAACGACCGGACCTACCGCATCGTCCGAGCCGTGGAGGCGGTCGCGCAGGAGGCTGAAAAGACCATGCCTCAGGTGGCGCTGAACTGGCTCCTGGAGCGTCCCGGCGTCACCGCCCCGATCATCGGCGCTAGGAACCTCGATCAGCTCGCGGAAGACCTTGGCTCGACAGGCTGGTCGCTCCGCAAGGAGCAGATCGCGGCGCTGGACCAGGCGAGCGAGCCGACGGTCACCTATCCCTACGATAAGAGGGCCGAGGAGCAGCAGAGGGCGGGGAGAGACCTGGAGTAAGGCCCTCCGGGACCCCCGGTTGCGCAGGGAGGGAGTGCCCGGCCTGCGCCCAAGCCTGCGGTGGGATGTCGCCCAGAGGAATCGGCCGTCCGTCTCTCCTCGAAGGCTGGGAGCAGGAGAGAGCCCACCGGTCCCCGGAGGAGCCTCCCTTCACGGGAGAAGGGCCGGAGGTCACCGTGGGGATCGGGTCCCTTTCGGAAGCGGTCGTGGAGTCGAGGTCAAGGATGGGCGTTGCGCGTTGGTATTAGTTCGCGTAACGAGTTCCGAACTGACCCATTCCCCAGCATCGTGTCGGGACCGGGAAGGGTTATCGGTCAAGTTGACGTCCCTTTGGGCGTGCCGTACAAGTCGAAGCGGAAGCAGAGGGAGGCCACCCGTGCCTCCGTGGCCAAGTGGTATCAGGCCCACAAGGCGAAGCGAGCGGCCTACATGCGGAGGTACCGACGGAAGCTCAAGGAACGAGCTCACAAGGCCAGGCGCGCGGCGTACATGCGGAAGTACCGACGACGGCTCAAGAAGGCCTAGAGGGCAGCCCACAGGCCAACCGACCGGTCGAGAGCGCGGTCGTGCGCACCCTGTGCCCGGGCGAACCCCCCACGTAGGCATCGCGATCGTCCGACGCGGTCGTCGATCTCTCGAGCGGCTGACCCTATTCCGTGCACGGCGCTAGGCCGCCCCGGGCCCCGAAGTCGGACGTGGAGATGGGGTCCGCACCACCACGGATTCCTCGGCGTGGAGGGGAACATGGCGGAGTTTGACCGAATCGCACCGGTCTACGACGAGACCCGTGGATCCCTCCCGGCGGCGGCCCTCGAGGCGCTCCGAACGACGCTGACCCAGTCCGCGACCACGTCGGTCCTCGAGGTGGGCGTAGGAACCGGCCGGGTGTCGATCCCCCTCCAGAATCTCGGCTGGGTCGTGACCGGCGTGGACCTGTCGACCGGAATGCTCCTCCGCGCTCGAAGGAAAGGGCTGCGCCGGCTGGTCCGGGCGAATGCCGAGCATCTTCCTTTCGCGGATGCAACGTTCGATTCTGCCATCCTCGCCCATGTGTTGCACGTGTTCGACGATCCCTCGGCGGCGCTGCGGGAGACCGCCCGAGTTACGCGCGGAAGAATCCTCGCTCTGCTCCGCTCCTCGTCCGGGTCCTCGCCCAACAACGAGCGAAGACGGCAGGTCTGGGCCCTCCTCCAGGAACTGCGAGCCCAGTACGGCCTTCCGTCGCCCTCCCGGCCCCGCCGATGGTGGCGCGAGGCGGCGCTTCTTCGGTCCGCCCCTCCCTTGGAGATCCACGAGCTGCCGGAATCAAGCCCCGGTCGCTCGGTCGAGGACTGGATCTCGGGCCTCGAGAAGCGGGCCTACTCCGGCCTGGCGGATGTTCCGGACGACGTCCTGCAACGGATCGTTCGCGAGCTCCGGCAGCGGATCCGTGACCTGCCCGCCCAGGGTCCCCGGAAGGAACGGTTAGCCATCTGGAGACCGGAGCAGCTGAGGGAACTTCCCACGCTGGTCCCGGAGAGCGCGGCCGACAGAGGGGTCTCCGGCGAACCGGCCGCAGGCCGAGAGATAGGCCGGGGGCACGCGCGTTGAGTCAGGTTACGCAAGCGCGGCCCGGCAGGGCCCTCAGCGGCCCAATCCGTCCGGGCGGGGTCGGCCAACCACACCGCTAGATGAGCAACGCGATGGTGACGAGGATGAGTACGATGACCGTCCCCGTGAGGATCTTGGCCCATCGAACGATTTCCGTCGTGTTCCGATCGATTCGCCTCAGCGCTTCCGCGGAGTCGGCGGGCGGTGTGTAGGGCGGCGACATCCCCAAGGACGGTAGTCCGCTCATGCCGAGACCACGTCGGGTCCCGCCAAAAGCGTTCCGAGCTCCTGGCATGACTCAGCCGACCTGGACCGGGGTCCTCCTCGAGGCTTGTCACGCTCGGCCGCCGGCCGCGGACCACGCGGCCGAGTCGTGAGGTCTGGACCGACGGGAGGAGTCCCTCCCCATGAAGCCCTCATGCCATCTACGAGTGCTTGGACCCCCGCCCCTCACGTTACCCATCGTGCGACGCCGCGGAGACGGGAGCGATCCTGCACGTGCCTTCCGCGGAGGGTGGATGGGCGCGGCTCTTCGAGGAAGAAGGCCCGCTCGGATGCGGCACCAGGTTCTTAGCCCTAGAACACCTCATTCCTGCGGTGGAGAACTCCGTAGCACGTGGGGAACACGGTGGAGCCTGAGAGGACCTTCAATCGCCCCACATCGGTGCTCGTGTGGGGCACGAGTCGCCCCCTGCTGAACTGGGTGGTGTACGCCCTGGCCTCGGAGGCCGATCCCAAGTTCATCTGGACCGATGTCCGGCGGGGGGACGAGGTCATGACCGATGCTGACCCGCTGGTGCACAACATGGTCCCTCCGGACCGCTTGGCCGTCGTCTACCCTGGCCAGTTAGCACCGAACGATGCGGCCGCGAACATGGCCATCGCCGGGGTGATCCGGGACGATCGACCCACTGACGCCGTCCGGCGGTTGGTGGACTTCGTTCGGCTCCCGTTGTCCACCCAGCGGTTGCTCACCGGGGTGCCCTCCAGAAGCCGGCCGATGGTGCTGGTCCTTTCCGACGCCCAGCACATGGTGGTTTTCTATCCGACCGCGACGGTGGCTTCCTTGGTCAGGGCCGTTGTCGAGGCCGGCGCCATCCTGTTCGTGACGTTCGTCAATACGCCGCCCCAGAGCCGCCAAGAGTTCGAGACGGTCCTCCATGTCGAGGGAAACGACCCGAGGGCGTGGAGGGAAGCGACCCTCCGTGTCGAGAAGGGGCCCTCCGCCGGACCCTTGCGAGGGGGCTCCACGCATCGACTCTCCGAGTTCAATCCCATCGCCACCGTGCTTGCGCACAACCTGAAGCCCTGACACGCCGGCCCTCCCGGTCCGGCCTTTGGGCCACGGTCGGATTCCTCGTGCCGAGCGTGAGGGGCGGACCGCCGCGGGTCGGACAGCTCTACGGTTCCTTACGTCTCCCTCGGCGTGGAAGGATCGCGCCCCGTCGACCGCTCCCGGGAACGGGTTCGAAACGACAGTTCCTGTGAGGTCAGGGTCGAAGATCGGGAAGCGGAGCCCTTCCCACGGCAGCCTTCGGTCGACCGAACCCCGCCTGGGATGCGCTCGCAACGCCGGTCGAGACTTCGAGAACGCGCAGAGCTTCGGTCGAGGCGCAACGCCAGGCCCGCGCGCGCTCCTCGCGGCCGATCTCGGCCGCGCGAGCTCGGTTGCCTTCTGGAAAGCTTATCGTTCGGAATCTTCCCTGGGCCTGGTGCATGCGGACATCCCTCAAGAGCCGACTCCTCGCCTCCCGAGAGCCCTGCTTCGGCACCTGGATCTCCTCGTCGTCCCTCGTTTGCCTCGATGCGCTCAAGGACATGGGGTTCGACTGGTTCGTGATCGACACCGAGCACGCCGCGGTGAATCCCGAGACCCTAGCCGCGATGGTCTCCGTCCTGGGAGGGGACGGTCCGACGCCGCTCGTGCGCGTGGGAAAACTGGACCAGTACCTCGTCAAGCAGGCGTTGGACTCGGGTTCGCAGGGGGTCCTCGTGCCCCTCGTGAACTCGGAAGACCAGGCGAAGGCCGCCGTCGCCTTCGCCAAGTACCCCCCTGACGGGGTGCGGGGGGCCGCCGCCACAGCCTCGTCGCGCTACGGAAAGGAGCTCGCGTCCTACCTGAGGACGGCCAATTCGGAGACCCTGGTCGGCGTTCAGATCGAGAGTCGGGAGGCACTGGACCATCTCGAGGGAATCGCGAGCGTGGATGGGGTGGACCTGCTTTTCGTGGGGCCTCAGGACCTGACGCTGAGCATGGGCCTCCTGGACGACCGCAAGAATCCGAGGCTGCGGGACGCCATGCGACAAGTGGTGGAGGCCTGTGAACGGCATGGGAAGGTTCCCGGAACGCTGGTCATCGACCCCGAGGAAAGGAAACGGGCGGTGGAGCTGGGATTCCGCTTCATCTCGCTCGCGTCGGACGTTCGATTCCTCCTCGACGGAGCGAGGATCCACCGCAACGGCTGAAGCAGAGCGCCCCCGGTCCTGGTCGGGCATCTCACGCGCCCCGAGGCCTGCCAGGGGCACGACCACGCCCGGACGGTCCCCCGACCGCCGGGTCCGTACGGTCCCATCCGTGCGCCTGCGCCGGATCGGTCCGGTCCCCGCTCGCGGATCGTGGGAAGGGCGGAAATGGGTGGACCGTTCTCGCGGACCGGTCTCGCGCGACGCCCCTATCTGAAATAGTGGTCGGGGGTCGGTTCGAGTCGGGGGACGCGGAGGGATCCCGCTGAGACCTCCAAGGCGGCAACCATCGTGAGCGATCCTCGGAGGGAGAGCGCGGAGGTCCCGGCGCCCTCGACGTCCCCGGCCCCGAAGACCATGGAGTCCTTCGACCGAGCCTACGCGAACAGGGTGATGCTCCTTCTCGCGGGCATCGTGGTCGTGGTGCTCTACATCGAAGGGATGCTGACCCCTGCCCTGCCGACCATCCAGCACGACTTCCACGTCGACACGGCCCAGGTGAGTCTGATCCTCTCCTCCTACGCCGCCGCGGGCGTGGCCCTCTCCCCGGTCGTCGGGAAGCTCGGCGACATCTACGGCAAGCGGAAGGTGCTCTCGGCCGTGATGCTGGGGTACGCTGCGGCGGTCTCCGTCACGG
>Ga0326728_10006371_pt1 | contig 31830 bp, 29 predicted proteins | sample MB3enrmetagenome_FD_207602 | JGI IMG/M metagenome (GOLD analysis project Ga0326728, IMG submission 207602) | Lab enriched peat soil microbial communities from McLean, Ithaca, NY, United States - MB31MN | ecosystem: Environmental > Terrestrial > Soil > Wetlands > Peat | place: USA: New York... | reverse complement strand
TCGTCAACGACGTGCCGCCGATGCACCGGAACATCGCCATGGTGTTCCAGAGTTACGCGCTCTACCCGCATATGACGGTGCGGGAGAACATGAGCTTTGCGCTGAAGCTGAAACGCATGGCGCATCGCGAGATCGCGGCGAAAGTCGATCGCGCCGCCGGCGTCCTCGGCCTCGAGGAACTGCTCGATCGCTACCCCCGGCAGCTCTCCGGCGGCCAGCGGCAGCGCGTCGCCATGGGGCGCGCCATCGTGCGGGACCCGAAGGTCTTCCTCTTCGACGAACCGCTGTCCAATCTCGACGCCAAACTGCGCGTCCAGATGCGAGCCGAAATCAAGCAGCTGCATCAGCGGCTGCAGACCACGACGGTCTACGTCACCCATGACCAGGTCGAGGCGATGACGATGGCCGACAGGATCGTCGTTCTGCGCGACGGGCGCGTGGAGCAGATCGGCAGCCCCCTCGACCTCTATGACCGGCCGATCAATCAGTTCGTCGCCGGCTTCATCGGCTCGCCGGCCATGAATTTCATCTCCGGCCGCATCCGCGTCGATGGCGGCGCGTTTCTCGTCACCGCGGGCGACGATCGCCTGCCGCTGCCGCCGGAGACGGCGCCCGCCTGGGACGGGCGGCCGGCCACGATCGGCATTCGGCCGGAGGATTTCATCATCGATCGCGAAGCCGGACTTCCGGCGCAGGTCAGCGTCGTCGAACCGACGGGCGCCGAAACCCAGGTGATTGCGCGATTTGCCGGCTGCGACATCGTCGGCGTTTTCCGCGAGCGCCTCGACGCCAAGCCGGGCGGCATGCTGGCCCTGACCGCCCCGGCGGCGAGAATCCATGTCTTCGACGAGCAATCCGGACTGCGGATGATGTAGGCGGCGGCGGCGCGAACGCGCTCGGCGCTGTGGCCAGGGCGTCGGCGCCGCCCTGACCTCGACGAAGTCCGAGCGGCCGCCTCACCCCTTGACCGCGCCGGCGGTGAGGCCGGCGACGATGTAGCGCTGCGCGAACAAGAACATCAAGATCGCCGGCAGAATGGTGAGGGTGATGAAGGCGAGCACCAGCTGCCACGACGTGTTGTACTGACCCTGATAGGCCATCAGGCCCAGCGTCCAGGGATAACGCGACTCGCTGTCGAGGACGACGAGCGGCAGCAGATAGCCGTTCCAGCTGCCGACGAACGAGATCACGGCGACGGTCGACAAAATCGGCCCCGACAGCGGCAGGGTGATGAAGAGGAAGTAGCGGAAGTAGCCGCAGCCGTCCATCATCGCCGCGTCGAGAAGCTCGTCCGGCAATTGCTTGAAGGCGTTGCGCAGCAGCAGGATGCTCATCGCCAGCGAGAAAGCGACTTGCGGCAACACCACGCCCATATAGGAATCGAGAAGGCCGAGGTCCCTGATCTTGATGAACAACGGCAGAATCGCCGTCGCGACCGGGAACAGCAGCCCCAGCTGCAGATAGCCCAGCAAATGCTTGCTGCCGAAGAATTTGAGGTGCGCGAAAGCGAAGGCCGCCATCGAAGCGACCGCGAGCGTCAGCGCGACGGTGAGCAGCGCCATGATCAGCGAATTGCCGAGCACCCGCCAATAGCGCTCGCCCGCCAGAATGTCCCAGTAGTTCTTCCACACCCACTGATGCGGCAGGCCCAACAGGTTGGCGCGCAGTTCGCCGAGCTCCTTGAAGCCGCCGAGCGCCGTCGCGTAGATCGGAACGATCACGACGCCGGCAAGCGCGATGAGCGCGCCGAAGATCGCGATCGTCGCCAGAGGATTGAGGCGGCGGCCGGATTCGTCGCGCGGGGCGGCTGGCATGGACATCTCAGTCATCGCGCATGAAGATCCGTTGGTAGCCGATGGCGAAGGTGACGCAGATGAAGAACAGCACCACGCCCACCGCCGAGCCGAAGCCGACGCGCATGCGCGTGATGCCGAAATAGTAGAGGAACGACACCATCGTGTGGGTGGTGTCGAACGGCCCGCCGCCGGTCAGCGGCACGACGATGTCGAAGAGCTGCAGCGAACCGACGACCGAGAAGAAGATCGACAGGCGGATCATCGGCCCGAGCTGCGGCAAGACGATGTAGCGGAAACGCTGCCACGGGCTTGCGCCGTCGATCTCCGCCGCTTCGAGCAGCGACTTGTCGATGCCCTGCAGGCCGGCGACGAAGAGCATCATGTAGAAGCCGAAGTACTTCCACACGATGACGATCAGGATCGCGGTGAACGCCCAGTCCTTGTCAGCGAGCAGGTAATATGGTTGGAGGCCGAGGGCGCCCTTGATCGTGGCGACGAGGCCGTAATCGCCGTCGAACATGTAGCGCCAGATGAGCCCCGCCCCGACGTCGGCGAGCACATAGGGCAGGAAGAAGATCATGCGGAACGCCGCCGCCCCCGCGATCCGGCCGGCGACCATCATCGCCGCGGCGAGCGCGAGCGGCAGCTCGACGACGAGCGAAACGGCGATGACGAGGCCGTTGTTGACGAGCGCGCGCAAAAATGTCGCGTTGCCGATCAGGTAGCGGTAGTTGGTGAGCCCGATGAACCGCTCCGGCCGGCCGTAGCCGTTCCAGTTGTAGAAGCTGTACCAGGCCGCCTCCGTCATCGGCAGGGCGACGAAGACGGTGAACAACAGCAGCGCGGGCGGCAGGAAGACGAGGACGATCGCCCAGCCGTTGGCGTTCATCCGTCTGGCGGGTTCGAGATAGCTCGTCGCAAGAGTCGACAAGACCATGAGCCTCGCTACTCGGGGCGCAAACGCCCCGCCGCGGATGCGGCGGGGGCGAGATTTCGCTTGGCGACTCGAACGTTACTGCTGTTCGGCGGCCTCTTGAATCGCGGCGGCCGCCGCCTCGGGCGTCTTCTCTCCCGCGGCGACGGCGACCGACATGTCGTTGATGACGCGACCAACCGAAGGACCGAGGTCCTGATCGAGATAGTTCTGGTGGTAGGTCGACGCCGCGAGATCGTCGGCCAGGCGCTTCTGCAGCGGGTCTTTGATCGCCGCTTCGGCGCCCTTCACGACGGGAATGTAGGCGCTGGTGGCCCCCGCCTCCTCGGCGTATTTCTTTTGGCTGAAGAACTTGAGGAAATCGACGGCCTCCTTCGGCGCGCTCTTGCTGACGAGGAAACCGTTGACGCCTCCCATCGTGTCGGTCGCCTTGCCCTTGCCGTCCGGCACAGTCGGGAACGACAGGATGCCGATGTCCTCCGCCGCCAAGCCCTTGCCGCTCGCCGAGTTCGGCGCTTGCATGCCGAGCAGCCACGGCCCCATCAGGTCCATCGCCGCCTTGCCGTCGCCGAAGACGCCGGCCGACTGCGCGTGCGTAGTCTGGAGATAACCGGCCTGGAACGGTTCGAGCGCCGCCAATTCATGCAGGCGCTTGCCGGCTTCGACGAAGACCGCATTCTTGAATCCGCCGTTCTTGTTGGCCTTCGCGTCGGCGAGCGCGCCGTCGCCGCCGATGCGGACGACGAGATAGGCGTAATAGAAGTGCATCGGCCACTTCTCGCCGGCGCCGACGACGATCGGGGTGATCCCCGCCGCCTTCAGCTTCTTGACCGCGCCGAGAAAATCATCCCAGCCCTTGATGTCCTCGGCCTTCACGCCGGCCTGCGCGAACAGCTTCTTGTTGTAGTAGAAGGCGACCTCGCCCATTTCGAACGGCACGCCGACGACCTTGCCTTCGACCTTGAAGGCGTTGACCGCGGTCTGGGACATCGTCGATTCGACGTCGGCGACGTCGGCGCTGATGTCCTTGAGCAGCCCCGCCTTGTCCTGGGCTTGCATGACGCCGCCCGCCCAGCTGTAGAACATATCGGGGCGGTCGTCGGACTGCAGCATCGTCGGCAGCTTGGCTTTGAACGCCTCGTTCTCCAGGTATTTGAACTGCACTTTGACGCCCGGGTGCGAGGCGTTGTAGTCGGCGGCGATCTTGTTCCAAAGGTCTCTAGCCGGAGCGACCTCGTTGACGTGCAAGATGGTGACGTTCGTCTCGGCCAAGGCCGGGACGCTTAGCCCCGCGACGCACGCGGCGGCAAAAGCGAGATGACGAAACTTCATGACTCCCTCCGCAGGAAACGGCTCAGCGGTTTTCCCGCATTGCGCGCGAACGCTCGTCCGCTTCCCCCTTTTTGTCAAGCGAGTCGACGACAACAACGGCCAAGCTTTACGTCACACCGTTGACATCTGTCCGCGAGAGTGGAAACAATTCCATCCTCTACGGGATGCCTTGGAGACGCTGAAGTCTTGGCGCGATGAGGTGAAGTGGTCCCATTGTCAGGGACCGCTTCACTCTGAGGCGGCCCCGCTGCGCGAGTCGACTTCACAGGACCTCATGCGCCATCGCCAATCGCCTCGAGGCCGGGGCGCGCCGTCCTTCGGGCGGCGCGGCGGCCGCACGCGGAGGAGCTCGCCATGACGATGATTCACAACCCGATCCTGCCGGGGTTCAACCCCGATCCGTCGATCTGCCGCGTCGGCGAGGACTATTACATCGCGACCTCCACCTTCGAGTGGTATCCGGGCGTGCAAATCCACCATTCGCGCGATCTCGTGAACTGGCGGCTGGCGCGGCGGCCGCTCGAGCGCGCCGCGCAACTTGACCTGCGCGGCGACCCAGATTCCGGCGGCGTGTGGGCGCCGTGTCTTTCCTACGCCGACGGCCGGTTCTGGCTGGTCTACACCGACGTCAAGCGGCTCGACGGCGCGTTCAAGGACGCGCACAACTTCATCGTCACGGCGGCGTCGATCGAGGGCCCCTGGTCGGACCCGACTTATGTCAATTCGAGCGGCTTCGATCCGTCGTTGTTTCACGACGACGACGGACGCAAGTGGTTCGTCAACATGATCTGGGACCACCGTGACGATTTCCGCGCGCAGCGGAAGCACCCGGCCTTCGCCGGCATTCGCCTGCAGGAATGGGACGCCGCCTCCGGCAAGCTCGGGGGAAAGCCGAAGACGATCTTCGAGGGAAGCCGGCACGGCCTCGTCGAAGGCCCGCACCTCACTAAGCGCAACGGCTGGTACTACCTGACGACCGCCGAGGGCGGCACCGGCTACGACCACGCGGTGACGATGGCCCGCTCGCGCCGGATCGACGGGCCCTACGCGTTGCACCCGAACGTCCACCTTCTCACGTCGAAGGATGCGCCCGAAGCGCCCTTGCAGCGCTCCGGCCATGGGCAGATCGTCGAGACGCCGGACGGGCAGGTCTATCACACCCATTTGTGCTCCCGCCCGCTGAAAGGCCTCAAGCGCTCGCCGCTCGGGCGCGAGACCGCGATCCAGAAATGCGTCTGGGGCGACGACGACTGGCTCTATCTCGCGCAGGGCGGCCAGGTTCCCGCCGTCGACGTCCCCCCGCCATTTTCGACCGAAGCGGCGCCGAGGCCGCGCCTCCGGCGCACCGCCTTCGCGCCGGGCGCGCTGCCGCTCGATTTCCAGTGGCTGCGGACGCCGCATCCCGAGCGGATCTTCTCGCTCGCCGCGCGGCCCGGCTGGCTGCGCCTGATCGCGCGCGAATCGATCGGCTCCTGGTTCGAGCAGGCGCTGGTCGCGCGCCGGCAGGAGCATTTCGTCTTCCGGGCGGAGACCGAGGTCGATTTCCGGCCGTGGAGCTTCCAGCAGGCGGCGGGACTGACGGCCTATTACAACCGCTACAAGTTCCACTTCCTGGCCGTCACGTGGCATGAGACGTTGGGGCGCGCGCTGACCATCATGAGCTGCGAGGGCGATTATCCCGAGGGTCGACTCGCCTTCCCGCTTTCCCCGCCGATCGCGCTCGACGCGGAGGCGCCGGTGCGGCTCGCGCTGTCGGTCGATCACGCCAAGCTTCAGTTCTCCTACGCTCAGGGCGGCGAATGGCGCGACGCCGGGCCGCCGCTCGACGCCTCGATCGTGTCGGACGAAGCAGGCGGCGGCGAGCATCGCTCCTTCACCGGCGCTTTCGTCGGCATGGCCGCGTTCGACACCTCGGGCGGCGCCATCGGCGCCGACTTCCGCTATTTCGAATACGAAGACCGCGCGACGAAATGAAGCGGTGGATTGCAACATTGTTGTAAATGTTGTAATTTTCTTGTGCTGAGGAACGGAGATCGATTCATGCAGCAATTTCCCGCCGCGACCCTGACCAGGGACCCGACCGCGCTCAAGGAGGCCGCTCGCAAGAACCCCGTCGCGATCACCGAATACGAGAGACTGCGCTTCGTCCTGATGGCCTACGACGCGTACCTCGCCCTGACCGCGCGCGCCGCGGACCCGCGCCGCAGCCTACGCACGGAGGCGATGCCGAAAGATCTGAAGGCGCTGGCGCTCGAAACGCTCGACCGGCCTTACGAGCCGTGACGATGACGGCGCCGAGACAGCGCAACGACGCAATGCGCATTAAGTCGTCACAAATCCCGTTCTCTTGCGAATCGGGAGAATGCTTCACGCGAAGCATGACCGACGACGGACGGCGCGAACTCAACCGGCGCGGTGGGTGGCGAAGAGGGGGCGCTCTTTGGCGAAGCGATCGGATCGCGTTATGAAATATTGCAATGTGTATTATGTCCCCGTAACCGGCAGCCTTTCTGACGCGCTGGTGGCCCGTTACGCGGGAGAAATCCTAGAGCCCGCCGCTGGCATCGATATATAAGTCCAGAATCTCCTGCGCCATCTGCTTTGCGCGTTTTGGACTAAGATGCGAGCGAGGCAAATAATGCTCGCCAATCATCGCCGGCGTTTTGTCCAGCTCACTGCAAATGGACTTAACCTTCGACGCAAGCGGGTCAGTCAGGCTTCCGATCGCGGTCAATTGATACAACGGGACTATTGTGTGGGTCAGCCTCGCCCTAAGCGGTCCTTCGTCCACCAAGCAGCGCAGGGCTTCCCAAAGTTTTTGTCTGGCGTAGCTGCCGCTCAAATTTCTGTCCATTATTTTGCTTCCTCGGTTGTGCCCTGCCCGTCGACCCCTGCGGCAATTTGCGTCAACTCGGATTCGGTCGACATGTGTTTCCTAAGCGCGTCCTCGCGCAAATCGTTCTTGTTGTGTTCTAACCGATCTGCTACGCTGGCGCAATGACCGACGCGCCCGATCGCCTCACCTCCGCCAGCTCCGACGACCTCGCCGGCGCCCTCGCGTTCGCGCTGTGCTTCGATAGTCGCAAGCGCAAGCACGACGCCGCTGAGATGATGGCCCGGATCGTCGCCAAGCGCCTTGTGGAGCACCTGGAGCGAGCGGGCTTTGTCGCGCTTAAGAGGCCGCCGATCGGGGGAATGCGCCGCCCTATCGTAGCGAGGTCGCGTCGTGAAGCCGGATTAATGCCGCGAGGCGTGCCCTATGACCCCCGTCGAATTTCTTGAGGAGATCGTGTGGCCGAATGTTGCGGAGTTTCGCACCGATCAAAGCGATATGCGACACGCCTATAATGCGGTTGCGGCGGTCGACAGCTTTGTTGCGCATATCTATGTTTGGTGTTTGACGAACGCGCCAGCCGAAGTCGCAGGGCTTCTCGACGACACGGCTTATAGGAACAAACTTGCCGAACGCCACGCCGACTTCGGCTTGTTGCGCGACATTTCAAAAGCTCAAAAGCACGTGAAGCTGAGTCGGGGAGCCCCGATAATCTCCAAGGCCGCTCAAATCGTTTCCCGGCCAGTTGGTTACGGCGAAGGTCCGTATGGTCACGGCGGCTATGGCGGCCCTCAGCAAGTCGTGATCGACATCGATACCACCACGATGAGATATGTTGGCCAAATAATGGATAGCGCGCTTGAGTTTCTGGAAGGGGAGCTTGCGCGCATGATGAGTTCCGACTCAGCCGAAGGAGGGGCCGGTGTTTGACTGGTTGAAAAAACGTCGCGCTTATAATCTCGGACAGCAAGCAGCTGAGATTATTACAGAAGAGATCGATAGATATATGGCGCAACGAGTAATTCCCGCCGCCCGGCGTTTCGTGGGCGTTTTTGACGAAACGCTGACTAGGCTTTGGGATGAGCCGCCAAGTCCACCGAATCCCGCCAGCCGGCTACAATTCGAATACGTCGATTTTAGCGACAACCTTAAGAACTTCAAAGAGCAGATGCGAGCTGAACTTACTGTTAAGCTATATAAATTTGACAATTTTCTCGATAGCGGAGAAAGCTCTAGACAGAGTGTCGACCTATATATTATGAACAATCTAGACACGCTTATATCAGCTATGCTTGACGAGGTCGAGGCCAAAGTCACTAAGGCATATGCCGAAATTCAGCGAATTGAATCAGAAAAAGCGAAAAAATTGCAATAGCCAATTACTGTGAGGCGCACCTCATTCCCTAATTGCTCTGCTCCCCACTCTCGCCTTCGGTTTTCGCCCCCTCCCGAATTTGCGGCGACACACGCATGTCATCCCGGTTCTTCCGTCGGCGGCGCAACTGCGAATTCTTGCGATAGGTCCGCGGCTGCGGCGGCCGCGCGGGATTGAAAGCGGGACCGAAAACGGCGCCCAAGCCGTTGAAATTTCCTGGGGCGAGACGCGGATGCGCTTTTCGCGATCCGTCGCTGGCGCTGCCGCTCGTTCGCCTGCCTTGACGGCGCCCTCGACGCCGTGGCGCGCCTTCCGCCCCCGCCATCACCCCTCGGGCTGATGGCCGCCGCTCAGCGGCACGAAGGGGATGACGGCGCCGCCGAAAATGTCGGAGCGCGTCACCTGGTACTGGCCGTCGGCGCCGAGCGTCTTGACCACTTTGGGAATGTGCTGCGCGCCGGGCGGGCCGACGGGGATGACCATGATGCCGCCGGGGGTCAACTGCTGCAGCAGCGGCGGCGGGATGTGGTCGATGCCGCAAGTGACGATGATCTTGTCGAACGGCGCCGCGGCCGGCAAGCCGTAATAGCCGTCGCCGGCGCTGGCGGAGATCGCCGCGTATTCGCGATAGCCGTTGGCGATCAGCCGGCCGTAGACGCCGCGGGTGCGCGCCGCGAGTTCGGGGATGATCTCGATCGACCACAGGTGGTCGCTGAGGTAGCTCAGCAGCGCCGACTGGTATCCCGAGCCGGTGCCGACTTCGAGAATCTTGTCGCTGGGGCGGACGCCGAGCGCGCTGGTCATGCGCCCCATCGTTCCCGGCGGGGTGATGGTGACGCCGAAGCCGATGTCGAGATAGTGCCCGACGTAGGCGCGCTCGCGATCCTCCGGCAGCACGAACTCCTCGCGCGGCGTCATCAAGAAGGCGCGCTTCTCCGCCGGCGTCCACAGATCGTTGAAGGAGAGCAGCACCTGATAGCGGTCGAAGCGCTCGCCCAGGCGCGTCGGGTTCTCGCCGCGGTTCGCCGCCATCCAGGCGACGAAGTCGGCGCGCCGCGCCATCGGCGGCCAAAGGTCGGGCTGGAACGGCGCCGGCGGCCCGGCGAGCGCGGGAAGGGCGGCGCCGACAAGGCCGGCCGCCGAGCCGATGAGAAAATCGCGTCTATGCATGACGGCCCCCTCCGCGCCGCCTCGCGCGCGCCTCGCGCGCGCCGGCGCTCAATCGCCGCAACGGCTTCCCCAGATGTACGGCGCGGGCCGAGGCGAGTCCAGCCGCCGGCCGAGGCCGCATCGCCAAGGGCCCCGCGTTCGGGCGGCGCCGCTAGCGAGCGAGCTTCGTCGCCAGAAAATCGCCGAGCGCCGCCTTGGCGCGCTCGGCGGCGTCGCGATCGTAGCGCAGCGACATGCCGTCCATTCGCACGCCCCCGGCGAACTCGGGATTGTCGAACCCGTGCGCGGCGCCGGGGTAGACGACGAGCCTCACGTCGGCGCCGCCGGGCTGCGCCTCGGCGAGGCGGCGGCAATCGGCCGCCGGCGTGACGTCGTCCGATTCGCCGACGAGGATCAGGGTGGGGATAGCCAACCTCGCTTGGTCCAGGTTGTCGCACGGCGGGTAGAACGCCGCCGCGGCCTTGAATTTCGCGCCCTCGGGGACGGCGAAGGCGGCGGCGAAGCGGGACGAGGCGATCTTCAGCGCCGTGTCGGCCCCTTGGGAGTAGCCGACGACGCCGATTCTTCTTGCGTCGACGAAGGGGCGCCGGGAGAGGAACGCCAAGGCGCCGTAGGCGTCGGGGAGCGCCGCGGCGAAATCGACGGCGCAGGTTTCCCTAAGGCCGCGCGTCGCGAAATCGTCGACGAACAGCGCGACATAGCCTTGGCGCGCCAGGGCGTCGGCGATCGCCTGTCGGTTCGCGGGCAGTCCGAGGCAGGAGTGCAGCAGCGCGACCGCGGGAAAAGGACCGGGTCCGCTCGGCTTGGTCAGGTAGCCCTGAAGGGGCGCGCCGCGCCCGCGCTCGGCGCTTCTGTCGCCGTCGCGGGCGGGGCGCTCCTCGATCGCATGGAGACGCGCGGCCGCGGCGGCGAACTTCACCAGCTCCTCGGCCGCCGCGGGCGAGGGCGGCGTCGAGGCGAGCCCCGCCAGCGCCGCGACGGCGAGACATCGGCAAGCCCAAGCGCTGAGCGCGGTCATCGACGTCCATGCTCCTCAACGGGCGCTCGCGCGCCCTTGATCGCCTATAGCAAAGGCTTCGTCGACGCGACAACGCCGCCGGCCGCCGTTCTGGGGATCGCTTGAAAATCGCCGTTCGTCTTGCCTTCGCCCGCCGCCCGGCGATATCGAGGGGACGGGCGGGCTGGGAATCGAGCGCCATGAACGGATGCGTCCTCGTCGTCGATCAGGGCACCACCTCCACCCGCGCCGTCGTGTTCGGCCCGGGCGGCGAGCCCGTGGGACTGGCGCAGCAGGAATTCCCGCAGATCTATCGGCGCCCCGGCTGGATCGAACACGATCCCGAGGACCTCTGGCGCACGACGCTGGCGACGGCGCGCGAGGCGATCGCGCGGGCGGGCGTCGCCGTCGGAAAGATCGCCGGCCTCGGGATCGCCAACCAGCGCGAGACGGCGCTGGTGTGGGAGCGCAAGACGGGAGCGCCGATCGCCAACGCCATCGTCTGGCAGGACCGCCGCACCGCCGAGCGTTGCGCCGAACTCGCCGCCGAGGGCCATGGGCCCTTGGTGAGGGAGCGGACCGGCCTGGTTCTCGACCCCTATTTCTCCGCCGCCAAGATCGCCTGGATTCTCGATGCGGTCCCGGGCGCGCGCGATCGGGCGGAAAGAGGCGAACTGGCGTTCGGCACGGTCGACTCCTATCTGCTGTGGCGCCTCACCGAAGGCGCCGTCCACGCCACCGACTTCACCAACGCGTCGCGCACCTCGCTCTTCGACATTCGCGCGGGGCGATGGGACGACGAGCTGCTGGCGCTGTTCCGCGTCCCGCACGCCGTGCTGCCGGAAGTTCGCGAGACCGCCGCCGATTTCGGCGTCGTGGCGCCCGGCTGGCTCGGCGCCCGCTTGCCGGTGCTGGCGATGGCCGGCGATCAACAGTCGGCGCTGATCGGGCAGGCCTGCCTGCGGCCGGGCATGGTCAAGGCGACCTATGGCACCGGCGGCTTCATTCTGTTGAACACCGGCGAAACGCCGGTCCGCTCCAGCCATGGCATGCTGACCACCATCGCCTATCAGTGGGACGGCGTGCGCCGCTATGCGCTGGAGGGGTCGATTTTTTCCGCCGGCGCGACGGTGCAGTGGCTGCGCGACGGGCTCGGCGTCATTTCCCATTCGGCCGAGGCCAGCGCCCTCGCCGCCGAGGCCGATCCGGAACAGGCGGTCTATCTCGTTCCCGCCTTCGCCGGGCTCGGCGCCCCCCATTGGCGCAGCGACGCGCGCGGCGTCGTGGTCGGCCTGACGCGCGGGGCGACGCGGCGGGAATTGGCGCGCGCGGCGCTGGAGAGCGTCGGCTACCAGACCGGCGACCTGCTCGCGGCGATGCGCGAGGACGCCTTCGCGGCTTCGGGCCAGCGATTCGATCCGATCGTTCGCGTCGACGGCGGCATGGCGGCGAGCGATTGGACGATGCAGTTCCTCAGCGACATTCTCGACGCGCCGGTCGATCGGCCGGCGATCACCGAGACCACGGCGCTCGGCGTCGCGTTCCTCGCGGGATGGCGGGCCGGCCTCTATCCCGGCCCCGAGGCGTTCGCCGGCCATTGGCGGCTCGATCGCCGCTTCTCCCCCGCGATGGACGCGGGGACCCGCGCCGCCCGCTGGGCCGGATGGCGCGACGCGCTGGCGCGCGCGCTGCTCGAGCCCGCCTCGCGCCCCGCCGGCTCCGTCGGGCGCTGAGCCGCGCGTGGGGGACGTCAGGGCTCGCGCGCCGTCGCCCGCCGCCGCAGCAACTCCTCGGCCGCCTCGAACAGCGCGTCGAAATGCGAGATCGCCCGGTCCGGCTTCAGCTCGGCGACGGGAACGTCGCTGTAGCCGAAATCGACGAGGACGATCGCCGTTCCCGCGGCGCGCGCGGTCTCGACGTCGGTGCGCGAATCGCCGACCATCGCCGCGCGCTCCGGTTCGCCGCCGACGGCGCGGATCGTCTCCAGCAGCGGCCGCGGATCGGGCTTGGAGAAGCGGAGCGTGTCCTGGCCGCAGATGAAGGCGAAGCGGTCGGCGACGCCGAGCTTGCCGAGCAGCAGGCGGGAGGAGCGCTCCATCTTGTTGGTGCAGACGGCGAGCCGCCAGCCCGCGTCGGCGCAGCGCGCGAGGCACGCCTCGACGCCGGGATAGAGCCGGCTCTCCTCGGCGATATGGGCGTTGTACGCGGCGAGAAAATCGACGAACAGGGCCTCGAGCTTCGCCGGCGCGACTTCGCGCCGCGAGAGCGCAAAGCCGCGCGCGATCAGCGCCCGCCCGCCGGCGCCGAGCAGCGTGCGCGCGGCGGCGACCGGCACGGGCGCGATCCCCTCGCCCGCCAGGACGACATTGAGGGCGCCGATGAGGTCGCCGGCGGTGTCGGCGAGCGTGCCGTCGATATCGAAGACGAGGGTCGGCGCGACGGGCATGGGCGATCTTTCGGCGCGAAGGTCAGGAGTTCCAGAAGCCGGGCTCGCAGGAAGCGAGCGCGCCGCCGAGGCGCAGCGGCGCGATTTTTCGCGCCAGGCCGTCGGCGCCGGTCTCGACCGCGACGCCGCACAGGGTCGCCGCCGCCATCGCCGGCTCGAGCCGCCCGGAGGGTATGTGGCGGGTGAAGCGGCGCAGCGGCTCGTCCTTGTCCATGCCGATCACCGAATCGTAATCGCCGGTCATGCCGACGTCGGTGATGAAGCCGGTGCCGCCGGACAGAATGCGCCAGTCCGCGGTCGGCGCATGGGTGTGGGTGCCGACGACGAGGCTGACGCGGCCGTCGACGAAATGGCCGAAGGCCTGTTTTTCGCTGGTCGCTTCGGCGTGAAAATCGACGATCGCCGCGTCGCAGCCGACCCCCAGCGGGCAGGCGGCGAGCTCCTGGTCGATGCGTTGGAAGGGATCGTCGAGCGCGTCCATATACACGCGCCCCATCATGTTGATGACGAGCGCCTTGCCGCCGTTGGCGGCCTCGATCACAACGGCGCCGCGCCCCGGCGTGCCCGAGGGGTAGTTGGCGGGGCGGAGGAGGCGCGGCTGGCGGTCGATGAACGCCAGCGCCTCGCGCTGATCGAAGGCGTGGTTGCCCAGCGTGATCGCGTCGACCCCCGCGGCGAGAAATTCCTCGCAGATCGCTTCGTTGACGCCGAAGCCGCCGGCGGCGTTTTCGCCGTTGACGACGACGAGATCGAGCCGCCAGCGCGCGCGCAACGCCGAGACGTGGCGAAGGAGGACGGCGCGCCCTGCGCGGCCGACGACGTCGCCGATGAACAGCGCGCGCATCAAGAAGGGCTCCGCGCGGCGATCCATTCGCGCTCGGTGAGGATGAAATCGAGCGGCTCGTCGTGCGCCTCGTCGGGCGCCGCCGCGATCTCGCAGACGGAATAGGCGACGCCGACCGCGCGGATCGGCCCCGCCGCGCGCAGGCGCCTCAGCGTGCGGTCGTAATGACCCCCGCCGTAGCCGATGCGATGGCCGCGCCGATCGAACGCCACGAGCGGCACGAACAGCAGATCGGGATCGACGGCGTCGGCCTCGGCGAGCGGCTCGGGAATGTTCAGCGCGCCGAGGACGGTTGGATCGCCGACGCTCCACAGCCGGAAAGTCAGCGGCGCGCCGGCGGGCGCCGTCGCCGGCAAGGCGGTGACGAAGCCTGCGTCGCCGAGCGCGGCAAGAAGCGCCAGCGCGTCGGGCTCGTCGCCGATGGGAAAGAAAGCCGAAACGACGCGAGCGCGCCATTGGCGCGCGCAGGCGAGGCCCTTGTCGACGAGGCGGGCGGTCAGCAGAGCGCGCGTTGGCGGACCGAGCGCGGCGCGGCGCGCCAGCGCGCGCCGGCGCAGCAGGGACTTGGGTTCGGCGTCTTCGGGCATGGCGGCGTCGATTGGCCGATCCCTCTTTCTTAAAAGCGCGGGGCCGAGAAAGCCGTTGGACGAAGATCCCGGGCGCCTACGTAAGTAGGTGGGCGCCGTGTGCCCAAGCCCACGGGCGAGGACAGGGACAGCTCCCATGGGGATCGTACGGCCCCGAGGAATAAGGTCCTGACGCGCCCCCCAGCTCCGCAATCGGCTACTTAAGCGCTGGCGGGGCAAAAGGCTAGGGCTTGCGGATCGCGGCGGCGCCTCGCGCATAGACATGAATGCGCCGCTGACGGCGGCGCGCGCGGTTTGCAGCCGTTAGGGGGCGCGAACTGCGTCAACGAGGCGGCAAGGGGCGCTCCGTTTAAAGATAGGCCCGTTCGATTGGATCGCAGAAGGCTCCAATCGGCGCGCTTTTACGTCCGTTTGCTCGATTGAGCCTGCAACGCCGTGGCGATCGGCAGGAACAGCCGCCGCGCTTCGCCGGGGATCGGCGCGAAGCCATTCGCTTGGTAACAGGCTGCGGCGCCTTCGTCTTTCGCGTCGACGATCAGCGCGAAAGCGCCGACGCCGAGACCGTTCGTGCGCATGACGGCGTCGGCGACCAATGCGCGCCCTAGGCCGCGGTTTCGAAAGCGACTCGCGACCGCGAGGCGGCCCATCAGCATCGCAGGGACGATCGGATAGCGCGGCAGCCGCTTGGCGATGTCGGCGGGCAAGGCGTCGAGCGGCACGCTCGTCGCGGCGAGGGTGTAAAATCCCGCGATTTCGCCACTGTCGGCGAGCGCCGCGAAACATCCCGCGACGCGGCGCCTCACGTCTTGAAGGGCCAGCTCCCGCAGGTAACGGTCGAGCGCGGCGACGCCGGAATGGAACGCGCCGCGATCATGTTCGCTGCGAAGCGCTTCGGTGACGAAGGAGGTCACCTGACTTCGCGGATCAGACGGCGGTGGCTCGCGAACGCCTTCTTAAGGCCCTCGGAGGGCTTCGGCGGGTTGACGATCGCTTCGGCGAACGCGCGTTGTCCCGCGGCGGCAAGGCGAATGACGCCCGTCTCCTCGATGGTTCGGTTGGCCGCCTCGCGCGCGGCGGCGACGACGAATTCGCTGACGCTGCGGCCCTGGATTTGCGCGGCGCGCTTGACGATCGCCAACGCGTCGGGCGCGATGCGCGCCTCGATGCGGGCCGAACGAACGGGCTCTTGCGGCATGGCGCACACTCTCCTGATGCGGCCGATGTACGGGATGATGCCGGACACGTCAAGGAGATGTTCTGGCTCGGGACATAGGAGACGCACAAACGAATGCGGATTTCTCCATGATTTGCTTGGCGGTGCGGCGCGCGAGAGGAATTCGAAGTCAAGGACGCGCGAAGCGCGCCGCCTCCAGCGGCGACCGCGTTGCGGTCATCCTTGAGTTCGAATTCCTCTCGCGCATAATCGCCTCCAAGCCATCCATGGCATGCTGGCGCTGGCCGCAGCGCCAGTCTCATATCTGTCTGAACCAGGACAGGACCGGCCGTCCTCTCGCGCCGCCGCCGGCGGCGCTTGGAGACAGAAGGCCATTCCGCCTCTCCGCCAGCCGTCAGCGCCGCGCGAAGGCGACCTCGATCGGCTCGCTGTTGGCGGCGCGGGAGTAGAGTTCGAGGGCGATCGTCGAGGGCGCCGCCTGGTCGGCGAACGCGTCGATGATTTGCCGCACCATGCCGCGCTCGGGCCGCAAGCTCGCGCCGTCGACGGAACCCACCTCCATGCCGATCAGATTCTTGGATCGGGCCAGCGCGCAATTGGGCCGAGCGTCGTCGCAGCCGACCAGCACCACGACCTGCCCTCGCTTGTGATAGCGCGGTCCGTTGAGAGGCCCCATCTCGAATTCGACCCATCGCACTTCGAAGCTCAGGCCGCCGGCCTCGCCCATCGGCGGACCGCGGTCGGGCGTCGGCAAAATGTCCCCTCGGGCAGTCGAGGCCGCCAACGCCAGCGCCAGCGCCAAGCAAGCCAACTCGATCCGGCGACCCATGCTATCCTCCTCGATTGTCCGTGAGCGGCGTATTCGATTGATCGGTGAAAAGGAAGAGTTCCTTGACCGAGGCCCAAGCCCTTCTCCTCTCCGCGGCGATCGAGGGTCCGATCGCCTTCGCCATCGTCCGCCTTACGAGGTGGCCGAGCCGAGGCGACCTGCACGTCGGCGTCGCGTCCGCGGTCGCGACCGCCGTGACCCATCCTCAGCTGTGGGCCGCCGCCTACTGGGCCTATCCGCGCTTCCCCACCTGGCCGGCGATCCTCGTCCTGGAGGCGCTGGTGATCCTCGCCGAAGGCGTGCTGATCGCCTGGATGGCTCGACTCGCCCTGCCGCGCGCCATGATCGTCTCCCTGATCGCCAATTCGGCGTCGTTCCTCGCCGGGCTGGCGCTCGCGGGCTGAGCGCGCGGCCGCCCTTTCTACGCCCCGCGGACGGTTTCGTCTCGCGCCCGCAGGGCCGCCCAGTCCGCGATGGCGCGCGCCAAACCGCAGCGGCGCCCTGGTAAGCCGAGCCGCCGCGGCGCTGAACTCCCCGACGCTGCCGCGCAATGTCTCGCGGAGCGCGATCGCCGCCTCGAACGGGTCCGCGGCGGGTTCGACGGCGCGCTGGGGATGCCGGCGGGTCGCATAAGTGTCGACGACGGCGCGGATCGTCCTATAAGTGACGCCATATCTGCGGCGCGGCGGGAGAAGGGGGAGGGTCCGATGGCGGAACATGCCGGCGTTTATCGTCATGTTGTCCTGTTCAAGTTCAAGCCGACCGTGCCGAAAGGTTCGGTCGAGGCGATCGAGAACGCGTTTCGGGCGCTGTGCGCCGAACTGCCGCTCGTGAGGGATTTCGAGTGGGGCCGGAACTCGAGCCCGGAAAACCTCAATGAGGGGTTCACGCACTGCTTCATCGTGACGTTCGAGCACCCGACGGACCGCGACGCCTACCTGCCCCATCCCGCCCACCAAGCGTTCTGCCGGCGCTATCTCGACGACGCCCTGGAAAAAGTCTGCGTCGTCGACTTCCTGTCGAACCTCTGAGGGAAGACGGCGCGTCGAAGGCGCGCGCCCGCTGTTCGATTTACGGAATTCGCTCGGCCACGATGCGCATTGCCTTATTGGCGGCGCCGTGAAGCCCGACTTGAACGCCTGATTTTCGCAAATGATTGATTGCGCTGGCATTTCAGCAAAATTCAAGGCGGCGTGGCGCTACGTCTTGGGCGGCCGCGGCGTTTTTGGGCGGGTTTGAGTTGGGCAGGCGGCGGGGGGCGAGCCTGGCGGGCGCGCGGCGGCAGGGCGAGCTGAGCGCGTTTGAAGAGCGTCGTCACCGCCGGCGCGGCGTCGCTGCGCACCAGCCAATCGGCGCCGCGATGACGGATGCGCGCTTGGCTCAGGCGGTCGAGATCGCGCAGCAGAACCCGCCGCTCGGGCGCGACGCCGGCCTCGCGCATGAGATCGTCGAGATGCTTCTGCATCGCCAGCGCCAGGAACGAGCAGAAGACATGGCCACGAATGGCGGCGTCGGATGAGTGGAAGATCGGCCGCGTGCGCATTGCCGCCTTGGTCCGCTGGAAGAGATTTTCGACCTGGAGAAGGTCGCGGTAGCGCAGAACCGCCTGCAGCGGCGTGATTTTCGCGTTGGTGCGCAGCACGAAGATTCCGTCGAACCGCGCTTCTTCGGCGAGCTTGCCGGCGTCGATCTCGAACGCCGGCTTTCCCTTGGCGTCGTTGGTCTTGCGCAAATAGCGCCGATAGGCGGAATTGCCGATCAGCGCCTTGTCGCCTTTTTCCAATTGCCGCGCCAAGCCGGCGACGATCGCCTCGCGATCCCCACGCTCCTTCTCGGCCTCCGCTTCGTTGCGGCAGACGAGGTGGCGCTTGCCCTCGATCTCCACGCGCATGATGAAAAGCGGGGTCTCGCCCGCCTTGCGCTCGATCAACAGGGGCACGAACGGCGCGTCGTCGTCGAGCGCATGGATGATCAACACCTGATCGGTGAGCTTGGCGCCCGAGGCGATGAGCGAGGCGAGGGCGCCGGAGGCGGCCAATTCGTTGGCGCGCCCCAGATTGGCGACGACGGACTGGCGCACGGCGCCGTCGACGCGCTTGTTCTCGACGATCTGCACGTAAGTGCGCCCGCCCGACCTCTTGAAGCGGAAGAACATGGCGGCCCGAAAGCAGAGCACCACAGAATCCGATTCGCAATCAATTATCAAGCCGACATATTGTGCAAACGTGCCACCACGTTTCGTGAAAATGCCCGATCGCCGTCAATGATATCAACAGGTTGCAAGCGCAAAGACCCGTTTACTGTTCAAGTCGGGTTTGACGCTGTTAGCGATAATTCCGAACCGCTATATATGCTTGAAGTTAACCGTCGAAAATCGCTATTATTCGAAGTATACGGTTATCGTTATTCGATTTAAGTTTGTTCTGGACGGATGAAATGTTCCGCCGAATCCGAAATATCTGCAGCCGACTTAGGGGCGATCTTGACGATCGACGCCACAAAGTCGCTCACCCCTTTCCCGTCGGAAATAGCCACATATTGTGCGACGCCGGCTCTTCGGAAACGAGCCTTGGGCCGCGCGCTGATGACAAAACCGTAATTACGTATGTCGGTCGTCTCGAAAACCGCAAGGGCATCGCCAAATTCTTTGAGGGCATGGCTAGCTGTCCAAGAATAGTTGAGCTTCTTCGGGGAAACAAGCTTCACTTCGAGCTCGCCGAGCGGGACGCGCTTGAAGCCCATGCGCGCATAATAGGGTTCGTCGCCGACGAGGATCACGAGCCTCGCGCCGGCGTCCCTGGCCGCTTCGAGCGAGCGTGCCGCCAGCGCCTCGCCGATGCCCTGGCTGCGAAACACCGGCTCGACGATCAGCGGCCCCAGCAGCAGCGCCGGCGTATCGCCGATGACGATCGGCGTCATCGCGTTGGCGCCGACCAGCAGCGTGCCGACGCGCGCGACGAAGCTCAGCGACAGGTCCGCCGGCGTCCTCTCGCGAACGCCGCGCCGAGCGACGCGACGGGGGCAGGTCTGGGACGACGAAGCGGGCGCTGCGCGCTGCGGGGGCGGCGGCTGAGCAATGGCGGCTGGAACCGTTCGTCGCCAATGGCGGATATAACAAACGTGCGATGTATGAAAGCGCCGCTGCGCCCCCTGTGACCTCGCGTCGCCGCTGCGCCTACCGTTGCGTCTATCGCGATTGCATCCTAAACCGGTGTCCGAATGCGATCGTCAATTCGGGTTCGGCCATGCCCCGCCGCAGGGCGCAGGCCAACCCGCGGAAAATGGGGGCGTCTTCATGCGGGAAGGTGGGATCGTCACCGCCTCGCCGTGGTGGCGCTTGAGCGACTCGATGCTTTGGCTGAAACTGCGCGCCGCCTATCGTCATCCGACGAATTCCAGCAAGCGAAAACGTTTTCGTGAAGAACACCAAGATCAGACTCGCATTCGACGAGGTCTTCTTTCGCATCGATGGAAGTCGCTGAAGCTGCGCCTGACAGCAGCCTGGAGGCACCCGTTCGACCGAAGAAAGCGAAGGCAATTTCGGTGGGAAAGGGCGGAAAGCCGACCCGAATGTGCTACAGGCTTCGATCCTGACTTCTGCCGGCGCCACTATCCGGGGATTGGGACCGCGCAATTCGAGCCGGTGACGACTCTGTCACGACCTCACGACGTCAATGTACCGTTGCACGATCTTCGCGCAAAAGAGCGTGCGAGACTATTTTTCGCAGTTTGCGACGAACTAACACTGACGAGACGACCTAGCTTCGAGGCCGCGGCTCGGCTGCGGCCGGTCATCGAGGCCCTCGCACCGGCATGGCGGGATGGCGATCCGATCATCGTAAGCGCGGGCGCCTTTGACCCAGTCTGGTCAAATGAAAAAAACGGTTACGTCCAGCGCATACTCGCAGTCGATCGGCTAATGGGCGATCATGTCCGGATATACATGAAGTTCTGGAAAGCAATGCCGGAAAAAATTGTTGTGACATGGGTGGCTCCGCAGATTGTGATTCTCGACATAGGCTCGAACGAGCCAGAGGCTGAAGCGTTAACACACGCGGTTATTCGCGAGGCACAGTGCATCTACTTCCACAGCATCCATGCAGCTGCCGAACCAAGGCTTCTCCAGCATCTGTCCATGAGGAACACCAGAAGCATCCTTGATGCTCACGGCGCACCCCCGGAGGAGGCCGCAATGTACCTCGAGTACGCAGAGCGCTATTTCTGGGACTACGTGGAATGCATAGTGATGAAACACGTATCAACGATTGTCGTCGTCACGCACGCGATGGCCTCCCATCTCGCCGCGAAGCATCCAGGCGCCAAGGCGAAGGTCATTGTCATGCCAATCCTCCCGAAGACCGCGGATGATCCTGGCTCGTGGGAGCGAGCAGACGTAGCGCGCCCACTGCTGATCTACGCCGGCGGAATGCAGAAATGGCAGCGCATTTCGCGGATGGCCGCTGCGATCTCTAAGCTCCGGTCCACCTGCGACTATATTCTGCTGACGTCGGAGGTCGCGATCCTCGCGCGGCAACTGTTCGACGCGGGCTTGCCCCCCGGCGAGGCGCGCGCGCGCATCAGATCGGTCAGTCACAGGCAGGTGTTGTCATTTTACGAGAAGGCGCATTACGGGTTTCTATTGCGTGAGGATTCCATTGTAAATCGCGTCGCGTGTCCGACAAAGTTGATTGAATATATCGCGGCTGGCGTAGTGCCAATTCTTGATTCGCCAATCATCGGCGACTTTTGTGAGCTTGGCATGCGCTTTTTGCCGCTGGCGGAGATGCTCTCGGGGCGGCTTCCAACATGGGAGGAGCGAAACGAGATGGCGCGCGAGAACTTGCGTGTGTTCGAACGTCTTCGACAGGAGGCGAAGTCTGGTTCGCTGGAGCTTGCCCGGCTGTGGCAATGAACAGACTAAGCGCTCTGAGGGTCGGCTTCGTCGTGCCTTCATTCGACAAGGGCGGGCTGGAGCGCGTGGCGCTTGAGCTCTACCGGGCGTGCTCGCGCCGCGGCATTTCCGCTACAGTCTTTTCGCAGAGCGGCGCTTTCGGCGCACTCGCGGACGAAGTCGATCCGGCGGATCTCGTAGCCGTGTGCAATCGACACGACAATTTCTTTGCGGAGGCGACGGCGCGCAGAATTACGACGCTACATTACAATTACAGCACGTTCCAGTTACGCGAGGCTACTGAAGCGGGAATTCGGACGATCTACACAATCCATAATTACTATACGTGGCTCGATGACCGTTCTTTCGCCGCCCGCGCCGAAATCATCCGTGCGGCAAGCGCTGTGGTGGCGGTTTCCGAAGGCGTGAAGAGGTATTTCGAAAAGCGCGCCAACTGGGACGGCGGCCGCGTCCAGGTCATCCTGAATGGCGCGCGCTTTTCTGGGCAATTTTCGACGCTCGCGCCGATTACGCCCAAGCGCGGCGATCGACCGCACGTCTTTGCCAATGTCGCTTCATTCTATCGCGCAAAGCACCACGCGCTGCTCATCCGAGCTGCGGAAATCCTGCACCAACGTGGTCTGGAGTTTTCCTTGCTGCTGATCGGCGGCAAGGGCGATGAAAGATACGAAGCGGAGATTGAAGCACGGCTCCGGAAGACGCCTGCCAAAGACTGCATCCAGAAACTCGGATTCCGCCCCCACGAGGAACTCGAGCGAATTTTGCGCGACGAGGTCGACACAGTTGTGATGGCGTCAATCCAAGAGGGCGGTCCAATTGCTGCGTTGGAAGCCCTCGCGCTAGGAAAGCGTGTAATCCTGACCGACACCGGCGCAGCGCGGGACATGGCGGTCCGGATGCCGCATCTCGTCACCGTTATTCCGTGCGCGCAAGACATCGAGACGCTTGACGCGAACGCCATCGAGCGCTTGAGCCGCAACGGCGACTGCCGAAATCTCGCGCCGCTCGTTGATGCGATGGCCGCGAGAATCGCGGCCGGGCCGCCGAGCGCCCCGCCGCCGGACACGAGATTCCCGTTCGACATGGAAACTTTCGAGGAGGGCCATCTTCGACTCATTGAGGGGGCTGGCTAATTGTGCGGCGGTGGTTGGGCCTGACCGCGGATAGCCGGTGCAGATCTCAGCGAAGAACTAAGGAAACCTTGCGGTTGGCGATATGAAAAAGGTCATGCTGGTTTTCGGGACCCGCCCCGAGGCGATAAAGATGCTTCCGGTTGCGCGCGAACTGCGCCGCGATCCCAACCTCCAGGTGAAGACGGTTGCGACTGCACAGCATCGAGAGCTACTTGATCAGGCGCTGCGCGAATTTGGCGAGACGCCGGACGTTGACCTCGATCTCATGTCGCCCAAGCAGTCGCTCGAAAATCTCACAGCGCTTATCCTCACGCGTGTAAGTGTGCTTCTTCGAGATGAACGCCCCGACTTGTTGCTCGTCCACGGCGACACCACGACAGCATTTGCTTCCGCCTTAAGCGGCTTTTATGCACAGATTCCCGTTGGGCATGTCGAGGCCGGGCTGCGATCCCACGATCTCGCCCGACCGTGGCCCGAGGAGATGAACCGCGTGATGATCGATAACGTGGCCACGCTCATGTTTGCTCCCACCGAAAACGCTGCCGCGGAGCTGCGCAATGAATACAATCGCCATTCAAGCATTCACGTGACGGGCAATACGGGGATCGATGCATTGCTGAGCGTTTATCGGCGGCTTGAGGCGAGCGAAGCGGTAGGTTGTGAGAGATGGAGCGTTCCAATGGACATAGGGCCGGACGAGCGCGTCATTCTCGTCACCGCTCATCGTCGCGAGAGCTTTGGCGATGGCTTCGAACGCATTTGTGACGCGCTGGCCTTGATCGCGGCGAAGCACCGTGTCCGAATTGTCTATCCTGTTCACCTCAATCCGCGCGTGCGCGCTATGGTGACAAGACGTCTAAAATCTCTCCAGCGAGTTTCGCTCATCGAGCCCGTCGGGTACTTCGACATGGTGCGGCTGATGCGACGGGCGACGATCATTTTGACGGACTCCGGCGGACTGCAGGAAGAGGGCCCCGCGCTGGGGCGGCCAGTGCTTGTCATGCGCGACGTCACCGAAAGACCCGAGGCGATCTCGACAGGTGTTGTCAAGCTCGTGGGCACGACGCCAAAGGTCATCGAACGCGAGGTCGCGGAACTGCTCGACGATCCGGTTCACTATACTCACGTCGCGCGTCCGGTGTTTCCTTACGGCGATGGCACGGCCTCGCGCAAAATCGCAGACATCATTTCTTCCCGATTCTTGAGCCTCGATCGCGCATCCCCGCCGTTCAATGGAGAGCCTGCTGCACTTGTCCGTGCACAGATGGGCAAACAACCGTAGTTACCTCGACAGGCTAGTCGACCCCTTAACGGGCCGAGGCTCGCTCGCGAGCGAAGCCCTCGCCGCGGGGCGAGGCGCCGAAAAAACCTCACGCAAGCCGTTGAAAACAAACCATCGCCCGACTTGAACAGGAAACGGGTCTTCGCGCTCGCAACCTGTTGATATCATTGACGGCGATCGGGCATTTTCACCAAACGTGGCGACGCGTTTGCACAATATGTCGGCTTGATAATTGATTGCGAATCGGATTCCGTGGTGCTCTGCTTTGGGGCCGCCGCGGGCGACGGCCGTCGGCGGGCGATCGCCGGGCCGGCGAAAGCCCCGCTCTCCGACGGTCTCGCGCTCCCCCGCCCATTGTCGTATATCCTGCGGCCCGGCGACGCGCGTCGCACAGAATTTTCGCCGGCGGCTTCGCGACCGTCCGGCGAACGGAGGCCTTGCGATGAGCCGAATCGTCTACGTCTTGAACGGCCCGAACCTCAATCTGCTCGGCAAACGTCAGCCGGAGATCTACGGCCGCGAGACGCTCGCCGACATCGAGGCCTCCTGCCGGCGCGTCGGCGCCGAATTCAAATTGGACATCGAATTCCGCCAGAGCAATCGCGAATACGAGATCATCGACTGGATTCACGAGGCGCGGGAGCGGGCGTACGGCGTCGTCATCAATCCCGCCGCCTTCACCCACACGTCGGTGGCGATTCTCGACGCGCTCGCTGCGTTCGAGGGGCCGATCATCGAGGTGCACATCTCGAACATCCACAAGCGCGAGCCGTTCCGCCACCATTCCTACGTCTCCGGCGTCGCCACCGGGGTGATCGCCGGCCTCGGCGTTCAGGGCTACGCGCTGGCGTTGCGGCGCATGGCCCAGATGATCGACGAAAAGCGGGCTTGAGGCGGACCCGCGCCGCCCATCCGGGCGCGGACAATCGCGGCGTTGGCTGGGGCGCCAGGATTCGAACCTGGGGATGGCGGAATCAAAATCCGCTGCCTTACCTCTTGGCTACGCCCCACCGGCGCGCGAAGGCCGGGGCCGGCGTTCGCGAAGCGGCCGGACCATAGTGCGAGGCCTCGCCCATCGCAACACCCACCGCCGCCGCCGCTCAGCCGAAAGCCGCGAGATCGGCGTCGGCGCCGCAGACGAGGGCGGGCGCGGCGCGAACCTCGGCCCGGCCTATCGTCGAGGGCGCGCGCGGCGGCTGGGGATCGGAGGTCATGGCGGCGTTCGCCTGTCTAAACCGGATTCACGTCGACTTCGACGTCGAGCTCGTGGCCGCCCGACGACAGGATCAGGCCCTCGACCGGCGGCGCGTCCGAATAATCGCGGCCGCGCGCGACGACGATGTGATCGTCGCCGGCGGGAAGCGCGTTGGTCGGATCGAGACCGAGCCAGCCGAACCCCGGCCCGCACCACAGCGCGACCCAGGCGTGCGAAGCGTCGGCGCCGGCGAGGCGCGCCTTGCCGGGCGGCTGGATGGTGCGGATGTATCCGCTGACGTAGAGAGCGGGCAGGCCAAGACCGCGCAAACCGGCGATCATCACATGGCTGAAATCCTGGCAGACGCCACGCCGGCGCGCGAAAGCCTCGGCGGGCGAAGTCGTCACCTCGGTCGCCTTCGCGTCGTAGACGAAGTCGGCCTTGATGCGCGCAGCGAGCTCGCTCGCGGCCTCGTAAATCGGGCGGCGCGGCGGGAAGCTTTCGCGCGCGTAAGACGTCGCCGGCTCGACGAGCGGGACGAGTCGGCTCGGATAGATCGCCGAGGCGGGCGAATCGGCGCCGAGCGAATCGGTCGCGGCGGCGAGCGCGGCGACCTCCTCCCACGACGGGGTCAGCGCGGCGAGCGGCGGCGCCGGCCGCTCGACGACGACGCGCGCGCGCGATTCGATCGCCAGTTCGCGATGCGGCGTCTCGATGCGCATGCGCACGACGCGATTGGCGAAGGAATCGGCGCGCTCGACGAACGTCTGCGGACGCGGCGTCACGTCGATGCGCGCCGTAACGACGCGCTGCCCGTCCTCCGAGCGCGGCAGCAGGCGCAACATGCACGCGTTGACGGCGACCGGCGCGCCATAACGATAGCGCGTGAGATGGGTCACGTCGTAGATCACGCCAGGCCCGTGATTTTTTCGGCCCGGCCTTGCGCCGCGCCCTGGAGGAAATAGCGCGACGCGATCGCCTCCGCCAAAGTCGTCAGCCGCCGCTCGATCGCCAGAATGCTCGGTTCCTCGATCCGATCGGCGTATTCGGCTGCGAGTTCCGCGCGCAACAGCGTGGCGAGTCGGCGCGGCTCCTCGGGCACGCCGTCCTGTCGCAGCACCGGCAGGGCGCCGATCTGATCGTCGATGACGTTGGCCTGAAACGCCACCGAGCGCGGATTGAACGGATCGAGCAGCGCCATGTCGCGCACCGGCGCCAGCGCGACGCCGATTAGGGTGCGCGAGCGATAAGTGATCTGCGAATCGATGAGATCGAGCAGCACGTCGAGATCGTGTTCGCTGGCGTCCTGGCCGGCGAACTGGCGCGCCAGCCGGCAGGTGTTGATGCCGCGTTCGATGCGTCGGCCGAGTTCATAGAAAATCCAGCCCGCGCCTCGGTTGAAATTCTCGTCGAACAGTCCGGCGAGCGCGGCGATCGTGGTCAGCGCCTCGTCAATGCAGTCGAGAATCTCGGCTTCGGCGAGCGGACGCTCCGGCGCCTCCAGGATGACCATTTCCAGCCGGCCGATCAGTTGCCAGGTCTGCTGCGTCAGGCGCTCGCGGATCACCGAGGCGGCTTGGCGCGCCGCGCGCGCGATCGACAGCGCGGAGCCGTAATTCTCGCCGCCGCGCAGGGCCGCTTCGCCCGCCTCGGCGGAGCTTTCGCGCGCTGTCTCGGCCTCGATGGCGCCCCAGGAAACGAGCAGGGCCTTCAATCGCGCGATCGATTGGCGCGAGCCATTCATCGGCGCGTCGGGATCGACCGCGCGCGCGCAGAGGCAGCGCACCAGCCGCAGCGTCCCCTCCTCGCGTTCGAGATAGCGGCCGAACCAGAACAGGTTGTCGGCGGCGCGGCTCGGCAGATTGCCCAGCATGCGCACGATCCGCACCTTTTCCGGCGTCGGCAGAAGACTCGTCGCTTCGACCTGGCGGTCCGCCAGCACCCAGACGTCGGCGGATTCGACGCCCTCCCCCATCGACACCGCGCGCGCGTCGGGCTTACCGGAAATGCGGCAGAAGCCGCCCGGCATCACGCGCCAGCCGTGCGGCGTCGCGGCGGCGTAGACGCGCAGCACGAACGGGCGCGGAACAAGTCGTCCGTCCTCCCAGCGCGGCGTCGTCGAAAGTCGCACGATGTCCTGGCCGACGTAATCGACGCCGCGCGCCTCGATCGCGGCGCTGAGCGCCGCCCGTTCATCGGGTCCGAGTTCGGATCCCGCGACGCCGCGGCGCCCGCCGAGGCCGGGGGCGGAATCGTGGAAGGCGGCGGCGATCGAAAAGGAGTCGAGCGAGGCCAGAACGCGCGCCCGCTCGCTCGGCTGGCCGCACCACCATGTCGCGATGCTCGGCATCGCCAGGTCCTCGCCGATCAGGCGACGCGCCAGCGCAGGCAGAAACGCCAGCAGCGCGCGCGACTCGACGAGCCCGGCGCCCGGCATGTTTTCGACCGCGACGCCGCCGGCGCGGATCGCGTCGAGGAGCCCGGGCGCGCCGATGCGCGAGGCGGCGTTGAGTTCGAGCGGATCGCACCATTCGGCGTCGACATGACGCCACAGCACGTCGCAACGCTTGAGTCCGGCGATTGTGCGCACGAAGACGCGGCCGTCGCGCACGACCAGATCGTCGCCTTCGACGAGTAGAAAGCCGAGGTAGCGCGCGAGATACGCCTGCTCGAAATAGGTGGCGCTCAAGGGTCCGGGGGTGAGAATGCCAATGCGCGGCTCGGTGCGCTCGCCGCTCGCCTTGAGCCCGGCGCGCAGTTCGCGAAAGAACGGCGCGAGGCGTTCGACGTTCATCTGGCTGTAGAGACTGGAAAACGCCTGGGAGATCACCAGGCGGTTCTCCAGCGCGTAGCCGGAGCCGGAGGGCGCTTGCGCGCGGTCGCCGAGCGCCCACCAGCGCCCGTCCGGCCCGCGGCCGATATCGGCGGCGTAGAGCCTGAGCCACCGCTTGCCCGGCGGCGCGACGCCGCGCATCGCGGCGATGAAGTCGGTCGATCCGGTCAGCGCGGCGGCGGGCAGGAGGCCCTCGGCGATCAGACGACCCTCCCCATAGACGTCGGCGAGCACGCGCTCGAGCAATTCGGCGCGCTGCGCGACGCCGTGCGCGATTTCGCGCCATTCGGCTTCAGGAATCGCCAGCGGCATGCGGCTGAGCGGCCACGCCCGTTCGGACGTCTCGCCCCGCACGCGATACGACATGCCGCGATTGCGGATGCGCCGGTCCGCCCCGGCGAAACGTTGCGCGATCTCGTCGGGCTCGAGCGCCGCCAGCGCTTGCAACAACCGCCGCCAGTGCGGGCGCGGGGCGCCGTCGGCGTCGATGAACTCGTCGGGAATTCCGGGAAGCGGCGCGTAGCCGCGCGTCCATGCGGCGACGCGCGCGAGAGCGTCGTCGCCATGCGTCGCAACGGACCGGGCGCTAGCGGGCAATGGGCCTCCGCAAATCCAGCGTCATCGGGAACTCGCACGACGACTCGTCGGGGGGAATGGGCGTCGCGCCGGCAGTATGCCCATGATCCTGAAAGCGCGCCAGTCGCCGCGCCTCCGCCTCGTAAGAATTCACTGGCGACGTCTCGTAATTGCGCCCGCCGGGATGGGCGACATGGTAGACGCAGCCGCCGAGCGAACGCCCGTTCCACGAATCGAGGATGTCGAAGGTCAGCGGCGCGTGGACGTCGATCGTTGGGTGGAGGCTGGAGGCGGGCTTCCACGCCTTGAAGCGAACGCCCGCCACCGCTTCGCCCGCGCGCCCGGTCGGTTGCAGCGGCAGACGGCGGCCGTTGCAGGTCAGAACATGGCGCCCGGCGATGAGGCCGCTGGCCTTGGCTTGCAGCCGCTCGACCGACGAATCGACATAGCGCGCCGTGCCGCCGGCGGCGGCCTGCTCGCCGAGCACGTGCCAGGGTTCGAGCGCCTGGCGGATTTCCAGTTCGACGCCGCCGTGGGCGACGCGACCGTAAGTGGGAAAGCGGAACTCGCGCTGCGCCTCGTACCACTCCGGATCGAACGCGTAGCCGGCGCCTTTAAGATCGTCGAGAACGCCGAGAAAGTCGTCCCAGACGAAATGCGGCAACATGAAGCGGTCGTGCAGACTGGCACCCCAACGCACCGGCGCGCCCTGTTGCGGCTCGCGCCAGAACCAGGCGATCAGCGCGCGAAGGAGCAATTGCTGGGCGAGACTCATGCGCGCGTCGGGCGGCATCTCGAACGAACGGAATTCGACCAGCCCGAGCCGCCCGGTCGCGCCGTCGGGCGAATAGAGCTTGTCGATGCAGATTTCGGCGCGATGGGTGTTGCCGGCGACGTCGACGAGCAGATTGCGGAACAGCCGGTCGACGAGCCACAACGGCGCCGCTTCGCCCGGCGCCGGCGTCCGCGAAAGCGCGATCTCCAATTCGTAGAGCTGATCGTCGCGCGCTTCGTCGAGGCGCGGCGCCTGACTGGTCGGGCCGATGAACAACCCGGAAAATAGATACGAAAGCGACGGGTGGCGCTGCCAATAGAGGATCAGACTCGCCAGCAGATCAGGCCGGCGCAGAAACGGCGAGTCTGCCGGTGCGGCGCCGCCGAGCACGACATGATTGCCGCCGCCGGTTCCGGTGTGGCGCCCGTCGGCCATGAACTTGTCCGCGCCGAGCCGCGATTGGCGCGCGTCTTCATAGAGCGCGGTCGTCGTCTCTGCCGCCTGGCGCCACGAGGCGGCGGGATGGATGTTGACCTCGATGACGCCAGGATCGGGCGTCACCTTGATGCAGTCGACGCGCGGGTCGAACGGCGGCGTGTAACCTTCGATGCGGATCGGAACGTTTTTCTCGCGCGCGATCGCTTCGACCGTGCCGAGCAGTTCGAGATAATCGTCGAGTTTCGGCGTCGGCGGCATGAAGACGCACAGCACGCCGTCGCGCGGCTCGATGGTCAAGGCGGTGCGCACCGCGCCCTCGGCGGCGAATTGTTCGTTCTGGGTTTGCTGCTCCGCGCCGGTCTGCGCATGCGCGACTTGGCGGAACTGCATCGGCTCGGGCAATTCGCCGCGCGGGTCCATCGGGTCCTGCTCGTGAACGAACGGATAGTCCGACGGTTTGACGTAGGGCAGGGTTTTCATCGGCAGGCGCAGGCCGACCGGCGAGTCGCCGGGCACCAGAAAGAGCTTGCCGCGTCGGAGCGGCCAACGTTCGCTGCGCCAGACGGGCTTGGCCTCGGCGTTCCAGCGTTGCACCGGCAGGACGAAGCCGGTCGGGCGCGCCAGGCCGTGATCGAAGGTGCGCACCATCCGCGCGCGTTCTTCCGGATCGTCGATCTTCGGGTCGGAAGGGCCGACGTTGACCGGCAGCGCGCTCTCGCGCAGCAGCCAATAGGGCGCGTCCTCATAGGCGGGGATGACGTAGTCGGGCTCGATGCCCAGACGCACGGCGACCTCGCCGGCAAGCGCCTGAGCGTCCTCGTCCGTCGCCGCCGCGGTCGCGCCGGCCCCGGCGATCAGCGAGGGGTCCTGCCAGATCGGCTTGCCGTCCTTGCGCCAATAGAGCGCGAAGGCCCAACGCGGCAGGCTCTCGCCGGGATACCATTTGCCTTGGCCGTAATGCAGGAAGCCGCCGGGCGCGAATCGCGCCTGCAGGCGACGGATCAGCGTCTCGGCGCGCGCCTGCTTGTTTCCGCCGACCGCCGCCGTGTTCCACTCCGGGGCGTCGTAGTCGTCGATCGAGACGAAGGTCGGCTCGCCGCCCATGGTCAAGCGCACGCCCTGGGCGACGAGATCGCGATCGACCGTCTCGCCGAGAGCGTCGAGCCGGCTCCAGGCGGCGTCGGTGAAGGGCGCCGTCACGCGCGGCGCCTCGGCGAGCCGCGTCACCTTCATGTCGAAGCCGAAGTCGACCTGCGCCGGCTCGACGAAGCCGGCGATCGGCGCCGCCGAGCGGAAATGCGGCGTCGCGCACAGCGGCAGATGGCCTTCGCCGCAGAACAGGCCGGAGGTCGCGTCCATGCCGATCCAGCCGGCGCCGGGAATATAGACCTCGGCCCAGGCGTGCAGGTCGGTGAAATCCTTGTCCGTGCCCCTCGGGCCTTCGATCGGATCGACGTCGGCGCGGAGCTGGATGAGGTAGCCGGAGACGAATCGCGCCGCGAGACCGAGCCGCCGCAGAATCTGCACCAACAGCCAGGCCGAATCGCGGCACGAGCCCGAGCGCCAGGCGAGCGTCTCGTCCGGCTCTTGCACCCCGGTCTCCATGCGGATGACGTAACGGATCATCCGTTGCAGTTCGGCGTTGAGCGCGACCAGGAACGGAATCGTCCGGTCGCGCCGCGTCGCGAGTTCCTCGAGGTGCTTCTTCAGCAATGGTCCGCCAGGCTCGGCGGCGAGATAGGCGGCGAGTTCGGTCGCCAGCTCGTCCGTATAGGCGAAGGGAAATTCCTCGGCGTAGGGCTCGACGAAAAAGTCGAAGGGATTGATGACCGCGAGTTCGGCGGTAAGATCGACTTCGATCTTGAATTCTTCGACCGGCTCGGGAAAGACATAACGGGCGAGCCAGTTGCCGTGCGGGTCCTGCTGCCAATTGACGAAGTGATTGGCCGGCGTGACCTTGAGCGAATAACTCAGCACCCGCGTGCGGCAGTGCGGCGCCGGACGCAGCCGAATCGATTGCGGGCCGAGCGCGACCGGCCGATCGTAGCCGTAGCGGGTGACATGGTGCAGGCCGACGACAATCGCCAAAGGGTTTCGCCTTTCGAGACCGGACGGGTTCTCCCGCGTGCAAGGCGCGGGCCGCGGCGCGATTTGGACGCGAAGGCGGCCGGCATGTCAAAGTCGAACGGCGGGAGCGGGACGGGCGCGCCTAAATAGGCGGCGTTCAGTGGACAGGGTGACTATCGAATGGGCGGGGGGCGCAAGACGTCAAAGCCAGCGGCGCCCGGCGCGGCGCGGGCGGCTCGAAACGAGCCGCCCTTGCGTCGGCGCCCGTGTTGCGGCAAAAGAAGGCGCGCTAGGAGTGTAGC
>Ga0326728_10006367_pt1 | contig 31853 bp, 29 predicted proteins | sample MB3enrmetagenome_FD_207602 | JGI IMG/M metagenome (GOLD analysis project Ga0326728, IMG submission 207602) | Lab enriched peat soil microbial communities from McLean, Ithaca, NY, United States - MB31MN | ecosystem: Environmental > Terrestrial > Soil > Wetlands > Peat | place: USA: New York... | reverse complement strand
ACTACGAAATGTACCCGGAAAGCCATTGCAGGAAGGTGCGGGAGATCCTCACGGAAAGGGCCTGGCCGGAGGATTACATACGGGGCGTTGAAAGCCACGGCTGGGGGCGCTGCTCGGATGTCGAGCCGGTGGAAAGGATGGAAAAGGTCCTTTACACTATCGACGAGCTGACTGGATTGATATCTGCCGTCGCCATCCTCCGGCCGGGCAAAAGCGTACTCGACCTTCCCGTAAAATCCGTCAAAAAGAAGTGGAAGGACAAGGCCTTCGCAGCCGGGGTCAGCAGGGAGATTATCGAGCAAGGAGCAAAGTCCCTGGGTATGGACCTCGACGTAGTGATTGCTGAGACAATAATAGGCATGCAGGCCGTCGCGGAAGAGATCGGGCTCAAAGGCGACTTATAGTGCATTCTGCAGAACTCATTCCCCCTTTACCAGGCCGGCAGAGATGCCGCTTGCCCTTCGCAAACCGCCTTTTCGAATAAATACCCTGCTGCAAGCAGCAGGGTATTTATTGAGGGGGGTGCCACCCGCGAATGAAGAGTTGGGAGCACGCTGGTACCCGGCTAAAACAGGCAGTCGCGTGGAGGGGGCGCCGGCGGGGTACCCACGCAATGGGTCGCGCGTGGCGGCACGCCGCGTGGGTCGCCAATGGCTGGCTGTAGTAAGGTGTGCCAAGGCTCCGAGGATGATAGTCGGTGCAAAAAGCGCGGGGAGACGAAAGAGCTGGTAAAGGTTTTTACGATGGGAGTGGGATAAAAGGATGCAATGATATTATCCCTGTAGCAAGCTACAGGGAATCAACAAGTTGACTTAAGCACCTTATAATTGTTACGATTTGCACGGAGGAACGTTATGCGCATTGCGGTAGTCGGTGTCGGTTACGTAGGTCTCGTAAGCGGTGCGTGTTTTGCGGAGACGGGGAACACCGTAGTGTGCATGGACGTCGATCAGGCAAAGGTGGAGCGCCTGCAAAGGGGCGAGATACCCATATACGAGCCCCACCTGGAAGAGATCGTCAAGAATAACCTGGGAGAGGGCAGGCTCCGGTTCACCGCAAGCATCGAGGAGGCAGTCGTCCACGGCCTTATCATATTTATAGCGGTGAACACGCCCCAGGACGAAGACGGGTCGGCCGACCTGCGTTACGTGCTCGGCGTGGCGGGCGACATCGGCAGGTGCATCGAGAAATACCGCGTAGTCGTTGTAAAGTCCACAGTGCCGGTGGGCACCTGCGAGAAGGTAAGGGACGTGATCGCCTCCGAGATCGCAAAGCGCGGGGTCGATGTGCCTTTCGACATCGCCTCAAACCCCGAATTCCTGAAGGAAGGCGTCGCCGTGGACGACTGCATGAAACCTGAAAGAATCGTGATCGGCTCGCCGAACAGCAGGGTGGAGGAGATCCTCTCGGAGCTTTACGCTCCCTACGTGAGGACCGGCGCCCCCCTGCTCACGATGGATTTGCGGTCCTCCGAGATGACGAAGTATACGGCCAATGCGATGCTCGCCACCCGCATCTCCTTCATGAACGAGATCGCGAACATCTGCGAGCGGGTGGGTGCGGACGTCATGAAGGTCATGAGGGGCATCGGCAGCGATTCGCGGATAGGGCCGAGGTTTCTCTTCCCCGGCGTCGGCTTCGGCGGCTCCTGCTTCCCGAAAGATATAAGGGCGCTGATAAAGACATCCGGCGAGTTCGACTACGACTTCTCGATACTGAAGAAGGTGATGGAGGTAAACGAGGCCCAGCGCTCCCGCTTCCTCCAGAGGATCAAGGCGTTCTACGGGGGGGACGTAAAAGGGAAGAGGCTCGCAGTCTGGGGGCTTGCCTTCAAGCCGAACACGGACGACATGCGTGAGGCGCCGGCCATCCATATTATCAACGGTCTTACGGAAAGCGGGGCAGAGGTGCGCGCGTACGACCCCAAGGCGATAGAATCCGCCTCCCGCATATTCGACAACGGCGCCCTTTCATTCGGCAAGAACCAGTACGACGTGCTGGAAGGGGCCGACGCCCTGGTCCTCTTGACGGAATGGCTCTCTTTCAGGGAGCCGGACTTCGAGCGGATGAAATCCCTCATGAAGGCCCCGGTGATATTCGACGGCCGAAACCAGTACAATCCCAGGATCCTGGCCCGGCTCGGCTTTACGTATGTATGCATAGGCAGGCCCGATATGATCGGGTCCGGCGCGGAATAGGGGGGCGGGAGCCTGTACGCCTATCGCACGTACCTGAAACAAAAGCGCATCCTCGTGACGGGCGGCGCCGGCTTCATCGGCTCGCACCTCTGTGAGCGCCTCATCAACGACGGGCACGAGGTCGTCTGTCTCGACAACTTCTTTACGGGAAGGAGGGCAAACATCGCCCACCTTCTCGACCGCAAGTACTTCGAGCTGATAAGGCACGACGTAACGCAGCCTATACTTCTGGAAGTCGATTGGATCTTCAACCTGGCGTGTCCCGCAAGCCCCATCCATTACCAGTACAACCCCGTCAAAACGATAAAGGTCAACGTCTTAGGCGCCCTCAACATGCTCGGCATGGCGAAGAGGATAAGGGCGAGGATCATGCAGGCGTCCACGAGCGAGGTCTACGGCGACCCGGAAGTCCATCCCCAGAAGGAAGAATATTGGGGGAACGTCAACCCCGTCGGGAAAAGGAGCTGCTACGACGAAGGCAAACGGGTAGCGGAGACCTTCTTTTTCGATTACCTGCGCCAGAACAGCGTGGACGTCAAGGTGGTGCGCATATTCAATACTTATGGGCCGAGGATGCGGCCCGACGACGGCCGCGTCATAAGCAACTTTATCGTCTCGGCCCTTACCGGGAGGGAGATCACCATCTACGGGAGCGGCGATCAGACGAGGTCGTTCTGCTACGTCGATGACCTGGTGGAGGGGATGATACGGATGATGGACTACGAGACGGGAGAAAGCCCCAGGGAGAAGGACTATACGCGGCCGCACCTCTCAGGCTTCCCCGGTCCGCTCAACCTGGGCAACCCGGAAGAGACGCCCATCGGCGCTCTGGCTGAAAAGGTCGTCCGCATGACCGGCTCGTCGTCGCCCATCGTCTACCAGCAACTCCCCGAAGACGACCCGAGAAGGCGGTGCCCCGATATAACTAAAGCGAAGACCTACCTGGAATGGGCGCCCAAGGTGCCCCTCGCGGAAGGGCTGAGGCATACCATCGATTATTTCAGGGACCTTTCCCCCGACTTTACCGATCCGGTATAATATACGATATGACAAGGCGCGAAGAAGAGCTCGCCGGCCAGGGATGGGAGAGGCGGTTCATGGCTGAAGAGCCCCGTTTGTCCGAGATGAAGGAGCTATACGAATCGATAGGGTTCGACGTGCTTTTGGAGCCGCTGCCGCCCAGGGATGAGCTTTCGGCGTGCGCTGAGGCCGGCTGCACCGCCTGCCTGGAAGTCGATCCCGAAAGGTACAGGACGATCTACACGCGCCCGCGCGGCGACCCTTCGGGCGGAAGGCCTACTTGAAGAGGTCCTTCCAGGCCGTTTCCGCCTCCCCCCTGCTGTCTTTTTGCTGTCCCTCCTCCCTGAACCGGAAGTAGTCGCAATAATTCGACCTGTCCTTCTCCTTCACCCTTTCCACCTGGGGCTCGAAGCATTCGTTCGCCCTGGTCTTGTCGTAGAATGCGCAGTTCAGGCAGACGCGCAGGTCTGCGCCGCACGCCTCGCACTCGTCCTGCCTCGATACTTTTTCCCGGTTTACGGGCGCGCCGCACTTGTGGCACTTTTTCATAATCTCTCCAGAAGGTCCCGGAAATCGCGTATTGCCCCGTTTGCGGCCGCCGAGGGGTCGTAGTGGTAGGAGTCGATGCCCGCCAGGCGGGGGACCTCGAAATCGAAGACGCGGTGGTCGCCCACATGGGCGACCTCGGCGGGCGATACGCCGAGGACAGCGCACATGCGCCGGTAAAACCCCTCTTCCTTCTTGACCATCCCGAAATCGCTCGTCGCCGATATCGTCCGGCTGAAATACCTCCCCAGCCCGGTGTGCGCCAGCTCCTTTTCGACGAATACCCGTGCCGCGTTCGACGCGATGACGAGCCTGTACCGCGAGCTGAGCGCCTCGACGACCTCCGCTGCGTGCGGGAGGGGACGGATGTAGTCGGAATAGCGGTCGAGGAGGCCAGGGACGGAGACGGTCAAATCGAACCGCTTCAGCCAGTAGCCTATGTCGTACCATAGAAGATGCTGCTCGCCGACGGAGTCGTACGCCTTTTTGACCTCCAACGCGGCCTCCGCCTTCGCCATCGAATGGCGGACGGCGTAAAGCTCCGGGATGCCTTCGAGCCAGACCTTGTTGCCGTACACCCCATCGACAAGCGTGCCGTCGAGGTCGAAGGAGATGACCTTCTTCATGCGAGATTATACCATAGAGGGCGGGCTTTGGCTTGCGGATAGCGGTTATTGTGATTAATAGGGCGGCTGTTGCAAAGGCGAAAATGCGTGGGACTACGGGCGGCGGCCGCAATCGTATGGTTGGAACGTTAAGACATCGATTATATTATGGGACTTTCAATAACGGCCGCGTGCTCATTTCGTCATGTCAATCACGATGTCGCGGGTCCACTCCTTATTTTGTATGTACCAGTCTACCGTTGCCTTCAGCCCCTCGGCGAGGGGGACTTGCGGCGTCCAGTCGAGGAGGCGCCGCGCCTTCCCGATGTCCGCCCAGGTCGCGGTCATGTCGGTCTTCTGGAAGGGCTCCCTCCGAACGGCCGCCTTCTTCCCCAGGTATTGCTCAATGAGGGCGATCACCTCGTTCAGCTCGTGGGGCGTGCTATTGCCCAGATTGACGACCTCGAAGCCTACCGGCTTGAGGGCCCTTAAGGTGCCTTCCGCTATGTCGGAGACGAAGGTGAAATCACGGCTCTGGGAGCCGTCGCCGTAAAGGACCAGCTCGCTGCCCTCATCGATCCACTTGATGAAGCGGAAGATGCTCATGTCCGGCCTACCCGCCGGTCCGTAGACGGTGAAATACCTGACGACCGACGCGTCGATGCCGAAGAGGTAGTGGTACGCATAGAGCATCGCCTCTGCTGCCTTTTTCGACGCAGCGTAGGGAGAAATGGGCGTGTTGACCGGAAGGTCCTCTGAGAAGGGCATCTTCTGCCCCGCGTAGAGGGAGGACGTTGAGGCGAGCACGATCTTTCTTACTCCGTGCTTCCGCATCAGCTCCAGGAGGCTGAGCGTACCGTTTGCGTTCGTGCTCATATAGACGAAGGGGTTCTCGATGCTGTAACGCACCCCCGCTCTTGCCGCAAGGTTGATAACCGCGTCTATACGATTTTCCGCGAATAGCGTCTCCAGCGCCCCGATGTCCTCGATGTCCGCCTGGCAGAAGGAGAACCCTTCCCGCCCTTTCAGGTCCGAAAGCCTGTATCCCTTCAGCCGCACGTCATAATAGTCGTTCAGGTTATCGACGCCGATGACGCGCATCCCTTCCGAAAGGAGCCTTTTGCCCGTCTCCCATCCGATGAACCCGGCAGCCCCGGTCAGAAGTATGGTCTCACCGCCCATCGCGTCGCTCCCCTGGAGATATCCGCCCTGCAAGCGTTCAATGCCTTTCTGATTATGCTACAAACCCGGCGATAATGCAAACCGTACGGCAGGTCAAGGCCATGCGCGGGGCCTTGTTTTGAGTCCTTGAAATAGCCTATATGATGATATATCCTTTTCCCATGGAAGGGGAGTATTGCCTCTATTTGAAGGTGGGAGACCAGGTTTTCCACAAGCGGTACAGGCGCTGGGGGACGGGCGTCGTGGTGGAGGAGAGAAGGTCCGAGGTGCCCGGCGGCTTCTGCTACGTGCGCATAAGCTTCGGGGACGGGAGCGTCCGCGTTTTCGACAACAATTTCAAAAGTGAGCAATGCTGCTACTACGCAGGCATAAGAAAAATAGACACGGGATAGCGCGCCGGGCCGCGCGTCGGGTTAAAGGTCTCCCCACTCATGCTGCACGATGGAAAGCACCGCCAGGGCAGCCGTCTCGCAGCGCAGCACCCTGCTCCCCAGACTCACAGGTATAAAGCCGTTTTCGGTGGCCATCCGGACCTCGTCACCGGTGAAGCCCCCTTCAGGGCCGCACGCTATAACAACTCTCTCGGGTTTTCCGCCCGGCGGCCGCTCCAGGAGGTCCTTGAGGCGCGCCGTCCGCTCCTTCTCATAGAGGATGAGCTTGAGTGCGTTGCCCACGGCCTGCTCGCGGAGGGCCTCTTTAAAGTCCCTGCACGGCGCGACGCGGGGCACGAGGCGCCTCCTGCACTGCCCCACGGCCCGCCGCGCCACCGCCTGCCAGCGGTGTGACTTATCCTGGCCGCCTGTCGTCCCCGGTGTGTTGCTCTTTTCCGACATGCATGGGAAGATGGCCTTGACGCCGAGCTCGGTCGCCTTTTGGATGACAAACTCCATGCGCTCTTTTTTGGGGACCGCCTGGATGAGCACGATATCGATGGGCGGTTCGCTTGCGAAGGGCAGCTCCTCGAAGACGTGTACCTCGGCCTCCTCCCCGTCGATGCGGACGAGCCTGCCCCTGTATTCGCCGCCTTCGCCCTCTACGGTGACGATGGCCCCCTTGCGCGTCGCGGAGAGGAGCGCAATGGGCACCCGCCTATCGGTCTGCATCGGCAGGGCGCTCCTTTCCTGAGAGCTTTTCCGAGATCTCGTTGAATTTCTTCAGTATGAACTTTTGGGGGAAGTCCTCGCGCTCGAAATAACCGAGGGCGTTTTCCTCGAACTTATCTACCAGGAAGGCCTTTACGCCAGCAAGGTTTTTGCCGGGCACCCCCGGCTTCGTGATCTCCCGCACGTATTCCGCCTCGGCGCCGAGCGCCTCTGTTATGGTCTTGTAATGGGGGTGCGCCTCGAAAGGGCCGAGGCATTCCCTTTTCACGCCTACCTTGCAGCGGATGATGAGCTTTACGGTGGAGTAGTCGCCGTAGTAGCTTACCGTGTCGTCGAGGATCTCTACCTTCAGGCCGTTAGCCAGGTGCCAGGTCCTGATAAGCGTGGGCATCAGACCTCGCCTACCTGCCACTCTTCGTAGTGCGCAGATTCAAGCTCCGCTATGAAACGGGAGGGCCGCAAGATCACCGAGCCGACCTGCCGGTCGAAGACCATCAGGGGGTAGCAGAGATAGAGCTGGTCCATGGCGCGGGTCGTCGCTACGTAGAAGAGCCGCCTTTCCTCCTCGGTCCCGCCCTCTTCCACTGCCTTCGGGTTGGGGAAGCGCCCCTCCGCGCACCAGATGAGGAAGACCGCCTTCCATTCGAGGCCCTTCGCCTGGTGGATGGTGCTCAGGACGACCCTTTCGTCGTCCGTGGCCCCCGACACCACTTCTTCCCCGCTTATCCCGCTCATCAGTGAAAGCTCGGAGAGGAAATTGACAAGGGAATCGTAAGCGCTCGAAAAATTGATAAGCTGGTTTATGTCCTCCAGCCTGTTCTCGTGGTTCGGATACGTATATTTCAGATAATCCAGGTACCCGTGGCTCAACACTGCGGAGAGCATGTCTGAGAGGGCGTCGTACTTGACAAGGCCCTCCAGCTCGGCAAAGAGCTTCGAGAGCTTCTCCAGGGTCTCCGGCTGCACGGCCTTGAAATGCTTCCCTATCTCCTTGGTGACGAAGAGCCGCACGGGGTCGTCGAAGGTCTTCAGGTAATCGTAAATGTGGTCGGCCGTCTTCTTCCCTATGCGGGGGAACATCTTGAGTATCCTCTTCCAGGATATCTCGTCTCCGGGGTTGACCATCACCCGGAGGAAGGCCACCACGTCCTTGATGTGCGCCTGCTCGAAGAACCGCAGCCCGCTCCTGATCTCGAAGGGGATGTCCCGACGGGTCAGCTCCATCTGCAGTTCCATCGAATGGTAGTGGGCGCGGTAGAGGACCGCGATCTCGCCCAAAGGGACGCCTTCGTCGCGCAGCTCAAGTATCCGCTGGGCGACGAATTCCGCCTGCTGGATCACGTCCCGCAGGGACGTCACCACCGGCGCGCCGCCGCTCGTCTTGACCGCCCTCAGGTTCTTCTCGAACTGCTCCTTGTTGTGGGAGATGGAATGGTTGGCCAGATCGAGGATCTCCGGCGTGCTCCTGTAATTCGTCTCCAGCCTGTAGACCTTCGTCTCCGGGTATCGCCTGGGGAAATCGAGGATGTTGCGGAAATTCGCTCCCCTGAAAGAGTAGACCGACTGGGCGTCGTCGCCGACTACGGTCACGTTCCTGTTTATCAGGCCCATAAAATCGACGATCTCCGCCTGGATCCTGTTCGTGTCCTGGTACTCGTCAACGAGGATATGGGAGAAGACCGAGGCGTAGTACTTCCTCAAAGCCTCGTCCTGGGCGAGCATGGCGTGCCAGTACAGGAGGAGGTCGTCGAAATCCATCGAGTTAGACGTCTTTTTCTTCTCTGCGTACTTCCTCCTGACCGCGTCGATCTCATCAAGGATATCGATGAAATAGGGGAACCTCGTGTTGACGGACTTTTCGAGGCCCTCCATCGTGTTGACGGAGTAGCTGAATATCTCCTTCAGCACGTTGCCCTTCGGGAACCGCCTCTCTTTCGTGTCGATCCCCGCCTCCCTGGTCGCCAGCTCGATCATGTCCTTCGCGTCCTCGTTGTCGAGGATGGCGAAGTTGGGCTTGAAGTCGATCCTGCGGCTGTTCTGCCGGAGGATCAGGTTGCCCACGTGATGGAACGTGCCCCCCCATATGTAGCGGGTGTCCATCTTGATGAGGTGCTCCACGCGGTGGAGCATCTCCCTGGCGGCCTTGTTGGTGAAGGTGAGCAGGAGGATGGCGTTCGGCGGTATGCCCTTTTCGAGCAGCCGGGCGACCCTGTAGGTGACGACCCTGGTCTTTCCGCTCCCCGCCCCGGCGATGACGAGGATGGGCCCGTCGGGGGCGGTGACTATCGCAAGCTGCTCCGGGTTGAGCTCGTTTTCATAATCGAGGAGCGGCTTGCGGGGCGAGATGTCGCGGACAAGGGTATACTTTTTCACCGCAAAGAGTATCGCCCAGGATGGTGAGCGTGTCAAGATGCTGTTCGTATGGGGGCCGGGTTAATTTCGCGCATAGCTTTGTCGTCGTGTTCGGCGCGGCTCCTCACTTGCCACCCGCCCGACCGCCTGGCGGTGCCCGCAAGCCTGGAGCGCGGGTACCCGGCCCATTATTTGTATGCTGCGTCGCGCGCCTCCGCCCGGCCAAAACGATAAGGCCTGGTTTGCCGGGTACCCCCGATAGACCACCGACTTTGGCAGCAACCACCAGGCACGGGGGTGGTAATCTGCACGAAATTTCCTCCGGCCTCCCGGCAGTCCGTATATGAAAAACAAAGGCAAGAAACCACTTCCCCGGCCGTCTCTGATGGGATAACACACATCGTCGCAGCGCCCTTTTTTGTTGTGCGCTTCTGCGGGAAGTGGTAATTTTATCTGAAGGGAAGAGGAGCAATGGGCGCGAAGGCGCCGATGAGATAAAGCGGCGCCGCCGCCCAGGGTGACGAAGGGCTACCTCGCCCATTTCGCCAAATATGCGACCAGCGCGGACAAGGGCGCCTATCTCGAATAGGCGCTGAAAAAAGGCTTTTTGAAGCGGTTCGACGGAAACCGTTTTGCGAACAATAAAGATCGAAGGAGTCCGACATGAAGAAACTTGTTGTCGCCCTGGTGCTCGCCGGGCTTTGGCCTCTGGTTTTCGCCTCGGGTGCGCTTGCGGCCAATGCGATCAAAATAGGCATAGTGGACAGCTATTCGGGCGGCGCGGCTGCTTTCGGCCTTGACCTCCTCGACGGGTTCAAGATGGCCGTAGCCGAGATCAACGCCAAGGGCGGGGTCCTGGGCAAGAAGATCGAGTACGTCACCAGGGACGAGAAGTTCCAGCCGGCCGTCGCCCTGTCCATGGCCAAAGAGCTGGTCATGAAGGAGCACGTTGACCTTCTCATGGGGACCATCAGCAGCGCCTCCGCGCTGGCCATATCGCAGTTCGCCAAAACGGAGAAGCTGCCGTTCTTGTGCACCTATTCCAAGAGCGAGAAGATATCCGGCGAGCTCGGCCACAGGTATGTCTTCCACATGGCAGAGAATACGGCCATGGTAGGCAGGGCAGCGGCAGCCGTCCTGGCGAAGAAGCCTTATATCCGCTACTGGATAGCGGGTGACGATTTCGAGTACGGCCACGCGATCTGCGACGCTACCTGGAACCGCCTGAAGGCGCTCAAGCCCCAGGTGCAGCTTATAGGGCAAACCTGGTGGAAGGTGGGCGAGTCCGACTTCGTGCCCTACATCACGCAGATCCTAGCGGCCAAGCCCGACTTCATCATCGTGGGCTCCGCAGGCGCGTCGGTGATCGCCTTCCAGAAGACGGCCAAAGCGACGGGCATGAGCGCCAAGGTTCCCTTCTACCAGCACACGGCGATCGAGTTCACCGTGCTCTCCAGCCTCGGCCTCGAATGCCCTGAAGGGGCCATAGGGACGGCGAACTACCTCTTCTATTATCCCAAGACTGCCGACAACAAGGCCTTCGTGGACGCGTTCTGGAAGGTCTACAATAGGTATCCCGCGCAGCCGGCCTTCTACGGCTACAATGTGGCGTACTTCATCGCAAAGGCCTACCAGAAAGCGGGCCGCGTGGACAAGGAGAAGTTCATCGACGCCCTGGAGGGCATGACCCTGGAGAAGACGGCCATAGGGACCCTCGAGGTGCGCAAGTGCGACCACCAGCTTCTGCTGCCGACCTTCTACGGCGTGACGAAGAAGGTGCCGGAGTATAAGAACTTCCTCATCGGAACGGACATCATGACTGTCGCGCCGAGCGACGGCGCGCCCACCTGCGAGGAAATCGCGGCCGCCCGTGCAAAGGCGGGCAGGTAAAAGCCAAGAGGGGTTTCAAAAGTAAATGACCTTGCTGCTTGCAGCAGGGTCATTTATTAAAAGGCCTCAGGCAAAGGTGATCGTCGGGGCTTTGCGCTCCGGCAGGCGGTAGTGCTTGAGCGCCGGGTATCCCAGCATCATCGGGTAGTAGCTCGAATGCCCTTTCGGTATGCCCACCGTCTCCCTGAGCTGCGGCGATGAGAGGAGCGCCCCCTGTAGCAGCCCGGCCCAGCACGTGCCGAGGCCGAGCGTCGGGGCAAGAAGGTCCAGATAGGTGAGCGCTATGGTCAGGTCTATGAGACCGAAGGCGGTCTCTTTCGGGGCCGATGCCACGATGAGCACGGGGGAGTGCCTGAGCATCGCGTCGCGGCCCGAGTCCCAGGCAGCGAGCGCCCTCGCCAGGTACGGCCGGGCAACTCCAATGGCAGGGTCGGCTTTCAGCAAGCCCCGCATCCATTCGGCGGCGCCGGCTGCTATCGTGTTGATTTTCGCCGGGTCCGTATGGACCAGCCATTGGACCGACTGGCTGTTGGCTGCCGTCGGCGCGTAGCGGGCAACCTCGATCAGTCTTATCACCTTTTCCCTTTCTACCGGTTTCTTCTTGAAAAGTCGCACGGAGCGGCGAGATCGCAAGAACTGCACCGCCCGCGCCTCGTCGATAACGAGCTTCTTGTCTATGGCGGGGGCGCTCCCGGCGGGTATCCCTTCGTGGCTCAGTGCGCCTGTCGGACAGACAGCCACACAATGGCCGCAGAAAACACAGACATTTTCCCCGCCAGGCTCCATCTCAGGAAAACCGCTTTCCTTCGAAAGCCTGATGATGCCGGGGGAGCAGTCGCCCACGCAGGCGCCGTCTTTCTTGCACTTGGTTTCATCAACCTTGATAAGCCCCATACGCCTTGCCTCCTTGGGTCCGCTGCATCCCGGCCGCTGTGTCCCGTAATCCCCTTCCCTGCCGGTCATGCTGCAGCGGGCCGCGGCGGGTGGTCCAGTCCCTCGATTACCTGAAGGAGCCGGGGGAACCTGTCGATAACAGAATCGGCCTGTTCCACGAAGCCGCAATCGACGGCGTAGCCGTATCCATACGTCACCGCTACAGTACGCACGCCTGCCGCCCGCCCGGCCTCGATATCCTGGGCGCAATCCCCGACGATGACCGCCTCTTCGGGTTTTACTGATAGCCGTTTAAGAACGTGGAGCACCGGGTCCGGGCTAGGTTTCATCCCAGCGCCTGAGTCCCTCCCGATCACGTCCAGGAAATAAGGCAGCAGCTTGAACCGTTCGAGAACCGGGATGGTATTGACCGTGCTTCTGTTCGTGAGCACGACCTTCGAGCAAAAGGAAAGCCTCTTGAGCGTCGCCGCCACTCCGGGGTAGGGCCTGGTATGAGCGCCGAGGCGGGCGGCATACGCGTCTGAGACCTTTTTCCCGAATGTCTTCCAGTCCAAGTCCGGCCACTTCAGCCTGGCGATAAGCGTATCGCCGCCCCCGCCCATTGCAATCCGCGACTCCTCAAGCGACACCGGCGGGATGCCCGGGGGCAGCACGTCGTTCACGGCATCGGTCATATCGGCCACCGTATCGAAAAGGGTGCCGTCGAGGTCGAACATGATAAGCCTGATGCTCATAGGGAGAATAGGCGCGACAACCGCGATGCGCGCCCGGCCCATAGCATACGGGGAAACGTCCTGCCTTGTCAACTTGTTGATTCCCTGCAGCTTAAGGGATACTATCGCCGCTTCTTTTTGTTGACACCGTCCTCCGATTGGTATAAAAGATGGATGCCAGGAATTAAGGGCCTTGGGTGGCCCCTTTGGGGGCCGAGAAGGGAAGCCGGTGCGATTCCGGCACGGACCCGCCGCTGTGAATGGGGACGAAACCCGGACGTACTGCCACTGGGTCGTATGTGCAAGAGACGAAACGACCCGGGAAGGCGCGGGGAGTAGGATGATCCATTAGTCAGAAGACCTGCCGAAGCCCCGGCGAACTTGGAGAGACGGCAAATCCCCAAGCTGACGATGTCAGTTTGGGGATTTCTTTATCGGCCGTTTTACTAAAAGGAGAACGACTGTGGGCAACGCGATTTCCATCAGCATCATCCCTGAGAAGTGCCGGGGCTGCCGGCGCTGTCAACTGGCCTGCTCCTTTCACGACCCCGGACCGCTCAATCCGCGCCTCGCCGGTATCCAGATTTTGAGGCTCGACGACGAGAGCGGTGAATACCCGGTCATAAACATGGAATGCCTCGAGCGGTTTTGCGGAAAGACTGATCCGCGCAATACGGCCGGGCGGAAGCCTGCGTGCGTGGCTGCCTGTTTATTCGGCGCCCTGGAAATGGAAACGGAGGGCCATAATGCAGAGGAATAGAAGGTGGTACGGCTGGGCCGGCAGAATCCTTGAGATCGACCTTACGCGCAGATCGCTCAAAAAGATAGAGATGCCCGAGGAGCTTGCCCACAACTATCTGGGCCAGGCAGGGGTCAACGCGCGCATATTGTACGATCGCGTCTCTGCGGATACCGACCCCTTAAGTCCCGAGGCGCCGCTGATATTCGGCGTCGGCCCCTTAGGCGGCACCCTCGCGCCCTGCTCCGGAAGGCTCTCCGTGACTTTTAAATCGCCCCTCACGGGGATCTTCGGCGACTCCAACTGCGGCGGCCACTGGGCGTCCGAGCTGAAGATGGCCGGGTATGACCACATTGTCATAACGGGAAAGGCGAGCCACCCAGTCTACCTGTGGATCGACAACGATAAGGTGGAGATCCGGGATGCGCGCCCCTTGTGGGGCAAAACGACATGGGAGACGGACGAGCTTGTGCGGCAGGACGTGGGGGAGAGGACCGCCCAGGTGGCCTGCATAGGAACGGCCGGGGAGAACCTGGTGCGGTTCGCTGCGATCATCTGCAACCGGGCGCGGGCCGCCGCCCGGTGCGGGCCGGGGGCCGTCATGGGGTCCAAGAACCTGAAGGCCGTCGCGGTGCGGGGCGACCGGGGCATCCATATTGCCGACAAACAGGCACTCCATGAGGCGGTGGAAGAAGCGGTGGGGGCCATCCTCTCCGATCCCCTTTATGAATCCGCCAAGACTTACGGAACGCTTGCCATCACGCCGCTGGCGCAGGCCCTTGGGTTCCTGCCCACCCGCAATTTTCAGGAGTCCACCTTCGAGGGCGCAGATAAACTGTCGGGCGAGGTCTTCATGGAGCGGTTCGCTACCAGGCACAAAGGCTGCTACAACTGTCCGGTCGCGTGCAGCAGGCTGTACAGGGTCGGCGAAGGTCCCTATGCAACCAGGGGGGAGGGCCCCGAGTACGAGACGGTCTCCGCCCTCGGCGCCAAGTGCGGCAACGACAACTTCGAGTCGATCCTCCACGCGAACACCCTGTGCAACCAATTGGGGATGGATACGATCTCCACGGGGAACGTCCTCGCCTGGACGATGGAGTGCCACGAAAAGGGGGTCATAGACGGGGCGCGCCTGGACGGTGTCGATTTGCGATTCGGGAACGGGCGCGCCATGATGGAGATGATCGGGAAGATCGCGGCCCGGGACGGCGTGGGGGACATACTGGCGGAAGGGGCGTACAGGGCCGCAAAAACGCTGGGAGGAGGCGCATTCGTGGTGCACGGCAAAGGCATGGACTATCCTGCCGTTGACACGCGCGGGACGAAAGGCATGGCCCTCTCCTTTGCCGTTTCCCCCAGAGGCGGGGACCACCTGAAGGGTCTCTCGCTCTACGAGGTGGCGCCTGACATCTACGCCGCTGACATCAGGAAGGAGACGGGCGTTGCCGTCACCCCCCAGTACTGGCTTCAGTACGAGACGAAGGCCGCACTGATGCGCTGGCACGAAAACTGGCACTGCGTGGTCGATTCCCTCGGCCTCTGCAAGCTGGAAGGGATCGCCATCAAGCCGCTCCTTCCCAGGCACTTTCAACGGATGCTGCGTGCAGCAACGGGGTGGGACGTATCCGTGGCGGACCTTGAGCGCATCGGGGAGAGGATATGGAACCTGGAGCGCCTTTTCAACGTGAGGGAAGGCATGGGCAGGCAGGACGACCTGCCGCCCCGCCGTCTGCTGGAGGAGCCCATTGCGACCGGACCCGCCAGGGGAGAGCGGCTGGACAGAAAAAGCTATGAAGAGATGCTCACCGAGTATTACCTGCTGCGCGGATGGGACCCCGAGACAGGCATACCTACGGGCGCCAAGCGGCAGGAGCTGGGCCTGGGCTGAGCAGCCCGGATTGTAGCCCTGCACGACCCTTGCACGACCGCTATTGTGAGTAGTTCCGGCGAAAAAATGGCGGAGGGAGAGGGATTCGAACCCCCGGTCCGCTTATCAGGCGGACAACCGATTTCGAGTCGGCCCCGTTATGACCGCTTCGGTATCCCTCCGTAACCGAAAGAACTTCTTGAGCAGGCTTTCGCTCTTCCTGGCAAGGACGCCGCCCAGCACCTCGACCTTGTGGTTCGAGGGCAAGGCGTTCGCGTCCACTGCCGAGCCGAAGGCGCCCCTTTTTTTGTCGAAGCACCCGAAGACGAGCCTCTTTATCCGCGCCTCCTGGATGGCGCCGGCGCACATGAGGCACGGCTCCTTCGAAACGAAGAGGGTGCAGCCGGTGAGCCGGTAGTTTCCCACGACTTGCGACGCCCGGCCTATCGCCAGCAGCTCCGCATGGGCCAGCGGCGAGCTGAGCCGGATGGTCTTGTTGTGGGCGCTCGCCAGGACGTGCCCGTCTTCGGAGAGTATGACCGCCCCGACCGGGACCTCTTCTTCCTCGAAGGCCCTCGATGCCTCGCTGAGGCACATCTCCATATACAGCTCGTCCGGCATTTCTTTAATATACCTGCGGCCCGGCGGAAAATCAAATAGAGGCGCAAAAGTCTTCGAAGAGGGGGTGGCAGGAGGCGGCAAGGCGCTCCTTCATCCGGAGCAGGTAATCCGGCCTGATGCCGTCCTTCCATCGGGGGAAGCCCCCGCGCCAGACGTAGCGCAGAAGCTCGTGGAACTCCTCCCTGCTGAACATGTAATCGCCCACCTCAACGGTCGAGGCGGCGGCATCGACCGTTACCGGCACCGGCCCGACCGTGTCGTACCGCTCGATAATCTCTTTCACGGTCTTCCGGGTTCTACGGCCCTCCGGGTTTTGCGCGAAGTCCTTCATCTCCTTAGGAAAAGGAAATTTGCGGTAGACGTCGCCCACGAAGCCTCTCAGGTCTATCCCGTGGATGGCGCCCATTAGGTTTCCTATCTGCTCGTTCTTGAGCGTGTAAACCTCCCACTCCATCCGCAGGTCCTCACCCACCCGGCCTTGCGCCATAGCCTCGATGTATGCGCAGAAATCGGGGGCGAAGATGAAGTAGGTGTCGAGCAGGAGTAGGTCCGTCTCTATGTTGAAGAAACCGAATGCAATCTCGCCGTGGCTCAAGGAATTGAAGGCAAGCGGCATAACTAATTATATCAGCGGGGGGTGCCGAAAACAACTCGATTGTGGTATATTTCAAGGGAATGGAAGCGCACGAGAAGTATGAGGGTCTCAAGGATGTGCTCAAGGGGCTCGGCAGGGTCGTTGTCTGCTATTCGGGCGGGGTGGACAGCACTCTGCTTCTGAAGGCGGCCGCGGACGCCCTCGGCAGGCAGAACGTCCTCGCCTTGATAGCGCGCTCACAGACCTATCCGGAGCGGGAGATCGAAGAGGCCGTTGCCTTTGCCCGCGCCTCCGGCATAGACTACGAGGTGATCGAGACCGACGAGATGGGCGACGATTGTTTCCTGAGCAATACGAGCGAGCGGTGCTATTTCTGCAAGCTACACCTTTTCGGCCGGGCACGGGAGATCGCGAGGCAGCGGGACTTCGACTACGTAGCGGAGGGGTCGAACGTCGATGACCGGTCTGATTATCGGCCGGGCCGCCGCGCCGGCCTGGAGCTTGCGATAAAAAGCCCGCTCCTTGAGGCGGGCCTGAGCAAGGCCGATATAAGGTCCGTTTCCGCGGCCCTGGGCCTCCCCACGCACGACAAGCCGTCCCTCGCGTGTCTCGCATCGAGGATACCTTACGGCACCAGGATAGAGGCGGAGACCCTCAAGAGGATAGAGCGGGCAGAGCGGTTTTTACGCGGCCTGGGGATAGGGCAGGTGAGGGTGCGATACCACGGGCAGGTCGCCCGCATCGAGGTGCTGGAAGAGGATTTCGACAAGGTAATGGCTGCGAGAGGCGAGATAGCCGACGCGCTGACGCAGGCGGGCTTCCTTTACGTGGCCCTAGACCTCAAGGGCTACAGGACGGGGAGCATGAACGAGGGGCTGACGCCTCCCGACTGAGGGCCGGCCATAGGTTTTTTGGCGGGCCTTCAGCGCGGTCCGGCCGCCTGCTTTCCCGGCTCGCGTATCTCCACGACGATCTTTCTTGTCTTGCCTTTCCTTACGAAGGTGACCTCGAACCGGCCGGCCGCCTCTAGGGCCGTTTGATTCTTCTCCAGGTTGCGGGCGGGTATGCCGTTGACTGCGATGACGCGGTCACCCGACCTGAAGCCAACTTTTTCGGGTATGCTCCCCTTGTCGATCTCGAAGAGCTCGTAACCCGCCAGGTTGCCGTTCTTGTCTACCCGCGTCTTGATCGCAACGCTCGACAGGACGATCTGGTTATCCTTTTTCACCTCATCGGCAAGGCTCCGAGGGACGATGATCATCTTTCCCTGCCTCGTGATCTGCCGCGCGTAATGGGAAAAGTCCGGCTTCCGGGCGGCCGCCGCGGGCGGCTGCGCGCTGCCCTGCTTTACCGTCTCCCCTGCCTGCGTCGCGGCCGGGGCGGCGGGCGCCACTTCAGGCGCCGCCAGGCACGTCGCCGACGCCGGCACGCCTGCCGCCGGAAGCCCAAAAACCAGGGCAACAGCCCATGCAGCCGCAAGGGACCATCGCGCGCGCCGTATCCATCCGCTCATGACAACATCCTTTGCTTTTCGCTTTTGGGCATGGCGACTCCGTTTTTTTTGGTCGATGGAAATGCTATACTTCATATTCGATTTAAAGAAGGGTAGAAGCCGGCTTCTTTCTATAGCTTGGTGCCGAAGAGGGGACTCGAACCCCTACAGGCGTTCGCCTACCAGACCCTGAACCTGGCGCGTCTGCCAATTCCGCCACTTCGGCGCTCTGTTACATTATAGAGAAAAGCCGCCCGATGTCAAGAGGTGGTGATGCGCGTTTTCGAGTCCCTCGATCCGGTAGCAAAGTTCGCAAAGCCGGTGCTGACCATAGGCAATTACGACGGCATACACATCGGCCACGTGCGGATCATCGATAGGGTGAAAGAGCGGGCCCGGGCGATTTCCGGCACGTCGATGCTCATGACCTTCAACCCCCACCCGCTCCACATCCTGAGGCCCGATAAGGAGATGGCTGCGATAGTGCCTCTGGCCGAGAAAAAGCGTCTCATCGAGGAGGCGGGGGTCGATGTCCTCTTCGTGCTGCCCTTTACCGCCCAATTCGCCGACTTGTCACCCGAGACCTTCGTCGCCTCGGTCCTCGTGGAGAAGCTCGCGGTGGCAGTGGTCGTGGTCGGCTACGACTTCAGGTACGGCAAAAAAGGCCGGGGGGACGCCGCCTCCCTGGAAGCGGCCGGGCGCGCCCACGGGTTCTTCGTCGAGACGGTCGGTGCGGTAACGATCGACGGAGAAAAGGTAGGGAGCAACCGCATAAGGAAGCTCGTGGCAGACGGCAGCGTAGCTGCCGCCGCGCGCCTCCTGGGCAGGCCCTTTGCCCTTGAAGGCACGGTCGTCAAGGCGTGGGGCAGGGGTAGGGGGATAGGCTACCCGACGGCCAACCTCAAGACGCGTTACTCTCTCATCCCGAAAGACGGCGTCTACGTGACCGAGGCGGCGTTCGATGGGAACACGCGCGGCGGGCTTACGAACATCGGCCATAACCCCACCTTCGGGGAAGGGCAGGGACGCTCGATAGAAACGTTCATCCTCGATTTTGAAGGCGACCTTTACGGCAGGAAGGTGCGCCTCAGTTTTCTCGACAGGATCAGGGACGATATGAAGTTCGCAAGCGTCGATGAGCTGAAGGCGCGCATCGCACAAGACGTGGAGGCAGGCAGGGCGGTTCTGCGGCAGCACGGGCTGTAAGTGGTCGGGGTCGCTGTCATCACGGCCTATTGCGAAAGCTGAAAGGCTGTCGGACTTCTCTGGGCTTGGACTCGCGCCGTGGCGCCTTAAGACGTCGGTTCTATTATGAGAGTTTGATAAATCAGGGCAAGGCCCAATTACGCTGAAAGGTGGATGTAAAAACCGTTGACTTTTCCTTGGAATGGGCATAAAAAATATACGGAACGCCTCCAAATAAGATAAGGGGGTCCAGGCATGAACGGAATTCCCGCAATAATCCAGTCTCTTTGCTATCTTTTAAGCCAGTTGGACAAGGCGGACAAACTTCAGTTGGTAAAACTCATGTATCTTGCCGATAAATACCATCTGATGAAGTACGGAAGGACCGTCAGCGGAGATGATTTTTACGCGTTTGAGCATGGGCCTGCCGGGTCGAAAACTATAAACGTATTGAATTTTGATAAGCGCGAATTGGGTAGCCATCTGGACACGGCTAAACGGCTCTTTAAGAAAGGTCAGGGCGAATACGAGTTTGTACCCGGAGAAAAATGCGAGCGGGTCTCGCTGACCATGCTGTCGGACACGGACATGGAGGCACTAGAATTTGTCCTTAAGACCTTCGGGAAGATGGGCAAGAAGGTTATTGATTACAGCCACAAATTACCTGAGTGGAAGAAGTATAAAAGCCTATTCGTGACAAAAACAACAAAGAGAGAGCCCATTCGCACCGAAGAGGTGCTTTCCCGGACAGGAGACCGCTATTTTACAATAGCCGACGATCACATAGAAGAGTCGAGGAAAATCCTGACGGGGACTTACGACTAGTGCAGCTCCCCCTCAGAGTGCAGCTTCAGACAATTTCTGATTTTACAGCCGTTCGATTCAAAGACGTAAAGCATCAAGAGCCGAGAAAGATACACCCATATATCCTAATACCTTGCGCAGAGGGATTTCTCGTCGTTATGATTACGTCGAAATCGAGGAACCAAAGGGAGTACTACAGGAGAATCCATAACGTTCGAGCCGCCGGCTGTCTCGTCGCTGTTTCGGATCGGGACTTTCCTTTTCTGTCACGAGACAGTGCGATTAACTGTAACGCTACGGAGCTTATAACAGGGAAAGAACTTGAAGAGAGAATTGAAAAACAGACGGGCTTAGAGATAAGCAAAGAAGCCGTGCCGGACCGGTTGAAGGCCGAGATAGTATCGGCCATAGACCGAAGCCCTCTAACAGCACCGATGCTTAAGGATTTGGCAAAGGCAGTTTACCCGTTAGAGACTTAAACCAACCAAATCGGTTCCTCAGACACCTCTATACCGCCTGAAATTCCTCACCAGGTCTGTGAAGGAATCCGGCCTGTATCTCTCGAACTCTTCCTCATCGACAAAGACGTAATCAAAGCGGACCTTGTCCTGGGCGGTGTTGACATCCTCGCACCATCGTTTCAGGCGCTCCATTTTTTGAGGCACGTCGAGGTCTTCGAGACCCTTAGTTTCAACGATGTAGATTTGCCTATCCCCGGTCCTTACGATGAAGTCCGGGTAGTAGTTGGAGATATTGCCGTCGGCTTTCACGTAGTCGATCTTAAAGTTGACGGAAAAATAGTTTTTCGTATAGGAAAAGACATCTGTGTCGGCACATTTATCGAGAAAGGCCGCGAACTTCAGTTCGAGCGCGCTCTTGTCCCCGACGATCTTATTGAACAGGCTCTTCTGCGGCATGAGAAAGGGCTGCTCCTTGACAACGAAGGGGCGAGTGTTTCGTAGCTTAATGTAATCCCTTATCTCGGCGCTTCCCTTGTCCCGGATGGTCAGGTCGTTTATCTTTTTCCTGAAGGTCTCGATAATGGTCTTGCAGGCTTCCATTTCAGAGAGATTGCGCAGGGTATTGAGGTCGTCAATTTCGACAGGTACTTCAAAGAGCCAGTTGCAGATGAATTCTTTTATCTTGCCATATAAAACGTCGTATCCGCTCACCAAGCGCAAGTCTTTCATAATGATCTGAGCAAAATAGCCGATTACGCTCCGGTAGTCGGTCACGGCCGCTGAATCAAGAAAGGTCACATGGTTTATCTCTCCCGTCGTGATATCCTTGAATACAATCTCCCGCTTTTCTTCTTCACTGTACTTCCGGTATTCTAGCCGCTTTGTCCCGAAGGAAGCAGCGTCCAGGCCTTCAAGGTTCTTGTATTCCCGATAAACGCGGGGAGAAAGGACAGGGATTTCTATATCGAGCTTATCCAGGTCTTTTCGCGTGTTCTCCCGGTCCACCTCGATGATGATCGGGGCCTTCGGGCCTGTGCCGCTGCCCATAGGTTTATATTCGAGTTCTACACCCTCGCTCTGGATGGATTCGACAAAATCCATGAAGGCGTCCGTACCGACAACGCTCACATACTCCTTCCCATCGGTGTCGGGATACATGCGGCGAAGTCCCCTGCCAAGGGTCTGTTCAGGCAAAATGTTGCTCTTGGCCGAGTAAGCCCGTAATCCCACGATTGTCGTCACATTTCGCACGTCCCAGCCCTCTTTCAGCATGAGGACCGAGACAATGACCCGATACCGGCTTTCCCAAGTATCTATCCGGTTCGCTTCTTTTCGTAGTCTTTCCAGTTCGTCTTTGCTCTTTTTGGTATCGGCCTCCGATACTTCGCCGTTATTGTTCGTGTGGATGGTAAGAATCGTGTCCTTGAATTCAGGGAATGTGCTTTCAATGTAGCCTTGCACGTCGTCACAGTTCTTCGTGTCGTCGGTCATCACGAAGAGCACGGCTTTCTTGCCGAGCTTTTCGTGCTCAAGGTAAGCCTTTCGCCATTCCTCGACGCCGAGGGCGATATAGTCGGCGTACTTTTCCGTGTAGCGGGAACTCTGCCGTTCGGCAAGCTTCGCACGGCTTGGAGGGTCGGGCAGGACTGGATGCTTGACGACGTTCTGCCAAATCGCCTCCACAAGGGGATAATCGCAGACCGTCTGCACGAAGATCGCGCCGTTGTTGTGTTTCGGGGTAGCCGTCACGTCCACCTGGAGCGAGAGGAAACGGTCTTTCTGCTTGAGGCGGTTGTGAATATCCTCGATGGACTTGAACCACGCGAGCCGGGGGTCGTGGATATGGTGCGCCTCGTCGTTGATGACGACAAGCTCGTCGATCTCGCGCACGATCACGCCCAGGTCCACCTTGGAGTCGGTTGTCTTCCCCGTCGGGCGCTTGCCGAGGAAATAGTCTTCCAGGTTGTTATCATCAAAAGTCGGCTCGTTGTCGCTGCCGGAATAGACGCGGTGTATGTTTGTCAGAAAAAGGTTTCCCGTCTTCCGTACAATGGAAACCTCGTCCTGGATATGTAGGGTCATCTGGAAATCGTCCTGCCAGTTCTGGCCGGAGTAGCCGTTATCCGGCAGAATCGGATCCTTCCAGAAGATTCTCAGGCCGTCAAAGTCAGCCCGCAGGCGGTCGAGAACGATGATATTGGGGGCAATCATGAGGAAATTGGTCGCAAGCTGGGAGTCAGGCTCATAGGTCTTATGGAAATAGCACCACGCGACGATGAGACTCATGACCTTGGTCTTGCCAGTTCCTGTCGCCATTTTCAGCACGAGACGCAGCCAGTCCTCATCGAACATGCCCGTTGAGACCGCGCCCGAAGAGTCATAGCGCATAAGGTCGTACTTGTCCTTGACCCTTGCGACCTCGTACAGATAGATCACCGTTTCAATCGCTTCCCTCTGCGAGAAATAGTATTTGAATTCCGCCATTGTGCCATCGGCTTGCGGGATGATATGCTCGGTATTAAACCACCAGTTCAGAAGCGCCTTAGATGTATCGGAAGCGCCCGCATAGCCCCACTCGCGCCATTTCTTTACGTCGCTTCGAATCTTGTGCACCAGAGGCGGCAGGAGCTTTTCATAGCTCGATTCGCGCAGGGCTTCATCGGCAGGGAACCATCGGTAATCGGGATTCAGGATTTCATAAGGGGAATCCGGGAAGGAACGATGTATAGCCATTATCTACCCCCCCACGTTCACGTCAATGATCTTCATCGTGTCGTTGCCGAAGATATCCACCACCTTGACGGCGACCTTGTACCGACGGGGCAGGCAGTCATGGAAAGGTGTTTTCAGTTCGAGGGACCGGTCTTTCTTGGTGCGGAAGCTCTGCCATTCGTTCTCAAAGATGAAATCGCCCGTCCATTGTTCTTCGTATTCCGGCAACTCCATTTGCTCTGGCTGCTCCAAACCAGGTACATAACCCTGTTTCGCCGGCTCACGTCTTACCCGCACGATCTCCCGCTTGTGCTCGAAGTCGAAATCGACGCTCCAGTAATCTATCCAATCGGTCCAGGTCTTCGTTAGAATCTCCTTCGTGACAATGCCGTTCTTGTCCTTTATGACCTTGATGATCTTCCCGGTCTCGACAACGATACTGTTTTTGCCTTCATCGAGGGAAGCGGCTGCGTTTTCTACGCTGTCCTGGGAGTAGAAGACGGAGAAGTCAGTCAGCTCAACCGCTATGGCATTCTTTTTCACGTGCGGCCTTACCTCGATGTACGAAACATCGTGGAAGACAACCTGGTTCTTTTCAACCGCCCGCTTGTCGAACACCTCGCGGGGGATGTATTTCAGGGCAAGGTCGATGCCTTTTGCCTTTGCCTCTTCCTGGATATTCGGGAAAAGGCCCATTTCAAACTCAAAGGCGAGGATGTCCACGCGGGAAATCCGCTTCTCACGGCATTCCAGGATCACTTCTTCTACGAAAAGGCGCGTGACGGGCAGGTTGACGGGACCGACGGACACGAGACGACCCGCCTTCTTGCCATTGAAGCAGCGGAAGTTTTCAATGCTTTCCGCTCTGTAGGCTTTGAGGATAAGGGCGATGAAATCCTTTTCCTTCTGCTCAAGCTGCTTCTGGCGTTCCTCTTCCCGAAGGCCCATGTTGACGCCGATGTAATGCGCCCGCTCGTACTTGCCGAGGTTGAGGATTTCGAAGGCCCTGAAGTCTTTGCCCGCAGACTTCAACTCCCTTTGCACGCCGATCATGCGCTTGCGGGTAGTATGAATGGCGAACTTGCCGAGGTCAGACCCAATCCATTTTCGGCCGAGCTTTTCAGCAACGGCCAGGCTCGTGCCGGAGCCGCAGAAAAAGTCCGCCACTATGTCGTTCTGGTTCGATGAGGCTTTGATAATACGTTCAAGAAGGGCTTCGGGTTTTTGGGTGGGATACTTCGTGTCTTGAAGTGACTGAGAATTTACCGGAGGAATGTCACTCCATAGAGATTGCAATGGCGCGCCCTGCATCTCATCCATATAATAAATCCGACGAGGCACACCATTACGCGTGTATTCAATTCTGCCCGCAGCTTCGAGCGCCTTCATCTTATCCTCGCTCAAGGTCCAAATCCTTCCTTTTGGCGGAGCTGTACCTTTCCAGAGATAATTTACTCCCCGGCCATGACTAGGCGCATCAAGTGTCACGAGTTGATAGAGTCGTCCCTTTGCGTCAGCTTTGAAGTGGCTCTTGATATATGATTCTTCATATGGTGCATAGGGCTGATTCCAGACGTAGTTTTCGGCGTACTTACTGAAGAAAAGAATCGAGTCACATGTGTTGCCATATCGACCAGGATCGTTATGCGCGTAAGTTCTCCGCCAGGTGATTTCGTTAATATATTGGTTCCGCCCGAAAGCCTCCTCAAGAACCAATCTCATAAAACTATTCACGCGCCAATCGCAATGTACATAGATACTTCCATCCTCTGCCAGCAAATCCCGCATCAACACCAATCGCTCGTAAATCATGGCGATGAAGCTGTCAGTGCCCTTTCCCCAAGTATCATTGTAAGCAAGGGCTTCCAGAACATTCGGCTTCTTGGTGAAGGTATCGTCGCCGATCTCTATGTCCATCGAGAAGTCAGCCCCCACATCGAAAGGCGGGTCGATGTAGATAAGCTTTATACCGCCGTTTTTCTCGATCTCTTCCCGGATAGGGCCATTCTTGAGAGACGAAAGGATGAGCTTGTTGTCTCCCCATATGAGCTTGTTTGTCCAGCCCGCTTTCTGACGGCCGCGCGTGTCGAAAAGGCCCCCCTGCAAAGCGGTATCTGCTCTCTTTTCAGCCCTTGGCTCGTCAACTTGCTCTATGATCTGAAAGGGAAGGACAATGTTGCAGACCTCGTTCGTCTTCCCGTTCCAGACCAGGTCTACCTCCCGCTTTTCATCGAAGAGCAAGAAGCGGTACTTGTCCGGCAGAGGTTTATCGGCGTCTATGAATCGAAGGACTTCCCGCTTCTCGTTGTCGGTGAGCTTCATATCGACTTTGCCCCCTTGAGATGGTCTCGTTGAGGACCTTTCAGCATCATACCCCGGTACTTCCGGGAAGACAACAGCAAACTGTTTAGGGTCGAGCTGAAAGGAGACCAAAACATGGTATCGCTATGTCACGGGAAACTCTCCCGGATAGAGAAGCTGGGGGCAGATGCAAGGCTTGGCCCGGTGTTGCCGCTCGGAGATGTCGAAGAAGTCTAACACCCGAGGATCGATAGTCCGGAGGGATCCTTTAGTGCCTGGGATCGGGATCGAACCGACATGGTGCTTACGCACCGAGGGATTTTAAGTCCCTTGCGTCTACCTAATTCCGCCACCCAGGCAGCATTCCTAGCTTATAATAGGAACGCCTCCGCTTGTCAATATGTAAGCTGCTCAGTGGCTTTCCGGCCGGCCGGCAGAGGCGCAGCCCATAGCAAGCCCGCAATCACCGCAGCGACCGCCACGCCCCCCCTTCCGCAACCCCTCAATCAGCGCACCGACAACGGCGCGGCCAGGAACTTGAACGGCGACGAGAAGATTTCGTTCGTAAGCTCTTTCGAGAGGGAGCTGAAGAGCCATTTGGAGAACGTGAAGGGCTTCTCCGCATAGACGAGGACAGGCTTCCCCTTGATCTTGAGGTCCGCCTTGAGGGCATCGACCGTGTCGTAGAAGTCGCCTATGGCGTCGATAAGGCCGACATCCTTCGCCTGCGTCCCGGTGTAGATCTTGCCTTCGGCAAGCCTCCTCACCCTTTCGGGGTCCATCTTCCTTCCTGCGGCGATGTCCTTCATGAACTGGTCGTATATGCTTCTGATTATATTGTCCAGGTATTCTCTTTCATCAGGGGTCATCTGCCGGAAGGGCGTCCCCGTGTCCTTAAACTCGCCCGCCTTGATCGTGTTGCTTTGCAGGCCGATCTTCTTCATCACCTCCTCCACTATCATGAGGTGCATGATGACGCCTATGCTCCCGGTGATCGTCGAAGGGTTCGCGTAAAGCCTATTCCCTGCCGAGGCGATGTAATAGCCGCCGGAGGCGCACGTGGTGCCCATGGAGACATAGACCTTCTTCTTCTCCTTCAGCTTCTCCACTTCCCTGTATATCTCCTGCGTCGGGCCGACCGACCCTCCGGGCGAGTTTATCCTGAGGATCACCCCCTTGATCGTCGGGTCCTCCTTGAAGCGTATGATGTCGTCCATCGTCTCCTTGGAGCTCGTTATGACGCCTTCTATCTCGACGACCCCGATCCGCTCGCCCGACGGCCTGCCCGCCAGGGCCGCGATGAGGGAGACGACGAAGATAACTGCGATCAGCGAGAGGATGACGACGAGGGCCTTCTTTTTCCTGCTCCAGGGCATGGTCTCACCTCTTTCTCAGTATTATAGTCCCGAAGGGACGCTTTTGCGATAGCACGGCCAGCTTCAGCTTGGCGATCTCCAGGACTGCCAGGACCGCGGCCACCCTCTCGCGCAGCTCGTGAGCCAAATCGAGCTTGAAAACGTACCTGCCTTCCCGCTCCAGCTCGTTCTTGATCTCTTCCAGCTTCTCTTCGAGGGTGGGGCGCATCTCGCCTATGGAGATGAAGCGCTCCTGCCTGCTTTTAATCAACTGCAAGAAGAGCGTGCACAAGGAGAGCACGTCCTCCTCTTCCCCGATGTCCGCAGCGGGCTCGCGCACGAAGGCGTCCCTGCCGAGGAGGGGCAGGAGATCGAGGCTCTTGGCCATGTGCTTTAGCTTCTCGTACTCTATGATCTTCTCGACGAGCTCTTCCCTCGGGTCTTCGCCGTCCATCGGAAGGAGCATCCTCGACTTGATGAAGATGAGGAGGGATGCCATCTCGATGAAGTCCTCGGCAGTCCGCAGGTTCATCTCCCTGGCGAGGTCCACGTACTCAAGGAACTGCTCGGTGATCCAGCCGATGGGGATATCGAAGATATCGATCTTGTTCCTCTTTATGAGCGTTATCAGGACAGGCAGCGGCCCCTCGAAGCACTCCATCTGAAGCTCCAGGGTCGGGGCGGAAAAGGCGATCATGATGCCTGCCCCGCCGGGATGCGCCGCTCTTCAGCGTACCTTTTCACGAAGGCGATCTCCTCCTCTTTGCTCGTCAGGTTCCTGTCGATCTTCGCCTCTTTGAGGGCGTCGAGGATCTCTTTGAAGACGGGGCCTTCCTTGATGCCCATCCGCTTCAGGTCTTCCCCGGTGGAAACGGGCCGGAGGCTCTCGGCGTAAGTGACGTAGCCGGAGACCGCCTTTTTCACCTCTTCGGAAGGCGTCCTTGCCATGATGAAGAGACGCCCCTCCTGCGTCAGGAGCTCGAGCAGCCTGAACACCTCGCTTTTCTTCATGACACAGATATCGGCCGACAGCTTCCGAATCACGTCGCGCACCCGCGCGGCCTCCTGGGGGAACCTCCTCTTGATCGATTCAGGCGCGCTGAGCCGCCTGGCAAAATCGGCCGTCTGGTCGGCGGACATGCCGTCGGTCAGCCCGAGGAGGTAATAAAAAACGCGGTTGTATCTCCCCTTGAACGAGAGGTTGTACCACTTGAGGACGGTGTCCATCTCCTTGAAGAGGCCCTCTTTGTCCGCGTCGAAGACAAGCGACGGGAAGATGAACCGGTTCAGGTCGAGGCCCTGGAGCCTCTTCATGATCGCCCCCGGGTCCGCCTCCAGAAGTATCAAAGAAAGCTCCCGCCAGAGGCGAGGACCCTTTATCTTCGACAGGAAGCTCATTTTCACCGCGTTCTTTATGAGGTTGAGGGTGAACTTGCCTATCTGAAAGCCGAAGCGCTGCTCGAACCTGACCGCCCGGAAGACCCTGGTCGGGTCCTCCACGAAGCTCAGGCTGTGGAGCACCCTGATGCTTTTTTCCTTGATGTCCCGCTGGGCACCGAAGAAATCGATCAGCTCGCCGAAGGTGTTCCCGTTGAGGGAGATGGCCAGCGTATTAATCGTGAAGTCCCTCCGGTAGAGGTCGAGCTTCAAAGAGCCGTGCTCGACGACAGGCAGGGCGGCGGGCGCCTTGTAATACTCCAGCCTAGCCGTAGCCACGTCCACCTTGAACCCGTCGGGGAAGAGGACCTTCGCAGTGCCGAACTCCTTGTGCACCCGCGTCCTGGCGCCGAACCGCCTTGCAAGCTCCGTAGCGAAGCTGATGCCGTCGCCCTCGATGACTACATCGATATCGAAATTCCGGTTGCGGAGCAGCAGGTCCCTGACGAAGCCGCCCACGAGGTGGGCATGGAACCCCATCTCGTCCGCGAGACGGCCCATTGCCGTGAGGTGGTCGAGCACGGGGCTGCTCACGCGCTCCGCCATCAGCCTTTTCACGTTCTTTCGCTTTTCGTACACGTCGTGGGAGTCGAGCTTGCCGGGGACGCTCTTCCTGATCTCGTCTTCAAGGATACGCAGGAGGTCCGTCCTGGTGACCGCCCCCACCAGGCGCCCGTCATCGGTCACGGGGAGGAACCGCTGGTTCCCGCCGATAATGATCTCTTTCGCCCGCTCTATCGAGTCCGCAGGCCGCACCGTGGAGAAGTCGGTGACCATGTACTCCCGCACGGGGACCTCTTCCAGCCGGTGAAAGGCCGCCTTCTCCGCAATCTGCCTGGTGATGATGCCGGCCACCCGGCCCTTATGGATGACGGGCAGGGAATTGACGTTGTACTTGGTGAGGATGTCCCGCGCCTCGCGTATCGCAGCGTCGGCATCCACCGAGACGACGGGGAAGAACATGATGTCCCTTGCCGTCCAGAGGGGTTTTACCGTGACTGCGAGGCGTTCGAGGAGCTTCGCCTTTGCCTCGATGATCGTGCTCTCCTTGAGCGTGGCCGATGCCGCCTCCTTGTGGCCTCCCCCTCCCATCAAGGCGAGTATCCTGCCCGCATCTACCTCCGGGATGCGGCTCCGGCCGATGATATAGATCCGGTCTTCCATGCGGAAAAGCGCGAAAATGGCGTTCAGGTTCTCCATGTCGCGGAATTTCTGGACGACGACGGCCAGGTCGCCCACGTAGTCCTCGGTGCTGCCCTCCGTGACCACCACGTCGATGCCGTTCACGTTGTGGACTGCGGCCGCCTCTATCAGGTCGTTGAGGAGGCGCACCTGCTCCGGGGAGAGCTCCTTCACGAGGATATCGGCTACGAGGTCCACGCGGGCGCCCTTCGACAAGAGGAAAGATGCGGCCTCGAAGTCGGCCTGCCTGGTGGAAGGGTAGTGGAAGCTCCCCGTTTCCTCGTATATGCCAAGCATCATGATCGTCGCCTCTTCCGGCGAGATATCGAGGCCTTTCTTCCTCAGCAGGTCCACGAGAAGGCTTACGCACGCGCCCGCGTTGCCCGTAACCCTCACATCAGCCACGATATCGTCTGCGGCCGGGGGATGGTGGTCGTATATGTGCACCTTGGCCCGGCCCTCGTCCACGAGCCTTGCGAGGTCGCCGATCCTGCCTTTCTGCTTCGTGTCCACCACGATGAGGGTGTCCACGTCTTTGTGGTCGATATCCTTGATCTTTGCGATGTTCATGAAATAGAGGGTCGAGCGGATGAGGAAATCCCGGACGCTCTTCTCCTGTGAGCCGGGGAAGACGAGGACCGCGTCGGGATAGAGCTTTTTGGCCGCCACCATCGAGGAAAGGGCGTCGAAGTCGGCGTTGAAGTGGGTGGTGATAACCTGCATGGGGAAAGATTAGAACAAGGGAGGGGGTAAGTCAATCATTGGTCGGCAGGGATGTGGGGCCGTGATCTTTTCGCGCCTTTTCCCTGTCTCTCGGGGCCGCACCTCCTCGATGTGCTTCAACCGTACTATCTCGTCGGGCGGCCCCTCGATCACGGCAACGACCCACTTCGCGCTACGCGCTCGCGGGTACCCCGTCGAAAATCTCCCGGCCCCTTTCCACCTGATTTCTCTCTCCCTTGAGGGGGTGAGGATAAGGGTGAAGGCACGTTGCACGATTACTTCAGGCGCTCCCTTAGGCCGAGGGCCGCCGCAATCGTATAAAGCGCATTTAGAAGGCGGCGGTAAGAGCGGGCTGTACGATATTTGTGGGGTGGGATGCTGAGAATGCCGATAGCGAGCGGCGGTAAGAGAGGGCTGTACTAGGTAAATAAGTGGGATATCAGGACATCACGCGTCTTTACCCAGGCGGCATAATAGGTTATGATATTTGGCCCCCTGTCGGGGGTCAATTCTTATGAAGCAGATAAGAAACTTCGGCATCATTGGGTATGAGGCATCTTTAAGGTCGCTTTTGCGGCCGGAGGGATTTTCGATGGATTTTTCGTTGTTTTCGAAGCCGCCCGACGAGATAGTACATTTGAAGTACATCGAGGAGGCGCGGCCCCGAGAGACAGGAAAAAGGCGCGAAAATAACCCGGCCGCTGAACCAAATCAATGAAGCAGATACGGAATTTCAGTATAATAGCCCATATAGACCATGGCAAATCGACGCTCGCCGACCGCCTCATCCAGTACGCCCAACTGGTGGACGAGCGGCAGTTCAGGGACCAGATCCTCGACAACATGGACATCGAGCGGGAGAGGGGCATCACCATAAAGAGCCAGACGATCTGCCTCCCCTATACGAGCAAAGAAGGCGAGGATTTCGAGTTGAACCTGATCGACACGCCCGGCCACGTCGATTTCTCCTACGAGGTGTCGCGGGCGCTTGCATCCTGCGAAGGTGTGCTCCTCCTCGTTGACGCTGCCCAGGGCGTCGAGGCGCAGACCCTGGCCAACCTGTACGCTGCGATGGAGCACAACCTCATCATTATCCCTGTAATCAACAAGATCGACCTGCCTTCCGCAGATATCGAGCGGGTAAAGAACGAGATCGACCACGACCTCGGGCTCGACCCCGACGAGGTCGTGCTCTGCTCGGCAAAAGAAGGCACGGGGATCGAAGACATCCTGAAGGCGATAGTCGCGCGCATCCCTCCGCCCTCCGGCAGCGACGAAAACCCGCTTTCCGCCCTGATCTTCGACGCCCGTTACGACTCTTTCAGGGGCACCATCGTGAGCTGCCGCTTCTTCGACGGGCGGGTGGCGCCGGGCGACACGATCAGGCTCATGTCAACGGGGGCAACCTACAAGGTCGAGGAGACGGGCATTTTTCACCTGAGCCGCGAGCCGCGCCCGGAGCTCTCCGCAGGGATGGTCGGCTACCTCATCGGCGGCATCAAGACCGTGAGCGACACGCGCATAGGCGACACGATCACCTTGGACGCGAACCCCGTCGAAAAGCCCCTGCCCGGCTTCAAGGAAGTGAAGCCCGTCGTCTTCTCGTCGATCTACCCCGTGGCCTCCGACGACTACCAGTCGCTCCTCGAAGCCCTTGAGAAATACAAGCTCAACGACGCATCCCTGACATACCAGAAGGATTCGTCGGCGGCCCTGGGCCAGGGCTTCCGCTGTGGCTTTCTGGGCCTGCTGCACCTGGAGATCGTCCAGGAGAGGCTGGAGCGGGAGTTCGACCAGTCCATCGTGATGACGATGCCGAGCGTGCAATACCGCTTCTATCTTACCGACGGGCGCACCGTCGTCGTGGACAACCCGC
>Ga0326728_10006365_pt1 | contig 31866 bp, 31 predicted proteins | sample MB3enrmetagenome_FD_207602 | JGI IMG/M metagenome (GOLD analysis project Ga0326728, IMG submission 207602) | Lab enriched peat soil microbial communities from McLean, Ithaca, NY, United States - MB31MN | ecosystem: Environmental > Terrestrial > Soil > Wetlands > Peat | place: USA: New York... | reverse complement strand
AAAATTGCAGCCCTTGGCTGTGTCCATGCTGCTGCCTCCCCCCAGGCCGATCATGCCGTCGATGGCCGCCGTCCTGGCCGCTTGCAGGCAATCCTGCACATCGCGGGTGGTTGGGTTCTCCCGCACTTTGCTGAACACGACCGGTTCAATTCCGGCCCGCTGCAAGGATTGGCGGACGCGCTCCGCATGGCCGGCGGCGACCACGCCCGGGTCCGTGACCAGCAACGGCGTTTTCATCCCGATTTCAGCCGCCAATTCACCAACGCGCTCCACGGCATCGAGGCCAAAAATCAGACGGGTGCGGGGTTGGTGATCGAACGCCGCAAAAATTGTCCGGACGCTTCTCATTTGGAAATCTCGATCGCCCGCCGTTTATAGAGAAATTCAAACAGGTTGCCTTCGTGCGGCTGGTCCCAGGAGACATGCATGGTGGAAATGGGGCCGATGTTGAGGCGCTCGATCCGGGGCGATTCCAGCAATTGTTCGATGAACGATTTGTCCCGCGTCAGGGCGGTCACGGCCAGCGACGGCCCGATCTGTCCGGCCATCTCCGCCTGCGGCATCGCGACGACGCTGGCGTAGGGACACAAGAACTCGCGATTGGCCAGCGGATGCGCGAACGACTCGCACCACACGATGGTCGGCCGCAAATACGTGCCTCCTTCGAATTGCACCCGGCGCGGCCCCTGGCGATAAGCGGCGGTGACATCGCGGGCGCCGCGGGCGCGCAGGCCTTCTTCAATGCTGGAATCAATGAACGCGGCCATTTGCGGATTGGCGAACCCGGCCAGCCGGGCGTGTTCATCCGCCGCCGGAAGCGGCACAATCGGGCCGAGCTTCCGGGCCAGGGCGTCCGCAATTTCTTCGGCGTATTTGGGCACGACGATGGCCGAGGCGTTGATGCAACTGCGGCCGCCATTGTCTGAAATCGCGGAAAGCATCAAGTCGATGAATTCCGGCCAGCGCTCAATTTCGTCCTGGCCGACCAGGATTTTGCTGTAGCCCGGTCCGTGAATCTGAATGGCGGGATTGTTCGCGTAAGGGGCGGTCGTGTTCTTGTCGCCAAAGAGCAGCGAGCGGCCGCAGGACCGCAAGATCTCCCCTGCGCCTTCGTGGTCGGTCGGATAAAAACCAAACGCCTCCGCCGGACAGCCCGCCGCGATGAAGGCCTGGATCAAACGATACGGTGTCCACGGTTCTTCGCGGCCGGGTTTGATGACGACCGGGATTTTCAGCGGAATGGCCGCCAGCCAAAGCGAATTGACCCCCGGTGAATTGCTGGGCATGACCAGGCCCAGGCTGTTGGCCGCCGGATAGAAGCTCAACCGTCCGGCCAATCCCGTGTCCAGGATGGACAGATCAAGCCCGCGCGTCAGGCCATTGAGAATGGTTTTCATTTGCGTCAGGGCGTCCTGGATCTTTGCCATGTTGCGCCGCACCATGACGTGCGGCAAACCGCTGCCGGCCGAGAGTGTTTCGATGTATTGCCCGGCCGATTGCCCCGCCCCCTTGTCGCCGATGGGCAAAGTGCCGTCGAGAAAGAGCTGGCCCGCCCTGGCGCAAATTTGGATCAGTTCGGCGGCGGTCAATTTTTTCAATGCGGCGCGGGACTGGGCGATGCCGGCCAGGTCCTTGCGCACAATGCCGGCGTTGACCTGGCTGACCGTGGCGAGCGCCGTTCCGTTGCGATAGTCAAGAATAGAGGATTGATCGAGGCTTTCGTAGGGCCGGCCCCGCCGCAATGCCGGAATGTGAGGAACAGTCATTGGCAAATAAGCTCGTTCAAGATACCGCGAACTTGGCCCAATTCCAGCGTGATTTTTGGCAACTTTAACCACAGATAAAAACCTTTCAAACTGCCATGCTGTTCCCCCGAATGTTTTCGGGGTTGATTTTCTCAAGAAAATCTGCTCCGCAAAAAAACCGTGAAAACTTCGCTTTTTTTCGTTAAAAAAGTCACAACATGTTGTCAGACAGGTACTTGAGTAACCCTCTGCGTCTCTCATTCTTGCCCAACCGTTGCGGATTGACAGAGGGCTTGACAGTGGGTGGCGAAATGCTACCTTAACCCCATGAGTCAACCTGTGAAGCTTTCGGACGTCTTGGTGCTCGGTGCGCGTTTGACCGGCGTGATCGCGGAACGATCCATCGCCGGACAAATTGAGTATTGGGCAAATTTGGGCCGCGCCATTGAACCATTGCTCCAGGGGGATCAAGCGCTGGCCCTCTGCAAAATGGCCGGCGCGCGCCCTCTCTCGGAGTGCCTGGCATCGGTGGATACCCCCAAGGGTCGAAGACTGCTGGAAAAGTATCTCGACACGGTGCCCTTTCCGCATTACGAACCGGCCCCCAACAAGCCGGGGTTTCTGGTGCGCATCGATGAAAGCGGGAAGCGCACTATCGGGCGTTTCGTCAACCGGCAGTTCCAGGCGGGTGCGCCGAAGAGAAAGTGATTTTGCCGCTCGATAAACGTCCGGTGATCGTGGCTCTGGCCGGTTCAAATGGAGCCGGGAAGACCACTTTTTACCACGCTCACCTTCAACCCAGCGCACTGCGTTTGATCAACACTGACATCCTGGCGCGGGAACTGGAGGTGGATGCTTATCACGCGGCGAAAATGGCGGGTGTGCTGCGGCAACGGCTGGTGGAGCAACGGGAAAGTTTTGTGTTCGAAACCGTCTTCTCCGATCCGGTTGGCGACAAGCTCGGGTTTCTCAAAGAGGCGGTGAGGAGGGGCTATCATGTGGTGCTCTGTTTTATCGGCATCGGCAGCCCGGAAACCTCCGATCAACGCGTCGCCATGCGGGTGTCGCAAGGAGGCCATGACGTGCCGTTGGACAAATTGGTGACGCGCTTCCCGCGAACACTGGCGAACTTGAAAGCCGCGATTCCTGTTCTGCCACAGGTGATCATCTTCGATAACGATGATTTGAATTATCCCTTCAAACGCGTGGCGGAGTTTGAAAATGGAAAAGTGACCTTCCTGGCCAAACCGCTGCCACTTTGGCTGGCTCCCTTACTGCATTTGCCCGATGTCACTTGACTGGAGACGGTGAGCCGCTATGGTCGGGATCGGACAGCCTGTATGTTTATTATTTTGCCAGTCGGAGTGGATTATAGCGCGCGGCGTTATCCGGTCGTTACCTTCACCCTGATGGGCCTTTGCACCGCGGTTTATATTGTCACTCTGGGGCTTGCTTCGGAATACGGCAAGGCGGTCTATGTATGGTCGTTCCTGCATCTTTGGTTGATTCCGGAGAAATCTTTGTGGTGGACTTACCTGACCTCCATGTTCGTCCACGGCGGATTCTTCCACCTGCTGGGCAACATGATTTATCTCTTCCTGTTCGGGGCGTGCGTTGAGGACATTATTGGACGGGCGCGTTTTACCGTGTTTTATGTCGTATGCGGATTGGTGGCGGAGTTTGTTTACATTGGCATGACCCCGGCTCATTTCGCCTCGGCAATTCCCATGGGCGGCGCGTCGGGCGCGATTTCCGGCTGCATTGGCGGCTTTATGCTGCTGCTGCTCCGGACGCACGTCGAATTCAAATGGTTTTTTTTCTTCTTCTTCCGGCCTGCGAGCGGCGAGTTCTCATTGCCGGCGTGGCTCGTCGTTTCGGCATGGTTTTTGAAGGATTTGGCGCTCGCCATTCTCACCGCGGTCAACCACACAAGCAGGGGAGGCGTGGCTTTCGGCGCGCATGTCGGCGGCACCTTGTGCGGCCTTGGGTTGATCGCCCTGGAAAAGCTTCGGACCAAAGGAAGCTTCTCTCCGGGACAAGGATCGCCCAAACGGCTGGCAGCCCGGTCTGCCGCTGCCATTCGCGTCCGGGCGACCGGCGCAACCGCGCCAGCCGAGCCACAGGACATTTATCTTTACATGGATGGCGCGCAAATAGGGCCGTTCAGGCTCAGCCAGATTCGCGGCATGTTTGCCCTTGGCTCGATCTCCGAGGGGACGCTGTATTGGAAGGATGGCATGGAGGGCTGGCGCGCCGTGGAGGAACTGCACGAAGCCAGGACGCCAACATAATCCTCAATCAAAGGTCAAAGGGGTACCCATCCCCGTATTTGTTGGTGGACAGAGCGGGCGGAGCGCGGCAAGCTCCTGGCATGGCGCAAAAATCAAGAGATGAAGCGTGGATCATCAAAATGTTGACTTGCCCGGGAACTGACGTCTTGGCGGCATGAAATTGCCCGGCGCAGAACGAGCCTTTGTTGACATCGCCAAGATTCGCGATTACTCACTGAATTCCGTCCACAAAGAAGGCAAACACAAGGCTCGCGTCTTTGCCGCTGCGCTGGATTTGACGGAAGATGATGCGGACTGGCTACGCCAGATTCTCCTGGACGTGGTTCGTCAGCAGGACTGTCAACTTGGCCGAAAAACACCATTCGGCCAGAGGTATATCGTTGATTTTCCTCTTGCCAGAGCCGGCAAGCGGGCGCGGGTGCGCAGCGTGTGGAACATTCGTCCGAATGAAAATATTCCTCGCCTTGTGACCTGTTATGTGTTATGAAATCTCTGAATGCGGCAAGAACCGGTTAAACTTTTGGACGTCGTGGCCTTGCTGGTTGATAAGCCGGCGGACGGCTTGACTGCCGGGCATGTTGGCACAGTGGTCGAAGTCTTTTCTCCGGACGCAGTCGAAGTGGAATTTCTGGATGCCGCCGGAAAGACCTTTGCGGTTACCGAACTGAAGCGAAGCGAAATTCTCCTCTTGAAGCACGAGCCTGTGGCTGCATGAAAATAAGCGACTGTTGCGGAGTATCCAAGAAAGTCGGGCCTCAACCTGCCACGGAAATGAGGTCAGTGATTGATTGACAAAACCGGGCGTGGTGCGGTATTCTCCTGGCAAAAGAAGTCGCACATGACAAATAGAAGGAGACAAGCATGAAAGGCAGGCAAAGAGGCCGCCCCACAAAATGGGTTGAGACAACCGTTCTGGAATACATCGACATCGGCAAGCGCGGAATCCAGTTCGAGGTCTGGGAGAAGTGGAAGCAGACGAAGCGCAAGCTTGGCACTTTGACCATCAGTGTTGGCGGATTGCGTTGGTGGCCACAAAATGGCAAGCGTTATAAACAGAAGAATTGGGACGATTTGGCATATTGGTTTAATCCACGAATTGATGCCTAGCAAGTCCGTGAGCCAATGCCGGTTGGCCATCTCAATTTCGCATTCGCGGATTGATATAACCGGCCCGAGGTGGCAGAGTTCTCGTCGCTGGGCAATATAATGAAAGAATAGCATGGCAATACCACGAGTATTTGTGGCGTCAACTTGTTACGATCTGAAGTACATTCGTGGCAATCTGCAATACTTTATTCGCAATCTTGGTTATGATCCTGTCCTAAGCGAAGCGGGTGACGTATTTTACGATCCCAAAAAGCACACACACGAGTCTTGCGTCTCCGAGGTCACAACCTGTCAACTCTTCGTGCTCATCATAGGTGGAAGATTTGGAGGCGCCTACAAGCACTCTGAAAAATCAATCACGAACGCCGAATACGAACAGGCTGTCGCCCACCATGTTCCGGTTTTCACCCTGGTCGAACAGTCCGTTCACGCCGAACACCACGTTTACATCAAGAACAGGGACAATTCGAAAATCAATGCCAAGGCGATTAAATATCCCGCGGCTGACAGCACAAAGATTTTCGACTTCATCGACGAGGTCCGCAAAGCATCGTTTAACAATGCCATTCAGCCATTTCAAGACTTCGCTGACATCGAATCATACCTGCGCAAACAATGGGCCGGACTGGTGTTTTCCTTTCTCTCGCGCCAAGCTGAAGAGGATCGAGTAACTGACGTTATGTCGCACATCGCGCGGATGAGCGAGAAGATCGAGTTCATTTCACAGCAAATTCTTAAATCAGTCGGAAGTGCCGAAGCCAGATTACTCGCCTCCTTGTACGATACCATGTTAGGTCATGAGTCGGTTCGAGTGCTTCTTGGAACGCATCACAAACCGTCTCCTCTCCACATTCTCACGTATGAGACTCTCGACGACTGCGCTAAAGCGATAGGAAATCCATTTGTCGAGACGGATACAAAGGAGAAGATGTCTTGGTCTTCGACGGGCGAGATCAATTCAAAGTTTTTTCCGGGGTACAGAGACGACTACAAGTCACTGCGGGCGGAACTACTCGGTGCAGTGAACAGGGCCGGCATGAAACCGGAACAGCTCAAATAACTAAATGTTTCACTAAACGAGCAGAACTGGCTTCTCAATTTTCTTTGATTTGTGCCGGAGGACAAGTTCCCAGCCCGTCGCGGTGTGCTCTTGCAAGGCGTCGTAAACGGCAAGCGCTTTGCGGATATCTTGAACGCAGTTCACTGACACTTCAAAAACTACCTGACTTTTCCGGGAATCGGTGCGTCGCTAATAGACTCCTTCGACGATGGTCTTCTCCATCGCGCCGAAGGGGCGGACTTCGCCGACGCCGTCCCAAGCATACGGCGGGCGCGGTTCGCGGCGGATGGCTTCGTCCCGCTCCAGAAAACGCGGCATGAAAAATTCCTTGGTCAGGGTGGTCAGTTCGACGCGGCCCCATTGGCCGTAGTCAACGAGCTGATCGGTTTTATCGGGAGCGACCACCCGCAACACGGCGCGGGGCTGGGACGCGAAGTAGGTCACGGAAAATTGGTCTTCGGGACGGAGCGGAACGCTGGCGGCCAGGCCCATCAATGTGTTGCCATAGGTGGGATAAAAGCCAATGCGGTTCTCCAACACTTCTTCAATGATGTAACGGACATATTGCGGCGCCATGGTGGTGCCGCCGCAAAACACGCCGCGAATGCCGGCGTCCCAAAGCAGGATTTTTTCGCCCAGGGCTTCGAGCAGTTTGGGCGTGGTAAACAGCCCGGCGATTTTGCGGTGTTTCAGGATCGTGACGGCCTGGTCCACCACATGATCCATGTAGGCGCGGGCCGCTTCGTATTTTTTTTCGGCCAGGACTTTTTTGACCCAGCGCGGATCCAGGTCAATGAAGTAACAGGAACTGCCGCGAAAATTGGCCAGATGCTCGATGGCCAAACGCAAGCGGCGGGGGCCGGTGGGGCCGACCATCAGCCAGGCGCCGCCGCGCGGGAAATGGGCGTCGGAAAGTTTGGCGGAGAATTCTTCGTAATCCACCTTGTAATCGTCCCAGCCGATGCGTTGTTTGGGCATGCCGGTGGTGCCGCCGGTTTCGAAAATATTGAAGGGCCGGCCCTGGAATTGTTTTGGCACCCAGACTTCCGGCTGCAAATCGCGCAGCCACTCGTCCTGGAAATGCGGGAACCGTTGCAGGCCGGCGAATGAATTGATTTCCCGCGCCGGATTCCAGCCGGCCTTTTTGGCCCAGTCCACCCAGAACGGGGAGCCGGTCTCCGGCGAAAAATGCCAGCGCATCATTTCGCGGACGTGGGCGTCGAGTTGTTCCCGGGCGGTTTTAATGGAATCGGTGGATTTCATTTTTTTAGGCAGCGAGTCCTAATCTTAATCCTAATCCTAATCTTAATCTCCTGATTGTTCATGGTTAAGCCAGTGGTTCATTCGATTAAGATTAAGATTAGGATTAAGATTAAGAGCAAGAAACAGTCATGCGTCGAAGTATTTGGCGAGGGTCGGCTGGCTGGGGGGAGGGGTGAGCCAGGAAAAAAGGGCCACGCAGAAGGCGGAGCCAAGAACCATTGGCAGAACGGTCATATAACCGTTCCAAAAAGCCACGTCGCCGCGCGGGTTTAGAAAAAAGACCTTGATCGCGTCTTTGCCGCCGCCCAATTGCCAGAGAACATCGCCGGCTTTGTGGCCCGTCTGCATGAGCGCGGTCCAAACGAGAAACGCGGCCACAAACAACGTCGCCGCCAACGCGCCCCATTTGGTGCTGCGCCGCCAAAACAACGCCGCCACCATGACCGGGGCCATCGCGGCAAAACCGGAAAAGGCGTAACGGACCGCAATCTCGAATATCCCCTGCTTTTCCTTCAGCGCCAGCGCGACCAAATAAGCTATCACTGTGACGATAACAATAAAGCCGCGCGCAAAATGAACGGAGCGGCGTTCGCCGAATTTCTCATGTCCGCCATAATGGGCGAAGACGTCCTTGGTGAACATGGTGCTCAAGGCCAGCACCTGATGCGCGTCCGAACCCATCACCGCCGAGATGATGCCGGCGCCCAAAATCCCGGCCAGCCAGGCCGGCGCGTAGGTTTGCAACATGCGCAGCAGCACGCCGTCCGGATCGGGAATCCTGCCCAGCGCGGCAAAGCCGAGCACGCCGAGAAACACGCACGGGAGCCAGATGGCCAGGATGGCAATGGGATAAGCCACCACCGTCTGTTTGAAGGCGGAAACGCGCCGGGCGGAAAAACACATGATGGCCATGTGCGGGAACATGATCGAGGAAAGCGGGATCAATGTGTAACTCCAGAAAGCCTGCGGGGGCATCTTTTCGCGCGTGACCAGGAACCGGGTCTTCTCATCGGCAGCCAGGCCGCTCATGTAATCGGCAAAGGTCTTGGGCAGTTTCTGGCTGATGACCGCCACCGCCACCGCTCCGAAACAGAGGAAAAGGATTGTTTGCAGAACATTCACCCAGACCGTGCCGCGCATGCCGCCGAGAAAGACGTTGAGCGTGACGACAATGGCAACGATGGCGCAACCCCAGACATAAGGGATAAGCGGTTGATGGGTTTCGGGGGAAGCGGAGATGCCGGCCAGGACGGTGCCGCCGCCCATGATGCTGATAATCATATAGGGCACCAGCATGGCCGCGCTCAGCGCAAAAATAACGGTGCCGATGTGGTTGCATTCCCAGCGATCCCGAAAGAATGAAACCTGGGTCTGGTGGCCGAATTTCTTGCCAATCGCCCACAGGCGCGTGCCGATGAAAAAGAGGGTCAGGGGAATGACAAAACAGGAGGAGGAAGCCATCAAGCCGTAAATGCCAATGCCCTGCCGGTAGGACTGCCCGGAACTGCCCAGAATGGCGAAGGCCGTCATGTTGGTGGCAAAGAGGGACAAGAAGAAAAAAATCGGGCCGATGGAGCGGTTGGCCAGGAAGAAATCTTCCGTGTTTTCCTTCGCCCGGCGCCAAGCCATGCTGCCAACGAACGCAATGACGGCGAGGTAAACCAATATGACAACGACCGGAATCATCAATGAGGCCGCTGGGGTTCAGGCGGAGCCGTTTCGTGCTTGTCCAGGCCTTTCGGCCAGGCGCACTTGACCAGAATGGCCATGAGGACGGCGGCGGCCATGGAGTAGGCCGCGTGATAAGCCAGGCCGACGGGGAGGAACCCGAAAAGCATGGGGCCGGCTTTGCGCCAATTCCACACGTCCTGGTGCGCCGCGTAAACGGCAACAATCAACAAGAAGAGCAGAGGCGACTGATATGTTGTTTCCTTTCTTTGTTTGGTGTCAGGCTTTTGCATTCGAACCTTGATTCTGGTTATACGCATGGGCATTTAAAGGCAAAAAAATGGGGGCAAAAAAATGGGGAAAAGACATGTTTTTTTGCCTTCTCTCCCTCATCTTCTGTTCGTTGTTCATTTTAGGAGTCTTGTTTCAGCAACGTGACAAATTCAATCTTGTGCCGGGCCATGTTGATCCACTGGATCGCGCCGAGCGGACTGTGGTTCAACAAGGAACGAAGTTGGCATTCATATCCTTCGGTTTCTTCGGTCAAAGCAGTCAAACGAAATGCCGTGCCCGGTTCGGCCAATTGAAAACGTTGGTTTCCGAGCGCAACGCCCCCGCGTGTCAGCGCCACCATCTGCCGCACTTTCTCCTCGCCGCCGAGGAAATGTACCAGCGCTTCGCTGTAAAGAGCAAGTTCCAAGAAACCACCCCAGTCCTCCAGCAGCCCCAGAAAGATAGTTCGAAGGAGTACGCTGCCGTGGTCGATCTCGCGCCAACGTTTCGTGTTCACGTCCAACTGATGTCGCGCCTTGGTTGTGAGATGGGTGTTGACAAATCTCGATTCTACTTTGGGCGGGCGGAAATTGACGAGTTTACCATGCCGTGCGTCCAGCAAAAGAAGGTAGTTCAACAACTGGGCGTCGTGGTTCGCGGCCAGCCGGGCTTCCGCTTTGAGCTCGTAAACGGCCGCATCACCAAGGAGCAAGTGGAGTGAATAAGTCTTGGCAAAGTCTTGGTACTGGATGGTCACCGGCACTTCTTTGCGCACCGGACCAAGGTCGGCGGCTTCAAGTCGAGCCGCGAAGTCGTTCTGGTAAATCACCTCGTCGCAAAGGCGGCCCAACTCATTCTGCGATTCGAAAGCGTAACGCATTGCGTGAAAGTCAAGCTCCGCAAACTCCTGCTGGTCCATGGGGCGAATAGAAATGGGGCATGTGATGGGCATGACTTTTTAAAGGCAAAAAAATAGAGGCAAAAAGATGGGGAAAAGACATATTTTTTTGCCCCCATTTTTTTGCCTTTCCTCCCTCTCCTCACGGCAGTGGAACAACCGGCGGACTGGATATGAACAAATGTCCGCTTTCATTTGTCGGGTTTGCCCAGTTCGAGTTCCACCTTCGGCCTCTCGTCGCTTGCCATGCGCTTGTGTTCCGAATCGTAAAAGGCGAACAAATGCGTGTTGGAATGGACGTAGAGCACGCCGTTGGCCGCCACCGGCGTCGAATAAATCGGATCGCCCAAATTGGTTTCACTGAGAATTTGCTTCTCCTTTTTTGCGGCGAAAACCACCAGATCGCCATCCTCGTCGCCGCAATAGACCTTGCCATCCGCGACCAAGGTCGAACCCCAGATATGGGCCTTCATGTCATGCACCCAATAGACTTTGCCCGTCTCCGCGTCCAGGCAGTGAACGAAGCCGGAAAAGTCGCCGATGAACAACAAGCCGTTGGGCGCGATGGAAACCGTCGAAAGGCTGCGGTGGATTTTGTCGTAACTCCACATTTTGCCCGATTTGGTGATGTCGCCGGTTTTGGCGGCGTCCATACAATTGAGGATGCCGACGCCCTCGCCGTGTTCGGGGTCCTGGCCGACCGCGACATAGACGCGGTCATGCCAGAAAACGGGGGTGGCGTTGATTTCGCTGGGGCCGTCCGGCGCGGGATATTTGTGCATGGCATCGTTGGCGCGGCGCTCCGGGGGGTTGCAGTCGTACCACCAGACTTTCTTGAGATACATGGTGTCGGTGTCCTCCACGCGGCCGGTCGGCGGGCCGGGCACGACGGGGACAATGGGCGAGCCGTCGCCTTTTTTCGGCTGGGCATCAAAGGCGTAGCAGATGCCGTCGCCGCCGCCGAAGAAAATGAGCGTGCGGCCGTTGACCACGCCCATGGAGGGGGAACTCCATTGGCCGTGGAAGATGCGCGGGCCGATGCCGGCGTTGTCTTCGCCCATGAGTTTTCCGCTGCGCTTGTCGAGCGCGATCAAGCTGGGGGAATTGGGGGAGGGGATGTTGACGTGCGTCCAGTCCTGGCCGTTGGAGGTGCAGGCATAAATCAAATCGCCCACAATGAGGAGCGAACAATTGGAGGCGTTGTGCGGAAAGACGCCCAGTTCATCCATCATGTCGTACTTCCAGATAATGTCAGCGTCGTGCGGGCCGATTTTGGCGGGGGGATTGCCCGGGCCGGCGACGTATTGCGCCTCGTCCATGAAAGGCCCCTGATTGCCGCCGGCCATGCCCTCGGTGCTCAGGCACATGACTTCACAACGGCTGGTGACGATATAGACGCGGTTGCCTTCGACGTTCGGGGAGGAGAGCAGGCCGAGATTTTCCCAATCGTTGACTTTGCCCGAGGCCAGTTTGGGAATGACCAGTTGCCAGAGAAAAGCCCCGGTCTTTTCGTCGAAACACATCAGGATGCTGCGGTCGCCCTGGTGCTGCGGATCGCGCGGGTTCTCGTTATTGGTGCCGATAAAAACCTTCCCGCCCGCGACGACAACGTTGCCGTAGCTTTGCGAACCGACTTTGACGGCCCATCTGGCGTTGGGAACATTATTCACATCAACCTCCTCCGTGCCCGGTTTGAGAGCGATATGGCCATTGGCGCCGGTGGTGAAATGATCGGGCAAATCCGTTTCCGTGGAGGAGCACATGTTGCGGCCCGGATCAAGCCCGCCCCAGCGCGGCCAATCGGCGGCGGGCGAGGTGAGACTGCATGTAACAAGCGTCACGGCAACTACAGTGGGAAAATATACGCGGTTCGATTTCATAAATTCAATTCGCCGTCACGGCAATGTTATCAATATAAACCCGCATGTTTTGCGGGGAGAAGGCGAAGAGGCCGGGGCAGCCATTGGCATTGGCGTGTGGGACTGGCGCTTCGATGACCCAGGCCGCGGGTTCGCTGTCGCCCCGTTTCCAGGCTTTGCCGCGCACCACCCCGGAGCCGTCCGCCGCCACGTCCACCCGCGCTTTCAAATGATACCACTGGTTCGGCGCCCAGTGAAAAGGCGCGAGCACGTCGAGCAGTTGCTCGTTGGAGGCGATCTCAAGGACTTGTTCGTTGCCCTTGAGCGAGACGCGATAGCGCTGGTTGATCACGCCAACCGTGGACATTTTCCGCCTGTTGCCATCGCTCATGACGTCGGCTTCAATGGTGTAATTCTTCAGGTCCGGCGAACCCATGAAGACCATGGCCCGCTGGAAGAAGGGGTTGTCAATCGTCTTGACAAGGCATTTTCTCCCGTCCTTTTCTCGGACGTCGAATTTGAAACGCGCCCCGATCCACGGCAGGGGCGGGTAGGCGAATGGCGCGGGCGGCCCGGTGGAATTGCCGGCCGTCTCTGTCAAGTTGAAACTTTCAAAATCCTGCAGGATGGGCGGGCCGGGCAAAATGCGCCCGCGAATGTAGCCTTTCAAACCATCGGACGCGGCTTCGAAAGCGCCGGCGGAAGGAACTTTGTCCGGCGCGGCCGCCAGTTTTCCCTCGTCGTTGAACGAGGCTTTCATGGCGGCTTTCACTTTGGCGGTCGGAGGAATGTAAGAAGCCCAATGAATGGACTTCGGATCATCAATCTCTTTGACCGGCAGGCCGTGGGCGTCCAAGGCCCGCACATGGAAGGATACCGCATCGCCGGGCTGTAATAACAGTTCGGACGGCCTCACCTGCAGCTCGCGGGCGGGACCAGCCGCCGGCCATTTCTCCTCCGGCAACGCATCGGCAGTCTGATGGGCGGCGGAGGCAGGCGCGCTGTTGCCGAAGCAGTAGAGCTTTTTGGTCGTTTGCATGTAAATGCGGCCGTTGTAAGCAGTCGGGGTTCCATAACAACGGCCCTCCAGCACGGTATGCGAAAGAATCGCGCCCCGGTCGTCGCCGGGTTGAATGACGTAGAGCGCGCCGTGACCGCCCGCGGCGCTCTCGTCGCCCACGGCGGCCGACATGCCGGGATCGTTCAAGATCGGCGCGTAGATTTTTCCGTCGGCGTAGAGCGGGGAGGAATTGCGCTGTTCGATGCCGAGCTGCAATTTCCAGAGCACCTTTCCGGTCAACGCATCCACCGCCACCAGGTATCCGATTTCGCTGGTGACGTAAACACGGTCGCCCACCAAAATGGGGGAACTGGTGGAGGTGCGGATTTCATTGTTCCACAATTCCACGTCGGCGCGTGGCACGATGACGGGCGCGGATGAATTCGCGGGCGTGACGTGGGGAATTTTGAGGCCGACCATCTGCCCCGGTTCGTAGGGCGTCCCATAAATGGCAATGATTTTGTCGTTGTTGTGCAGCAGGAGCGACGAGTTGATGCCCGCCTTGAAAATCGGAATCTGGAAAATGGGATTGCCGTTGCCGGCGTTGACGCAGACCACGGCCCCATCGCCCGTGGCGGCGTAGAAGACCCGCCGGCCATCCAACCAGGCCAGAACGGGATGCGAATACGAATTGTCCTTGGGACGGCCTCCCGGAGTCGAGGACCAGACGGCTTCCCCGGTTTTTTTATCGAACGCATAAAAGCGGTCCGCAGCCGGCCCTTGTCCGCCCCAGTTGGCGGTGATGCCGCGGGTGATGACCAGGTCTTGATCAATGACCGGCGAGGCGGTGCGGCCATTGGGAAAGGTCAGGCGGCCATATTCTTCCATCAAAGAATGTTCCCAAAGCGGTTTGCCGTCGGCGGTGAAGCCCGCGAAAATGCCCTGCGTGTCCTGGATATAGACATTGCCGGTCTCGGCATCCAGTGTCGGGCTGGAGGTGGCATAGCGCAGATAAATCGTGTCGCTCAGGAAATCCAGGTAGAGCTTTTCCCACAATTTTTTCCCGGTGTCGGCGTCGAAACACGCCACGCCCTCCGACAAGTCCGGCCCTTCGCCCAGGTAACCCATGATGTAGATTTTGCCGTTGGCCGCCACGGCGGTGGACATGCCGGGGAAATCGGCCGTCCAGAGAGGCTTGGCGGCATCGAGCGTGTCAGGCAGATTCTTTTCCGCCGAGGCCCCGTTCTGATTTGGCCCGCGCCAATTGAACCAGCCGGTTGCGGCGGCGGGGGCGGCCTTGAGGTTGGGGAGGAAAAGACCGAGAAGGCTCAACACAACCGGTATTCTCAATTTCATAAATTAATAAAAAGCGCGGTTCATGCACACGATTATTGTCTCTCAGGCACACGGATATTATGGTACATGTTTCCGTGATACGCAACATTAATAATACTTACATGCTTGAACCGCGTTAGGGGTCAGTCCTCGGAATCAAGGAATCCTGGCCCGGGTGTCCGAACGTTGCCGCGCCCTCGCCGACGCCCCGGCCAAAAAGAAGCGCCAGAAATGATTCAGGCAGTTTGGGCAGCCTCTTCTCCTAATCTTAATCCTAATCGTAATCTTAATCTGCTTCACTGAAGATTACGATTAGGATTAAGATTAGGATTAGGAGGGTAAACCCATATTCTCTTCGCACCTGGATCGGGGGACAAAGTCCAAGTTCGGCAACTGGCTTCATTCTTATACAACGCGCCTTCGCGGAAAATCTGCCAGGGCGAAAACGGCGATTACAAGGCAGCCAAGGCGAGCACTTTGGGACGCGCGCAATTGAATAATTCCCGGATCTCCGGCACATCAGGCACGCGGGCGAGGGCAAAGGCCGTCTCCAATTGCTCCCGGGTCATGGATTCCTGCCGGAGCAAAAATCGGATGTCTTGTAAATCATCCTCATCTGCGCGCGCCATCTTGGTCAAGATGAGGTCAATAGTCGCTGGCCGGAAAACAGCCAGATTCCGCAAACCCACGTCGAGCCGCAGGCGGCGGATGAGCCAGTCCGGTTGCAGGATGACATCAACCTCGCGGAATAAGTGGGTCAAGTAGAGGCCGTCCGGTTCCAACTCGGTATTGGTGCGCTGCACAGCCTGCCAGAAATCTTGGTGCTCATCGGGCGGCTGCAACCAGGCCAGCGGCAGAATCCCGTCCACATCCTGCGTGTTGTGAAAATGGTCCGGCGCCGGAGCATAACCCAATGCCAGCGCCGAACGCCCGAAAAGCGTAATCTCAGCAGGCAAAGTCAGATGCTGGTCGAGCGTGCTGAGAATGCGAAGCGGGTTGTTCATGCGGCAGGTTCGCGCCGCCAAAGCCACTTGATATCTGGGCCGCCGGTAAAAGAGGTAACGCCGGTCTGGCTGACAAAGCGGGACCAGTGGGGGAGAGCATCCGGGGGACAAGACAGCCGCTGCGGCAGGTGGCGGCGCAAATACAACCAGGGCTGCGCCTCCGGCGCGAAACGCGCCGCAATGGCGGCGATATGGAGCAAGACCGGCTCAACCCTTTCCATCACCGCGAGTCTGGCGAGTCCTGGCGCGTCGGTGCGCGGTGAACTCAGCAATTGTGCGGCGGCGCGTATGAACGTCGGGTTGTATGGATGCTGGCCCAAACACAAAGCCACGGCGAGTTCTTCATGGCTCAGGTCAGGATCGTCGGGAGGGAGGTCTTCGGGAAAATCCCGCTCGTAGTGGCTGGCACCCCGGCGGACGGCACATTTGAGCAGCCATTCGCCGACACGACCTTCCGGACAACCACTCCTCTGGCAGATCTTACGAAGCAAGGGCGACACATGAATGGCATCGCCAAGCCTTCGGGCCAACGGCGGGCTGGTTAATTGCTCAATCGTTTCCACGTCAAAACTATAACACGGCGGGCTTAACGCTGGCGAATTCCTTTTTCTGATGCCTCACTGCGCTTGGGGGAAGATTTGGTAGAGAATCAGATAGACCACGACGCCGGTGACGGATACGTACATCCAGAGCGGCCAGGTCCAACGGGCGATTTTTTTATGCAGGTCGAAGCGCTCCTTGAACGCGCGATTCAAGGTCACCAACACCAGCGGCACTATGACCACGGCCAGCACGGTGTGGGTCAGCAGGATGCCCAGATAAATCGGGCGGAACCAGGCCGGGTTTTGGAAGCGCGTCACATGATGCACGAAGATGTGGTAGGTCAGATAGCACATCAGAAAAATGACCGAGGTGGCAAAGGCGCTGATCATGCAATTGCGATGGGCGCGCCTGTTTTTCTTCCTGATGAAAACGTAGCCGGCGGCAAGGAGGATGGCGCTTACACCGTTGAGCGTGCCGTTGACAGCGGGCAAATCGTGCAGTGTCATGGTTCTGAGGGGCCGGGGTTCATTCGCGCGCCAGGGTCTCGGCCGCGGCGATCACTTCCGCCACAGCCGACCCCGTTTGGCCGTCGTAATAGCCCCGAATCCGGCCCAGCTTGTCCAGCAGGACAAATTTTTCGCTGTGGATGAAAAGGTCGTTGGCGCTCTCCTGTTCCGCGGCGGGCTTGTCCAACACGGAGAGTTTGAGGCCACCGACTTCCACGCTGTGCAGCGCGCTTTTGTCGCCCGTCAGAAATGACCAGCGATTGTCCCTGGCCCCGAAGCGTTCGGCGTATTTCTTTAATACAGAAGGTTGATCGAAAGCGGGATCGGTGGTGAAGGACACAAGCCGGACGGGCAGGCCGGACGGCAAGGCATCTTGAATCTCTTTCATGTGCGCGGACATGATCAGGCATTGACCCGGACAGCGGGTGAAAATGGCGTCGGCGATCCAAATTTGCCCGCGAAAATCGGCCAGTGTCACCTTTTGGCCGTTTTGGTTGGTCAACGTGAAGCCGGGCAAAGTGCCGTAAACTGGCAACGGTTTGCCTTTGAGTTGTGTCGCGACAGACGCCACCAGGATGCCGAGCACGATGACGCCCAGTCCGCCCCAAACGGCCCATACGATTTTTCGCGGCGGTTGACTCATGAAAAAAGGGTGTTGTCTCAATTTGAACTCGCGTGGATTAAAGCCACGATCTCGGCCATTGTCCACCAAAAGCGGCCATAGCGGCGGGTTAAAAAAGCCGCTGCACCTGGTCTGGCGAGGTTGAAAAGGCAGAAAGAAGAGCGGGCGGACCGAGCCGCCGGTCTTGATTATGAATAGAATTCCGAATTCCGGGCTTGACCCCTTCACCCCTTCATGACCCCTTCACACCTGCACGAGCCTTGGTTGTGGCAGTGGCTGCTTGGAAATAAAAGCTGCCCCAGGTAAAATCGTTGGAACAATTTTAGGCCTTTTTGTCGTTATCTTATTGGAAGGATCAACATGAACGATGAATAACACAGAAACAAAAACTGAAGAACGATTTGATGAAGCGGAATTTGCTCGAGGCCATTATTTGGTTGCCGAGCAGGCCGACCTTGCGCCAACAGAATATCCTGTTCTGAGGACGCTGCCGATCGGGCTTGTTTACAGTTTTTCGCCCATTCCGGACGAGATGGCAGGAAGCCCCGAATATGTCTGCATTAAGTTGCCGGAGGACTCCGGTATTGGCCGTGATGAGTATTGTGCATACACCCTATTTGTGTGCGAATGGAATATGAATTGGGAGTCGGGGCGTATTCGCAAGGAGATGCTCGACAATGAGAGGCGTCCTGTTCCTGCCGCATTGCGCTGGGTTTTGGCGAAGGACGTTGACGTCCGCCTCGTTTATCAGAACAGACGCCACAACTACGACCAGTTTTCGACCCTTTATCACCTTCTTCCCCAAGCGACGTTGAAACGGTTTGGTTTGCCATGCCTGCGAGCGGGCGGTTGGCCTTCCACGTTTGATCATCATCTACTACACAACGTCCTGCCTCGTGATTTTAATACTCGGTTCGAAGAGGCGATGACCTTTCACCTTTGGCCATTTCTGGGTTCGCGATGCGGCCCGACGGCGTTCTCAAAAGAAGACCCGATTAAAATGCTGTCGCACAATCTCGATTACTGGTTGCCGCATGTCGATTCGGTTGCCCAAGATCGAGTCCGCAGATTTTTTGGTCGCGTGCCGTTTGATGATACAGAGCAGAAAGACTTGCAAGAGAAATACCAGAGGCAAATGCCTCCAGGCATACGGCTAGAACGGCCGCGTTATGGAGGCGATGTTTGGAGCGGCGAAGAGGATGCTCGTTTTGCTACTGAACAGATGGTGGAGATCGCGGACGAACGGGGCGATCTCCGCGCTATCTTGGACGCGATCCGGTCGCATCGCGTTGCCGATGACTTCTCTGCTCGCTGGTCGTTCGAACGAGAGGACTTCGAGCGCAAGTTGTATTCAAAGCGGAATAAGGTGAAGATTGCTTTCGTCGAGTTAGACGAGACAATTCCTGTCCACAATTCCGCGTCTGAAGTTCATGAAAACCTCTTATGGGAGGATTTTTTTGCGGTTCTGGACTCTAAGGAGAAGCGCATTGTGGTCTGTTTGCGAAACGGCGAGACTCGCCTCGGCGATATTGGCAAGCGCATGGGTTATTCAAACCACAGTGCCGTATCCAAAGCCCTTGCCCGAATTCGACGCAAGGCAAAGCAATTGCTCTGCTAACGCCGTAGTTCAATGCAAGCGATGCAAGCGTCTCACTTTTTAAACTGTCGGTGCAAGTGCAAGTGTCAGTTCTCACTTTTTGAACAGGTTGACAGCGGCGCGTTTTCTGGCAATTTGTGCAAGAGAAAACACTAAACTTGAAAAAGTGAGACACTGACACTTGTACTTGTATGGTGTAAGAATAAACTGAGGAAGAGCGGCGCCCTCCAGGAAAGGGCCATTCCTCAACAACAGGTCGAGATGAGTCCAAATCATCAAGATGTCGATATGCAAAGAACTGACGGCTTTATATGAAGGATTTACTTTTAAGCGTAGTCATTAAAACAGCAGAAAACATGGAACAGAGTCCGCGTGATTTGCGGGGTCAATCCATCACTCTCAATGTTGGTGGTATTCTGATTACGGGCATCATCATCAGCCAAAAGCTTTACATGCAGCTTTTCATGGATGGCATTATTCAAGATATTCTTGATACGGCCAAGGCTTCAGGAGACCTTCCTAATCCTGACGGTCTCGATGATAATTCTGAGGACTTTATTCACTTGGCGTCGGCAAGGTTCTGGCTTCCCGCCCATCAACTCGATCCAGTGAACGGTGTATTATGGCGTGGGCGTATTGATTCTGTGGACGGATTTACACTTGGAGAGCCGAAGGGTTCGAATGAGGAAGCCAAGAAATAGTATGGCGCACCCAGTTTACAGGGTATTCATCTCCTCCACCTTCCTCGACTTGGCTCCCGAACGCAGACTGGTCTTGCAAGCAATCCAGGATCTAAACGCTTCCCTTGCGACATTAGGCATTGCGCTGATCCCAATTGACCTTCAGAGAGGAGCAGCCCCAGGCCCACCACTGAACGTGTGTCTTGCTGAGGTGGGTCGTTCAGACATCATTCTCACAATCGTGGCCAGGTGCTACGGCTCGACGTCTACAACCGGACTATCAATGACAGAGATGGAGTTTGACGAGGCGACGAAGCGTGGCCTGCATCGTTTTGTTTACTACAAGAATGATGCCGTGATTGTGCTTCCTGAGCACATTGATACTGAGCCTGATATGATCCAAAAGCTCCTACAGTTTCGCAAAAAGATAGATTCCCAGCTTAAACGCGATATATTTATGAATCCGGATGAGCTTCGTGGGCATGTCATTCGTGACCTAATGAAATGGATTCTCACCCGGCCTGATGTAGCGAAAAGCATTCCGGCTTCAGTTGCTGGCGTTGTGTTTACGGGAAGCAGCACTATTTTGGAAGCACTTGCATCTGGCCGGTGGAACGATGCCGCCAACGCGCTATATTCGCGTCAATTCAGATTGGATATGAAGCGGTTCGGGTTGGAAGATCTTTATCTGGCGCTCCTACGCGATCTCCTTGAACTTGGAAGTCTGGCTCCACCGACCAGGATTCTTGAGGCAAGCCAACGATCGAAGATGTTGCTGACCTATGTAGAAGCGGGCGGCAACACCCTCTCCACCCAGGTAGCACTTGAACAAGCAGCATCTTTAGAGGGCACGATTAATCATCCACATTACTCTTTTGAACTCGCAAGACATAGAGCTCAAATGATTATTGCCGATTCTGGCCGCTACGAGCTCGCCATTCCTGTATTAAAGCGATTACTGCGTTGCGGCAAGCAAACAAATGATCCCCACCTCATCGCCCAATCCAAGGCCTCCGTCGCTCATTACTATAGTTGTAAGGGCGACCATAGGCGAGCCTTGAAGTGGTGCTGGAAAACAATAAGGAACCTTATTCGTGTGAGGGACACCTGTGTCTTTTGCTTGTGTAATGCATTTTTAGCTGCCGGAAATGAGCACATAGCTTGCGGAGATTGCGATTTAATAAATGATCGCTTTGGGAAAGCGCTAATGATAGCATTAATGATTCCCAATCGATCTAGGCAAGTTCAAGCTTTACACGGCCTGGCACAGCATCTTTGCTGGCATGATGATCTCAGACACGGGATAGCAGCTTATGTATGGCTATCGCGCCTAAGCCGTGAAATGGATCCATCGAGCGAGGACGCTGATTTGGGCAATATCCTTGGTGAACTCGTCGTAAAACATGGAAGCGACACTGTGCAGAATCACCTCAAGGACGTGCAAGGCCAAGCTGAAAAGTTGGTAATGGAAGCACTTGCCCCATACCATCTTGAAAACTTTACAACCAAGCTAGAGCTGAAGCCTTCTAAGGCGGGCGACCACTGGTAACCCGCACAGATTGCGGCCATAGTGGGGCAACATCAAAAGAATCAAGAGGCTGAATTGGCTGCGGGCCTGACAATTTTGTTTGTCCTGATCCTGCCCATTGTTGCGTTCTGCGTGCCAACAATCGCCACCTTCTGTTGGGTTCTTCGCTGTTTTCAGTTTCAACTTCAGCATTTAGCCTTCAGCCTTCGGCCTTTGTTCTGTGACGGCTCCGTGCCGGGTTGTGTCGGCATTTGTGACGGCTTCAACCAGGCGTAAGTCATTGATTTGCAACATTTGTGACGATGTGACGGCTCAAAACCCCGGTGCGCCTTCCGCCGCAGCCGGAATCCCTGGCTCAGAGGCACAGACCCGGTTCGAGCTATTTCGACCAATTCAGGGTAATTCAGGGTAATTCAGGCTAAAAAAATAAGTTCGCTGTTTTCCGGGTAATTGAAATGCGGCCAGTGCCGTCTGGATTCTGGCCTCCACGCCGCCGTTGCCAGGAGCGGACGCGGTGGGTGTGATGCCAGGGTGCTACAGGTGCTACAAAAAAGCCAAATTGTAGCACCCTTGTAGCACCCTAAGTCGTTGATAATCAACGTTTGTAGCACTGTAGCGGGGGGGTGGGGGGGCACCTGCGGAAAACAGGAGGAACCTGTTGCATGGTGCATCCTTTTAGCTCCAAACTGCAAACCTGGAGTCCGCTGCAAACCAATCTGCTCGGGAGCGGGCCGCTCTATTTCTCCGATTCGCAGTCCCCCGCCAACGTCCAGCGTTTCTACCGCGCCCAATTATTGCCCTGAAGTCCGCTGTTCAATCCCAAGTGCAGGTCGTGCAGGTTGCGGAGGAAACAACACCGCCCTATTCGTAGCCGGCCCCGGCGCCCGCGCCCGCGCTCGATTTGCTGGCGACCCATTTCTGGTAATCTCCGGCGGAAACCACTTTCAAGGTGCCTCTCATGGTGTAATGTGCCGCGCCGCAAAGCTGGGCGCAATTGATCGTATAGGTGCCGATTTTTTTGGGCGTGAAATGGGCCGGGATGACCATGCCGGGGATCGCATCCTGCGTCACTCGCATCGGACGGCAGGCAAAACAATGGATGACGTCCAGGGAACTGATATAAACGATGACCGGCTTGTCCACCGGCACGACCAAGTCTTTGGCCACGATGAAATTCTGCTTGTAGTGCGGGTCGTTCTTGTCCAATCCAAAAGGATTGTCGCCCGCCACAAACTTCCTGTCCTGGGCGCAAAAGACGCCGTTGGTGTCCGGGTACCAGCCGTTCCATTGGAACTGTTGGGCGACGACTTTGATGAGAGTGGAATCTTTCTCCTTGGGAAACTCATCAACGGTATGAGCCCAAATGGGAATGGCCAGCCCGATGAGCAGCGCTGCCTCGGTCAGGGCAACCACACCCTCGAGACAGCTCGAGGCATGGCTGGTGACGCCCTTGTAATCGGCCTTGGGACTGCGGCTTTTGTGGTAGCGAAACAGCACATAAATAAAATAGCCAATCCAGCCGACAAACAGCGCCCCCATCAACGCATGAATGGAAAAAATCAACCGGTCCACGCCCGCCCCCTGGTCGGAGGCATTGACCGGCATGTTGCCGACGGGCGAAATATAGTGGAAGACGTACCAAGTGGGCAGGAGCAGGAGCACGCCCGAAAGGAAGAATAGCTTCCAGTTTATCCCCTTGGCGGTTGGCGGTGTGTCTTGCATGCTCCGGGCTTCTTGAATTATGGAGAATTTTGGCCGGTTTGTCCGGCGGCGGCGGCGGCCCGGCGCGAGAGGAAGACAAAGAAGGAAGCCGCGCCAATCAGGACGGTGACAATCACCCCCAGCAAACAGAAAATGCCCGCGTTGACGCTTTTGGCCATGTTGGAATCGGATTTGCCAAAGCAGGCCGCGCAGGCCAGAGCACCGCTGGGCGAGGCCAGCGCGGCCACCAGAACAGTCAAAACAAATGTCAGGATGCGTTTCATAAATAGCTGATGTGTTTAAGCTTGCGCAGGATGGATTTGCCGTAGCCTATCAATCCCAGGCCGGCCAGGACGGAAAGAATTCCCACCACCAATTCCGCCACCTGCCGCGTGGCGGCATAATCATGCATCAACCAGCCGCCACAGAAAAAGGCGAGCAGGATTGACGCCACCACGAAAACGATATGGAAAGCCTTGAGCGACATATCACTGGATATGGACGATGTTGCCATGCGCCATCGAAAACAACGTAAGATACATCAGCGCCACAAAAAAGAAAGCGGTAAAGCTCAGGACGGCATAGATCATTTTCCTTTCGGAGATCAGGTGCATGAAAAAGCCGGCGACGAGAAAGCCCTTGGTGGAGGCAATGGTGAGGGCGAGGGCGATGTTCATTTCACGGCTGTGAAAATCAATCAGCGACGCCCAAACCGTCAGCACCGTGCCGCACATCAGCGCGACGCCAACGATGAGGTAAGTGCGGATGTGCTTGCGCGCCTCTTCAATGGAGTGTGTGTCAGCCGCGGCGGCGGAAGGGGGATGTGTATTGCTCATAATGTCTATAAAAGATAAAGGACCGGAAACAGGAATATCCAAACCAGATCGACAAAATGCCAGAACAGGCCCGAAACTTCGACGCGGTTGGTGTAACGCTCCGGGTCCTGCTCCCACACTTTGGCCAGCGGCCCCCAAATGGCGAAAATGACGATGGCCCCCCCAATGACGTGCAGCGCGTGCAAACCCGTCAAGGTGAAATAAAGCGCGGTGTAGGTGTTGTGCCACGGGCCGTAGTTTTCCATCGAGACGATTTGGTCCCTCGGTATTTCGATTTTAGGCTCCCCGCCATGATGCAGCGCCCCTTCCATCAACTCGGCGTGGCTGGCCACATACTTGCCCTCGAGCACAACCGTTTTATCGGTCGTTTCCGCCGGCTGCAAATGCCCGTCGGCGATGCGGCCGTCTTTGAGGTGGACCTCGTAATGCATGAACTTGTCGCGGTATTCGAATGATTTGATGCTCAGGAAGGCCAGCGCGCACAGCAGGGTGATGCCCTGATAGAATTTGTAACGTTTGAACCGGCCCATTTTCAGCGAGGCCCAGCCCAGGACAACGGTCACGCTGGAAAAAATCAGGACAAAGGTGTTGGTCATGCCCAGCCAGATGTTCAGCCAATGATGCGGCCAGGTCCCTTCCTCGGCGTTGACCCGCAGCAGGATGTAGGATGAAAAGAGCGCGCCGAAGAGCATCACTTCCGAGGCCAGGAAGAGCCAGATGCCCATCTTGGCGTTGTAGAGACCGGTGTCCGGCCGGGGTTTAACTGCGTACGGGATTTCCATGGAGCAACGGTTCCTGTCCAACAGGCTCGTTTTGCGGGGTGAAATCGCGGGCGTGATCGGGCACGCTGTATTCGTAAGGGCCGCGGAACACCTCCACTGGCTTGTCGAAATTGCCGTGCGGCGGAGGCGTCGGCGTTTGCCAGTCCAGGGTGGTGGCTTCCCACGGATTGTCCGACGCGGCCTTCCGGCCGCGCTTGATGCTGTAAAAGAAATTGATGATGAAAGGAATTTGCGCCAGTCCCAGGGCGAAGGCGGCGTGGGAAATGGGGACGTTCAAGCCGACGATATGCCGGCTCAAACCCACCACCCCGCCGCTTTCCTCGTAAGTGGCGCCGCCGTCATACATGCGGCGTGACATGCCTTCCAGGCCCTGGACGAACATCGGCATGAAAATCAGGTTCATGAAAAGGAACGAAAGCGCAAAATGGACCTTGCCCCAAAATTCATTCATGAACCGCCCGGTCATTTTCGGATACCAATAATAGATGCCGCCAAACAAGGCGAAGATCGTCCCCGGCGCGACAATGTAATGGAAGTGGGCGATCACATAATACGTATCGTGCAGTTGAATGTCGCTGGCGTTGAAGCCCAGCGGCAATCCGGTCAAACCCCCTATGCCAAACATCGGCAGAAAGCCCAGGGCAAAGAGCATCGGCGTGTTGATGCGGAGCGACGCCCCCCACAGCGAGATGAAGAGCGCGGTCAGAATAATGACCGACGGAATGGAAATCATCATGGTGGTCGTTTGGAAGAAGGTGGCAATGTGCGTGCCCATGCCGGTCAGATACATGTGGTGCGCCCAAACGATGAAGGAAAGAAAACCGATGACCATGACCGAATAGACCATCGAGCGATAGCCCCAGATCGGCTTGCGCGTATTGTTGGCGATGATCTCGGTCACGATGCCCATGGCGGGCAAAATCAAGACATAGACTTCAGGATGCCCCAGAAACCAGAACAGATGCTGCCAGAGCAACGGACTGCCGCCGCCGCTGACATGCAGCGCCTGCCCCGAAACCATCAAGCCGGTGGGCAGGAAAAAGCTCGTGTGCAGCAGATTGTCCATCAGTTGCAGGATGGCGGCCGCTTCCAGCGGCGGAAAGGCCAGGAGCAGGAGAAAGGCGGTCACGAATTGCGCCCAGACAAAGAAGGGCAGCCGCATCCAATTCAACCCCTTGGCGCGCAGTTGAATAATGGTCGTGATAAAATTAATCGCCCCGAGCAACGACGAGTTGATCAGGCAGACCATGCCCAGTATCCAGAAGGTCTGCCCGTTGGGATGCTGGCTTCCCTCCGTCACTGTGGCCAGCGGCGAATAGGAGGTCCAGCCCGACTGCGCCGCCCCGCCCGGAATAAAGAAACTGGCGAACATGATGACACCCCCCAGGAAATAAAACTGGTAGCTGGCCATGTTCACGCGCGGGAAAGCCATGTCCGGCGCCCCGATTTGCAGGGGAGTGACGAAATTCCCAAATGCGCCGAAGGCCAGCGGGACAACGGCCAGGAAGACCATAATCGTGCCATGCATCGCTCCGAAGGAATTATACAAATCAGGCATGATGACACCGAGGTTGCCAGCGGCGTCCTTGCCCACCCTCTCCGCCCCCAGCAAATGATAGAGCAGTTTCCCAACGACAGGAATGGCCTTCCCCGGGTAAGCCAATTGCCAGCGCATCACCAACATCAGGCAAAAGCCAAACAGCATAAACAACAGCGCCGTAACGCCATACTGCAAGCCGATCATCTTGTGGTCCGTGGAAAAGATGTATTTCCGCCAAAAACCCGGCTCCTCGTGCGGCGAGTCGTGGGCGCGCGAATCCGTGTGTGCTGCAGGCTGCATGACTATTTATTGCGTTGGTAAAACCAATTTATGTTGCAAGTTAATTTCAAGGGCTTGCCGTGTCAACCGGAATCATTCTTTCTTATCCGTTCCTCGTTTTATCAAAAACCATTAGCCCGAATAATATCGGCAGGTAGAGGATGGACGCATAAAACAGCGCCCTGGCCCGATGCAGGGTGCGATGCCTCGCAAACTGAAAGGCGCACCAGATAAAGCCAACCCCCAGCACCAATGCCCCCCCCAGATAAACCGGACCGGCCAATTGATACAAAAACGGCGCCAGACTCACCGGCAGAAGGCCCAGGGTATGGCAGAAAGCCTGCCGTCCGGTCCGTTCTCCGCTGGCATCAACGACCGGCAACATGACGAAGCCGGCTTTGGCATATTCGTCCCGGTACATCCAGGCAATGGCCAGAAAATGCGGTAATTGCCAGAAGCAAATAATCGCAAACAGCGACCACCCTTCCGCCGAGATTTCACCCCGGGCCGCCGTCCAGCCCATCAGCGGCGGGAGCGCCCCGGGGATGGCCCCAATGGCCGTGTTGAGGGTGGTCACCCGCTTGAGCGGCGTGTAAATAAAGACGTAGCTCCCCAGGGTGATGGCGCCCAGCAGCGCCGTCAACAGATTCACCGCCAGCGCCAGCCAGACCAGCCCGGCCCCCGCGCAGACGCCGCCAATCACCAGCACGGCTTCAGGAGTCAGCCGTCCCGAGGGCAGGGGGCGGTCCTGCGTCCGGCGCATTTTGGCGTCGTGCTCGCGTTCGAGAAGCTGATTGAGCGCCGAGGCGCCGCCAGCCAGGAGGGCGGCCCCCAAAACGGTGCTGAACATCAACCCGCGCGAAACCGGCCCGCTCGAGCCGAGGTAAAAGCCGGCCAGCGTCGTCAACAAAACCAGGGTTGTCAGCCGCATCTTGAACAGCTCGCTCAAAACGACTGCCAGCGATTTCTCCGCCACTGGCGCGCCGGAGATGGCGGGCGGCGCATTCAATGTTTGTGCGGTGGCTTTCATCAACGGCTTAATGGGTGATGCTGGACGATGCCAGCAAGGACGTCAGTTCTGTTTTTTGGGCGGCGCCGCATTGCGCCACCGGCGCGGCCAGCATTCGAAAGGAAACAACGGAGGTCAGGCCGCCCGTGACCAGGCATAATGCGCCACAGGCCACATGCGCCGTGGCCGCATCGGCTGATTTGCCGGTCCAAATGGTGGCCGCGCCCAGCAAGGCCTGCGTCAGAACAAGTCCAAACCAAAGAAAGGCCAAACGGGCCAGGGGATGACGGCGTCCGAGATAATGGCCGGCGCGCCAGGCCCCCAAACCCACCGCGATAAGAATGGCCAGCGCCGCGATGCGATGCGCCATTTGCAGTTCGATTTGGAAGGCGGTGATCGGATTGTCGCCGGAGTCTTCCATTCGATTTTGATTATAGCTCAGAATGGCGGCCGGGCTGGTGTCGGGCCAGATCCTGCCGTAGGCGGCGGGGAAATCCCGGATGGCAAGTCCGGCATGTTGGTGGCGCATGGTGGCGCCCAGCACAAGCTGGCCAAGCACCAGGCAGGTGGCGGCAACAAAGAAAAACCGGAGGCGGCGGTCCGTTTCGGCCTGCACAGGCAAACGACGCCAAAATTCGGTTTGGCTGAGGGCAATGCAGGAAACCAGCAGGAAAAATAATTGCGCCAGGGTGGCGTGAAAAATCCCGAGGCGGGCGTCCAATTCCGTCACGCGCAGCCCCCCCAAAACTCCCTGCGCCACCACGGCTGCAAAGGCGCTGAGGCCCAGCGCCCGGAGCCAGCGGGGCGAAGGTTCGCATGCGGGCCAGACGAAACTGGCCGCCACAGCGCCCAGGCCCAAGAGGGACAAGCAGATGTTTTCCTTGTCATGGGCTGGAAATTTCAGGCAAAGGCAGAGGCCGGCCAGAATCAAGAGAACTCCGCCCCAGCGCAGAACCGGGCGCGATTTGCGGCCGAACAACCACAGGGCAAGAATCAGGGTAAGCAACCCGACCGCCGAGGCGACCAACCGGTGGCTGTGCTCGAAAAATATGCCGCCGATCCACTTGGAGGGGGGGAAAAAGAACATGTTATAGCCGTAAGTGTTGGGCCAATCCGGCACGGCCAAACCCGCGCGGTTGCTGGTGACCAAGCCCCCCATCCAGACGAGGACAAAGGTCATGCACGCGGTCAATACCGCGTAGCGCTTCAACCAGAGATTATCTTCAACAGACTTCGAATTCACGACAGACAACAAACAACGACAGACAATAGACAACACAAACGCCAAAAAATCAAATAACGCCGCGGCAAAAAGCCGGGGCGTTGGTTGAAGGAGTTCTCAGACCGCCTTTGGCCGCTTAACTCACTTCGGAGGAGGCACTTCGAGCGTAAAATCGGCGGTGACCGGACCGGTTCCCACCGTAATTTGCTTGGAAACGCCCGGCCTGGCGGTCGCTTTCAAGTGGTAAGCGGTCAAGGTATAGTCTCCTGCAGGCAAATTGGGGATTTTGAATTGGCCGTCCTTGTCCGTCACGGCAAAGTAAGGGTTGTCCACCACGCCCACGTAGCAGAACATCCAGGCATGCACCTCGCATTTGATTTTGACCATCACTTCCGGCTTGGTGATGCTGGCCGTCCACTTCGTATCGTTGAAATCGCCCTGGCTCGGCTGGGCGAAATTGAATTCCTGGTTGCCATCGACCATCGGCAACGCGTGGATATTGTGCATCAGCGGATCCGAATTCTTGAACTTCACCACCTGTCCGACCATGGCGCCCGTCACGTAGGGCTGAAACATGCAGCCGTCCTGGTCTATTTCCACCACCGTGGACGGCGGCGTGAATTTTTTCCCTTCAAGGCCCTTGGAAATATAGACAAAAACATTGGCCAGGCCGTTATCCTTTCCGACCACATAATGGCGGGTGGCGGTGGCCGTGGGATGCAACGAACTGCAAGTATCATCGAAAGCGATGGTTTTTTCCGGCGGGGGCGTTCCTTTCAAGGTCACCTTTCCGGTGACATCGCCGGCGGAGGCGAATTGCCAGGAACCCGTCAGTAGAACAACCATCGCGGAGAGGACAAATTTCTTCATAGCCGATTTGGCACAATACAAAACAAATCAGCGTAAAAAATAGCACGGTCGGGAAGCGGCGCAAGTCATTTGTGAAAGAATTCACAAAGGGCGAAACCTTGCATTTTGAAACGCTTTGATTTTCTCAAGAGCAATGTGTCTGGAAAAAACCGTGAAAATTTCCGCATTTTTTCCATTGAATAGTCATAACCAGTTATCAACAAGGTATTTATGCATGTTCATCTGGTTCCTCCACGTTTTCAGAGGAATAGAGTTTCATTAAAAGCCTTCTTTGGCTCCAAATTGGAGCGGCCAGCCGGAGCGAAGGAGCGTGGCGCACGGCTGAAGTGCTTGGGATTCTGTACCCCCCCACCCCCCCGCTACAGTGCTACAAACGTTGATTATCAATGACTTAGGGTGCTACAAGGGTGCTACAATTGGGCTTATTTGTAGCACCTGTAGCACCTTGGCATCACACCCACCGCATCCGGTCAGGGCAACGGCGGCGTGGAGGCCAGAATCCAGGCGACACTTGCCGCGTTTCTATTCCACCGAAAACAGCGAGGAACCGCCCAACCCGTAACAAAAGCCGTAACAAACCCGTAACAGATTGGTTGACTTCCATGACTAGATTGATCCAGGGTTCAACGACCGGCAGATTTGTTCCATCAGCGCTGGCGTTGAGCCAGCTTCTCCTGCAACTCGTGGAGATGGAGGAGGGCAAGACGGTTGGTCGGATTGAGGCGCAGGGCTGCTTCCAGAGCGGCGCGCGCTTGGGGGCAATTGTCTTCCAGCCTGTAAGCCGTGCCAAGATCAATCCAACACTCGGCATCATTGGTTTTCTGCCGCGTGGCCAATTCCAGCAAGGGGATGGCGTTGGTCAACTGGCCGCGCAGCGCATAAGTCAGGCCCAGGGCGGCGGTGAAGCGGTGTTCATCGGGGAAAAGGTTGCGGGCCCGGGTCAATGTGCGCAACATCGCCGCCGCATCGGCGGTCCGAGGCGGGGAGTCGGCGAACACTTCGCGCGTCGCCGGGTCCAAGGTGAAAAAGGGCAGCATTTGCGGCAGATTGAAAATGGCAATGACCGCATTTTCACGCGCCCGCCAGTTTGCCGGGTCGGCCAGGCTGGTCTCGACAAACAATTTCACCTCATCATGCCAGATGTCGAGCCGTTCGCGGCTGGAGACCGCCCAGACCAAAATCAACAATCCCGCCCCCGCGCCGACCAGGCCGCGGCGGCGCAAATGCAAACACAGCGCCCCCAGAGCCAGCAAAAAGCCCATCAACGGCAAATAAAGAAAGCGTTCGGCCATGTATTGCATCATCGGCACGAGGTTGGAAACAGGCAGGAGGAAAAGGCCGAGCCAAAGGATGCCAAAAGCCGCCAAGCGCCAAGTCTCGCGCCGCCACAACCAGGCGGCCGCGCCGGCAAAGGCCAAAATCAGAAAGAGCCCCCCAAGAACTGCATTGGAAAAAAAATGATGCGGCGGCGCGCCCACCATGAAATTGTAGTCAATTGTAAAGGGCGGGATGCCCCACAGCAGCCGCAGATATTTTGGGAGGACCGGGAACATATCGAGCAAAGTCTGCCCATAGCTGCCGGAGAGCGGCGCGCACTGCGCGGATTGGCCGAGGACCCGATGGCGAACGACCACATAAAACGCCGCCGCCAACAGAAACGGAACCGTCAGCACGGCGCTCCGCCGCCAGGGCAGTTTATGGAACCCGGCAAAAACGAAAAACACGATCATGGCCAGCGGCACGGCGGATTCCTTGGTGAAAGCCGCCAACAGATAAAACACCAGCGCGGCCACATAGCCTCGCGCCCCCCCATGCCACTGGAGCAGAGACCGCAGGGAGGCGAGCACAAACACCGCCGCCATCAGGTCATCGAGGCACTTGACCCAGCAGACCGCCTCCGAAACCACCGGGTGCGCGGCGAAGCCGAGCGCGATCAACAACGCCGTCATTCGGGCGGCGGGCGGCGTTGCGCCGGCAAGGCGCTGGCAGAGCAACAGCGCCACCGCAAACAGCAGCAGGGCGGCCAGGCCGTGCCACAGGACATTGGCCAGGTGAAAAATCCACGGCTGCGGCGCCGGCTGGCCGCCGATGGCATAAAGCAGCGCGTAAAAGGCCGTCCGTGTCGGGCGAAAACTCGGCGCCACTTCGGCCGACTGCGCTTTCACGGAGGTGAGAATCTCGGGGATGTTTTTGAGGGAGCGGATGCTGGTGTTTTGCACCACCAGCAATGAATCATCCCAGACAAAGCCGAACCCGGCCGCAGTTCCCCAAAGCAGGAGCGTAAAAAGCCCGATCAGCGCGCAACAGAACCACGTTTTGGACAGATATTTTTCCATGCAAAGCGTGGCGCACTATAATAATCCCGTTTCAGGAAGTCGTGATAAAAAGCAGGATTACACTTGCGCATGGGCGGGAGTTGAGGCGAAATGCAGGGGCGTTTTATGAACCTTGGCGATATTCTCAGTTTGGAAACGATAGTGCCGGACCTGCGCGCCACCAACCGTTGGGAGGCCATTGATCAATTGATCGATAATTTGGTGGCCACCCACAAAATCCTGGCCGAAAACCGCGATGCCATCGTCGCCGTGGTCAAAAAGCGCGAGTCCTCCATGAGCACCGGCATCGGCTTCGGCATCGGCATTCCCCAC
>Ga0326728_10006364_pt1 | contig 31872 bp, 35 predicted proteins | sample MB3enrmetagenome_FD_207602 | JGI IMG/M metagenome (GOLD analysis project Ga0326728, IMG submission 207602) | Lab enriched peat soil microbial communities from McLean, Ithaca, NY, United States - MB31MN | ecosystem: Environmental > Terrestrial > Soil > Wetlands > Peat | place: USA: New York... | reverse complement strand
AAAGGTATCCCGCCGGTCGACCTCATTATCAGGACCGGGAACGAGTACCGCACCTCCAACTTCCTGCCGTGGCTCGCAAACGGCCATGAATCTGCCGTCTATTTCTGTGCCCCGTACTGGCCGCTCTTCCGTAAGATCGACCTGCTGCGTGCCATCCGGATCTACGACCAGCGGATGAGGACAAAAGCGCACTAAACCCGCTCCCGCAACCCGTTTATAAAAATCCGCGTTCAGTTTCGCGTACTATATTTCCCGGAACATACCAGATGGGATAGGGTGAACCTATGGGCGCGGGAAAGACAGCAGGATCCGACTGGCGGCAGACGCCGGTCCTGATACAGTCCGATATTATTGCTGCAGCAGAGCGGGAACATCTGGACATCAGTGACGAGTGCAACCGGGCGCTGGCGAAACGTCTCGGGATAGGATACCAGCCCATCCAAAAAATCCCATCCCGGGGGGGATCGCGGGTGATTGTCGCTCCCGATGCCGCACCGGCAGAACGATCTGGCCGTGCCCCGGCAGCGCCGCCGGTCATCAATGCCGAAGATCCTACGGTGCCGGGAAAAGTAATGAGGGAGAAAAAGGAGAGGAAGACCCCGGCAGTGATAACCCCGCAGACCCCCCCGCAGGAACCGGCCCTGCCGCATCCCGGTATCCCTACACTCCCGGCAGCGCCTGCCGCAGCGGCGCCAAAGACCGGGCGGAAAGGCAAAAAAGAGGATGCCATCAAACGGTTCGTGAGTACCCGGATCATACGGGAGACCGAAGAAAGCCCCGACGCTATCATCGCAAAAGACGAACTCTACCAGCGGTTTGAACGCTGGTGCCGGGACCATAATTACGTAACGATTCCCGAACGGAGGGTGTTTTTTGTCGCTCTCAAGAACAAGTACGCACTCGTGGAACGATCCGTGGGCGGAGTCGCCAGCTGGATCGGTATCAGGATAAAATAATCATTTTTTTACTTCCCGAACCGGCGGATGCGGGACTGGTAGTCGCGCAGCACCCGCAGGAAGTCCACGCGGCGGAAGTATTTCCAGTTGACATCAGAAAAGAAGAGTTCTGAGTAGACCGACTGCCAGATCAGGAAATCCGTCAGGTGGTCGTCTCCGGTCTTGACCACGATGTCCGGGTCGTACCGGAAGGTCAGGCGGGATTCAAGCGTTTTCTCATCGATTTCCGAGGGCGGGACACCGGTCTCTGCCAGCCGGCGGATGCAGTCCGTGATCTCTTCGCGACCGCTCTTCCCAATCGCGACCACGACATCAAGACCGGTTCCGGAAACCTCCTCGCTCGTGCCACAATGCAGCACGAGCCGGGCAACCGAAGAGATCCTTTTTATTGCCGGCAGGGATCGTTCCAGTTCTGCCGGTGAGAGCGGGCTGATATGGAAGGTCAGGCCCTTAATCGCCGGCGGTTTCCGGTCGGAGGCGCCCGGGTCCGGGCGGGCATTTAACTCCGAGCACCAGCCGGTCACCTCGAAGCACTTCTCCGGGTCCGCGGCCAGATCAGCTCCGCTGAGCATGAAACAGATGTGCCCGGGCAGAACCTGTATCTGCGAGAGAAGCATCCGCTCGTAGAGCCAGTAAAACATCTGACCTAATCTTTTGGCACCCAAGGTTAAGAGGATTTACTTCTGGCATTCCTGCCTTGCAGGGAGGATCGTCTGTTCTTCCCGTACCATGCTGGCGTCCCGGGAAAAGCACTTATAAGCCTTCTCATGAAATGATCAGACAACAGATGTACTCCCGTAAGACTGGTATCCCCCAGACAGATCATGCGACCGGGAGGTCTGATGCGGGAACCAGCCTCCCCCTGCCGGGAGCACCCCTTTTTATGTGAGGGAGAAGCAAGGACATGCTCACCTTTATCGGCCTTGGCCTCTACGACAAACAGGACGTATCGGAGAGGGGGCTCGCCTTCATCAGGAACGCGGATCACGTCTTTCTTGAAGGGTACACGTCCCGGCTCATGGGGGCTACAACAGAAGAACTTGAGACGTTCTACCGGAAGCCTGTCCGCGTGCTCCGTCGGGCGGACGTGGAGCAGTACCCCGGGGAGATACTGGACTGCGCCATGAAAGAAAACACGGTCTTTCTCTGCGCCGGTGACCCGATGGTCTCGACAACCCATGCCGATCTCCGGATCCGTGCAGCGGACCGGGGCATCCCGACCGCGATCATCCACGGGGCCTCGATCGTAAGCGCGGTCTGCGGAATCTCGGGGCTCCAGAACTACCGGTTCGGCAAGTCCTGCTCGGTGCCCTTCCCGCAGGCACACTGGTCCCCCACATCGCCGGTGGATGTGATTGCAGAAAACCTGAACCTTCGCCTGCATACGCTCGTGTACCTGGACATACAGGACGAACGTTACATGACCGTAAACGAAGGGGTCTTTTTGCTCGAAGAGATGGCACGAAAAAAACAGGCGACGATCCCGCTTTACATCGGCATCGCGCGGGCCGGCTCCGATGCACCGGTCGTGCGGGCCGGCTCTGCCGGAATGCTCCGCTCCGTGGACTTCGGCCCCCCGCTCCACGTGCTTATCGTCCCCGGGGAACTCCATACCATGGAGAGGTTGTACCTGGAGAGGTTTGCCGGCCTATGCTGATTGCCGCGTGCGGCGACCTTCTCTCCCGCGAACTTGATGCAGCCACGGTTACCCCGCCAGAGGGCACGCCGCTCGGGGCGCTCGCCGGCACCGTCAGGGACATGGCACGCGCCTATGCGGACGATGGCTCCACGTTCTTTGCGGGCGGGGATCTGGTCAATGCGCTGGCCGCGTTCTCCTATGGGTCCGGCTGGCTGCACTTCGGCCTTGCCTACGGCCTGCTGGCCCTTCCGGGAAAAAAGCCGGCTGCCTGCCCCTTTGCCGGGCACACCCAGATCCTCCCCCCGGCTCTTGCAGCAAAACTTGACGAGAAAACACGGAGGTATGCCCGCCTGCTCGATACCGCGTGCGCCTCGGTAGTCCCTGCCCCGGAACCTGAAACAGCAGGCGGCATGTTTTCCCGGCGCATTATCCTTATCGGCGCCTGCTACGCGCAGGGAGGGAAGTACAGCCTGAGTACAGGTGCACAGGAGGAGGCCCTCGCACGTCTCAGCTACGGGTACGGGTGGCTGGATGCCGGGGTCAGGACCGGCCTCTTAACCCTCACCGGTAACCGGGAAATCTTTACGATCTAAAAAAAAGTGGCCGGGAAATGAAGGTTTCTCTAATAAAAAGTGTTTATACTATGCCTCATAACCTTTTAAGGTAAAACGGGCAGGCCGGACCTGCCGGGGATGACACCATGGAGGGATCGCAGAAGAAATGGTTGTACATTTCCATCGGGTTCTCTCTCACGGTACTGATTGTCATTCTGTACCTGACCATCAATGCGAACACGATCCAGTACCTCAGAAAGATCAACCCCTGGTTTCTGATCCTCGCATTTCTCACCCACATCCTGACCATGTGTTTCTGGGCGATGCGGGTCAAGAAGATGTCGGGGTCGCTCGGGTACCCGATCAGGTTCTCTTATTCCCTCAACCTCGTTTTTGCCAACCTGCTCGCAGCCGCAGTCACCCCCGCACAGGCCGGTGGCGAACCGGTCCGGGTGCACGAGCTGTACCGGGCGAACGTTCCGCTCGGCGATGCAACGGCGATTGTAATCATGGAGCGGGTGCTCGATGGTATCGCCCTTGCCGGTCTTGCAGCGTTTGCGATGTTTGCCCTCACCGAGCAGTGGAAGAGCCTCGGGGCAATCTCTGATGTCATGGTGTACATCACCTGGATCTTCGTCGCCGGGTGCCTTTTCCTCTTCTACCTCGCCATCCGGAGACCCGATGTGATGAGGCGGGTGGCAGACCGGGCCGCACGTTTTTTTACCCGCAAATGGGAACCGGCACGGGTCACGGAACTGCTCGAACGTATAGAAGAAGAGATCACAAACTTCCATGCCGCCGTGCTTAAATTTGTCAGGACGGCAAAATCCGGCCTTGCCTGGGGGATGGTTTTTACCCTGCTCTACTGGATCTCGGAGATCGTGACCGCCTCCCTTATCCTTATGGGTCTTGGACAGCCGCCACTCTTCTTTGAGTCGTTTGTCATCCAGCTCATCCTTGCCATCCTGATGATGCTGCCCCTGACTCCGGGCAGTTCCGGCATCGCCGAGGTCGGGGCAACTTCGATGTACGCCCTTTTTATTCCCGCAGCAATCGTCGGGGTGTTTGTGGTCATCTGGCGGATCGTGCTGTACTACTTCAACATCGCCCTTGGGATCATCTCAAGCATCATCATCGTCCGGCGGGAGTCGGGCAACCCGTAACGGTCCGGCACCTGCTGCTGCAGACCTCAACTCTTATCACACAGCAGGGTGATGTCTCTTGAACGGACATGAAGCAGGTCAGGTGCGAAGTCAGGGGCGTTTTTGTGGCCGTAAACGAGACGGCCACCGTACCCGTTGTAGTGCTGGCCGATGGTGCCGGGCGCCGGCTGCCGATCTTTATCGGATTGTGGGAAGCGGTCTCCATCAACAGTGCATACAATAAGGAAGTGCCGCCCCGCCCGTTTACGCACGACTTGTTTCTGGCTCTCATGGAGCGGTTCTCGATCACCGTCCATCACCTCCGGATTGACAGTGAAGAAGAAGGGGTGTATTATGCGCAGCTCGCCCTTGCAGCGGACGGCCGGAATGAGCGTCTTGACTGCCGGCCGAGCGACGGGATCGCGGTTGCCCTGCGCGCCGGCGCACCGATCTTTGTGGATGAAGGCCTGCTTGCCGCAGCCGATCAGGGGGGGAGCATCCCCGAAATGGTCGATCTCTCCACGTTCCTGCAGAAATAAGGGTGCCTGCAGGTTATGAGATTGGGTTGATCGTTACCTGCGCCGGCGCTCAAGCTCCCGCATGACATCTTCAAGCTCAACACCGGCGGCGCGGAGCGCAACAAGCATATGGAAGAAGAGATCGGCTGCTTCCTCGGTGGTCCGCTCCGGGATCCCGTTTTTTATGGCAATGATGAACTCGGTGGACTCCTCACCCACTTTTTCGAGCACCTTATCGATCCCTTTTTTGTCACACAACAGCCGGCTCGTATACGAGCCCTCGCTCGGGTGCGCCTCCCGCTCGCATATGGTCTCCCAGATTTCCCGGATTACCCGGGGATCCACGGGATTGTTTTTTGCTGTACTCATGATTCTTCCTGCGCGAGCAGGACCTCCCCGATCTCAAGACTGCAGAAACGCCGGCAGAGAAGCCGCGCTTTCTCGATATTGCAGCCCGCTTTCCCGATCGCGATACCCAGATCGCTTTTCTTGTTCACGAGCACATTGACCGGGCCGTCATCAGGGCCGCGCTCGATCCTTACGACTTCTGCAGGCTTGAAAATATTGGTGACGAACGCCCCGGGTTCCTCGGCATACTCTACCATCTCGATGCGCCGTCCCAGCACGGTCTGAAGCCGTTTTATATTGTCGCCTTTTTTCCCGATCGCAAGACCCATGTCGCCCTGCCGGATCACGTAGATCACCCGGTCGAAACGGTCGTCGATCACGCAGTCAAGGGCCGTCGCCCTGGTGAGAATCCTCAGCTCTTCTATGTACCTTCGCTCCTTAAAGCCGATATTGCGCTCCATATCAAAATCAATCCTATTGTATCCGCAATTTTTACCGATATTCGATGCTTGGATATATACTGGTCCGATGGGCCGGATACGTGTATGCTGGCTTATGAAATAATCACTCGCTGCTTGGGTAAAAAAGTTTGGAAATAACCTGAGGTACGATCAGCCGATCAGGTAGGTGACGGATACCTGGGCGGTGACGGTTATATCTCCTGACTGGATCGGTGTCGGAGCTGCCGCGGCTTTGGAAGATGCCGCCAGCGTGTCGTACGTGCCATAGAGGACAGGAGTGTATCCCTGGCTGATGTCAGCGGTCTGTGTGCCGGTAATAGTGACGTTAAGGGCTGCTGCTGCGGTATCCGCGTCGGCCCTTGCGTTTGCGATCGCCTTAGAGAGCGCTTGGCTCCGGAGCACCTGTGCCTGTTCATCGGAAAGCATGAACTGGATGGAGTTTACCTGGTTTGCTCCTGCAGCTACGGCCGTATCAATGACCTGGCCCGTCGTATTGGTGTCCCTGAGTGTAACCTGGAGGGCGTTTGTCACCTGGTAAGTCCTGATGGTGTTCGAGAAAACCCCGTTGTTGTCGGTCTGGTAGACCGGGGTGATGGAATAGTCCGTGGTCTTCATCTGGTCGGGAGGAATGCCCGCGGCTGCAAGTGCGCCCACCACGTTGTTCATCGCTACAGCGTTGTTTGCCTGTGCAACCTTGACATCAGGATTGTCGGTTTCGACCGCAAAACTGATCTGTACCCGGTCGGGCGTACCCGTAACCGAGCCGGTTCCGCTGACCTGGATGACATGGTCGTTTGTTGAATCCGCTGCTGATGCACAGCCGATCAATGCCATGGCAAGAACCAAGGCCAGTGTGAGAACTACCATTTTTCTCATAGTATATCCGGCCAATACTTGGAGACCGGGGCGATTAAATATTGCTTTAACTGCGAAATTTTTCGTAATTATCGGGAGGTAAACCGGAGGATATACCCGGATCTGTCAGAAGGGAAAATGATCCCCCAAAGTACATGTGCCGGCAGAGCCAATAGTACAGGCGATAGAGCATGGGAGCGACAATCGTAGAGAAGATCTTCTCACGGAAATGTGGCAGCGATATCAGGGCAGGCGAAGTGGTCATGACACCCGTTGACGGCGCCATGATCCACGATATTACCGGCCCTCTTGCCATCCGGAAGTTCTCCGAGATGGGCGGGGAACACGTCTTTGATCCAAAGCGTGTCATCATGCTCTTTGACCACCAGATACCGGCTGATTCCCTTGAAGCGGCAAAAAACCACGTATACATGCGTTCGTTTGCCGCTGAGCAGGGCATTCACAACTACGATATCAATGAAGGGGTCTGCCACCAGGTAGTCCTGGAGAAGGGGCGTGCGGCGCCCGGCGAGATAGTGGTCGGTGCCGACTCCCACACCTGCATGTACGGTGCGGTCGGGGCGTTTGCGACCGGTATCGGTTCGACCGATATGGGCTTTGTGCTGAAGTTCGGCGCCCTCTACTTCAAGGTGCCGGAAACAATCCGGGCCGGAGTCTCGGGCAGGTTCCCGGAGCGTGTCGGGGCAAAGGACCTGATCCTTGCGATTGCGGCTGATATCGGGGCCGACGGCGCGACCTACCAGGCGATCGAGTTTACCGGGAAGACCATCGCAAAAATGGACATGCCCGGCCGGATGACCTGCTGCAACATGGCGATCGAGATGGGGGCAAAGGCCGGCATTGTCCCGCCGGACAAGGTCACGTGGGACTATATGAAGGGCCGGCGGAAGGTAAAGCCATTTGACCTTGCAAGCGACGATGATGCGAAGTTTGCAGAGAAGCGGACATACGACGTCTCGGATCTCGAGCCGCAGGTCGCCGTCCCCCACAATGTCGATACGGGCCTGCCGGTCAGCAAGGTTGCCGGGACACATATCGATCAGGTCTTCATCGGCTCATGCACGAACGGTCGGTACGAGGACCTCAAAGAAGCAGCCGGGGTGCTTGGAAAGAAAAAGTTCCATACCGGGACGCGGGTGCTCGTTATCCCGGCATCCCGGGACGAATACCTGAAGGCGCTCAAAGCCGGGCTCATCGAAAAATTCGTAAAAGCGGGAGCCCTTGTCGAGGCGCCCTGCTGCGGGCCGTGCATGGGCGGGTCATTCGGCCTGCTGGCGCCCGGCGAGGTCTCGCTGTCGACATCGAACCGGAACTTCAGGGGCCGGCAGGGCAGCACCGAGGCATCGGTATATCTCTGCTCTGCGGCAACAGCGGCTGCAAGCGCGATCACGGGCGAGATCACCGATCCCCGGGAGGTGTGACGATGAGAGTCTGGAAGTTCGGGGACAATATCGATACGGACGCCATCATACCGGGCCGGTTCCTGACGATCTACGACCCGAAAGAACTCGCAAAGCACACCTTTGAGGGAACCCGGGACGAATATGCAAAAAAAGTAAAAGCCGGTGACATCGTGGTAGGCGGTAAGAACTTCGGGTGCGGCTCCTCGCGTGAGCATGCACCGCTCGCGCTTCTCGGGGGGGGAGTACACGTCGTGCTGGCAACATCTTTTGCCCGCATCTTTTTCAGGAACTCGATCAACGTCGGAGTGCTTCCGGTGATCTGTAAGGATACGGACAAGATCGCAGACGGCGTAAAGATTACACTCGACCTCAAAAATGGCTGCGTTGAGGTTGACGGTAAAAAACTGGCTGTAGAACCGGTGCCGCCGTTCATGCAGGGCATCATCGACGCAGGCGGCCTCGTGAACTACGCAAAAGACCTGCCAGAGGTGCCGGTATGTACAAAATCGCGGCGATAGGCGGGGACGGCATCGGGCCTGAAATTGTCACCGAAGGAAAGAAAGTGCTGGAAGCCGCCGGCGAGCGGTTTAACTTTGCAATCGACTGGACGGATTTCGATATCGGGGCAGACCGGTACCTTGCGACAAAGGAGCTCCTGACCGAGGACGACCTCCGAGAACTCAAAAAGTTCAGGGCGATCTACTTCGGCGCCATCGGCGATCCCCGTATCCAGCCTGGCATCCTTGAGAAAGGCATCCTGCTTGCGCTCCGGTTCTCGTTCGACGAGTACGTGAACCTTCGGCCGATCAGGCTGCTTGAAGGAGTCGAGACACCGCTTGCAAACAAGACGCCTGCGGATATCGACTTCGTGGTCGTGCGGGAGAACACCGAGGATTTCTACGTCGGTATCGGCTCCCGGTTCAAAAAGCACCAGAAGATCGAGCTTGAGGTCGCCCGGGAGATCTATAACGTGAAGTTCGGTCTCGATGTCGAGAGCGATGCCGAGGAACTTGCCTACCAGATCGGGGTCGTGACACGGGAAGGGTCACGCCGGGTCCAGACCTATGCATTCGAGCTTGCCAAGAGGCGGCGGAAAAGACTCACCTCGGTCGACAAGGCAAATGTGCTCTCCGATGTGTATGGGCTCTGGCGGGACGTCTTTACGGAAACCGCAAAGAAATATCCCGATGTCACCACCGATTTCAATTTCGTGGACGCGGTCACGATGTGGTTCGTGAAAAACCCCGAGTGGTTCGATGTCGTTGTCACGCCCAACATGTTCGGCGATATTATCACCGATCTCGGCGCAATGATCCAGGGAGGTCTCGGGCTTGCCCCGGGAGGCAACATCAACCCGAAGGGCACCTCGATGTTTGAGCCGATCCACGGGTCGGCGCCGAAGTACAAGGGGATGGATGTCGCAAACCCGATCGCCACCATCTGGGCCGGCTCCCTGCTCCTCGATCATCTTGGAGAGCACAAGGCTGCCACGGCGGTTGTCACTGCCATAGAGCAGAGCATCAAAGACGGCGTGGTAACAAAAGATCTCGGCGGCACCGCCGGAACAAAACAGGCAGGCAGTTACATCGCCGGGCGCGTGAAGAAGGGAGCCTGAGCCCCTTTTTAGAATTTTACCCGTATCGTTTTTGCTTCCCCGGCATCCGGGGGCATGGTACAAAACACTCCGTAAAAGTAAAATACCGGACCCTTATCACAGGTCATCCGGTATATCGGGAGGGATATCCCCCCCGCTTCCGGATTTTCCGGGGGAGATCAGAGATTTGAGGGCGGCAAAATGTCCCCTGCTGACCTCACCGGCCGGATCCCCCCCTGCCTTTTTCTGGCTTCCGTAACCTTTCAGGAGAATTTCGGCCTCGATGAGTCCTTCTTCGACTTTTTTCTTCTCCGTCACATCCACCAGGTACCCCGCGATCGCCACGATCTTTTTGTTCTTTACCACCGGGATCTCGTTGACTTCTACCCAGATCTTCGTGTCATTGCGGCCACAAAACTCCAGCCGGTACGGCGGTTCGCGCCTGCCGGTGGAGATCGCTTTGAGGGTTCGCTCCAGACCCCTCGCATTGAGCGGATGGTCGGTCAGATAATCGGTCCACAACCGTTTGCCCGATCGGGGAGTGCCTCCCAGAAGCGCCCGTATCCGGGGACTCACGTACTGTAGGGTATGATCAGGAAGGTGAGTGAAATACATCTGTGTGCCGCTCTCCAGAAGCAGCATCAGTTCGTCGTCCCGCTTCCTGATGGCCCGGTGCTCCCGTTTTATCCGGGTGATATCCCGCCCGGTGGCAATAATCGCGGTCACGCCCCCTTTCCCGTCAGTTATCGACCGTGCCGACCAGCTGATGCAGCGCGGTCCCTGGGGTGAAGAGATCCATTGTTCCACCTGACATGCATAGGGCGGCCGGAAGAGCCGGGTCATCTGGGTGGCCATGACCTCGGAGTAACGCTGATCGGACGCCGGCATAAAAACACTTCCGGCAAGTTCTTCCTTTGTCTTTCCCACCGTATTGCAGTACGCCGTATTTACAAACAGGAGGCGCCCCTCGGGACTGAACTTGACCAGCAGATCCTGCTGGTGTTCCACAAGTTCTCTGTAGAGGCTGTCATCGTATTCACTCATTGCCGCTCTCCTGCGCTGACAGGGAACAGTACCCGACAAAAAAAGCCCCCCATCGCATAATTACACGTTTCCCTTTGGGGCTATTAATGTTGCACAACGCGATCGCGAAAGCCGATCCGCTTCACACGGAAATAAATAAAAAATGAGAGGGTATGGGAGCGGGCGCAGATTAAACAAGTGCGCTGATCTGCTGTTGGCCGGAGAGCCTGCGTTCTTTCCAGACCGGGGATGCCGGCTCTTCGGGGATCCGTGCGATGGTGGCGAGGCGTTCCCGCCCGTAGATGACCGATCGGAGGGCGGACAGCGAAACCGTGAAGCTCCCGGTTTCGAAGAGTTCGATGTTGAGGGCTTTTCCGGATGCCGACACCTGCGCGAGGCCGCAGGTAGTGCCCAGATAGTAGTTCCACTCGCGGACGAGCGCTTCTACCTGGACGACCACCTGTCGCCCGGACATCCCTTTTGCCAGATCCGCCAGCCGGACCGCATACCGGGCACCCATGATGTGCAGTTCCACGACCTCGTGGAGCCTGCCGTCGCGGTCGATAGCCCTGCAACCTGTCCACCGGATATAACCTGCCTTCTGCATCATACACGACCACCTTCTGTCGTAACAATGCATCTTTTCCCGGCAGTATATAAGCCGGGGCCGTGCGCGGGGTGAAAGTGAAAAGGCCAGGGGATTGGCACCATTTTCCTGTGAAATAACACCGATGGCCGTAAAAAACGATCCACGTGTTTACTTCTGTTTATCCATGCAGGCATTCAGGACGCTTTCAACAAAATGGAGCGTGCCTCCGGTGCCCGCAATCGGGGGATGGGCGAGCCGGACCTGTCCGCGGAGCGGGGGTATTATCCCCACAAAGGCCCGGTCGCACAACGATCGTTCGAATGACGATCCTATCACAAGATCGGGTGAAACCTCTTCGATCTTCCGGGAGACCTGCTCCAGTCCCGTAATTTTCTCTAACGGGTATTGCATGGCCGGCTGGGCGGGGGGGGTGTTGCGTGTACCGACCGTGAGGATCTCTGCGTCGAGGTACCGCCTGAGGGTATCCGCGGCAAAGAGCGCATACGCAGCGCCGGCAAAGACCGCAACCCCGGGTGGATCGTAGCGGCGGAGGAACTTGTCGCAGGCATGGGTCACCCGCTCTTCCTGCGTGTCGAGTTCGGCAAGGACCGGGTCCATGTCCGCACCTTCACACATCGTGACAAGTTTCTCACATGTGGTACGGAGCGCAGGTATCCCCAGCGTACCGCCAAGGTACTTTCCCACACCTGATGCAAAATCGTCATTCGTTCCCATCGTCAGCGGCGTTGCACGTCCTTCCATCCCGGACCTGTCCCGGCAGAACACTGTTCCCACGGGGATCCCGGCACGGTGCAGCAACCGGGTGACCTCCTGAATATTTCCCTCAAAAAAAGGGTCAGAAAGAGAGACACCGTCGATATTGACACCTGATCGTTCCGGGTCTGTCTTTGGGGCAAGCACGGCAAGTGCCACCTGGTACCCGGCTTCAAGTTCCCCGGAAAACCCGGGGCTGTCGACGAGGATAACATCGGTCCCGGCAAACATCGATCGTATATCCTCTCCAAGTACTGACGGGACGCAGGTCGTGATGACGGCTATCCGGCCCCCCCTTCCGGACAACTCACCGATTACCTCGCAAAGCCGGTCCCCGGACCCGAAGATCACCTCGTTTTCGAGGATAAATGTCCCGTGCAGGGGAGCGTGGAGCAGGGTTGCGGGATAATAATAGCACCCGCTCGAACCGTGGATGACAACGGATATTCCCTCAAACCCGGCAAGGCAGGCCGCAGCCCCGGTCATTGCGCAGGGCCAGAGAGGGGTCTCGCATTCAGGCATGGAGCACCCTCCTCCACCGGTGAAGCAGCCGGCGTACACCGGTGATACCTATCGGGGGTGTCACGGGCACCGGTACCGGGCGGCCGGAGGACGTGATATCGAGCCGGAGCGCCTGCGCAATATCCTGCGCCGCCCGATTCCCTCCAGGGTCTGGCGAGAAGGGGGCAAATGATATCCCGGCTCCCGCAAGATCCGCGAAATCGTCGATTGTCTCCTGCTGGAGCGCACGCTCCGAATCTACCGCATGACAGGAGTCGATACCACATGCACCGGCTACCGCTTCGAGAAATCCGATGCTGCCGGAAATCCCGACCGGATACGCGGGGACAAACGGTGTTCCGAACCGCTCCCTGAGGAATTCACCCACGGGAATAAGGGATGGATCGCGAAGCACATTGAGCCGTGCAGCTCCAAGGGATGCGATCCGGTCGGTGGCGAGATCATGGACGAACCGGATGTTCACGGGCAGATCAAGCAGAGCGAGCAGCCGGGAGACCTCGGCGAAATTCTCGGCGACCTCGTATTCGAGATTTTTCTCACCGATGATATTCACCCGCCCGTTCCCACGGGCGGGTCCTGCCATGCCGGCAAGGGCGTTAAGCGCGTTATTGACCCCGGCCTGGAATGATCCGCCAAGAAAGCCGGCGGTCGGCACCATAATGACCGGCACCCCGGTCCGGGAACCACAGACCATCCCGACATCATCGCCGATCGTGTCAACAACGCAGGTCGAGAGGACAAAAACGGCCCCGGGATTGCGTGCGATCACCTCGTCAAGTGTCCGTTCGAGGGCCCCCTCGCCGCCAAAGATTACATCGGTCTCCGAAAGCCCGGTCGAAACGAGCGGGGGGAGCGTAAGCCGGTCGTTGTCGAGACCTGTCGCATGCAGGAGGGAAAAGTTGTGATGCGTGCACCCCTGCGGACCGTGCACGACCGTTATCGCGTCGCGGACATGGGTAGTGACCGACAGCGCCCCCGTGAGGGTACAGCCGGCAAACCTACATAAATTCGATGGCAAGGGCCTCAAGGTCATCGATCCCGAGCGGAGTGGGGATGGTAAACCGGGTGTTCTCCATGACGCGGGCGGCAAGATCGCGGTATACCTGTGCCTGGTCGGAGGCAGGCTCGTACTCGATCACGGTCTTGCGGTTCAGCTCGGCCAGCTGGACGACACGATCGCGGGGGATGAACCGGACCAGATGGCTGTTGACCCGGCGGGCAAACTCGGCCACCAGTTCCTCTTCTTTTGGCTGGTTCTTAGCGTTGCAGATGACCCCTGCAAGACGGCACCTGCTCTTCGGGCGGGCACTCAGTCGCTGGATCGCCCTGCAGATGTTGTTCGCTGCATACAGTGACATCAGTTCTCCCGAGGTCACGAGATACACTTCCTGCGCGTATCCTTCCCGCATCGGCATCGCAAAGCCTCCGCAGACCACGTCACCCAGTACATCGTAGACAATGACATCACCAGTGAGCGTCCCGAACTTCTCCAGCAGCTGGAAGGTGGCAATGATCCCCCGGCCGGCACAGCCGACGCCGGGCTCCGGCCCCCCGGCCTCCACGCACCGGACCCCGTTAAAACCCGTATAGACTACATCGGCAGGGGTCACCGCTGCAGCCCCCCGCTCGCGTACAAGATCCATGACGGTAGGGATCAACTTTCCCCGCATCAGCATACGGGTGCTGTCGCGCTTGGGATCGCACCCGATCTGGAGAACATCGTATCCTGCAAGCGAGAGGGCAGCGGAAAGATTTGCCGATGTCGTGGACTTCCCGATACCGCCTTTTCCGTACAGGGCGATCTGTTTCATCACCGTACTATGGGCCGGCAGTTTATATTAGATCTCCTGAAGTTAACAAAAGTATATTTGTGTTGGGGGCTCCCTTTTTAGTCAGAACCCCGGAACAGCGCCATAAACAGCACTACGACCGGGATTACCTCGAGCCGTCCCAGCCACATGACGATAATAAAGACCCATTTCGAGATAATTGGCATACCGGGAGAGACATACCCTGTGGTGAGCCCGCAGGTGGAGAATGCTGACGTGATATCGAAGAGGACACCGGTGATGGGGTAGGTCGTCTGGTTAAACTGCAGGACGACCAGGGTAGCTACGAATATGACGATGACCGAGAGGATGATCACAAGCATCGTCTTTGCCGTCTCCAGTTCGGCAGTCGCACGCGGGATGACACGCCCTTCGCTTTTAAAGGGGATCAGCACCTTGCCGCTCACAAAGAGCCGGCGGAACCACCAGAGGAGCGCACGGAACCCGAGGACCACCCGGTTTAACTTGATGCCCCCGGAAGAACTGCAGGCGGCACCCCCGATAAACACGAGCATCATAAGGAACAGGAGCGTCACGCTCGCCCAGGCCTGGAGATCTGCGATCTGGAACCCGGTCGTCGTCAGGGCAGACACCGTCATGAAAAGCCCCTGCTCAAGGGCCAGGATGATATCCGCATTCCCGAAGTAGACCAGATCATAGGTCAGGACTGCCGTCCCGATGGCCACCATCACAAAGAAGAGCTTGACCTGCTCATCGCCAAACAGGCTCCAGCGCCGGTTCTCCGCAATCAGGTAGTACAGGCGGATCGGGAGTGCCGCGGCGATCATGAGCGGGATGAGCAGCAGTTCCAGGAGAATGTTGTGATAATACAGGATGCCGCCATCGTGGATGGTAAACCCTCCTGTGGAGATCGTGGTGAGCGCGAGGTTGACCGAATCCCAGAGGGAGAGGCCGGTAAAGAGGATGAGCCCGATTGCAATAAACGTGAGAAAGCCGTAGATCTTCCAGATCGCCCTTCCCGTCGAGAGAATGCCGGGCATGAGGGGCTCCTCCCTGCTCTCCGTCCGGTAGAGTTTTCCCCGGAAGAGGCCGGTGCTGCTTGCCATGGCAATGATAAAGGCGATGATCCCGAGGCCCCCGATCCACTGCATGAAGGAACGCCAGAAGAGCAGGGTGTGGGGGGCCGTGTCAAGGGACTGCATCATGGTAAACGCGGTACCGGTCCACCCTGCCATCCCTTCGAAGAACGCATCGGTAAAACTCATGTTGAGGCCGAGCATGAACGGAATACCGCATACCATCGCGCAGGCAAACCAGAAGAGGGCAACCGAGCAGAGCGCGGTTGAGAGCCGGTTCTCGCGCTCGTTCCTCGGCAGGCGTTTTAAGGCCATTCCCAGAAGGAAAAAGATGACCGGCACCGCAGCCATGGGCAGGACCATAGACCATTCCGAAAAGAGTACCGTGACTGCCAGGGGAACTGCAGTAAGGGGGGCAATTAAGAAGAATATATCTCCGATGTCGGCGGCTATCGTGGAGACATAGGCAAGCCGGTGCATCACTAGGTGGTTATCGTTTGTGCTCTATGAGGGTTTGCCTGTAAAAAAGACCCTAAAAACGGTAAAAGAGAGGATTGGGGGCACGAGGTTTATGCCTTGTTGGTCCAGAGTCCGTGGACATTGCAGAGCGAGCGTGCCTTCACGTTTATGTCACTGATCGGGAACTCAGCTTCGGCCTTCTCACCGGGATGGAGCCACTTCAGGTAGGAATTGTTCCCGGACCGAACTTCTATCCACTCGATATAGTGCTTCTCTTCCATCGGGTGGGGGACGGAGCCGACCTTGACGATAATTCCCCGGGCGGTCTTTTCAATGACCGGCACATGCTTCTCCTTGCCCTGGTCAGCGGTCTTTTCCTGCTGGAGTACCATCGGCTGCCCGCAGCACACCATCGTGCCCCCGGACGCACCGACAACCATCACGGTATTTCCGCAGACGCTGCACTTGTAAACCTCGAAGAGTTTTGTCATACCTGCTGCTCCTTTCCTTACACGATGTTGATCTCTTTATGCTTCTTTAAGATTTCGTCTGCAAGCCGGTCGAGGGCCTGTACCGTTGCTTCGTCAGGGTCACCCATCACCATGACCGGGGGGATCAGCTCGACCTTGACATGGTCGAGCATCTTTGTAATCGTCTCGACGCTCCTGCCGCCCCACCCATAGGATCCGATCACGGAGGCAAACCGGGTTTTGGGCCGGAGCGCGTTTGCAAGATACGTCGCGGAAACGACGGCCGGGTGCGGGCCGAACAGGACGGTGGGGGTTGCGATCACGACCGTGGCCGCATCGACGAGAGCAAGAGCAAGTTCGCCGATATCGGTCCGGGTGAGGTTATAGGGCCTGACTACGATCCCCCGGGTGATGAGCGCCCCGGTGAGGTGCCCGACCATCTTTGCGGTGCTCCCGTGCATCGAGACGTACGGAATGACGACCTCGTTTTTCACGGTATCCGACACCCAGTCCGCGTAGGCATCAAGAATAAACTGCGGGTTTTTGTTGACCGGGCCATGGCTGGGTGCGATCATTGCCGGCGAGAGCCCCCGGACTTTCTCCACGTAACCTTTGATGCTCCCCCTGAAGGGCATCATGATCTCCGCATAGTACCGTTTTGCCGACCGGTATGCCCACGCTTCGTCGGTAATAAAGAGCTCGCTTGTGGCAGCATGGAACCCGAAGAGGTCGCAGGGGAAGAGGATCTTGTCCTCGACAAGCCAGGTGATCTGGGTCTCGGGCCAGTGCGTCCACGGCGTGATGAAGAACTGGAGCGTCCGGTCCCCGAGCGACAGGGTCTCCCCGTCTGCAATTACCATAAATCGTTCCTGCGGGATATGCAGCAGGGCAACGAGGAGATCCCGGCACTTTGCATTTGTAACCACCCGGGCATCCGGGTAGAACTCCAGGATCATGGGGAGCGTGCCGGAATGATCCTGCTCGGCATGGTTGATCACGATATAATCGATGCATTCGATGCCCAGCTTTACCAGGTTTGAGAGAAGGTCGTACTCTTTTGCCGGATCGACCGTATCGATGAGCGCGGTCTTCTGGCTGCCCCTGACGAGATAAGCGTTATAACTCGTCCCTTCGGGGAGCGGGATCAGCTCGTCGAAGATCCGCCGGTCAAAATCTAATGCCCCGACCCAGTATACACCAGAAACAAGTTCACGGGAGACCATAACAACCAGCAGTCACTCCTCTTTCTTGAACTGGTTCTTTGATGCAAAACAGACCGGGCAGGCCCAGTCAGCCGGCAGATCGGCAAATGCAACCCCGGCCTTAATATCCTGCAGCCGTTCGCCTTTTCCGGGATTGTAAACATGCCCGCAGATGGGGCATACGTATCGGTCCGTAAAAACCACTCCTTTTACTGGCTGGTAGAGTGTGGAATATCGCAGGGAATAATCATTTCGATAATGCACAAAAGGGTCAGGCCCATGGCAATTTCAGGACACTTCCACGGAGGTGAATGCCAAGATTCACCAAGGAGATCTGCAGGCTGGCGTAGCAGATAACCGGCATCAGTGCAGGGGAGAGGATGGGATCCCGGCCGTCACCGGAAACTCACGCTCCGGGACACGCGTATCAATCTGAAAAAATTATGAACTGGCATTGTTGACGGTAAACGACGAATTCAGGAATCCAAAAACGCCAGCAGAATTCACTACCTGTACATTGTACACCTCCGGGGTTACAGAAAGACTCGAAAGAGTGCACGTAACCGTCGTTGATGTAGTGGATGGGCTTGAACACTGAACCTGCGAACCGTCAGCTGAAGCTGAAACCAGCATCACCGACATGATATTGTTTAAGTTCTGGCCGGTGACGGTCAGGGTGAGCGACTGGCCAAGAGAACTGTGCGTGGGGCTTATACCGGTGATCACGGGGGGCGCCGCACCGATGGTAAACGCGTTCAAGGGTGTAGTCGATGCAAACCGGCCGTCAGGATTTGTTACCTCAACGTTCGCCGTGCCTGTGTTCAGGCTGTTCAGATTGAAGGTGCAGGTAATCTGGGTGGATGAAACCGAAACGTCCGTGGCCATTACCGGTTGGAGTCCCGGCTGGATCAGGCTTACTGTTGCCCCGGTCTGGAAGTTGCTCCCGGTGATCGTGATGGTCACACTCATACCGGATACCCCGTTCATGGGAGATATTGCAGTCATTATCGGTCCGCTTCCCGAGGGAGTGGTTGTCACCGTGGTGGGAACCGTCGGGGTCACAACGGCGACTGAGGCCACGGATACCTGGGTGATCAGTACCGGGTACACTTTCTCCATTTCAACACGGGAGATCGGTGATGGACTCGTTCCTGTCGGGTAACCCCAGGTTCCACCGGAGGTCTTCACGACCAGCGCGCGCTCGTACTGATCCTTCGAAGCATCGTAGGATACGATCAGTTGTGCCTCGGACTGCGACGATGCCGTCATTGCGACAATATCGCCGGCCGTGTATTTCGCGGCCGGAGTGGTGGGAACCGGAGTGGTTTTTATGGCCGTGTTCTGGCTTGAACAGCCGGCAAGAAACACGCAGAGGATAAGGATCAGGCAAAACAGGAGTCCGTAACGGGATTTTCCAGTCATAACATAGCGTTCTGCTCACGGACGGATAAAAATTTGGCTTCTTAAAAAACGGCCGTAAATACCCACAAGGCTGGTCCTTTTCACCGGGATACAACCGTGACCCTCACTCCCGGGCAATCTGCCGGGCTTCCTCGCATCGCCAGACCCGATGCAACCGGAGAGCCTGCCTGCAGAACCCGTTATTTTCCCGGCAGCAGAACCGTCGTGTAATGCCGGGAAAAATGCCAATGGACCCCCACCAGTACGCCGGCGCTGAGAATCCCGCAGAGCGCAACCACCGGGCTGAACGGGACAAGATACACCGGGTCGATACGGGAGTTTTCCAGAACGACGAGACTGAATGTGACGACAATGATGGTCGCCCAGACATCCCGGACTGCAAAGAAGAAGAGCGCAGCCACGCACCCGGCAGCAAAAAACTGGATAACCATCTCCCGGAAACCAGCACCTGCAAACAGCACCGTCATGGAAATGGCAAAGACGAGCGCCGTAAGAAGGACACCGGTAAAGACGGAGACCACCGCCCCTCCGCTGCGGACATAGGCCTGCACATGGGTCCCGACAAGCACCCAGCAGATCATCACCGCGGCAATCGCCGTCGGGAGCATGAGGATGAAGAGTACGGCACCGTTCAACCGGTCAATGCCCCAGTGCCCTGACATGCCCAGAAAGGCAAATGCGGCATACCCGGCAACGGCAGTCAGACCCACGGCAGCCACGGTGCGGCGCAGGGGCCAGAACCCGATCTGGAACATATTGACGGCCCCCGAGAGGAAAGCAGCCCGGATACGCACGACGGGGACAATAATGCCGATGAGGATAACCCCGATAACGGTATAGATCGCAAGACCCGCAAGACTGGCCTGCCGGAAGAGACGGGTATTTCCTGCAAGCAGGTAATTCTCCAGCAGCCATATGATCACGATCACGAGAGGGATAAGGATCAGGGACACCCCGGCAGACCGCCCAACACCCTGCCGCGGCACCTCCGTGACGTTCACACCGGATTCGTCCATCGTGTTTTCTCCATCGCCGGCCCCGATCCCGCGGTATCCTTTTAAAGAAGGTCCGGCCGGCACCATGCCGGGATGATCGTTACCCCGACATCTCAAAAAGGTCACGGATCCGGCGCGAGCGTTCCCCGGCGGAGAGCGCCCGGGCCGGGTAGCGGTCATCGAAGGTGGGAAGAGCTCGCTCGTAGAATACCCCGAGCGCGATAGGTGCGTCCCGGTTGTAGTCCCATTCCCGTGCCTTTGCACACGCCTTTTCAAAATCAGCGGTATCATGGCCGGCAAGGTCGTATACCCGGGACTGGTAGTACTCGGTCATGTTAAAGAAACTCGCGCAGATCTGGAGGGTGTCGATGAAGGCAAAACCCTTGTGGGCGATTCCCTGCCGGATCAGCTGTGCAAGCTGCGGCATCTTCCGCGTGTAGCCCCGGGCGATATAGGTTGCGCCGCTTGCGAGCATCAATTCCAGCGGGTTGAAGGGGTACTCAGTGGTTCCAGCCGGTGTGGACTTTCCCCTGAACCCCAGCGGGGACGTGGGGGTGTACTGCCCGGTGGTGAGGCCATAGACCCGGTTGTTGTGGACGATCATGGTGATATCGATGTTCCTCTTTGCGGCAAAGATCAGGTGGTCGAGACCTTCCGCGTACGCATCCCCGTCTCCCGCGCAACAGATGACGGTGAGCCGCGGGTTAGCGAGCTTGATCCCGGTCGCTACCGGGATCGTCCGCCCGTGGAGCGTGTAGACGCTGTTGATGTTTAAGTAGTCGGCAATCTTCGCATGGCACCCGATACCCGTGACCAGCACCACGTCGTCAAGGGACCGGCCCTCTTTTTCAAAGCCGGCAAGGATATCCTTGAGCGTATGCTGGAGGGCAAAGTTGCCGCAGCCGGGACACCAGGTGTTCTGCGCAGGGGTGATCAGGTTCCGGGTCATGGGGCGATCACCGCCTGTACCTTCCGGAGCAGTTCATCGGGGGTGAAGGGGCGGCCATCGTATTTGAGGATGGTCGCCTCTGTATTCACGCCGTGCTCCCGGGCAAGTGCGGCGAGTTGGCCGGTGGCATTTTCCTCGACCGCGATCAGGTGCTGCACCCCGCCGCATGCAGCAGAAAACTGCTGGTCCGGGAAGGGGGAGAGCACCACGGGCTGGATCACCCGCAGGCCCAGCCGCGCCGCCACTTCGTCGCAGGCGTTGCGGACAGAGCCCCAGCAGAGGAGGGCGGTTGAAGCATCTGTCTTCCCCCTCACGCTGACACAGGGGTACCGGTCCATCTCCTCTTTGAGTTTCGCTTCCTTTTTCCGGCGTTTTTCAGCCATCAGGGTAACCAGCGCCGCGTCCTCGGTCGTGATCCCGTCTTCATCGTGCGCATAGCTGTTCACCTTCACGATCGCATCTTTCCTGCCCGGGAATGCAAGAGGGGAGATGCCGGACGGGGTATCATTGTACCTCCGGTAGGGAGCCTGCCCGTCCCAGAGCACGGGATCGGCCACCGGCAGGTCGGCAAGAGCATCGTAATCGACGCTGTAGGTACTCTCGGACAAGGTCTTGTCGGGGAGCACAAATGCCGGGATCTGGTATTCCCAGGCAAGGCGCATCGCGGCCGCCGACCAGCGGTACGCCTCCCCGGCATCGGCAGGTGCGACGACCAGCCGGGGGAACTCCCCTTGCCCGGCGTGCAGCACGAACTGAAGTTCCGCTTGGCCGGTGTAAGTAGGGAGGCCGGTCGAAGGGCCGGTTCTCTGGGAGACCACGATCACGATCGGGATCTCCGCCATACCGGCAAACGAGAGCCCTTCGGTCATGAGGCAGAACCCGCCGCCGGAAGTACCGACCGCAGTCTTCGCCCCGGCTGCGGCGCCGCCCAGTCCCATCAGTATCACCCCGATCTCATTCTCCGGATGGATGACCGTTATCCCGAGCCGCTCTGCATTCCCGGCAAGGAAATGGAGCAGGGTCGAGGACGGCGTCATCGGGTAGGAGATATAGTGCGAAAGGCCGCCGGCGACCAGGCCAAGACCAATCGCTTCATTCCCCGAAAGCAGGCTGTGTGTCTTACCGGAGAGCGCCGGTACCGGCCGGCTCGTGCGTATCTGGTCGTATGCCCGCCGCGCAACCCGGAGGTTCTCGTCTGCCGCTTTTGGCATATGCCGGCGGAAGACGTCCCCGGCGATCTCCCACGGGATGCCTGCCGCTTTTGCAAAGGCGCCAATCATCGCAGAGTTCCCGGTGATGGGCGGGGCTGATTCCACCTTGAGGATGTCATTTACAGAGATGGCCTGGCCGCTTTGCAGGGATTTTACCAGATCCGCATTTGCCACAACGGTACAGTCCGGGCAGTGCGGGAGATGCAGGTCGATGGTCTCCTGGTTGAGCGCGACAAGATAATCGATCCTGTCGTTGTACGCCCCGACGGGTTCGTCTGCCGCACGCACCAGGGCAAAATTGTGTCCTCCGCGGATGAGGGACGGGTAATCGACAGAGATATAGACAAAATAGCCGAGATGGTTGAGCAGCTGGGCGACCATTGCACCGGCATTGTTGATCCCGTCCCCGGCCCTGCCGCCCACGAGCACGGATACTTCCTTCATACGCGGTTTCCTCACATCTCTGATGTTGCCGGAAACGGTATATAGGTTGGGATGGTGATGGTTCCCGCGCAGGAAGGCGGCCAAGAGAAAAAACGTCAGCCCGGCGGGATCATTTCCTCAAGCATTGTTTTCATATCGTTGATCCGGTAGGGTTTGGTAAGTTTGCCGGAAAAGCCATAGCGGGCAAAGTCCTGCATGACCGGGTCTGTGGTATAACCACTCGAAACCACAGCCTTTACGCCAGGGTCGTAGCGGCGGAGTTTCTCCATTGTTTCCCGGCCGCCCATCCCCACAGGAATGGAGAGATCGAGGATGACAAGGTCAAACGGCCGGCCTGCTTCCTTCTCCCGTTCGTACAGCTCGATCGCTGACGCACCCTCTTTTGCAAAAACGGCATCGTACCCAAGGAACCGGAGCACTTCCCGGGACACATCGAGGATAATATCCTCGTCGTCCATCAGGAGAACTTTTCCTTTCCCTGCCATAGCCACTCCGTGTTGTGTTATACTTCACGCGTACGTACTATATATTTTCCCTGCGGGAAGGTTTCTACGAATATACCGGGTCGCATACCCTGGGAACCTGCCACCGGATGGGTTTTCAGATCACCATTACCGGCCTTTTTTCTGCGCCCGCAGCCGTGCGGCTTCGTCGGCATCCTCAACCCGCAGGAGATAGGTCCCGTGGCAGGGCTTGGTGTACGGGAAGATGACAAAATCGCCGTCGAGGCCGACTGCAATCGGGGGAACTCCTATGACATGGACATCAAAGATCTTAAACCCCGGCTCGACATCGATCGATTCGGAAAAGTGGCCCCTGACATATTCCCGGCATTCCTTGAACGAAGCATCCCGGATCAGGATCTCGTACTTGAGATCTTCTACGCAGCCCACGGCACCACCTCGTCGATCGCTTTTTTCAGCGGCAGGGGATTGTGCACGGCTTTTGCCGCGATCTTCGTGCAGGGGAAGGTGATCTGCTGCACGAGATCCTCCTGGTGCTCACCGTACACAAGGACATACAGTTTCGCTTTCGAGATTGCACCCATCGTCGCCGCGTAGCTGATCCCTGCATCGTTGTGGATAAACACGAAACACCGGTCGAAGTCCCGCTTCTTTTCCGTGATCTGGGCGACGGCCCGGTCAAGGTCCATGATCTCACCGAGATAGTGCCGGTCGGGATCGGCCACGACCATCAGGGTGTTTGCTGCCTTGTTACCGGCAACAACCGGGGTTATGCCGGCTTTTTTGAGCCGGCTGACCAGGTACAGCGCGATGCTCGTCTGCACCGGCACTTGCGGGCACCCCAGCACGAGGAGCGCCATTTTCGGGGGTTGTGTGATGGTATCTGGTTCCATGACCTGCTCCACGTTTTTTGTACAGTTCTCCTGTTTTGGAGGCCGAGGCAATAACCCTGTGTATCCTGCCCTGCCTGCTCACCTGTCTGGCAGGCGGTCAGGAAACCCCGGTCTCATGACGCACCCAGTCGAGGTAGGGGGCATGGCCTGCAATCACCGGCAGCACGATGATCTCCGGGAGTTCGGCGCTGTGCATCGCCCGGATCGCGGCGACCGCCCGGTCCGCACCCGCTTGTGTGGTCTTTACGATCATCAGGTGTTCAGGATCGTTGCAGATCTCGCCTTTCCACCGGTAGGTCGACTGCACGGGAAAGATATTGACGCATGCGGCAATCCGCTGTTCAACCAATGCCTGCGCCATCGATGACGCCTCGACCGGTGCCGCCGTGCAGAGGATCACCACAATATCCGTTACCATACCGGTTTACTCCCGTTTCACAGACCAGTGAATACCTTACGTCACTGGTTCGCGCCTGCCCGCTATTAAGCATATCCCCATCCAGAATTATTTATTCATCCCTGCCAGATCGTTAATTACTAGTGGCCGGGGCACGAACGTGTACTACCTATGTACTCAACACGCATGAGCAATCTCCCGCCGTATCTTTTTGCACGGATTGACGAGATGAAAGCAGAGCAGCAGAAAAAAGGTGTTGATATTATCGATCTGGGCGTGGGCGACCCGGATCTCCCCACCCCCCCGCACATTGTCGATGCTCTCTGCTCGGCCGCACATAACCCGGCGAACCACCACTACCCCTCATATGCAGGGATGCCGGCCTACCGGCAGGCTGTCGCAGGCTGGTACCACAAGCGGTTCGGCGTCACGCTCGATGCATCAAAGGAGACCCTCGCCCTGATGGGGTCAAAGGACGGGATTACCCATATCGGGGAAGCATTCGTGAACCCGGGCGATTACGTGCTCGCCCCGAGCCCCGGCTATCCCGGGTATTCGACCGGTACCCTGTTTGCCGAGGGAAAGGTCCACGAGATGCCTCTCTTGCGGGAGAACAACTTCCTCCCGGTTCTCGGTGCAATACCGGAAAAAGTCGCCCGCTCTGCAAAGCTCATGTTCATCAACTACCCCAATAATCCCACGGCAGCCATTGCCCCGCTCTCTTTTTACCGCGAGGTGGTGGATTTTGCTGCCGACCACCATATTGTCGTGGTCTCGGACAACCCTTACTCGGAGGTTGCGTTCGACGGCTACCGCGCCCCGTCGTTTTTAGAAGCAAAAGGGGCGATGGAAGTCGGAGTTGAGATGCACTCGCTTTCAAAGACCTACAACATGACCGGCTGGCGGATCGGCATGGCGGTGGGAAATCAGGAGATCCTTGCCGGACTTGGCCGGGTCAAGACGAACGTGGACTCCGGGGTATTTAACGCCGTCCAGTACGCCGCGATCGCTGCGCTGTCGGGCCCGCAGGACTGCGTGAAGGAGGCCTGCGCCATCTACCAGGAGCGCCGTGACGTGCTGGTTTCCGGGCTCCGGGAACTGGGCTTTGACGTGCCGTCACCGAAGGCCACCTTCTATGTCTGGATGCCGGTGAAAGACTGCATGTCCTTTGCGGCAAAACTCTTAAACGAGGCAGGCATTGTCGTGACGCCGGGCATCGGCTTTGGTTCCGCGGGCGAGGGCTACGTGCGGTTTGCCATCACACGGCCGGTGGAACGGATACAGGAGGCCATAGAACGCATGCGGAGGCTTTCGCTGTGAAACTTTCCCCGCACCTCATGATAAAGAACGGGCACCTTCACATCGGCGGCCATGACTGTGTTTCCGTTGCAGAAAAATACGGCACGCCGCTCTACGTGACAAGCGAGGACCGGATCTGCGAACATTTCAGGGACTACAAAAAAGCCCTCTCAGCCCGGTACGACAGGGTGCAGGTGCTCTTTGCGGCAAAGGCAAACGGCAACCTCGCGGTGATGCGGGCGCTTGCAAAGCTCGGCGCCGGGGCCGATGTTTTCTCCGGGGGAGAACTCGCGCTCGCCCTCGAAGCCGGCATGCCGGTACAGAAACTGCTCTTTAACGGCAGTTCAAAGACCAGGAACGACCTTGCCCTCGCGGTCCGGCACGGTGTGAAAGTCTCGGTCGATTCTCTGGACGAACTCCACCAGCTCGATGCGGTGGCCCGGGCAGCCGGGAAAGTCGCGGAGATCTCGTTCCGGGTCAACCCGGCGCTCGAAGTCCCGACCCACCCGAAGATCGCCACCGGGCTTGCCACGAGCAAGTTCGGGATCCCCCACGGACAGATCCCGGCCGCGTACAGGGAGGCGCTTGCCTGCAAAAACGTGAAACCGGTCGGGATCCACTGCCATATCGGGTCGCAGATCCTCGACGTGGTGCCGTTTGCAAGGGCCGCAGAGGTCATGGTTCGGATCGCACAGGAACTCTCCGGCATGGGAGTGAACCTCGAGTTCCTCGACCTCGGCGGGGGTCTTGGTATCCCCTACCACCACGGTACCGACCCGGCGCCGACACCGGAGGACTATGCAAACGCCGTCATGCCGGTATTCCTTGCCGGGATCAAAGCGGCCGGGATAACGCCGGAACTCTGGATCGAGCCGGGCCGTTTCCTTGTCGCGGACTCGACCGTGCTCCTCACCCGGGTCAATTCGACCAAAGCGGCGCACAAACGGTTTGCAAACGTTGACGCCGGGTTTAACCTGCTTATCCGCCCCGCGATGTACGACGCATACCACGAGGTGATCGTGGCCAACCGTGCGGATGCACCTTTGACCACGGAGTACACGGTGACCGGGCCCATCTGCGAGACCGGGGATATCCTTGCCGCCGACCGGAAGATGCCGGAACTTGCCGCAGGCGATCTCATCGCGGTGCTGGATACCGGCGCATACGGGTACGCGATGTCCTCGCAGTACAACGGCCGGCCCCGCTGTCCTGAGGTCATGATCCACGGGAAAGAGGCCGCGCTCATGCGGCGCGGCGAGACCCTCGCTGACCTGACCGGGACCATGGTCCGCCCACCTTGGCAGCGGTAATCCGGGAGCCTTTCCGTGGTACTCTTCCACTACGCGCTTGTCGATGACCTCATCACCAAAGAGGAGTTCGAACGGCGCGTGGAAGAGAAGATCGAGGAGTGCGGGGATCTTCTCGATGAGCCGACCGCGGCGATGCTCGTCGTCGGGGCGCTGGGGAGACAGCACGTCAGGGTCCGGGAACTCTCCGGAAAATCCAGCCTTTTTTGTTTTTTTGCGAAAGTAATCGACAAGACCGAACCCAGGGAGTTCAACCGCAAAGACGGGGAGAAAGGCTGGGTTGCAACGCTTCTCGTGGGAGACGAGACCGGGACGACCCGGGTCGTGCTCTGGGACGAGCGGGCCGGCGCGGTGCTTGAGATTGCCCTTGGCGATGTGCTGGAAGTGATCGGGAGGCATCCGGGAAAAAACACGCAGGAGATCTACGCGCTTGCCCTCAGGAAGGCCAGCTGCGAGATCACCTGCACGGTACCTGCCGGGAATGGCACGGGATTGTCCGCGGAGCCGGTCGATCTCGACGTGCTCCTGATCGGTGCGGGTGCGCCCCGCACGTTTACGCGCCGGGACGGGACGACCGGCGAGATGCAGGAATGTGTAATCGGCGATGCCACCGGGACGGCCCGCCTCGTTGTATGGGCGCCGGACCTGATCCTGGGCATCCCGGCCGGAAGTGCGATCCATATCACCGGGGCAAAGCCCGACCGCCGTTCCGAAGGGCGGGCCTATAGCCTCGATGAGTCGGGCACGGTAAGTCTTTCCGATGCCGTCGTCACCGTTCCCTTTGCCCCGCTCGCATCGGTCAGTGACAACGGGTATTATTCCGTGCATGGCGAGGTAAAGACCGTGCAGGAGCCCCGGTCATTCACCTCCCGGGACGGGACAACCTCATGGGTACGGAATATCCGTATTGGTGAGGGGGACGAGGTGCTCAGCGTCGTCCTCTGGGGGGAGCATGCACTGGTGCCGGTGCATCCCGGCGATCGTATCGAGATCTACCATGCGGCGGCAAAACCCGGCCGGTCCGGGGGCATCGAGCTCGGTGTGGGCCGGGGGAGCATCTTCCGGGTCCCGCACGAAGAGACCCGGGCGATCACCTTTACCGGGACAATCATTCCCGGCAACGGGTGCACCTTTATTGATAACGGCACGGAGCGGTACCTTATTGAGGGAGAGTTCCCGGCCGGATGCGATGTGAAGATCACCGGGATGCTCTCCGGGAGCCGGATCATCCCGGAGAGATCGGAACCGGCAGAGAGGAGCCCGGACGCTGTGGCAGGGCGCCTTGCCGCTCTCGCTGCCCGGCTGGACGCACCTTTGCCGCCATAACATCACTTTCACCCCCCGCACGGCCCCGGGTTATATGGGTGGGGTTAAAATGGTGTTGTGCCATAGGAGATGTACGAGAAATGGCTGACAAACCTTTAGAGATAGAAGATTTACCCGGTGTCGGACCAACCACCGCCGACAAGCTTCGCGAAGCAGGCTACCTTTCCGTTGAGAGCATCGCAACCGCCTCACCGGCAGAACTCTCCGAGATCACGGAGATCTCAGAGTCCACGGCAAAAAAGATCATCAAGGCAGCCCGCGAGACCGCGGACATCGGGGGTTTCAGGACCGGGAAAGATATCTTTGAGCAGAGAAAGGACATCAGGAAACTGTCTTTCCGGGTCCCGGAACTTGACGCGCTTTTAGGCGGCGGCATGGAAACACAGGCGATCACCGAGATGTACGGTGAGTTTGGCTCCGGTAAAAGCCAGATCGTCCACCAGATGGCAGTCAACGTCCAGCTGCCCGAGGACCAGGGCGGCCTTAACGGCAGCGTGATCTATATCGATACCGAGAACACGTTCCGTCCCGAGCGTATCGAGCAGATGGTCAACGGCCTTGGCATCGATGGCATCCCGGACACCCAGGAGTTCCTGAACAATATCCATATCGCCCGGGCGCACACATCCGACCACCAGATGCTTCTCGTGGAGAACTCCCGGGACCTTGCAAACGAGCTCAAGACCAGCGACAAACCGGTGAAGCTCTTTATCATCGATTCGCTCACCGCCCACTTCCGGTCCGAGTACGCAGGCCGGGGAACGCTTGCCGCACGGCAGCAGAAACTCAACCGGCACATGCACGAGCTCTTCAAGCTCATCGACGAGCACAACGCCGTGGGACTCGTCACGAACCAGGTCATGTCCAACCCTGCCGTGTTCTTCGGCGACCCGACACGACCCATCGGGGGAAACATCGTCGGCCACACGGCAACCTTCCGGATCTACCTCAGGAAGAGCAAGGCCGGCAAGCGTATTGCCCGTCTCGTGGACAGCCCCAACCTTCCCGAGGGCGAAGCACCATTCATGGTTGAAGAGGCAGGACTCAAGCCGTGTTAAAAGCGCTCCTGACAGATGTTGACGGCACAATAACCGATTCCACCCGGAGGATCGATACCGGGGCGATAGAGATTATCCGATCGCTGGTAGACGACGGAATAGAGGTCGTCCTTGCAAGCGGGAATACCGCCTGCTTCATGGACGCCCTCTGTAAAATGGCAGGTACCAAAGGGACGTTCATCGCAGAGAACGGGGGGGTGTACAGGATCGGGTACACCGGTGCCCTCATAATCACCGGGGACCAGGGGGTCTGCCGTACCGCCCTTGAGGCAGTGCAGGCCCATTACCGGAAGAAGGGGATCGAGCTGGATCTCTACAACCCCACGTACCGGTATGCGGATCTTGCATTTGCCCGGACGGTGCCGGTTGAGGAGGTCCGGCAGGTGCTTGCCGGCCAGCCGGTGCAGGTGATCGACACCGGGTATGCCATCCACCTCCAGTCCGAAGGCGTCAGCAAGGGGACGGCCATTGTCGCCCTCGCACGCGACATGGGCCTTTCCCCCCGGGACTTTTTTGCCATCGGCGACGGGGCAAACGACGCACAGATGCTCGAATGGGCCGGTCGTGGCGTGACTATCGCAAATGCCCATCCGGCCACAAAAGCGGCGGCATCCGACGTGATGGATGAAGGGTACGGAAAAGGCTTCGTACAGGCTGTAAAAAAGTATAGGTCTTACCTTCGGGCAAGGTAACGGTCAACGACGATATAATCCTTGATATCTTTTACCGACTCAAAGGGAACGACCAGCAGGTTGCCGTCCTCAAGGGTGTAACCATCGGTGACAAAGGACTGGTCCGGGTGGATGATCAGGTCGAGGACCTGCCCGGAATCGAAATCGACCCTGATGTTCTTGAGCACCCCGACAAGCTTACCGTCATTGCTCATGATCTTTTTCCGTGAGAGGCTGCGGGCAAATGTACGAGTCATAAAAAAAATGACGATGTATTAATATTTAAAGTGTTCTGAAATGGAGGGGCATAAAAGGTTATTTTGAAAATTCAATCCGACTTTTTCGTTCTTTTTTCGCGCTCTCCGCGTGAATAAAAAAATGTGTCCTGTACCAGTTGGACCGGAGGGACTGCGTGGCTTATCAGAGCGAGGGGAAGACCCGGATAATATCCGACTGGGTGAGGATGCCGACGGCTTTGCCGTTCTCGGTCACGATGAGCCGGCCGATCTCGCGTTCCTTGAACCGCCGGATCACCTCGAAGAGCCTGATATCCGACGGTGCCTCGATCACATCGGGGGTCATCACCTCTGAGGTCTTCGTCTCTAGGGACAGGCCGCGGTCAAGGGCTTTTGCGATGTCGCTCATGGTGACGATGCCCGCGAGGTGCCCGCCGTCAATGATTGGTGCTCCATGGATGTGGTGCCGGTTAAAGAGGGCGATCGCGTCCCGGAGCGTCTGGGCACTCGTAAGCGACTTGAGCGGTGTACTCATGTAGGCCTTTATCGGCTGCTTGGGGAGCGAGATCATCTCCGAGGTGGCGATAAGCAGTGACTGCTTGGATTCGTCTTTCCCGAAGACCTCCCCCCGGATCAGGAGCTTGTTCACCGGTGTCGGGCCGATCGTGATAGTATCGCCGATCTCGAAGATCTTTGCGCTCCCGACAAGCTTGATAACCGCGTGGCAGATGTCCGGGTGGCAGAGCGTGGTAAAATCGATCTCCTGCACATGTGCCCCCTTCACCACTTCCCCGTCACGGCTGATCTCCACATCGTAGTCCGCCCCGGACTCGCTGAGGTTGAGTTCCTTGTACGCCAGTTCGGTGGGGATATACCCTCCTTTCGGGCCGGGAACGCCGTCCACGAGGCCGACCGCCTTTAAGGACTGCATCTGGTTGCGCACCGTGCCCGGGTTCCGGAGGATCATGTCCGCGATCTCCTCACCCTTGATGGAATGGGACTGCTGGTGGTAGAGGGTGATGAGCGTGATCAGGATATCCTTCTGGATCAGGGACAGCTCCATAACGATAAGACGTATCACAGTCTATGGATATATAGGTTGGAGTTTTGTGGAATTTGAACGGATGCCGACAGTGCCCACTGCTGATGAGATCCTTGACCGGAGTTTCCGCCGTGCAGCAAAGAAGCGTAAAGAGAAGATAAACAAGGATCGGGCAAACGAGGAGTTTGTTCGGGCCGTCGGTGCGGCGATCCACGACCGGCTGGTCTACATCATCCGGGGGTTCCCGGAGTTTGAAAAGATCCCTCCCTTTTACCGGGAGATGGCGGAGATCCTCTACGGTATCGACAATATCAAGCAGTCCCTCGGGGCGGTAGGCTGGGCGGCCAAGCATACCAAGATGGTGGGCCACGAGATCGCCGTGCAGTCCCGGCGCTCCACGGAAACCCTCGTGCTCCGGAAACGGGCGGTCGCACGCCTCGCCTCGATGGTCCACCAGATCGACAAGGACCTGCGGTTCTTAAACAAGGTGAGAAACACCCTGCGGAAACTGCCCCATGTCGAAGATGCGTTCACGGTCGTGATCGCCGGTTACCCGAACGTGGGCAAATCCTCGTTTATCCGGCTCGTATCCTCTGCGACCCCCGAGATCGCGTCCTACCCGTTCACGACAAAAGGCGTGATCGTCGGGCTCCGCGAAGAAGGCAGGGTCCGCATCCAGTTCGTGGACACCCCGGGGATCCTCGACCGGCCCGCAGAGGAGCGCAACCCCATCGAACGTCAGGCACTCTCCGCGATGATGAA